>Ga0307517_10000177_pt1 | contig 105177 bp, 105 predicted proteins | sample 23_EM_MG_FD_194515 | JGI IMG/M metagenome (GOLD analysis project Ga0307517, IMG submission 194515) | Populus trichocarpa ectomycorrhiza microbial communities from riparian zone in the Pacific Northwest, United States - 23_EM | ecosystem: Host-associated > Plants > Roots > Unclassified... | reverse complement strand
CCCCCCCCCCCCCCCCCCCCCCCCCCCCCCGGACACTCGGAGGGGCTTAGCTTACTAAGGCTTAGCTATCCATTCACCCATATCCTAAATAAAATATCGGCTCAATTCGCCGGTGCTCTGGAGGGGAAGGAGGAAAAGAAAGCTTCCGAGACTTTCCCACATGCTGTGACTTCCCGTGGCGGATGGAAATGCGGTACGGTATGTGATGCAATGGTAAGTTGCCATTTTTTTTATAGAAAGGTCTGGAAATCTAGAAAACTGAATTCTGCTTAAAAAAGTCTAGGAATAATAATGTTGTGGTCGATATGATAATATATCATACCGAATTCGATATCTCATAACCCTCATGGGGATAGTGGAGGGAAGGGAACTAGAATATTTCCTAATATGTAGAGTAGACTAACTTTAAAAGAGAAAATTAATAACCATGGTCGGGTAGTGGGCGCTCTTCTGAGAAATGAATTGCAGGCCAAATGGCAGAGGAGTGACAAAGAAACTTGTAATATTAAAAAATAATATATGGCATGATAGCTGGACGACAGGTGCAATCAACTTCCCTCAAGTACTCCTCAATAATCTCACGTAGGTATCTCATGTACTGTACTCGGGTCAAACAACATAATCCAAAGACCCCCCACCATCATCCCATAATCCATCCTCCCTTCGAACCTATCACACCCCACTCCAAATACCAAGAAATACCCCGTCTCTCCTCCCCTAAGTAAGTAATTAATTAAAAAAAAGACCCCTTACAAAGCCAAACATCATCACACAAAAATCCACATCTCATACCAATCCGGCATTCTATCCTAACTCAACCCACCGCACACCACGCACCGTACCACCATACCATACCAAAAAAAATCCCCGGGCGCGTATATCATATACACACACACTGGAGCATTATCGTTTTCTGGGAATTAGTTTTTCTGCGCCCTGTACTGCACTAGTACCACAATGCCACGCGGAAAACGAAAGGAAAAGTAGTATATATCACACAACCGCAAGGCGAGAGTAATTTTACTCTGCTCGGATTTTTCGTTTCGTTTGGTTGGTTGGGGCGGAGTAGTATATAGTATATAGGGTGAGGGGGGGGGGGGGGGGGTATAAGTGAGGAGGTCTTTCCCGCTTGCTTCTAGCGTTTCTATCTATGATATAAAAATAGTAGAGAAAGAAGAGAGATAAGGTTTTTTTTTCTTCCGAAGATTTTCCTTTTCCTTTTCCTTTTCCTTCTCGAGGATCACTAGTTTGGTGGTGTTAGTTGGTAGTGGTGGTGGTGGTGGCGGTCGTATAACTCAAGTTGTCTATTTATTTCCGTTCGACTTATCCATTTTTATTCCATTTTTCCCGCACATGCGCCGTTCGAGGTGGTGTACCGTACCTACCCTCCTCGTATCGTACCGTGTATAATATCTTCGACTCGACTCCCGGACGCCCAGGCTAAGGAGGGGGGAAGGGGAGGGAGGGAGGAGGAAGGAAGGAAGGAAAGCAGGAAAGAAGAAGAAGAAGAAGAAGAAGAGGTGAAAAAGAGGTGGGTGTTTCGAGAGGAAGAAATTGGATCATACCTAAAAGAAGTGATTCCTCTTCCTCTTCTTCGAATACTCCGAGTTATATCATACTCCCAATTCCCGAACGACATACCAGATACATAATACCGAGGAGATATCATACCAACCGCCGAAAGTCGTCATGCCCACCCCCACCACTACCACCACCACCACCATCCCTCCACTTCATATCAACCCCCGATGGACAACCTCACTGCCCATCCAAACCACTACAATAACTATCCTCGTCCTCGACACTACTTTTCCACCCATCCTCTCTCCTTCCGTTTCGCCCCCGACACAACCAAACCCCTACTCCCCGCCAACGACTTACGCCTACACAACGACCCCTTCCTCCTCCTTATCCTCCGGCGTGGGGATAATACTCGGGATATCTCTCGGCGCGGTAGTGCTCGGCGGCGGCATCGGGGTGTGGGTCTGGTGGGCCAGGAGGCGGAGGAGGGGGTATGGGGTTTTGAGGAAGGAAGGGGAGGGAGAGCTTTTCTGAGTATCATATAAGGATATATGGATGGATGGAGGGGGGGGGTGTATATTGGGACTGTAAATACTCGGCTTTGGAGAGTACTGTTGGACTTGGTTTTTGGAGTTTGAGGGTTCATACATAGTTCATCACTCGTCGCGGGTTTTTTTGTTCGTTTCTCCAGACTTGTCGGTATAATCCACACTCGTCGGAAGGGAAGGATATGGGTATTAAAGCTATACCACAGTACCATATCACACCATAATAAATGCTTTGGAACAAAGAGAGAAAAAAGATAAGATAGACCACCGCCAACCAAACTAATAAAAGTTCAACCATAGATGACAAAAGGAGCAGGCAAAGAAGAATCGGGAATTGATCCTCAAGATGCGCACCACCCGCTGGACTAAGCTGGTCCGCCACCTGTCAATCAATCAATGGCCCATGTAATTTATACTCCAGTCTACATGAATTAAAAGGGAACAATGGGAAGAGGGAGGGAGAAAAAAGAGAAAAAAGAGAAAAAAGTAGAGATTATGGCTGCCTGAGAAGAAACAAAGGAAAGGCTTTTGATAATCCACTTCTTAGGATACCTCACGCAGTACCACTCTGGTACTCAGCTTCGTCCTCGTCATAGTCACTGTCATCCACTGCCTTACGTTTCTCGCCCAGCGCTCGACTGCCTTCACCACGTCCCTCCATCTGCAATCGCTCTATGTCACGGCGATCCTTGGCCTGCTGAGCAGATGATAAGCTGTCGTAGAAATCGCGGACCTTTTCATGCGCCATGACCTTGTTCCTGTCGAAGCGGAGGACTTGAAGACCCTCTTGACATGTAGCTCTACTGAGAGCGACGTACGCTTGGCCCTTTTCGAACACTTTGCCTAGGTCCACTTTAACTCTCTCCAAAGTCTGGCCTTGGGCTTTGTGGATTGAGAGGGCCCATGCTAGGATCAGGGGTATTTGGATACGCTGCGCTTGTACCTCGCCGTTGGGAAGCTCGACTTTCCAAATCTCGGGCTGAACTAGGAGTTGTCGGCTCGTCCCATCTGGAAGAGCGAATTGGACGAGCGGATATTTATTTGCAGTGGTGATAGGCCCCTTTGTCTTTAGGTCTCCTTTGCCCGAGGGCCGGTTGTCTTCTCCATGTTCGAGCTCTACCATTGTCGCTCCAAGGCTCTCTGGATCTTCACGATACATGTCAAAGTCAGCCTCACTCATGAAGCTAACAATGCGGCCGAGTGAGCCATTGACAAGAGTGTCATCTTGATTTTTGATCAACATCACTTGAGAATTGATCTTGAGCTCAATCCTCTGGGGAGCTATGCAGTTGCTAAGAAGCCTGTCTCGTACGCTCGTGTCTGCGATCGTCCCGGTATCCAGAGCTTCAAACACACGGCTCTGACCGCTAATCTGCCGCATCTTGCGGAAGTTGGCTGTATCAACTTCGTGACGCGTAGAAAACCTAAACAAAGTCAATGATAATGCGCAATCGTACCTATAATTATAGGACCCCTTACAGCTCGGTGGCCTCTATACCATCGTTATACGGCACCTCACGGGTAAGCCTCCGGAAGAATCCCACAGAGTCTTCTGACAGACTGCCAAGTCTCATTTCATTCAAAATATTGGCAAATACTGCGCCGTGCATCCATGAGTTACCGGACACAATTGAGGAATCGAGTGGAAACTTACCGGGATCTCGTTGTCGAAAGACTTGAGTGAGCCCAATGGTATGTACAATCGTGGAGGGCCAACTATGGGCATCGAACGCAAATTTTGCCACTTTCCCTGAGTCCGGCACAGGAGGAAGTTGGAAGAAATCCCCAGTTATAACTACTTGAATGCCCCCGAAAGGGGTGTCCTTCATTCCCCTTATTTCACGGGCGATACACTCAAGCTTGTCGAACAGGTCGCCATCAACCATAGATATCTCATCAATGATAAGCACCCTTGTGCGTAGCCATCGAGTCTTCGCTTTTTTATTCCTCCGGATCTTCTTGATCAGTTCCACGGCGGGTTCTTTTCCAAGCCCAATACCAGCAAAGCTGTGGAGAGTAACACCACCAATGTTACAAGCTGCAAGACCAGTTGAAGCCGTTACGGCAACAGAATCCCTAGCGCCTCTGTTCTTTTCCCGCAGCGCGGCAATGACCTCTCGTAATAAAACAGATTTACCCGTACCTATATGTAAATGTTAGTCTTGATATCAAGGACGGTATCTATGAATGGAGGCAAAATGGTATAGGAGGGCTAAAATAGGTATTAACTGACCGGCTGAACCAGTGAAAAATATGCCTTCTCCACTGCCCTCTAGCACGATATCGAGAACATGTTTCTGCTCATCACTCAGTTTCAACCCCTTTGGCTGCTCGGTTACTCCGGCCTTGGCCGGAGCAGCAGCACCCGCGGCCGATGAGGAAGAGCAGGCGCGCCTCTGCTCAATCCTCCCTCTATTAGCCATCTTCACATCGGACGCTGTCATATCCCATAAATGTTTCCTTGGCAGAGCTGACTGCATTGCAGTCATAATACTTGGATTACTCACAATCCCTCCGCTGCTGCCGCCCCCCGCCGCCGCCCAGGGAAAAAACAGTCTCCGCTTTTTTGGCTTGTGAGCCTCCTCAACGGCTTCCTCAGGATCCTCCTCAATCACCACGGGTCGTCCTGCAGAACCACGAGGCATAGCACCGCCGGGCTTCACAAAATGTTCGGCGGGCGAGGAAGACCAATCAACTGGAGCACTGCTACTAGCAGCACCTCCATAATGAATATCTTCCGAGATCGTCTTCGGAGGTGGTAGATTCATTTCCTGGGTTGGAAGCGAGGGTGTCCCGAGAGTAGCAGTGGATGGCGCAGTGGTTATTGTGATCGAATCGTCAAAGTTAAGGTCGCCATCACTCTCAAAGTCATCCTCATTGAAGTAGACAGCATCATGAAGTGCCAATAGTGAAGAGGCTGATTGTGAGTGGAAATACCGCGACTGCTGGGAGACAGGGTCCGCAGGTGGGTCGTTTTCTACAAACGCGGTGGTATTGCTCAACGCACGAATAACCGACTCCTTCGTTTTATAGTTTTGGCACGGATTCTCCCGGGGGGGAGCTGGCACTGTACCGGCCGCACGATTCGAGTTATAGCTATCCAAAGGTTTTGGAGCCTTTCCTGATTGGTGACCTTTCGAAGGTTGACGAGAAGCGATTGTGGTCTGGACAGAAGCTTGAAGTTGGTGCCTCTTTGATGAAGGAGGTGGTGGTGGCGGTGGAAGTTCAGAAAACATGTTTGTGTGGTAGCGGGGGGATAACAAGCAACAGGATTGTTGGAGTGGAGTGAGGAGGTGGTGAGAAGGGAGCAGTGACCAGAAGGGAGAACAAATAGGGAGGGGAGGGTCCAAGTGTGAGACGATCTGGAGGTAGCGAGGAAAGGAAAGGGTCGACCGTCGTCGTCGAGTCCAACAACGCAGCATTCACCACACGCAATTGAAGGTATTCTCGAGAGAGAGAGAGAGAGCGGATAATCAAGAAAGAAAAAAGAGGGCAGTAAGAGGCACACGCTCCGTAACCAGTGGGGTGGCCCTTGGTGTTGGGTCGTGATGGTTTGGTTGTTGGTGTAAAGTTTTTCCATTATTCCTCTAGTGTAGATTTTTATTTTTATTTTTATTTTTTCTTTTCACAACGGCAACGCGACGATAAGGTTAAACGGGGGTTCGCTAAATCTACAGGCATTCCTGCCGTCAGCCAAAATCTGCCCTCTCCTTCAGTTTCAATGATTGGGCACTGGTGACCCTACTCCTACTCCTACTCCTACTCCTACGCCCTATGACCACTATTGCCAAACATATGATACAGTATCCACAACCTCATCTGTCGATGCGAGTGCGAGTGCTTTGGAGACGCGTCGGCGCGATCATTGCATCGAATTGTCATACTCGTATTGAAGGGAGGTCATCTCGCGTCGCCACCTCAGCCCCACCAAGAGTGGAGCAACCATATGAGTGAAGAAAATAGTGGGGCAAGCCCGGTTACACACCGGAATGTGAGGTTTTCAAACATTGATATCAACTTGGAGCTTGGAATTGTGGTGAAAATAATTTGATACACTAGTACTATTGCTCCTCCACTTTACCTCTCTTTGCTTTGGGAATGTAGATATCATTTCTGCTTATATTGAGCGGGCTCTGGGACTTGGGGAAAAGTTTCTTGTTGCCAGAGCAAAAAGTGCCTGTTAGGCAGTGTTGGAGGTATGATAATTTCAAATCCAGCAGTTATAGATGGGCATTCCTTTGATGAGAACTTTCTAAAATATATGTAGATAATTCCCAGAGATAATTGAGGCTACCCATGCAATGTTTTGGATTTTAAAATATTTTTTGGCAGCTGATGATTAACTTATTCCGAGTATGATACCCCCATTTTTTGGTGGGGAATCCTGTTGTCCCGTTGTCCCACTATTCCTCCACCCGTATTGGAGCGACGCACGCTGGACGATACAGTAATCAGATCCATGATTCCCGTTCCCTGGTTACCGGGTAACTTTACTACACGATGACAGAAGTGTTACCCGTGGTCGGACAATGTGTGCCCTCCGAGATACTCTACATTCGCAGTGCAAATATTTTAAAGCGTTCAGGCACGTATCGTCAGACACCGCACTCACCCTCAACAATAAGGACACCCTATCATAGTCGTAGTTTAATCGTGTTGGAAAATTGGGCACCAGCACTCTATCGGTATTCCTGGTGAGCATAATAACCTGGATGCTCCCAACAGAGCAGGAGAATTCATCAGAGATCTAGAGTCCTCGTAGATTGATTCGCAGTGTCTTACTGCAATCACTTGGGAGCCGGTTTCTCAGATCTCCAGGCCTTTTTTTGAGAGGTGATGAATTCCGTCGTCCAAGTCGCCTTTTCCGTTATATCATACTGATCAAACTCGGCTTTAATCTCACCAGGAGTATGATAGGGTCGAGACTCTATCATGCGACGCTGTATCACTGTACGGTACTCCAGTATGATACCTACCATAGCCCCACCACGAGTCTAACCCGCAGGGCACAAGTGCTGCTACGAGTGCCCAACAGAAAGTGTGTGAGCGGTTAATTTAGGTTAATACTCGGAATAATATCCACCCTGCATCCCATGGCATGATGCGAAGTCATCCCCCGAGCACAGTGCTGTATCATACTCAAGTATCGTACTCCCCGGATCATAAAGTCCGCATCCACCCTAAACCCCCATAAACCGCTGCCGCAACAAACTGACCCCAACTCAATGAATTTTAAAAACAAATAATAGAAAAGGGGGAAAAGTATATTTCCTATAGTAGACTTACCATCAGTGTTATTTAGAACTCCTATAATAGCATAGCAAAAAGGTGTTCAAGTTGCATAGCACAAGTGGTGTGAATCGTTGTCACCGAGGTTTACTGGGTTTAGGATGGATGAGGACTCCATGATCCGGGGAGTAGATCGGGCGGAAGCGAGATGCGCCGCACTAGACCCTTTAAAGGGGAAGCACGGAAAAAGAAAAAGAAAAAGAAAATAAACCTCATAAAGGGACTTGTCCTCCAAACATCTTCCACCCTCTCTCTCTCTCTCTCTCTCTCTCCTTGTTTCCTGGCCTCTTCCTCTCTTTTTGTCACTTGCGAGAGTCGCTCCTTCTTCCTTATTTATTTGTCTTGAGTTCTGTTTGGTCTGTCTACCAAGGACTACACACCCGGAAAAATAGCTTTGCACAAGCACTCTGATGACGTCCCAGCAAGCCCCAATTCCTAGTCCTCCGGGTACCCCGCGAATCCATCCGCCTACTCCTACTGAACGTTCGAAAGGACTCGGTATTGACGGCCTGCCCTTGCCACGGGATTCTTCCTTTGATTTAAACGCTCTTTCACCCTTGGACAGCCGCCCTTCGTTTCTGGGATACTCTTCCTCGCCTGCTGCTCCAACCCCACCAAATGGATCCGCCGTGCCAGTGCCAGCACGGGGGAGCTCTGGGAACCCTGGCCCTTTCAATTTTCAACCCATGATAGCCTCCAAATCGCCACCTGTCCCTAAACCTGTACACATACCCTTCCTCTTTTTTTCCCCCTTTTTTTTCTTCGTTCCTTCTGTTTTGTTATTCTTCCTAGCCTGCGACCTGGTCAACTATCCTAACGTTAGTCTTCATGCCAACAATAGAACCAACGGCGTGGGCACAGATACAAACATTCATCTATTTCACACCAAATATTCTTGGAGCCCCCGGTCCGAGCGCCCCTCGCTCTCCCGGCTAGCCTGCCAATCCCTACTAGGAAGGAGTTGATCCGTTCAATATCCCCCGAACAGCGTACACGGTTACTATGGTGCCTCTGCCATCTTTGCGCAGCTGGCTTCACTTTGTATAGTGCTCAGGGATCATTGGCATTGACGGCATTGAGCCATTTGATCATGTTTGATGCCCTAGGGGCTAGCCTCTGTGTTGCTGTGGACGTATTGTCAAACTTTGAGGTCTGGAAGAGGAGCAGCATTAAGCATCCATTTGGGTAAGATAGGCAATCTTGCGTTCACCCCGGTCAGAATTTTCGGCTAAGACGTGACCACGGAGCTGTAGTTTGGAAAGAGCTGAAGTTCTCGCTGGGTTTGCCATGTCCGTATTCTTGCTCTTTATGGGCTTCGACATCATATCACATACTACTGAGCACCTGGTGGAGGGGCTTTATGAAGGAAGTGGAGGACATGATGGAGCTGTCGAGCGTGAGGTACATGCCCATGAAGCACACATGCACCATGCACGAGTCTCCCCCGGAAGTGTGGACCTGGCGTCACTGGCAGCACTGATATCGACTTGCATCTCTGCAATCCTTCTCGGGAATCACGCTAGGATAGGCAAAGGTACCATACACCCCCTCGGACCTGCCATGATTAACGAAATATATGATGGACGTACAAGCTGACTCCCCGCCCAGCCATGCGTTTTGCTGCCCTTGAATCTCTACCCTCGATTCTTTCTAACCCCTCTCACTTCCTTACTATTTTCTGCTCGCTCATCCTCCTTCTCATCCCACTTGTTTCCATCCACATGTCCGCCTGGCTTGACCGTGCTCTTGCATTATCTATGGCACTTTGTATGATTGCTATCGGAGTCCGGCTTGTCAAGACGCTTGGTTCAATGTTGTTGATGTCTTATGGCGGTAAGGGTGTGTCGGATGTTGTGCGAGAGATTGAGGAAGACGCAGCCATCGCCGGAATCCAAGAGGCAAGATTCTGGCAAGTTCACCACGGGCTTTGCATGGCAAATCTTAAAGTAAACGTGAGTGGATCAACTATTGGACTCGGAGAGAGTGGTGAACTGCGGGTTAGGGAGAGAATAACAAGGTTAGTCAGGGATCGCCTCGGTGGCGGGTATGGAAAGGGAGCGCAAAAGTGGGAGGTTTCTGTTGCTTTGCACCCTACAGGATAATTTTATATTGACTGGTTGTGTTTCCTTTTTTTCAACGAGTAGTGTCGCCCACACTGTTTATAAGCAAAATTTTTGGATAACGGGCAGGCATTTACACTTTTTATACATGTAAACTTGGGTGTGTTCTTTCCCTAATACGATTCTAATTGTATTACCCTTGCTTGCTTGCCCCACACCATCTCACTCGTTTTTCTAGTCACAGCCGGGTAACAGCTGTGCGTCAGCTCTAGTGCTCAATTGGGCACCCACACTGACTACTCGTACAAGCTTTGTCGCGCAAGCTGGAAGCATCATTATGGTACAAACGCGGGTATTGTACGAGTACTTGCACACGGTAGAAAGGGAGGGAAACCCTAAGTGGCGAGACAAAGATTAGGAGCGCCGATCGATGAGGAGAAATGGAAAGGAGGGGGTGTTATGGGACACCATTAAGCTTGGACAGTTGAACCGAGTGACTTCCTGTGACTAAGAATTTGGCAATCTATCAAGGTTAACTAGCGCTGATATGAGGACACAAGAGGTGGGATGATGCATTTGAGAGGTAGCTCTCTTTAGGGACATGCATGCTTGAGCGGCTGGGTTGAGGCGAAACATGTGTTGAAAGTCGTAAGATACAGCTCGGTATGCTCAGGCTATCTTTTCATTACTTTGATAAAACTTCCAGAAGTGTGCTTTGGATTGATACCCCGGCAGGAAGCGATACAAGGTAGCATAAAATGGTGGTACGGAGGTTATTACCAGAGGGAGTCATTGTGATATATCTCCTCTTCTGGGGGATTAGCGTAAGGGTATGCAAACAGGGGGGGTGATGAAGAAAGGGAAAACAATATGTACGGCGATCGGTGAAGCGATAGGAGATTGATTTCGTTTATGATTTATACCTGCTCCCGTTTTCTATCCTGATAGATAGGTGGGGATGGAGAGTGACGAAAGAGCGAACTTTTCTACTCCATCTCGGAGTTATCGATTGTGTGCTGTCTCCTGATCAGAGTCTTATTTCCGGTACTTTGAGTCCTTGCCGCTTAAGAGCGTAGAATCAGGTTGTTGTGGTATTGCGATAGGCGGAGTGTTGTGGGAAATTCTCAGTACACCGGGAATCTGGGGAATTGATCTTGCTGCGAGTAGGTTGGTATCATACTTGGTAGGTTCGGCTGTGGGCCTATACACAAATTTTGGATAAATGAAGGAAGAAGGGAAGAGTAATCAAAAGTTGGGAAATATGCTATAACAGGGACGACAAGCATGTTAGGACAGGAGAGTACTAGTAGAAGAGAAGTAGCCATGAGTTGACCGGGAGGGAATTGAATCTGTGCCGGGAACTGCCTTGTGGGAGCCCATTTTCGGGCCCACAGCTGAATGTCGGGGGCTAGGTATGATAGCTCTATGTGATTCTGGATATCTAGCATGCGAAGGTTTTGTTCATTCGGGACCCCGCTGTTGAAACGCTAGAATCCAAGTTTATGTGCCACCCCGGTTAGAGAAGCCATTCCTGGAAAAATACGGGATTAACTGGCTGGGACCAGAGTAGACAACTATGATATATTATTGAAATATATTATATATTGGAAAGTGGCATTGGCGGAACTTGCAATTGTGGTAAAATTCTTGGCTTCGATGGCTGGTTCTGAGTATAAGGAGTGAGACTATCATATTTTATTATGATTGGGGGACAGGAACATTGTTTGGAGATACTTGTAGCTGAGTGTTCTTCGGAAATATTGTTTGTTGATGGAATGTCGGGAGGCGGGCTCTCTGGGGGTAGTAGGATGGCTCTGGTCACTATTGGGAAATTGTCTAATGCTGCATGGCCAAGAAACTTGCTGCCACCCGATGGAGTTATTGAAAGACAAGTCTTGAGTTGGTCACTGGAGTTTTCTGGACTTGCTGGATATGAAGAGGGAGTTATTATAGAATCATATAATATTATATTGATTCACTGTGGAGGTTAACTTAAAGGGGGGATTAGGTTTTTTACCATGTGGGAGGTTGTGGGCGTTTCGGCTATGGATGGGAACTCTTCATTATAGGGCCTTCCAGCTTGTCAATATGGATAAGCCTTTCATATTTGTAGTTCGCGCTGTAGGCTCAGTTATACAAGTGAAGAATATTGTGAAGAATCATTAATTGCCTGAAAATATTTGAGGTTCCGAGACGTTGCATGGGTGGCTTAAAATGTCTCTGGGGATTATTTACATAGGTTTTGGAAAGTTCTTGTCAAAGGAATAACTGTCTGTAACTGCTTGATTTGAATTATCTCAAATAATACTGCCTAACAGGTATCACACTTTTTTGGTGTGGCAATAGGGAGATTTCAAGTCTCAACCCTATTCAATATAACTGGTAGAGCAGGAATGACATCTACATTCCTAAAACAGGTTCTAGTAGAGGAACAGCGGAGAAGCAATAAGACCAGTGTACTCGAGTATTAAATTACTTTCATCCCAATTCTAAACTCCAAGTTGATATTAATGTGTGAAAACTCCACATATTGGCGTGTAGTCGGGCTCGTCCCACCATTTCATTCACTCGTATGCCGCGAATGGTTACCTTCAAATTCAAAGTCAAATTTTAAACAGGTTTTCGAAGCAATTCCTTTAGAAGCACCCATGGCCACCCCCTTCTGAAATCGTAATTTTCTTATTCTTAAGCCACAGATCCATATTTTCATTATAATCTTAATAGAGAGGGTTTGCTATGACCGTCCTGATCAAAGATTGTGCTTGTTTTGTGGTGAATTGTGTATATTACAACAACTTCAGAAAGATGTCATTTTGCTAAGAAGAGTACAGAACTTGGTGTGGGTTGAAAATTTTTCTTTTACTGTTGGTGCGAAATATATCAATTTTGTGCAAATAAAGGTGGAAGGGTTAGTGCCACTCCGGTGGTGATAAGAGCAATTCAAGCTACGGCCGGCCGTGGCAAGACCTCATAGTCACATACCATACTAGGATATCACACCTTCAATCCAGATTTCTGGCAGCGGGCGTCACATCCCGCCCGAACGGATGCTGATTGGTGGGTTTCATATTATGAGGAAACGAACGAGGGCCAGCACAGCAACCCATAGTTCCCAACTAAACCACTTGAAAGTTTCTTATTTGGGTTTGGCCGTTCCGGTGGGGGCCTGTTCGGGCGGACAGAACTCTCTATCCGCCAAGACGAGATCTTCTCCACTTATGCAATCCGCCTCCTTACCGCCACCTGCGATCTTGCTGATCTTTTCCCCGCCCTTTTCTATCATGCGCGAGTACTCGAGTAGGTAGTCTACTACTGTACGAGTACTAACAGTAGATTACTCCGTGGGACGGTGGTCTACAACACATGTACGGGCACTCGAGTAGTACTCATACAGGCACAGAGTGAGATCCTTGGCATCTTGAACTGGAGCCCGCGCAGTACCTACTGTAGTACCCAAGTATGTGATAGCATAGGTGCCTAGAGCCTGGAACCGGCAGGATTTTACAACCATAATAGCAAGCTTTGCGCCTACGAGTAGTAAAACCACATTTGATCCAAGTCGGGCTACCTTCTTTGTCCACCCAAAGTTGCGGCTCAACGGTAGGGGCAGGGTTAGGGGTACTGGAATTTACGAAGAAACCAGCTGGAAATGACGTATTATTCCGTCATCACTGACTTCATTTCAACCAACTCCTAAGTTGAGAGCCAAACGCAGCAATCTATGATACTCTACCATACTTGAGTGTTGCCTCCCTCACTACTCGAGCACTTTCCTGTGTCTAAAAGGCCTACTCGAGTAGAGTGCGGAATTTGGTAGCATAGGTACGGTATTTCACCGTTACAAGTACCGCACTCATACAATCTCTCAGCCAAACCTCTTACTGTACTCGAGCACTAATATTATCATATGAGCGCTGCTGTAGTGCTAGTAGTTCACGACTTGTAGTTCTAAACCTTACTATGGGGGAGGAGCGATGTGGTGGCAACAATTATAATTGAGGAGCAGATATGCAGTGTACTGCAGGGGAACTGGGCATTGATAGTGGCTGCTACTCGTATTGGGGGGGATCAGATGATTGCAGAAACTGAGGAAAAAAACGATTCCCAGGAATCAAGGAAGGAGAGTAGATAGACTATGATACAGGGGACATAGCTTACGTCTTCCCTCACTCCACCCTCCCATACTCGTAGTCTACCATCCCACCACAGATACTCGAGTACTCGACTACACTACTCTAGTATATATTACTCCTCATCTGCTTCCCCCTCGCCTCTCCCATCTCATATTTACGTCCATCGCTAGAGAGAAACAACCCATCACTCACCAGGAAAAAAATTATCCATACCACTACTCGAGCTATTTGCTTCTTCTTTTTTTTTTCGAATCACAATCATGGAGGTTGTAACAAACGCAGCAAACACCGTCCAACGAGCCATTTTCGGTGACAGAGCCACTCGTTCCGACAATACCCAGAATGTTGGCAGAAGCACTACAGGGGCCAGCACAACCGTCGACGAACCTCATCACTCTCGCGAGACCGCTACTGATTCCAACCCTGATCGTCGTTCCACGGGCGCACCAGAACATGTCACCTCCTCCTCGTGCAATCAGCGTGATAAGGGCGAGTTGAGTACCGGTTCTGCAGATTCTGATCCCAATTCCTCGGCTTTTAGCGAGGATACACCCAAGGATACGGATCGTAATCTTAACAGTCCGCTCATCGGCAACACGGACAATGTCAGTAGTCTTGGTGGGGAGGATGTTTCGGGGATACGTCATGGGGATCTAGAGGATCGAAGCACTCTCGAAAAGACAAAACTGGATGCTCCTCTCGGAAAAACAGAGTCAGGAAGCCATGGCACGCACAACTGCTCGGCATCACTGGGCAAGACTGAACCGGAAAGCACATGGCTCAGCAATCAGCCTTCTGGTGACTTGGGGAAGACTGAGCCTGGGAAGATGGAATTGGGAAGCGACGACCACCCCACGAGGCGAACTGACCTGGGGAAGACCGAGCCTGGGAGGCCCGGGCATGGCAACGCGGATTTAGGAAAGACTGAAGGCAAAACAGAGTTTGGTAAAACTGAATTTACCAAGTCTGCGCAAGGCAAGACAGAACTCGGTAGCTTTTTCGACTATCCAACCAACCCTAATCGTAATACCAATGCCTCTGGTTCCCTCGCTAGCGATCACGGAGGAGAGGAGCCCGGGATCGATCACGGAACTGGAACTCCCCATACATCTGACTCTGATACTAGCCCTGGCTCTGAGCTCGGTTCTGGTCCTACTAACAAGCCAAGTTCTGCAAACGGGGCCACTAGGCAATCACATATATCTCAACCCCTAGCTACTACCAATCCAGCTCCAAGTGCTGTGGCGGGAGTTATTGGAGGCTTTCCAGGAACAACAGTCGAACCTTCGGCCGGCGCTCAGCCAAGCCCCGGAGCTCAACCGACTCACAAGCAGCAGGGTGCTGACAAGCCTCTCAAGGAGCCTTCTGGTTCTGGCGATCATTCGAGTGTTGCTGCTTCCAATACGGGCGACCCGAAACCCCTCGGCAGTGACATGAAGCTTGGCAATGAAAGCCACTGCGAAGGAACTGGCGAAAGGTACGAGAGGTCCACTGGGCTAGCCGCTGATGGTGGCGACTTTGACGCTACCCGCCCTGGTGCTGGAAGGGAAGCAGAGTAAGTCGTTCAGCGGGTATTCGATTAGGACTCATTCTAATGTTTCAAAAGCCGTCTTCTAGAAGAAAAGGGTGTTCATAGAGCTGCGAGAGGCTCCACTAACCTGGAGGAGGAGAAGGCTAAGAAGCGCCATAACCCCCATAGCAAGGCCCCGGGCGAATCTCAGGGATCTGGCGGTGAACATAAGGGACTCACGACAAAGATCAAGGGTAAGTCATCCTTTTGTAACGTAAGCACTGTAGCTGAGGCAGCTAACATTTTCCCTAGAGAAACTTCATCTTGGTCACCATTAAATTAAGCCTTTCATAGGCAAGGGAATGATGGGTGGGGTCGGTTGCTTGTTTTCGTTTGTTTGTTTTCAGTATTTTCACGGCAGTTGTTCTCGCTGGTACTGTATCATAATGGTCGGGGTCTCGTCTTAAACAAAGTTTGATGAGCATTGTCTTGGAGAAGGCTGGATTTGACTTAATAAAGCTTAATCCCGTCCCGCCCTTTGGCATGCATGTGCGCTACCTGCACTTGCGCTCGTGCGAGAATCTTAGACTTCTGATGGAATCATTGGCAACCGTCCTACCGGTACAGTACAACAGCCTAGGAGTTACAAGTAGACACCAATGGTATTGTCACGTTCTATGGACTGCCATCGTTGCATCTGATCTCACTCGCTGCGATGCCATGCATGTCCCTTTGAACTTCAAGGGCGGAGTTGGGTTCGTCAGCCCGGTTCGCTTCGGCGTCCTACTGAAACAAACACCTAGCCGAGTAAGCAGCCAAGTCCCACCGCGATCAGGCTTTCTATCATACAAGTACCAATCAGACAGTGGGTACCCACGCAACACGATGGGGCACAGTAGCTGAGGGCTGTCAGAACCGCACTCCCCTTCTATCTACTCGTATGGCATTCCCTCAGATCGGACCCCCGTAATGAATTGACGAGGAAAATGAAGCGTCAAGTGCAAAGCTGATATATGCAGGTCTCACACGTAAAAATTAGCGTGAAAATTACTCGAACACAGGATAGGGGGCACTGTAAGACCTGTCCCTGCTGTCAGCTTGAGATCCGCGGCTGGTGGGAAGGCTTATTACTAAGGCCGTTTATCCTTGCGCCTTCTGTCCTGTTATCTTCTGCTTCCTGCTCCCTGCTTCCTGCTTCCTACATTCCCATCCTTCAACTCCCCTTTTCCGTTCACTAACTTAAAATCTGATTCTCCGCCCTCTCTTCGCGACAGAGCAATTACCTCCCTCAAACTCGCCCACCATTCGGAACCACAACTACCCCAGCCGTGTCCTAAAAATGGCTCGGCCAAATGGACGTCGGAACGATGATGACCTGGAGAATAGCGCCTCCTCCCCCCCACTACGAATCGTCATACCAAAATCTCCACCGAGCACCCCCCACCGACCTAGCACTTCGCGCTTTCGTCTCCGCCGGGCGGGAACGGTCCTCGCATCGGCGAACTACCAGAACGAAGCTCCCGGACAGGAGCCGGGTCTCGGCCCCGACGAGGAATTGGATGATAGGGTTAATATTCGTACAATCTGTGGGATTACTGTTGTGGACTTTTCAGAGGATGACATGTTGCAGACGGAACTGGAAAACGCGGGGCTTATTGAGTTTTTGAAGAAGCCAAGGGAGGACTGGGTTAGTGTGCGGTGGATCAATTGTAATGGGCTTTCATGGGATGTTATTCAGGCTTTAGCGAAGTACAGAAATTTGCACCGGCTCGGTAGGGGTTGCTTCACAATTGAGGGGGCTGGGCTGATTCTGGATTGTGAGGGTAGCGATTGAGGATTTGATGAACACTAAGACGAGGACTAAATGTGATTGGTTGGTTTCCCTCTTCGTTGTTTCACGGCCATATTTGGGTGCATGCTGATTTGGGATCGACAGGTACTCGGACCAAGCTTTTCGTTAGTGCTTCTCTATAGGATATCCGAGTGGAATAAAACTAATTTTTGAGCTCTGTAGTTGTTTTGCCGTTGCTCAAGTTGATCCATTCGGAAGATGGTAATAATTCTTACCCGCTTGCCTGCTTTGGCAGTACTAACTGTGCTTCTAGCTGAAAACTGCGGAAATGCTCCGACTACAAATCCAGATGGAAGCACGATTGGGAAAATCAGGACACTGCAGGAGTACTACGGTGGGCCGAACGAAGAGAGAATTGAGTGAGTCCTTTAACGCGGAGTATCAAGCCCATGCTAACCGAACCAAAGGTATATGGAGAAATACTCTAGTCTGTCATCGAGAGGGCTTCGCGTCTCGGTAGAGCAGGTGTCAATGTTCTTAACAGAAGACGGGACGATCATTAGTTTTTTTGAGAACTCGGCAGATGATATCGAGTAGCTTCTCTCCCTCGGTACAAATTGCTGCTGGCGAGCTAACGCATCTACAGACCACCAATCCTCCAAAGACTCGAGTCCCCAAACACTATTCTCCGCTCTGCGTGCGATGGGTCAATGATACTACAAGCAATTGTAATCGCCCCCTTCTTGCTGCTATCGAGCTAGCGAATAGAGTGATAACCCATGAACTAGGTTGACGCCATAATTGATCTCGCATTCCCTGTGATCCAAGCCTACCAGGACACCATAGCAGAGTTAGAACTGAATGTCTTGACTGACCCATCAGTGGAGCAATCCCGGGAACTGTACATCCTAACTAGTGAGCTGTCTCTGCTAAAGAGCACGCTCTCCCCAATCGTCGGGCTCGTTTCCTCCCTCAGGGACCACCGGAAAGGCGGCTACTCTGCCATGAAAGGTCTAAAGGGCGTCGAGGTCAGCGAGCTTACAAAAACCTACCTTGGTGACGTAGACGACCACTTACTCCTTCTCATTGATGTAACCCCCTCCCCAGTACTGCATCTAGCAGCAAGCACGGGCTAACAGGCGCAGAGCCTCGAAACCATGAAACGTGCAGCAGACAACATGATTGACCTAATCTTCAACACCATCGGCATGACGCAAAACGAGTCAATGAAGACCCTAACTCTCGTCACGATTTTCTTCCTACCCATGTCCTTCTTGACGGGATACTTTGGAATGAATTTTGAGGAGTTTCCGGGGATCCGGCATTCGGACGCGTTCTTTTGGAGGATTGGTGGTCCGGTGCTCGCGATCACGATTATGATTCTGCTGAACGGGGTTGCCGGGAAGAGCGTTAGGCAGAAGTGGAGAAAGAGGGGGATTAGGGTTGCGAGGGAGAAGAGGGTTAAGCTTACGAAGGGTGGTAGTGGTGGGGGCCAGAGTTAGATTGTGGGCTGGTGGAAAGGGAGAATGGGACGGGGGATATATGATGAAGGGAGGAGGGCGGTGTAAATTGGTTATCTATGGTTTGGGCCTGGGATATCCTTCCAGCTGGGGTCAAGGGGGATCTTTTTGCCCAAAGTTTAGATGTTTAAAATGCTTTCTTTTGTTTCATTGGGTTTAGGGATGTATGCTCACCATGGTGTTCACTTGAGCACACATGCCATATTGCTATAATATTGACCAAGCTATGGCTCTGCTATTGTATCATACCAGAATACAGCCACACCACCCAGAAAACTGATTATGCGTTTGAGAGCGGCCCACCGAGCCTAATCAACTTGACTTGGCCTCGAATCCACTCGAACCACAAATTACTCCCCCAAACAACAATTAGGCGCCATCAAACCTGCATAAGCGAGTGATACCTAATGATATCGAGCTCCCCCCTCGCAACCCGCGAGGCAACCAAAACACAGAACACAGAACCATGTGCGACCATTCCTTACGATATGATGCCAAAACCACCACCGTCCGCCCACCAACCAACCATCTGAACGGCCCTTGGATAGTTAGTTCAGAGGGGGGAATCAAATTCCTGCTTGCGGAGTATAATCGCCATGTTGGTTGTGGTAGATAGCTGCTCGGTTGGCTATTGGGTGGGGGTGTGATGGCGGGGGATCATGGGGGGGGGAGGGGGCGGGAGTGGGGGTGGTATGCGTGGTATACTACATAGTAATCTACACATTGGCGCAGAGGGGAGAAGCTACTTCTGCTCTCTTGCTACGCTGGGGTGTGGGGGCAAGTTACTCCTGTGGTTCGCACGGTATGATAGGAAGCTGGGATATATGGTGGGTTGGTTAGTCGGTGGGCTTTGCATAGTTAGTTATTTCGGTACGATACTTGGTCCCGGATTGATCCTGTATAATGCTGCCGGCAGTACGATACATGTTCATGATCGAACGGAGGAAGGGGAGGATGCAAGGATCCGGTATGAACGTTGCTGTACGCAGTATCATGGGTTGGGGAGTTGCCCGCGCGTACAAGTTTCTTTCCAGCTCTTGATATGTTGCTGCTGCTGGGTGTCGGCGGATGGCAGGGTTCTACGGTGTGGGCTGTTTGTGTTTCTCTGTTTTTTTTTTTGGATTCTGGATTCTAGGAGGAGTGAGGATGGGTTTAAGCGGGGAGCTGTTGTGATGTTATGTCGTAGCTTGGGAAGTGAGAGGTGGGGGCTGTGGAAAGGAGGGATGGAGGTGGAGCGAGTGGGTGTGTGTTTGCGTGAGTGATGTCTGGTGATGTTCCGATGGGATTGGAAGTGCTCGAGAGAGTGTGCGGGTGGGAGTAGGGGTTTGGGTAGATTAGGTGCTGTTGTCTTTTTTGTATTATATAGGACCTGGGTATCGTACTAGAGTAGTTTCTCACTATCCTGGGTCACACACACACAGACTTTTTTTTTTGAAAAAAAATAACAAAACGACCTGCATTTCCAGATAACGGTCTTAGACTCCGTGGTATCATAGAGCTTAATATGAGGCGGCGAAGGGTACGATTGGGGGGGTTTGTGGGGGGGGGGGTTGTGAGATTTTATGTCGGTGACCTAATCTTTTGGATTAGAACTTGCGATTATGTTAGGTCTTGTCATGAGTCAGTGTATAACCTTTCTGATTCTATCCGAGGTTTATCAAAACACTCAGAAATCGATAGGGAACTAAATTAAGCACCACCAAAACGACCCTCCCCTCCTACCGCCTCAAGCGAGGACATCTAATAGTACATGTTTATCTCTAATGCAATTCCCACCAAACCTCCCAAACTCCAATATTTACTAACACAATGACCCTGTACATACATAATAAACGAGCGATGTTTATAAGGGTGGTAGAGGGTTTCTGGTTCAGGTTAGTTGGAATTACCAAGTGTAATGATGAAGTAGAGGATTTTCCGTACCTGCAATTAGGACACTGTAATCTGAACCGCATCCACCCTTCAAGACAATTTGAATGGAATACGTGACGGCAAGGAGTAACCATGTAGCTTCTCCTTCCTAAGAAACCAACGCTGCTCGGTCCACTGCCTGCGTCGCGATCGTTGGATATGGTAGGGACCTCGACGGACTGCATACAAATTGCGCAGTCGAATAAGCGGGTGTTGGGGAGGAGAGCGGTCACGTCTGTTGGAGGAGAGGAGGGAAGTTGTGATTCGGCGGCTTCCAGATCGTCGATGGGAAGAATTGGATGGTAGTCGTAGGCGGGGGGGAGGAGCTAGTATCCTAGTTAGTAATTTGTGGATTTCATTGACGATGGGGGGATTACATTGGAGGGAATCAAAACTCTTGGGCCAAACAACTGCTGACTCAGTAGCAAGAACACTTGAAACCACACCCAACCAAGGACTACGGCGGCAGATTTATAGCTTGGCTCGAGAAAAAATATGTTTCCCTTCCAACAATAGAGGTATAGACCTGGCGCGGCTCTACAAATGCTCATTCCGATCACGAATTCCCATGTGAATGCCTTTCGGCATCCACGGATTACATTTCTATGTATCTGTGGCACCCAGTAACTATTTGCGAGTAGGACGACCGTATTGACGAATAGCCCTCGGAGGAGCGGTGGCCAGCTGGCTGCGTGCAAGGAGACGAAGAAGGAGCCGAGGAGAACGAACAGGAAGCGGGGATACAGCATGCCGATGTCTTGTCGGCTATCGTCGCCGTTATCGTTTGTATCTTGATTGGGCGGCAGTATTATCGGCACCTGTGGAACTGCGTTGGCGGGTAATGGAAGCGAACTTGTTGATGAATCTACTGCTGGAGTGGCTGCTGGTGGTGTAGACTGTGCCGGGAGGTGTTCAGGGCGTTGAATGCGACGAATAATCATCAAGAAGCGCATTCCGAAGATGGATCCGAGAAGAAAGGAGAAGAAAGTCACCGGGGACAGGGCTAGATAGCATGAATCTATTGCGTGTAAGTGCCTACAGTGTTCCGGGATGTAGCTTTCCGGTTAGCTTACCGATAAGTACAGTTGCTCCTAAAAAGGCAAGCGCCATATAACCATCGACTATACCCATCATTGCAATTGTCCAGAAGCTGACTCTACTCACTGTGCTCGGTGTGTTACTCTCATTCATCTGCCGGATCAACAGCCAAATCTGTGCGCATGTGATGACCGCAGCGCACAATGCAAAGTTGATTGCCTTGCGGAAATATTTTTCAATCTTGATGCCTTCGGCCTTCTTGACGCTAAGAACATGACCACATGTAGGAGAATATATAATTCCAGAAATGACGATGGGTGGCGCATCAGGGACTGGAGCACCGGTGGGGTACCGCAGTTCTTTTTCAATGAGTTGGAGTGTTTCGGGACTTATGTATGGTAGGTGTGGTGTGTTGGACGAGAGGAGCGGATGGGAGGAGAGCATTGGCTGGACAGGATGTAGCTGGAAATATGCGATATACTCACAGCGGGGTCTCTCATTGGCGGAATTTTCGGGAGAGTGTTGCCAAGGGGAGGCAGTTGAAGCTGTGTCCTTCTGCTTCTTGATTACGGCGGCGATGGACTCGAGAAGAAGCGCCTTGGATTGGTTATAAGCGTTCTCTGTGAGCGTAAAATGTGGAAGTGCAAATATCCCGGCAAACCTATAGAGGGTGATTAGTGCCCCATCACAATGTACAAATTTTATCAGCGGACTAACTTATCAGACGTCGTGGTAACCAAAATTTCGCCAGACTTGGTGAAATGAACCCCGCTTAAGCTTATATCCTTCATATCTCCGCCTCCTTCGTTCTTGATAATCATTGTAGCCGTCATCTCTTGTACTTCTCCGGGCTTTTTTTTCTCTTCAATGGTAAAAACAAGTTTCCCACGATTAGCCGTGACATTTTTATCATAAGTCGTGTTCGTCTGTGGCGCCGTAACATCTAAGAAAAGCCGCTCCCATGCTCCATGTATGGTCCCAGTGACATTTTGGTATATCGGAGGCAGCTGAGTGGGTGCTGATGTAGGCCCCCAACTAAAACGCTCTCTGGCAGCCTCTGAACCTTTAACATTACCTCCTTCTCCTCCGACTATCTCGGCTTTCGGGTTCGGGTCTCCCCCAGGAGTTTCTCCAGCAACCGCAGTTGAAGGGCGCAGGCCATCTGGATGTGTTCCCTCCAGGAAATATTCCCCAAGAACCTCTTTCCTTAGTGACTCAACTAGCTTCCTTACAGGCTTAGGCGGCATTCGGCTATGCGTGAAGTTCACCCCCGTAAGGTTTCCTGGCACTCCATATGTTGAGTTTCGTAAAATTTCGAGCTGCTCCTTTTCCCGTACGATTATCTCGTCGAGGCGGTAGCTATTCTGTGGCGAGTTTCCATCGGGCGCAAGAAGGATTATAATTATCAGAATGAAGAGGACTTTGGCTCGAGATTGATCCATCAAGCTCTTCCGACGATCTCAGCGATGGCCTAGCTGGAGGTGTGTGTTTGTTTCAAGGAGCCGCCGACGCCCTAGGTAGAGTTGTCGTTCAAAATTACCAAATCCGGCTAGGCGCTTTGTGTCAGTCCCCAAGGGCCATATAATTCTTCCAGGCACCGGTACCGTACAGTACTAGTATGCACAGCGCGCATTTAGGAAGTGCATGCCGGGGCAATGGGCTCTGCCCATCCAGTCTATAAGAAATATTCCAAGTATTATACTCCGTCTGATTTTAATACTAGTATTTCCCCCGCTCCTGAATACTTGTACCGGCACTCAACGGTGTTCCGGGAGTGTTAGGAGAGGTTTATTAAAGAATACTGTAAGTTATTGTACGTCTAGCTACTTGTAGTTAATTGTCTGACTTAGCATCCGTTTTCAACGAAGACGATCTCAGCCTGGGGACGGGAAGTGGATCGTGAGTCTCTCCATTGGGAAAGAGCGGACACGGTTGTTCACGATTTTTCATTCGTTTCAATGGGAGCCACCGCAAATCCAGGTTTATGCACAACCCACAGCACAGCGCACCGATACCTACAAGTACTGAATAGCACTCGCGTGCAAACTATCATAAGTCGTGGTGCAACCGACCTAATATTTTGGCGCGCCTGTTCGTTGACCAGAACCAGCTTATTTTGCCAGCAAGTATCATAGCCAAAAAACATTGAACAAACGGAATATGGTAAACGGACTAGCCATCTCAGGAAGAAGAAAAACAGTCCCTCTTATTTGCGGCCACTCGGCCGAGCACGCTGATAGAAGGGATGAAGCCGGGCCAAATCAATAAAGCAAGCAAGATTAGGTACAGTCACCTAAAAACCATGAAAGTGGTGTTTCGGGATTACTGTACAATGTGATGTGTTTGTGGAGTTTGGGATGACACCAAAACCCAAGCTGGCCAGCCTGAGAACGGGGGGCGGTGAACCTTTCAACTGACGAGAGGCTGCCACAGGGACGCGAACAACCATGTGCTGGAGCGTTGGGGTTTTCTCTCTCCTCGTAAGGTCTGGTGTTTCTTTCTTTCTTATTTGTTTCGGGGGGGCAGGCTTTTTGGTGTGTTCTTCGCCCCTTTTTCGGAGGAGGAAATTTTGAACTATGATACCTGGCACATTCAAGTTCTCACGGTACCGGTATTGTATCTGGTGCATCAGAGTACAACAGATTTGGAAGGACAGCAGCATCATGATGGCATGGATAATATATTACCACCATCCAATTTTATCTCAAAATGGCCGAAGGGAGGTCGATAAGTATCAACAATTGACCTGGAGCGCACCTCCTAAAGGCAGTGTTGGGGTCTTATTTTCCTAAGTCTGAGCATCTTGGTGAGATGTTTTAGGAGGGAGTGGAAGGCCATGTTTGTGTTCTAGCCACTTTACTGTAGAGGGGTGCATAGGCGCCCCACCGTGGCGTCTGCTCTTGCTTAGTTATCTTTTTTCGCCTCATGGGGAAGGCTCTGGAAAGGACCAGCAATACCGTTTCAGGAGCTGGTTTGAGAAGGGCTTTGGATTGGGAAGGACTTATGTATGATACAAATAGAAATCTGTTCTTTAGAAGAACAAAAGCTCACCCGGGTCATTAAAACCGTGAACTACGGAGGTACAGCTCCTAAGTTTTATATATTCCACAGGGGGTAAGGGCAGCAAACCTCGCTTGTGGAACATACAAAACTTAGGCCCTGTACCTCCGTAGGTTTGTTACATGCTATCTCTGGGGTTCGGTGGGGTTCGGCGGCTGAGGTAACCTAGCTACTTAGAACTCGCTGCCTGCTTAATTTCATAACTACCATCCTGCCTCTTCTCATCGTTCTCCCCCCTCCATTCCATCCCTCTCCATCCCTCTCCCATCCATCAGCACTGCTACCCTTTCCTACCACCGCTCTCACTTCATCTCTCAAGCTCTATCCATCTCATTTACTTCTTCATTCTTCGTAGACAAGATGGCCGATCACGAAGAGAAAAAGAAGGTTAATCTGGCGTAAGTCACTTTCATGAATCTTTGCCATCTATCATCCTTTAGTTTATCGAGGAGAACCGATCAGCTTCCTTGGGAGATTCATCGACTAACATGACTCTTTTTCTATTAGCGATGCCTCAGGCGCTATACACAAAGAGGCAAGTTTTTGTCTATCGTTTATCGCTCTAGCAGATAGTTGAGTCTTGCAAGAGCTTTGCTAACGGGCCGAACCCAGGCGGACGAAACTGCAACGGCAATCTTGAAGAAGAAGAAGAAGCCAAATAGCTTGATTGTTACCGATGCCGTCAATGATGATAATAGTTTGTTGACCCTAGCCTCGAGTTTTCGAGTTTGGGGATGATTTCTAATGGTGTTGTAGGTATCATCGCCCTGTCTAATAATACCATGGAGACGCTTCAACTGTTTCGTGGAGATACTGTTCTGGTCAAAGGAAAGAAACGGAAGGACACAGTCCTTATCGTTCTGGCTGATGATGATCTTGATGACGGATCTGTGAGAATCAATCGTGTCGTTAGAAATAACCTCCGAGTTAGACTGTTTGTCCTCCTGGCATGCTTCTGAAATCTATTTCGAAGGCTGACATAGGCATAGTGGCGATGTTATTACTGTACACCCGTGCCCAGATATTAAATATGTATGTTCGAATCTCTCATTTGTATGTGATGGCGGACGGCGATACTGATCATTTATCTCTAGGCCAAGCGTATTGCCGTTCTCCCGATTGCAGACACTGTTGAGGGATTGGCTGGATCTTTATTCGACGTCTACCTAAAGCCGTACTTCCTTGAGGCCTACCGGCCTGTGCGTATGGGCGATCTGTTCACTGTTCGCGGTGGTATGAGACAGGTTGAATTTAAGGTTGTGGAACTTGACCCACCAGATTACGGAATTGTGGCCCAAGATACTGTTATTCATTGTGAGGGCGAGCCTCTTAACCGAGAAGACGAAGAGGGGAATCTTAACGAGGTTGGCTACGATGATATCGGTGGGTGCCGAAAGCAAATGGCACAAATCAGAGAGCTCGTTGAACTACCACTTCGACATCCTCAACTATTCAAGAGCATTGGTATCAAGCCACCACGTGGTATCCTTCTTGTAAGCCGCTCTTTTGGATTCTCCTTTTCTCGCTTGCTAACCATATAACTAGTATGGGCCTCCGGGCACCGGTAAAACTCTTATGGCCCGCGCTGTCGCCAACGAGACTGGGGCCTTTTTCTTTTTAATCAATGGTCCCGAAATCATGAGTAAAATGGCCGGAGAGTCGGAATCTAACTTGCGTAAGGCCTTCGAGGAGGCAGAGAAAAATTCACCCGCGATTATCTTCATCGACGAGATCGATTCGATTGCCCCTAAGCGCGAAAAGACCAACGGCGAGGTTGAGCGAAGAGTTGTTTCACAATTACTTACCCTGATGGACGGAATGAAGGCTCGAAGCAACATTGTTGTTATGGCTGCTACCAACCGACCAAACTCCATTGATCCCGCCCTCCGCCGATTCGGGCGATTCGATCGTGAGGTTGATATTGGTATCCCTGACCCAACTGGACGTCTTGAAATTCTCCAAATCCACACGAAGAATATGAAGCTCGCCGAGGGTGTGGATCTTGAACAAATTGCGGCAGAAACCCATGGTTATGTTGGTTCTGATGTTGCCTCCCTCTGCTCTGAGGCTGCTATGCAGCAAATTCGTGAGAAAATGGATCTCATCGATCTTGATGAGGACACTATTGATGCCGAGGTTCTTGACTCTTTGGGAGTTACCATGGAAAATTTCCGATTTGCTCTTGGTGTTAGTAACCCATCTGCCCTCCGTGAGGTTGCTGTGGTAGAGGTACCCAATGTTCGTTGGGACGACATTGGGGGGCTGGAAGAAGTCAAGCGCGAGCTCATCGAATCTGTGCAATACCCTGTTGAGCACCCCGAAAAGTTCCTCAAGTTTGGAATGTCCCCGTCTCGCGGCGTTCTGTTTTATGGCCCACCTGGTACTGGTAAGACGCTCTTGGCAAAAGCAGTCGCGAATGAATGTGCCGCGAACTTCATTTCCGTCAAAGGCCCCGAACTTCTCTCCATGTGGTTCGGTGAATCAGAAAGCAACATCCGGGATATCTTCGATAAGGCACGTGCTGCGGCGCCTTGTGTTGTGTTCCTTGATGAATTGGACTCAATTGCTAAGAGCCGTGGTGGATCCATGGGTGATGCTGGTGGAGCTAGTGATAGAGTGGTAAATATGTTGTTGACTGAATTGGATGGTATGGGTGTTAAGAAAAATGTTTTTGTTATTGGAGCTACCAATCGTCCCGAACAGGTAAATTTCACTATGTCCCGTTTATAGAGGGTTGTTTTGCTAACACTGCGTAGTTGGATGCTGCGCTTTGCCGCCCAGGCCGCCTGGACACTTTGGTCTATGTACCTTTGCCGAATGAGGCTTCCAGGGCCGATATTCTTAAGGCTCAACTTAGGAACACCCCTTGTGCCCCTGATATTGACCTCAAATATATTGCATCTAGGACTGTAAGTTTGCCTGCCTCCTTTTCTTTTAAATGCTCGTGCTAACTCTTTTTCAGCACGGCTTCTCTGGTGCCGACTTGGGCTTTATTACACAACGCGCTGTCAAATTGGCAATTAAACAAGCTATCTCTGCTGAAATTGAGGCGCAAAAAGAGAGAGCTGAGAGGGGCGAGGGTGCTGATACTGAGATGTTAGAAACCGAAGGGGATGATCCAGTCCCAGAGCTCACCAAAGCTCATTTCGAAGAGGCCATGGCAGTTGCCAGACGTTCAGTCACTGAAGTCGAGGTCAGGCGTTACGAGGCCTTCGCACAGAGTATGAAGCAGTCGGGCGGCATGAGCTCGTTCAGGTTCCCAACTGCCGAGGAGGTCGGCGGTGGGGCCGAGTCTGGGTTTGGGCAGGCTGGCGAGGATGACGATCTGTACAATTAAACAGGTATCCTTTCTTTGGCTGGTTTGGAGGTGATAGCATGTAGTACACTAGCGCGTCGAGGTAAATGTGATTTGTGAAGGCAATCGGAGCTCGTTTCCTGTTTCTAAAACCATGTTTGATATAAAACGAGCTTTTCCTTACTGCATCAAGTTTAAATCTTTCATGAAATTGTCCTTGTGTTTTTAGCTTTTCCGGTTTTGGCTCATTCATGATAAACATTCTGATGGTATAGAAACCTTGATGGTCCATGTGATCCGGTAATGCATGTCGTGAAAATACAGGTTTTGTCATCGTCTCAACGCTCCAGAGGTAACACCACTCACACCAAGCATCGTATTATTCACCCCGTATAAATAAGAGGGGAGAAGGGTCGAAGGGAAAAAACAATCTATGTATACCCTAAAGCTTCGTCTGGCTTCCATTTAAGTTACAATTGGCAAAGTCGTGCCAAACCTTCATCTACAGTACAACTAATCATACATACATAAGGGAATCACCTACTCGTGCCAAGGTTGCGGCGTGCGGCCGCAACCCCCGCATGTTCGCTGGCTCACAACCGGGGCCACTCTAAAGAGTGCCTGACAGCTCAACACAAATTTACAGCTCAACGCAAATTTGTGGCTTACCATAGTAACAGTGTGGCTCAACGCGACTTTGTGGCTTGGTCCAGACACCTGAGAATACAGAACCCACCCAACCAGAAATTTAATCATTAAACCAGAATACCTTTTTTTTCTCCAACAGCTTAAGTTACCCATTCACATTTCCCAAGAGGAAAACCAAGATAATACAAAATACAATCCAAATTGAACATGCTACCGGTATCTAAGTTAGTCGTTATACGACCCAGCCAATGTACCGTAAAAGCTGGCTGTATCCACTATCGCAGATCTCGCCTGTACTACAGCACCAAACCACAATATACTTAGCACGGCAGGTTAACAAAATAACAAATACCAGTTAATGAGATCCCGCAAGCTTCACCTCCTCAAGCTATACTTTGTGTGGAAAGCACTATTCCTTCACGGGGTGTTTTGTCTCAGATTGTGAAAGTCAAGAGCCCGATCCCCAATCGTGGATATAGCGGGTTTTTACGGTAGGCTTGTATCAAAAAAACCAAGCATGAGGCAGCATCCTAGGTTGTCAAATTAAATGTAAATTAAATGTTTATATATATTTAGCTACAAATTTATTCTAAACCACAAAGTTATGCTGAGCCACATAGTTGTGTTGAGCCACACTGTTACTATGGTAAGCCACAAATTTGCGTTGAGCTGTAAATTTGCGTTGAGCTGTCAGGCACTCTTTAGAGTGGCCCCGGTTGTGAGCCAGCGAACATGCGGGGGTTGCGGCCGCACGCCGCAACCTTGGCACGAGTATGCCCCCCCGCCCCTCCACATGTATATAAACAAACAGGAAACAATTGCCACAAACCGGTTTTTGTGTTTTGGAGAAAATGAAAGAAACAGGGGTGAAGAAAGCAAAGCCCTGCCCGACTGATTGATAAAAGTGGATTAAGAATAGAGTGGAGAGCTGTAGGTAGCTAGCCAAGTGATGTTGGTTTGGGGGATTTTCATTGCGCCCCTGGGGGCTTCGGTAGGCCCTTCAAATAGACAAGTAAAAAGATTAGTATCATACAGTGGGTGGGTGAGCACGTATGCAGGGGCATAAAATACCTCAGTGAATATCTTACTCAGACTCGTCTTCATCATTTCCGCCGCCTCCTTCTCCATCTTCTTCTGCTGTTGGAGCATCTCCTCCTTGTGATCCTCGATGTGTTCCTGCATATCCTGGTAGCCTTGCAGGCCGCGTTCCCTGGCCAGGTCCATGAATGTCTTCTCCTCGCTGGCAGACTGCCTGCTCATCCCCAGTGCGCCGAGTAAGGCACCTCCGGCGGTGCTCTTGCGATTCTTGCGCTGCTCCTCCACACGCTTCATGTGTTCCGCACGCGCAATCGCCTCGCGCCGGGAGAATTCGGTGGGGATGTGTTTGTCACCAAAGCCCTCAATCACGGGCCTGACGTCGGAGATGCCCATCGCAGCGACGTATTCTAGGAATGGGATTAGGGAGATTAACTCTTTGTCTTTTGGATCGCCATCCCAGGGCTTCATCTTTATCGCATTGTTCGGGTTCTCGGACCAGGCGTCTGGGCTCGCCTCCAGCATTATGACCTTCGATAGGTGCCGGTTGAGGTAGTTGAGGTCCTTGATGTACTTCCCGTTCTTGTAGCGAGTGTGCGCACGGAAGAGCGGGTACATGATGTACCCCGGGTACTGCTCCATTTTCTGGATTACCGGGGCGGCGGTTTGCTCGTGCTGGCTTGTGAAGACTACTATTTCATAGTATTGGGATAAGTAAGCAAGGAAGTAGTCCAATCCCGGACGCTTCGCGATTCTCCACCCGTGCTCGCGGTCCCAGGTGCTGTGTACACAGACGTCCTCGAGGGAGATAACGAGCGTGTAGGGGCGCGAGTAGTCCGGGAGTGGATCCGGCAGAAGCTTTTCGAAGGGTGGCTCGTTGTAGAAGTTTAGGAGGTCATTCGTTCGCGCTTTTAATCGTGCGTAGAAGGCAGATGGTCCCCAGCCCTGTTGGAGGTCTTTGTAGTAGTTCCTTTCCACTTTGTCCAGTTCCCGGCCCATGTAGAGTGTGCCGCCGATGAAAAAGGCTATGAATGAGCCGAACACGATCCGGGCCAGGCGCTCTCGCTTTCGATCTGTGGATGAAACGTAGGCGGATTTAGGTAGACCCTCTCCCCTTCCAAGCCCTCCACCACCTGCCCTCCCTCTGCTTCCTCCCCGACCGGAGCTGGCCTTCTCGGCCTTCTCGGTTTCCTTCAAAAATAACTCCAACTCTGGGAGCTGGGGTTCTGATGGTGGGGGGTTGGGTGTTGGGCTTGGAGGGGAAGGTTCCTGCGGCGGTGTCCGCGTGGAATCTGAATAATCTGAAGAGAGTGGGGAGCCATTTGTACCGGTGGGCGAAATCTCATCCGAGCCGGCGGCAGAAGGGCCTCGAGGGCCTTTCCCGGGGGGTTGCTGAGTCGAGTATCGGTACTGGAGCTGATAGTGGGGCGATCTCGAAATCGGCGGGGCAATGCGGGGAGCTACCAGGAACGGTCTCGCTCTCAGTAACGAGCGATTGAGTGCTCTTCCGAGCATCATGGCAAATCAGTTAGACAGCCCCTAGCGATTTGTTGAAAAAATTGTTAAATGTCGGTAAAGACGGGCCTAATCGAATCGGTTTTGTAAAAAAGAAGAGGGGGAGAAACTGTGGATTTGGGGGAAAAATGGATGGCTACATGGGTGACGGTGTCAACTTTTTTTTTATCATTGGTGGGCCTTCCTATTTCCAGAACCATACAAAAGAATGGCTTGGCGATTTTTCCTCCCTGAGTTAGTTAAGCCTAACCCCTCTCAGGGTATGTGGCCTTCACCCGTCACACTACAGAGGCTTATTACTCTTCCCCCAAAGACTTTCATCAGATTCTATGATATAATATTTCAATGCGCCTAAGGTCCCCCTACCCTACCACTTTAGTTTAACGCTCCTTTGATCAACCCCATTCCACTCAATTGTACAATCCGCATCATGTCTTCCTACGTCCTTGCTCAAATCTACCAATTAGTCCTCAACCTTGTCGGCGGTGGTGGATCAGGGCATGTGTACCCCACCCGCAGAATTATCCGCATTGGAAGCAGGAAGTCCAAGCTCGCGCTGATCCAGACACACCTTGTTCGCGATGCTTTACAGGCCGTCTACCCGGATATCAACTTCGAAATCATCGCTATGACTACTACCGGCGACAACAATCAGACGAAGCCACTGCATAGTTTCGGGGCGAAAGCGCTCTGGACGCAGGAGCTCGAGGTGTTGTTGTTAGAGGATAAGCTGGAGATGATTGTGCATTCGCTCAAAGGTTAGCTCCCCTTTCTTTTGCAATCCCTCTTCTGGGGTAGTTTGTGGTTAATGCAAGAATCCAGATATGCCGACCCAGCTCCCGCAAGGGTGCAAGATCGGTGCTATACTTGAACGTGAAGGTATGCTTCCTGCTACCACCACCATCGTAACCCCACAATCCTGCTAACAACCTGCACAGACCCCCGCGATGCCCTAGTCATGAAAGCCGGCTCGAGCTACAAGTCCCTAGAAGACCTACCAGAAGGCAGCGTAGTTGGTACCTCCTCTGTCCGACGCAGCGCACAAATCAAAAAGCGATACCATCACCTTAACTTCGAGGACGTCCGCGGCAACGTCGGCACCCGGCTTGCCAAACTTGACGACCCAGAGTCCTCCTACACCTGTCTGATCCTCGCAGCCGCTGGCCTCCTAAGACTCGGTCTAGGAGAGCGTATCACGAGTTACCTCTCCTCCCCGTACCTCCTCCACGCCGTTGGCCAGGGAGCGTTGGGCGTTGAGATCCGCGACAACGATGAGGACACCGCCAAGCTACTTCAAGTGCTGGGCCACAAGGAAACCACCTTCAATTGCCTTGCTGAACGCTCGCTCATGAGGACGCTGGAAGGTGGCTGCTCCGTTCCGATCGGTGTAGAGACTGAGACCACCACGGACGGGCAGATGCTCATGAGGGCTGTTGTCGTCAGCCTTGACGGCCAAAACTCTGTTGACGTAGAAGAGCGCATGGAGGTGGCGGACGAGGAAGCAGCCGATAGCTTTGGTAGAGTTGTAGCGGGGAAGCTGGTCGCTGCTGGGGCTGGAGATATCTTAGAGCGTATCAACCTCAATAGGGATTCGGTAGACACTTGAATTTACAAAATGGATGCCCGGCGCGGACTACAAGTAATTGCCCCCATCCATTGCATCTACTTCATCTTCACCCCCTTTTGTACTTCTCTTCCTCCTCCTCCTCTCGGATGTGTCCTCCGCGATTGGTCAGGCAGTCGAGAATTTGGGAGAGGATGAGTCTTGCAAAACCCGTCGCCACAATAGAAAAAAAGGTGAAAGAAAAGACGGTTAGAGGACATCTTTGGCTTTCTGCAGCTGCCTAGAGAATAAATTCTTTACACAATGTCATGTAATTAAGCCCAGCACCACATGCTTACTGAGGGGGGGGAGGAATACCGTAGAATAGAAAATGCATGCCAAGAATTCGTAACATGACTGAGACAGCATACCCTACCGCACCATACCCATTACTCGAGCACAGTACTGCTAAGGCTTGGAAGCATATCCCAGTCCTCCCGTTCTACCATCCAGCAAAACAAATCGTGACAAGCGCTGTATCATACCCGAAAAGAAGAAGAAAAGAAGAAAAGCTACCCAAATAACTCTTGCCGTCCCGATATTATTTACAGGTATGATATTATCGTCCCTGGGGTAAGGAGCACGAGGCCCTTACGAATGTGATTGTAAGCATAATACTATACCATAAAGCACACCCTGCAGTCCCAACCACTCGTGCGCTCCGACAATCACACCCTATCACTCACACTACCAAAGCATGATACGGTACTCGTAGAGGCCAAAACACACCAAAATCGCAGGTATTTCGGGCCATCATTACCCAACAACCATAGGTGGAAACAGCATACTATAGAAAAATATATTCTAAAAGCGATTTGCTATAGTGGCACCCACACAAAAAAGTGTAGGATCTTTTTTCCTCCAACCCTTCCAAAGTATGATTTGGTGGGGAGTGGAATGACCTTTCCGACAAGGTATATATACCTGCCAAGACCAGGTCTTTTGTATAGGAGGGATACATCGCAACCACACCTTACACAGTTCATCTGCCCACTGCTCTGTATGATACAAACTACAGACAAAAACCTGAAATAAATATATATCATAACGTTACTATGCTTCAGATATACTATATTTTTGGAAAAGTTTTTCTGAAGCCAAGTTTCAAGCTATATGATGGCTCGGGAACCTGCAATTTTGGTGCGTTTTGGCCTCTGGATACTTACTAAACTAAACGGCCTCGATTGAAAGAGCTAACCTACCTACACAGAGCATACGTCAAGACTCCTCGGGTAGCGGCCCAGCAAACCAACCCGGACAAACTCCCCATACCATCGTGTGGAAATTTACAGTTTCAAAATAAAAATAATAAAAATGTAGGGGTGGTGTGAGATAGTTAATATCATCCTTTGATAAACCACCATTATTTTTGCCAAGAATTTGGTGGAGGTGCATAAACCACTCTCGAAAGGACCGACATCCATACGATATGATACAAGCATCGGATCCACACCCAAGGGAAACATTAAAAACCCGCGAGAAGGGTGCGAGGTTCAATTTAATCTGAAATGGCAGCCATTATTAATCAGAAGGATAAGAAACACCTCACAAACCTCCACTCGTAGGCTCCGGAAAAGTATATCATAATATTATGATACTGCCTTATGCTGTGTACCAATAGACAAATTCTCAGAGTCCCAATGCCAGCCCCTCCCTCCCCCACCCCCCTTCCCCCGAATCCAAGATTAGTCTTTTAAACGCAAATATCCTATTCTTGAAATGCCTTGGATTGGGTCGTCCTCCTCTGTACGGTGTCCTTCAGCGCGGTATCTGTGCTAGTCGTGTTGGTGCGGAGGGGCTACGCACTCGGTAAGATCCCTTAGAATAGATCTTGCTGCGTTGGTTGAAATAGCGGGGGAGGAGGGAGAGGCGAAAAATATACATAAATTTTGGTGGTCAACGTCGGATTTGGTCTCCTGTTCGTCGTCCCCTCTCTGAAGTTAGCAAATTCATGGGGCGCAGTACGGTAGTATACTTGTGCCGATATTACGAGTGGTGCTCTCGGAATCGTGGTCCGAACTCTAGACTTAAGAGCAATCTCCCATACTCCCAGTCTTCCCGAGAAGACGGGAAGAGATGGATATCTAAGGCACCCATGCTCCCCTCAGACCGACAATCATACTTCATCGCCCGTTTATAGGTAAAATATACCAATTTTACGTAGAAACAACCGTAGGCGAATAAATATATTCCAACGCAAAGCCAGTCCCCCCAAGCCGATGGATGCAAACAAAGGAAAATTGTCGAAAGAAAAAAGCCAACCTTCCCTAAATACCCAATGAGGCACGAAAGAAAAAATGTTGAATTTACGGGTAAACTCTCTAGTCCAGCCAAGGGAGCAGACGGAAAGAGCCCGAATGAAATGAAATGAATTCCCAGGAATACTGTCAACCCGACGGACAATATCTACTGATCCGCTCCTCTAATATATGCATCGTAGCCCTCCTCGTCCATGAGTGCTTCAATCTCCTTTCCGTCCTTAACCGCAATCTTGCAAATCCACCCGTCATCCTCAGCGCTCTCGTTGATCAACTTGGGATTGGTCCCGAGCTCAATGTTAGCCTTAACGACGAGGCCGGACACGGGGGAAAGGATATCAGACGCGCTCTTTACGGACTCGATGGCACCGATGGTGTCTCCTGCTTTGACTTCGTTGTCTGCCGCCGGGAGGTCGACGAACACAACTTCACCTAGGGATTTTTGGGCGAAATCGGTGACGCCGACGGTAGCTAGTAGTTCTATGTTAGTCTATGAGGCTTCGATAGGCGGGATGGGGGCAGGAACCAATGGCCCCGTCAGAGTTGGATCGGATCCATTCGTGGTCCTTGGTGTATTTCTTGGTCACTATGTGGCATTTCCAATTAGCCCTTCTTTCTTCCCCTACTTTCGTACACCTGTTGTACACCTGTTAGAGCGGGGAACTTGGGGCTGGGTTGTAACGAACAGAAATAATTTCCTGCGGTAAAGTTCCTACTGCGAACCACTACTCTTACAGCACAGACTGGTTTGAAAACCGGCCGGGTGAGCATGGAACGGAGGAGGGAAGCCATTTTCGAAGTTTGTACGAGGTGAGATGAAATTGAGGCAGAAATCACGAGGAAGGAGGATTGTATGGGTGAGATTGGGTTGGGTAGGCTTTTGGAATCCGAGTTTTGATTTAGGGAAGAACGAGGAAGAGGATTAAAGGAACCCCTCTGGCAGTCTGTAATAATATGATAACAGTTTCCGGTGTCGGGAAAAGAAGGACGGTATCACGTGCGTGGTGTAAGCAACGCAACTGTTAATGTGGGGTAGGGAAATGCTAGTACTTGTAACTTACCCGACCCGGCGTAAAAACCATCATATCTCTCCCTGACTACAATAATCGGCAACCCATTTTTCCTGCATTCAGCACACAGCTTCCCCCCCCCCCAAACCATAAGACCTATCCGACCTTACACAGTCCTCCTAGAAATGTTATACGAACTCGTTGCAGTGGTATATCATCCCCAATTCCCCATCTCTCCTTCTTCCACCCCACCTGCTAATGAATAGCCACCACACACCCAGGTCCGGACAAGCTCCATCAATGAAATCAAAGACATCGCTAAATCCGCCGGCATGACGGTACTACAAAATGGTGGAGTCGTCCGCGGATATACATACTGGGAGAAGCTCATGCTGCCAACTCGTCGACGCGCGCATATGGTGTATCATACCCATGGCCAATACTTCATCATGAGGTTCGATTCGAACTCACCGACACAGCACTTGATTCAGCGTACGCTACGATTGGACCCTCGGATGATTAGTTTCAGCGTTGTCAAGATGGGGACAAAGTTGAAAGATGTTGCCGAAGTTAAGGGAAAGACTTGGAATTTGGATTTGGACACGTGAGGTAGTGGTGGCGTGAATATAAGTGTTGCGGCGGGGTGTATTATAGGCCTGGGGAATACAACTTTAGACCGTTGGACTCTTTTTCTTTCTTTCTTTTCTTTTTTTTTGCTACGGCGTCCAGGCTATGGGAATTGAGTGAGGGAACTGGGTTGGTGAGATAATCTCTCTCCTCAAACATCATAGAGCGAGAACAAACCACGTATTATACAAACAAACATTAAGACCGAATACGACTAAAAGGCCTTAATAGCGTCAGTAAATCTATATAAAAAATCCGAGCCTTTGTTCTAAAATAAATTGATTTCCGGCGGTCCCGTGCCAATCCCAAATCGCCAAAATTCATTGGGGCGCAAAAATAGGCTGGCATTTCAGTAAATCCCAATACCTGCAGTCGTGGGAAAAAGTGGTGTTCACACTAGCAACCACGGCCACCGACCAACTTCTGCTTTCTAAGAGAGAATGGCTGCACCTATCTATGAAACTTACTACAATACATGTTTACATACTCCCCGGAGTGGTTAACTCGTCTTCTGCCATTATTAGAGAAAGCCATTTTGCCACTGAGGAGCAATGGGCTGGGAAGGCGGGGGCGTTACCATACTTCGCGGTGTGCCAAGCCATAAACGTGAACTCCACTTTTTCCCACATCTACCCGTATAAATGCCAACGTCTTTACCCCCCCCCGCTGCATAATGTTATATAAGATAGGGAAGAAGGAAGAGAAAAAAAATGCAAGAATAGAGCCAGTGGTGCACCATCCTTAAAAATTAACCACCGTGCAAGTATATAAGGACCGATCTAATATACAGTATATCCAAGCCTACCTCGATGGTGCAGAACTACTATTTGCTCTCAGGACATTGGGGCAGTTGGTTGGCCCAAGGGCGCCGTGCTCGGAGATGACGGTTTTGATATACTTGGCCGGAGTGGTGTCAAACATAAAACTAGAAAGGCTAGTGGTGGGCTGGTTGCGCCAGCCCGCGAAGACCCCACCCTTGTCGCAATTATTGTCGGGGGCAATTACGTCGGTGTCGCCTATTTGCATATTATCAGAAATAGGTAGGGTGGAAACATAACAGACATTATTACCAAATTCATTTCCAATAATTCCACCCGAGGTGAACTTGTCTGAGAACTTGATGCTCTCACAACAAACAATTACAGGAATCCCTTTCCGAGAAGCAGAGCGGGCGATCATAGAACATCCAGCACGCGAGTAGAGAGACCCATTGGCCTGAATGGAATGGGCTCCTAGAAGAACTCTTGTAACACTGCTCATATTATGTTCGACGAGCACCATCTTGATATACTCGACATCAACCCCAGCCCTCACCAACGCGGTCAAAGAATTGCTTCCTTCAAATAAATGACTACTATCGACGACAAGCACTTTGAAGTTCGTTCCGCGAGAATGTGCTTCGAGCAGAGAGTTCTCGATCACTGAGGATTTGGAGAAGGTAAGAATCGTATCACCGTCGTTGATGTAACGGCCGGCGGCAGTATTCACAATCGCCCCACCGGCGGCAGTAATACGCTCGCGAATAAAAACATCAATCTTCTCACAGAGAAGCTTCTTCGCTGCCTCTTCCGAGAGTTCAGGGGAAATAGCGGCGGTTTCAGTCTTAAGCCAGCGAATTGAATTCCCCAAGGCAGTCGACATAGGCCGCGCCGAGATCAGGTAATCGATCTGACGAGAGAAGTAGTGACCAGGAAGGTGACGACTTATAGTTGCTCCAGCAGGGCATTCATAATCATTAATCAACTATGATAGAGTCGTTAGATGACTCCCGCGTCGAAGTTTCTGGGAATGGGTAGACGAGTGATATATTATGATGAGAGAAATGAGAAGCAAACCTACCCGTTTCATTGCCAACATAAATCCCAAACACCGAGCACTACTTCCAACAAGAATAAATTGATTCATTTGCACACCCAATGTAAGGATTGCGGGATGAACGTCGGGATGAGCACTGCCTACCCCAAACAGAGGCTTCTTCTTTTTTTCATGCTGCTCGATCTCCAGCTCTTTCATAAGACTCGGGAGATCCTTGTCCCTTGCCCCGAGAGCGGCTTCCGGCACCTTCCCTCCAGCGAGGACTTTGCTAGACTGTTGGCTATATATTGTCTTGACAATGCCAGAGTCATGGGCTGCGGTGGGTTGGGCTCCCTTTTTCCCTTTGCCCTGAGCCTCCTTTTTGGGCGGTTGAGGTTTTGGGGGACGCTGAGGAGTAGCAGGGGCATCAGATTTAGCCTGCTGACGACGTTCGGCTTTCTCTCGCTTTTTCTTCTCTTTAAGCTCCTTGGCCGAAAGCTTTCCCGACTCGGGTGCGGGGGATGACCCTGCTACAATATCCGCGGAGGGGCCACGGCTAGTTTCTCCGGACATATCTCGCTTAGGGACCGGAAACAAGAGATAAGAGAACAAGATCGTGTGGTCTTCGTCTAAGGTCGTTGCAGAAGGGATGGTGGGGGGGATGGTGTTAACGGCCTGGGCAGATGCAAGAAACTTTTGTGAGGAGCAACAGGTATGATTCACTACCCTGCCTCAGTGCTAAGGCCGGGTAGCCTTTAAAAAAACATAATATTATTATATTATCATTACATAATATTATTATTTCCTCCACTCCTGTTTAGGGTTGAGCCCAAATAGCCACACATGCACTCGAGTATTATCGAGGTTAAGCACCAGCGTGCGTTCTTATTTTTTTGCTTTTTTTTATGCGACGAGCTCAGGGTGAAGAAAGCGAAGTCAAGCACGACTGCGTGTTCTTATGGCGGTCGCTTTCGAACTTCGAAGGTATGATATCACAGTGGAGAATTCTAGTACGAATAGGGTAAGAGCTGTTTTTCCTCTCCCTAAAACCTGATCTTAAACCAATTATATGCTTTGTTTATGTCTCACATAAGCACGAACAAGTTTTTTTCCGTTCTAAATATGCAACGATAGAGGGTCGCCGCAGTTCTTATGTCTCCAAAAATGGCTTAGCGAGTGAGGTTTGGTGTGGTTGGCGTGGCGATTTAAGAACGCACCGCGGTGCTTAACCTTGATATTAGGGGGATTCTGCTAAGATGGTCGTAAGATGAACTGATCTTATCACTAGAGCAACCGCACTAACCTTTCCCAATGCGCAATAGTGCCCTGTGGCTCAACTTTAGTAAAGTCTCAAGAACGTTCTTACATAAGATGGTCATAAAGGAATTGTGTTTATGGATACCCTGTTGTTTACCAGAAATTGGAGTTTACACTAAAGCTAAGAGATATTTTTTCAACCCACACCAAATTTTGTACTGTTCTTACCAAAACTTCAGCGTTCTGACAGTGCTGCAACCTACGTAACTTGCCGCAAAAACAAGAACAGCTTGTATTACGACCATCTTAGCAGAACCTCCCCATTGCGTCCATCATATCATACCTTATATAAAAGTTCCTTCTGGCGCTTGGCAAGCCATACCCTACAAACTACAGCTTGGTACACCTTACAAAACGCAGTTTGGGAAACCTTGCAAACGTTGGCGTGCCAAACAGCCCCTAAACTTATCTCCTGGACTGCTGAGACACTGCAGCATTTTGTGCAGCCCCTGTCAGTGCTCGAGAAACATTGTTACTAAGAAACTCTCTGTTAGTTATCATATCATACTACAAACTCGCAGATGCGCAAACATCAGACCATAGCTAATATTAGCTATGTGATAATACCTACCCACATCATTGCTGGAGAGTACTACCCATTTTCACAAGTATCCGGATGCCCTGGCGCCAAGATTCGTAACCGACATATGTTAGGGGAAGCCTTAAACCGGAGCACACTAATGACTATAGCGCTGTCTTAAATTCCTATAACTCACTCAAAGATTAGTCTATTTACAATATCTTTCTACTCTCTGGATCTCCGGCCTATTTCCTACGCAATAACAGAGAGAAAGGCAATGTAAAAGTGGTTGAGAAAGATCCTTAGCGGTTTGAAGTTGGGCATCATAGGCTGATGTACTGGTTAAAGGTTTCCCCCACCATCGACTGATTCGGCCTCCCAGCGCCAAAGCATCCGGATACTTGTGGAAACTGGCAGTACTCGTACAGACACTGGCAGGGGCCACACAAAATTTTCCAATGTCCCAGCAGTCCAAGTATAAGGTGTAATAGTGTTAGTCCTATTATACCGAAATTTGGTTTCAAGCTGAGGGTGCTGTCTCGCTCAGTGCTCACCGGGTCTAATAATCTTCGGACACCGATAGGTTAGTCTAATAATAGTACCTTGGTATGGGAGGGACAAAGCATAAAAACCCGTGGCATTGGAAGCCTTTACCGAACTTGATGATATCCCCGCTGAAGATCTTGGGCCCTTCGGAAGCGCCCTGCTGTACTAGCACGGGAACACAGTACCAACTGGCTAAACCCACCATCGCTGATCCCAGCAATCAGAAGCAAAACACCCGAGAAGGAATAGTTTTTCCAGACGCAGTACAGCTTAGGTGAGCTGAGCCTGGAAGATCTCATTAACTGGTTATTCGCAGCCCTGTCAACCTGCTCTGCTCAGCCCATTGTGTATTTGGGGGGTTTTGGCCATGAGCTGGAGAGCTGTATAGAATCCTTGGGCGAAAGTGGAACGAGCTACTTGTACAAGTAACCACCGCACAGTTATCCTCCCAAAACCTCAACCCATATAAGTACACTTGTACGGTACCGTACTCTATCCCTTGGGCGAATAAGACTGTCTCACCTTTCTTCGTGATAGGAAATTATTCGCAAGAATTCCTGATCACACCCTTCCCGTTCTCCAACCAAGTTTCTGAAAAAAGCCGTGCACAAGCCACGCAGCAGATTTGAATGTCTCATCCGTTCAGGGGATAAGACGACAAGTCTACCTCCTTTCTCTCCTTACCACCCCGTGCCGTTGTGCTTTCCATTTATTTAACCTACGGATCTCCCTTGCCTTCTTCTTCTTCTTGACGCATCTCATACTTTCCACAGCGCAGCAATTATTCCGGGGTTGTTTGTTTACAGTTGCACACTTAATCCCTGCCGATAGAAACCACCGCAACCATCGAGAGGCTACGGGAAAGCTCAGGAGTACAAGTATGACACTACCTCCCTCGTCGTCAAAACGGCGGATACTCTTTATTTTAGGCGTTTCGGCATTTGTAATTTTCCTCACAAACCTGGCCATTATCACTGGGACAGATTATCGATATGGGATCGAAGTCCTAAAAACTTCTCAGTCACTTAAACATCCTGGGGAGCACAATAGGGTACGGACAATTCTGATCGTCGGGGGTGAAGATGCGAAATTGTAACGCTAACTTTCTGCGCAATCATAGCCTCCGCAGCTCACAATCCATGAAGACGAAGACGACTTCAGCTATAGCAGCGAGAAGGCTGGTGGCCACCCTATTTCACAGTTGATGGAAAAGGCATCAGCTGGTTTTAAGCAATATCGAGACTCTCGGTCAAAGACGTTTGTGCAAGCCATAGGAAAATACCGGAAAAAGTACGGGCGACATCCTCCTCCGGGCTTCGATAAGGTAGGCCTTCCACATAACTGTCGTAAGTTCCCATGGCTAATTAGTTGTGTAGTGGTATCGATTTGCTAGGGAACGAAACGTCTACAATATAGACGACTTTGACCAAATTTGGGACGACCTGCGACCATTTTGGAGTATCCCGCCATTGGAACTGAGGAAGTTGGTGAAGGGGATGTTGAAAGAAGATCCCGGGCAGAGTGGCCTTGCTGGAATTACGGTACAGACTCCACCTCAAAAAAAACCCCCCCCCAGACTGTCGACTGACTGCGAGACAGATTGAACATGGCGAGATAAAGGTCACCAACGGAAACTGGCGCACAGACGAATTCGTGAAAATGCTGAACGTCTTCGTCAAGGAATTACCGGATATGCAGATCGCCATGAACACACATGACCAGCCAAGAGTAATTGTCGAATGGGAAGCCTTGCAGGAACACCTCGACATTGAGGAGAAAAGCCGTAATATAGACAAACCAGTTACAAACGGGTTTTCGAGGAACAGAGAACTAAGTAGGTTAAATATCTTATACTCCTATATATACTACATTGCTAATCAGAGCAGATGAATCTCTGTCATTCCCAACGGCAGAGTGGTTCGGCGCCTCGGGAGATCCATACATGAACCTTGCGAGCAAAGCTTGTCCTCCAGACTCTTACGCACGGAATAACATGACCATGGACCCAGCCGTAGCAGAAGCAAAATACAAGTTTCCAAACAGCGGCGGGCTAATCTCCAACTTCAATATATCCAGTGATCTATGCACTGTTGGCCCAGCAATCCAAGATCTTCACGGCATGCTGCTTGCTCCCGCTACCATAGTGGCCACAAAGAAACTAATTCCAGTATTCAGCGAATGCAAAGTTAACGTCAATAACGATAGTATATTAACCCCTTCCCACCCTCAGTTACACCGGTACTGACGAGCCACCCCAAAAGTTCTCTTCCCAGCAAACATGTACTACAGCGATGACCCGCGTTACCACTACAACCCAGAGAATGACATCCCCTGGGACGACAAACGCACAATCGCCTTCTGGCGCGGCATAACTTCGGGTGGGCACCAAACACTAAGTACCTGGCGCCGCCTTCACCGCCACCGTTTCGTCCAACTGGCAAATAGTACCGACCTCCACAACACGGAAACCCGCCTGACCCTACCTACCCTAAACTTAATAGCCGCTCCACCAGCCTACTTCGAGACCAGGAGCTGGGACCCATCCCTCTTCTCGGAAAAATACACCGATATCGGCTTCCATGAGCTCGCCTGGTGCATCCCAGACAGCAAATGCGGCTGGCTACGCTCGTTCCTAAAAGAGGCGAACGCAACGGCCCTAACAGAACAATTCCTAAACAAGTACCTTCCGGACATTGACGGCCACAGCTTCTCGGGCCGCTGGCATTCTTGGCTGAAAAGTCGCAGTCTAGGGATTAAAGCCACCATATTCAGAGAATGGCACGATAGTCGATTGTTCGCGTGGCAGCATTTCGTCCCTATGGATAATAGATTCGACGACTTTTACTCCATTATCACATACTTTATTGGTCTGGGGAACAGGAAAGGGGAAGACGGGGTGTACATACCTGCGCACGATTCTACCGGAAAGAGATTGGCCGGGCAGGGAAGAGAGTGGGCCGCGAAAGTGTTGAGGAAGGAGGACATCGAGGTGTACATGTTCCGGCTCATGTTGGAGTACGCTAGGCTTTTAGACGACAGGCGGGAAATGATTGGGTATGGACTGGATGGGAAGAGAGAGAAGGAGGAGAAGGTATGGGTGTGGCCACGGTAGCCATCGAGTGCTAGGCTTTTCCACCTTTCTTATTCTCGGCTGGGGCGTTGGCCTATTTCGTCTTTTGCTTTTGCGTTCCTTTCTCACATTTTTGGGGTTGTGCATGACTTGTACAGAAGATTGTATATCGGTATATGATACCAAGGAACAGCGATATATGGGTATTGGTTTAGAAGATAAATTAGGTATGCACATGGGGGACCACAACTGTTTCTGTTCTCTCTATAATTTTACTCTCACAGCCTCCTCGTGTTGCGCGTTCTTCCCATCCTTTAGTAGGATACGCTGGTGATCACAGTGTTATATTGCGTTTCGAACCGGCTACATTGTGACCCCTCCCATTCCGTCTTCCATTTCGTAAAGCGAGTGATAAGATATGACTCACCGCTACCAATCACCAGAAGCTCGAAATATATAATATATTATAATATAATATTATAATATACAAGGTATTATAATATCATAATATTATTATCATAGCAAAAGGAGAGAGAAAGAGAAAGTCTATAACGCTTGCTACTCGAATACAAAACACCCCACCCGGGCCCAGCCAGAAGTCCATCACCATATCATATATCGTTCTTTGCCAGCTTAAGCACTCGATGCATGATCCCTAATAATTATCCGCGCCCTATACGTCCTCTCCCATCCTGCGCCGTGTACCTCTTTCCTTCCTGTTTATGATACCTCTCTAACCATTAAGCCTTCCTTCGTTGGCACTACGATACAGGTAACTAGCTAGCGTAAGCTCTGAACCCCCCCCCCCCCGGAAATCGGAAACAAGAGGAAAGTGAAGGAGTAATAGGGGTCTAATGCAATAGAGACACTATTCATGACAGTATTAACACCGTAGGGAAACGCCATTTAGGTCCTTTCCCTTTTTGGAAAACACTTGCTGGTGGGTATATTATATCTTTTTCTTGATATCTCGTTCGGTTTCGCGTGGGGCCTCCGGCTTTGGGGAGCTACTCCGCGCCCTGGCATTAGCACAAGTTCGCAAGAGGAATTTTTTTTTTTGAGGTGGGGGGCCACATACTCGGCCTCAATACTCTCGCTGCTCTCCTCCTCATCTTCATCATCGCTGCGCTCATCCTGAGCAATGTTGCTGACAGCATATCTCCACGCAATCTTCAGGATCAGCCATAGCCAGAAGAGATTCACTGCCTGCAGGCTACCCAAAAGACCGCCCGAGATGACCTGCGCGATGCGACATTTGTACACTTGGGTGACCCAGTTGAGTTCCCAGACTCCGACGGTTTCGAATTCCGTGAGGATAGACCAGATGACCTTCAAGTTGATGTAGTGGCGCATGTAGATCCAAACGAGAATGAAGAAGGCAAAGTATGGGCCTGTAAATGGGTGATCGAGGTAATTTAGCGTCTTGGAAGTTGCAAGGAAGAAATCTGAAATATCATGGGTGACGAAAACGGCAACCCCGACCCAGGTGAAGTGGAAGCGGTAGGAGAGGCCGATGAGAGAGAGGGTCACGATATGGTGCAATACCAGTTCTTTGAAATCCTTGCGCGGCTTCTCGAGTTGGAGCATTAGGACTATCGCCTGTTGCGACCAGTATGCAGCTTGGAGGAGGTAATAAGTTTTGAAATCGGCTGTGTGGGTATAGTGCGGGTACCTTTCGTAGAATGCTGTAGTATTAAAGTACCAGATTGGTGTTCTAGACATTACGTATAATCCGAATGGGCCGAAGATAGAGAAATAGATTGCGGTGTAGGTCTGCTCCATGAACCGGGAAACTTTGGACTTCTTGGCGACACCACACCAGATAGCTAGCGGCCGCAAGACCTGCTGCATGAGGAACTCGCGGGTGAAAGAGAAGAAGAACATGTAAAATAGAACAAAGAGAAAATCGCTCGCTCCTTTACCATACTGCGTCTCTGTGGGTGCATGCGAGGTCGGATCCGGGGGTTCGGGATAGGATAAGAAAATGCAAGCATGTAACGGGTTCTCGGGGGTGGGATTCAGGCTATAGGCTCCGGTTACGAGAGCCATAACCACCAGGGGGTTTACTGTGGATCAAAGGTTAACTTGATGTTTTTGATTCAAAATATACTGTAGAAACCCAGAGATGGAAACATACTCCATGTCTTGCGGTAAGAGATCTCGCGGTACCAGGTGAAAAAGCTCCGAACTCGGGATTTGGATGCCGGCTGGGGTTTGGATAAAGCCCTTCGTCGACCTCGCGAAGCGGCTCTCTAGGATGACACAATGTTAATCTGCAGAACGGCTACCAGGCCAAGGTTCAGGGAGACAAAGGAATATTACCTGTGCATGAGATGTGCTCATGGTTGATATTCCAGGAGCTGAAGTATCACCCCGGATGTCCTCCCCCAGGGAGGATGTTCGTCTTGGTCTGCCCATATCTTTCTGCCCTTCTTCCTATCCAAACTTTTGGGGACCAAGTTTGTACTCTCTTCAAGATGATAGGATCCGTAATTCGTATGTGTCCTCTGCTCTAAGCCCCCTTTTTTCGATTGACAACTACCCAATAGACGCGGAAGGTAGCAACAACAAAACCGGACTCAATTGTAACAATTTGGTGGAGTCGGATCACCAAAGTGCATAAACCGAGAGGAGGAGCGAGGGAATAGAGAAGGAACGAGGAATGGACACGGCAGCATCCCTTTTCCTTTCTTTTTAGTCTCTCCCCGTTGCTTTCGCCCCAAAGCCATTGGATTAGTTCCTGTGTGGAAGGAAATTACCGAACAAAAGAAAAAGGGCTGACGGGTTTTATTTCTCTTGGCGGCAAGCCTTCGAAAACACGTACAGTAGAAGCTTCGGACACACTCTTTCCCGGCTGGCCTGGCCCTACCGTTTCGGGTTAAAGGACTACCCGAGAGGGCGGGTCAGGGTAATCTGCCAGCAGGGGCCTTGCAGAGCGCTTGGTGGGAAGAGTTGCAGGTGCTGTAATCGGAAGAAAAGTCAGAGGAAGACGGAGAGGAATGGAGTAGAGTAATCAAGCAGAGGGGAGTAATCTCTTCAGTGGTGAAAAAGCGATGGCAAGGAAAGAGGAAATGTGGTTACTGTATTCGTGTTGTTTTGCGGGATGCTTCCTTTGGTGCATCTCTCTGTGGCCCTTGTGGTTAATGCTGGCCTCCGGGATAGGAAGGTGAAGGAAGTCAGCCTTTCTACAGTCGCTATAATAGAACTCTTCATACGGGAAACCTCGCTGTTGAGAAACGAACATCTGGGAATTTGTACCCTGCTCCCATACAAATTATCCTCGCTATGATAATATTATAAGGAATTTCTTCCAAAACCTTGCTATAACGAAGAAAAAAACCTGAATTCTTGGCGTTCGTTATAGCGAGGTGCGACTACCTCTCTCAGAATGCTTCTCCTTCAAATCCTTCTAACCGCAATCACCCAACCTAACTGCAGTATGAAATCCTCACTTTTACTACCACACACTGTATAGGTAAGGGCAAGGACAACACCTGCCAGTCGAGATAAGATGAGATGATACAGCCTCTGCGAGAGAAACTAGGTTATGAGCAATATTCGTAAAATCAACGAGTGCTTGTGAGGTGTGGCTCTGGGAGACTAAACTGCCGGCATCTCAGAGGCAGGATCCTAGCACCACACTACGGTAGAGATTACTAGACAAGAGGGATGAGCAGTACCGGTATGTCTCGTGGATGTAGTTCGTTTTGTGCTGCCACGGTTAGTTTGTTTTGTGATACCGGTATTCCCCACCCATCTCCTCCTCCTACTGTGCATAATTCATTCTTATGATGGTGGTGCATCAATCAGTCTCTGCATTGCATGGTCCCTTGCAAAACCGGCAGAAAAAGTGACTCCAGAGCGACCAGTCGTTTCCTGGTCCATCCCAATTGCCATCCCATATTGTTATGATGGCATGGGACCTGGTTGGGACCCTCTCCCACGGGATACAAGCATCATACAAGTAGATCGACAATCTTGCCAATCTGGTAGTGAGAAAAAGTATTTGCGTCAGACAAGCCGAGACTCAACTCTGATTTTGCAAAATAATCCTAGATTTTCCCCTGTGGTTGGATTCTTTATCAAGGCCAATACTACATCCTAGTTCTAAGTGATGTTTATTATGCTTATTAGCTTCCCTTCGCCACTTCTGCCCCCATTTTTTATTTTCATTCTATCATACCAAAATACACTTGTCTACCGTAAAAACCGAAATAATTGGGCATGGAGCTAGGACGTTCAGAATTGCCCCTTTGGATTAGGGGGAGAAAACACACCGCGAAGATTCTCTTTCAGCCCTCACCTGAGACAGCAGACTACTAGGAGGGGTAACTCCAACGTCCTAGCGTGATGCCCAATTATTTCGGTTTTTACGGTATTGGGGTCCAGAGACATTTGCAAAATCAGGGTTGGGGCGCTGGCTTTTTCTGGCGCCAAGGCTCCGTATCGTGCAGCTCGCCGATTTCAAAAGTATCCGGAAATTTTGGCATGATTCCGGCAGAAGAAACGGGAAGATATCTTGATACCCGCAACCTTGGAATGGGTGGGCACATGGGCTCTCGGTCGGGAATATAAACACTCCGTTCAAACAGGGTACTATACGATACTACCCTGCCATTGTTTCGGGGGGAGGATCGAGTTGCGAGCATTATCAATTAATATTTTAGCACAGTCGCACCCCTCTATCCCGGATGACCATAATCCAAAGAATCTCTCCAGCACAGCGCATAATCCAGACAACGGGTCATGTTTTACTGCAAAACATTCTTGGGTTCGCAGCATTTAATAACCCATGGGACGGGAGGGTACCCGTGCTATCGAGTCCTGGGATGGCGGGGGCTGGCTGAAATTCACTCAATGGCGTACTGGTATCATACGATATTGTACTGGTATGTGTATATGTGGGCGTACCTGTGCCGTATTTGGTGGGTGATACTGAGGCCCAAGAGCAAACTCTTGCTTCCGCTGATTCCATCACCGGAATCTGCAATCTGGATGCCGCCACCATTGCAGCTTTACGGAGGTACAGAGCCTAAGTTCTGTACCATAGGTTCCACGAGAGAGGTTTGCTGCCCTTGCCCCCTGTGGAACATACAAAACTTAGGAGCTGTACCCGAGTACCTTCGTCAAAGCCCGACTGAATGTGTGGCAGCGGTAAAATAGTGGTAAACCTCGTATGATACGGCACGATACCTACGAGTACCGGTGCTTGCACATGATCTTTCGTTGAGACCATGGTGCTGGGACAATGGATGAATGTTGGGGATTTAGGATCCTCACGAGGTTTTGGATCAGAGGTTGGGATCACTCTTGGCGCCTCCATAAAAAAAAAAGCACCCTTATGGCTGGCCACGTGCGACTGCGGATAAAACTTTACGCGAATTCCTCCGACTGCATCAAATGTGATAATTCTTTAGAATTTAATTTGATTCCCTGATTTTGTTGATCTTTTTCTTTGTGGATGGCAATTCATTACCCGTACCCTCTTTTATCCTCTCTCTCTCTTCACTTCTTTAGTCTTTACCTCCGCTTGCTTCTTGTCGTGGTCGTCGTACAGCCGCGTTCCAAAAGTGCTGGCACCCGGGCTGGTATGATACCGTCACAAAATTTTATAGCAGACGTGTTATATAACCCTTGTGCGGTCTAAAATAGTAAAATTCGCAGCCAGACATACCCATTCCAGACCAGTCAAGACTTGGCTTCACCGGGTTATGGATATTGGGGTTTCAACGCCCAGAGACTCAGCATCAGAGTGACCATTAATTTCCAACCAATCACAATATTGGGATTCTTCCAAAACAGGATGATTGTGACTACGAATTTTTACTCTTTCAGACGGCCCAAGGGATAGCCATTTGTGCGACAGTAAATTTACCAGCCTAGGCGCCAGAATTTTTAGTACCCAGGACAGTATTCGCGTGCCCGCGTCACGTCCCGATACTGTAGCCATAGTGGTCCCCATAGCAACCTCAACGCGTCCACCCAGGCCTATGATACTAGTACACCTTCAACCACCAGGTTGAAGCAGGAACAAAATTCTACCACCCCGCATCCGCATGCCTACACACTTGCGCGCGAAGCAACAAGCCAAACCTCTAGCCCTCTGGCCTGTGTGGCCTCGCTTGACGTCGCCACCTACGCAAACATGTCGTCCGCAGACCACACTGTTGGCGACAGTGCACTCTTGAATAGTATAGGAGAGCAGCCAGACCAGCAGCCAGAACAAAAGCCCCCATTCATACAAGAGATGAAAACTGCAAAGCCGGCAATTCATCCGTTTTTTGACACCCAAAAACGTTGATCTCCTTCCAGCCATAAAAAGTATATCTTTTACTGATGAGCCGTGTCCCCAGGCAATGAATTGAGACATTTACCACCAAAGGGAAAGGGAAGCCGTCCTATAACTCCTGCATCAATCTCAGCTGACGAAGCGGAAGTCAAACCCAAAAAATCTCGAGCACGTTCCGATTCGAAGCCTCGGAAACCTACGAAGCGCCGGAAGAAAGGTGCCACCGAAGCAGGACCATCCAATGCCTCCGGCGACGCAAATACTATCGCATCCCTTCCTGGCCCCACTTCCTCCTTAATTACGCCGGCCGCTTCACCAGGGCTATCGGAGGATGCAATTGGGGCTTACGAAATTGACCCCAATCGCAACAGAAGGAAGAGAAGAAAAAAGACACCAAATCCCTTGGGAGATGGTCAGGATGGGACATCTGAGGAGCGTTCATGTGGACTTCCTTCTGCTCCCCAAGAAAGTTTTAGCGATGCTCTTAAAAGCCCTAAGGTCTGTTCCTCATGGAATGGACGTATTCTGACTATACGAGCTCCGACTGAAAGATTAGCCAAGCTATCATCTGCGGCAGGAGAGAAGTCCCAAGAATTGTCTTTTCCGAGCGCCTCTGACTGCTTAGGGAAGCAGGGCAAAACAGGAGGGAAGGCGTCTGGTATAGCCCCTCTATCTGCACCAGATGATCAGACGAAACCAAGGCGGGGCGTGAGCTATAATCCAAATACAGGCATCGTTGTTATACCTAGAAGCCCGTTTGTGCCACCAGACACTCCTGTACCCTTACCGTCCTCGCCTCTTCCCGAGCTCGACCTCCCTCACAGCACCATCCACGAGCGTGACGAGGCACCCTTATCCGCTCTTGAGGAAGCCGTTCAGAAAAACAAGCAAGTTGTTTACGACTACGAGACAGGTGCTTTGATGATTCAGAGTAGTCCGTTGTTTGTTCCGGAAAGCCCAGCCATGCCGTCGGTTAATGCATTCAGTCTCATGGGGAAGAAAAAGGACCCCCCCCCATTAGATCTAAATCGCCCTATTCTGGAAACCCGCACAAAGCCTGCGCCGGCTGTCACAATTTGTGACATACCAAGAAGGACGGCCGCTTCGCTGGACACAAAACCGGTTCATCCTTTCTTCAAGCCCGGTGGCATAAAGAAACTCGACAATGCCCCGACAACTACGACGCCAGTTGCTAATACTACGAGTGGGGATGATACTGATCGCATGAAATCTATTTCTCTCGAGTCACAGGATCAACTACAGGGAAGTTCCTGTTTGTTTGATAACAACCAGACACATTTGCCCTCCGCCGGGCCTAGTGTACAGGCTCCTATATCGTATTTCAATTCTGTAAATAGCCGTTCCCTGGGAAATAGCGGAGCGGTTGGTCCTCCATGGCCTTCAAAAGACAATTGTCATGTTCGTGGCCTCTCAGAAGAGAGAGCTATAGTTCACATGGTAGAGGGTGAGCTCGTGTTGAGAGAACGGAAACTAAAAGATACTGTGGTTGCAATCCTGCCGGAGGAGGACATACTCGGATTGTATGCATCACATCTCGACGTCAAGGCTCAGAAAGAGGATATGCTGTCAGCGGATTATCATGAGAGACGATTCTATGAGATTCCCTCCGATGTTAAACTTCCAAAACGTGTCGTTACGACTGGTGTAAAATTCCAAGAGGCAATACGGGAGAGAGTTTCTGCAAGACTACCACATCCGAATAAGGGTGCGGTGGAAGTTTCACCTGGTCGAGCAAACTCAGTTTCGAGCATAAGCTCTGAGGGACGGACAAGGCAACCGCACCAAGCACTACTAAATCTTTACGATAGGCTGGGCAGAGAACTTAGTGCATTTGATAAGGGTGAATGTGAGAGCCAGGCTTGGGAGACTAAGTATGCACCGACTTCATCCAGTGAGGTACTGCAAATCGGCAAGGAGCCTCGGATCCTGAAGGATTGGTTGATCGCCTTAAAGGTGGAGAATATGGGCACTGGTTCAAAAAATCCGAAACAGGGTACTAAGAGGAAGCAAAAACATAATTTGGGAGCAGCAGCGGGGAAAGCAGCTACAAAGAGAAAGAAAAAGTGCAAGAAAGACGACGACGAGCTTTCCGGGTTCATCGTTGATAGCGAGGAAGAGCTGGATGAGATGGATGAGATTACCGATCCCGAGGACACAGATTATTCCACAATTCCTGGTGCTAAGAAGTCCACCATACGTGCTGGAGATAAAGGAATTGATTCTCCCTTTGGGGGTCTTAGAGAACCGGACAGACTTGTGAACGCTGTGGTCATAAGTGGCCCCAATGGATGCGGAAAGACAGCAGCCATTTACGCAGTTGCAAAGGAAGTTGGGTTTACCATCTTCGAAGTCTCTCCCGGAGCCAAAAGAAGTGGTAAAGAGATTCTCGACCTTGTTGGGGAAATGACTCGCAATCACCTCGTGCAGAAGGCCAAGGCAGGCACCCCAACGAGCGCTACCTCATTTTTCAAAAGCAAGATGGAGAAAAGCACACAAGTCGAGGAAGATCTTCAGTTCAATAAGTCTCAGCAGTCACTCCTTCTTCTAGAGGAGGTTGATCTATTATTTGACGAAGACAAACAATTCTGGTCCACTGTGCTCTCACTTATCGCGCAGTCAAAACGCCCGGTTGTGATGACTTGTAATGATGAGGGCCTTCTACCAATTGACCTTCTGTCGCTCCATGCCGTTCTAAGATTGACACCGCCGCCAACAGACTTGATTGTCGATCACCTACTCCTCATATGCGCCAACGAAGGTCATATGCTTCGCAGAGAGGCTATTATGGCACTGGTAAATGCAACGGGCCGGGATCTTAGGGCTAGCTTGATGGAGCTTGAGTTTTGGTGCAGAATGGGGGTGGGAGATCGGAAGGGAGGGTTGGACTGGATGTTGGTACGGTGGCCCAAAGGATCCGACCGTGATGAGGACGGAAATGTCCTTAGGGTGATCAGTAGAAACACCTATCGCAAAGGCATGGATTGGATCCAGAGAGGGGCTGGTGACGAGGAGAAATGGAATGGCGTATGGGAAAAATGGGGAGTTGATGTCGGATCTGGAGAGGATAGGGAACTAAGAGATTTCTCTGCTGGACTCGGGAAGAATCTCCAATCTCTGGAAATATGGGACGATTATGCCGAGGCAATGAGCTCTGCCGATATGTGCGCTGGCCTGGGAATGGATAGTACTGAGGTAGGTTTTGTGACTCGACCCAAAGAGATAGCTAGTGCAGAAATGACTGACCATTATGCTCAAGGCCGCACTCGATACTACGCTCCCCCTAATCGGCGCAAAAGTTCGTTTGGACGATATCGTTGGGTATCAAACTCTGCAAACGGATCCCGTAGCCACACTTTGGTCAACCGGAACAAATATCTCGATTTGTGTGAGAACTCTCGCAAGGATCCATCTTAATGATAGGGCAACTGCCTTATCCATCTCCCCATTAAATGCAATTCGTGATGAAGAAATCATTAGCGCTGTTGCCGATAGGAGAAATATCAGGGATCAGCTCAGGTATTTCCCATTACCCGACATAGTTATATTTAGTATGCTTTCTGACGGTGCCGTTATAGTCCTCTTTCAGATATCTACATCCGGGAGGCTTTTCAATCACTTGGATCCACATCTACGATCTTTTCACCCACCCCCTCCATATCACACTCAGTCATCACTGGGCCTCGTGTGGCTCTAATGACAGATGCGGCTCCGTACATTAGAGGCATCACCAGGTATGACCTGGCCAGAGAGGAGAAGAGGAAGAGAACCAGTGGGCTACTCTCCCAAGGCGGTAAGAGGGTAAAAAGACGTCTTACGAGGGCTGCCAGAGTCGCCGAGGAAGGGGGAGATAGAAGTAGGCGGGAGAGGTGGTTTGGCCAGTTGAATGCTAGACTTGTTGAGGGGAGTGGAGGTGATGGATGGGGTGATACTATGATGAACCTCAGCCAAGAAGCTTCCGAGTCTGAAGAGACCACGGCCTAGCTAGCTAGATTTCGGTGGGCATCGCTCTCTGGCCCCAAAGTGGAATGGGGTGGGATGAGCTTTTTTTCCTTTTCCCTCCAGTCTTTTGTATGATAGATGATTCGCTCCTCATGTGGCCAGAATACTACACTGGGGTGAGCTCAATAGCGCGAACAGGTGTTGGCCACAGCAAGGTTTGGTTTGCTGATAATAGAGCGCTGGCAATAATATCTCCGAACAACACTAGATGCTTCTGCTTGACAATTTGAAAAGTCTCTGGATGCTTTTGTGCCAAGATATCGTAGGTACTAATAAATGCAAGGTATCCGGAGGCTTTTCAACTAGCCAAGCGCAGTGTCTTGAGCTGCGAAGTTTTTCCAACTTCTTTTTTTCTCATGCACCATCACTCGACTTTTTTGATAAACCTTCTGTTGAATATTCTGAAATGGTCAAGCTCCATAGCGAAAACTTGGGGGAACGAAAAACCATAGACAACTTCATTCTATCTGAGAGGGCCGACGATTTATGCTGCGCAACAGGAACACATAATATCCACTGTAGAAAAGAAATCCAAGAATTAACAAACTGGAAGACAAAAGAAGTCTGATGCGAATAGAGTTACATAATAATATATGATGAACTGATTGAGTAATGAAATGAATGAAAGACCCAAAACCGAATGAGTTGAGCTTGAACTCTGACGGCATTGAAGTGAAACTAGTATGTTTTACTGGGAAGCCGTTGTCGTACTCAAAGACGTAGAAAGTGCATACAGTATCCGAAAGTATGATTTCAACACCTTGGCTATTTTCTCTGTTTTCATCATAATATTATTATCTTGCTCCAGAGCTACATACAGTGACATGTATTATAACTCATACAACATGCATAACAGAAATTTTTTGTTCGATTATACTGCGCTCTGCGAGAACAAGGTGAAAAGAAGTATGATATCATAACTTTTCAGAAATTTTGGTCAGTTTGGCAAAGCAAAAAACCTGAGCACTATTTATTTACAGTGCTATGCTGGGACGAGCGGGCATGGTTTTTTTGACCGCAACCTCCTCCGTGACTGGCAGCAAGAAATGGGAGCTAATTGATCGGACGAAGCTGAGCTGCATGGCGCCGGTAATTTGCTAACGGCTGTTACTGTATGCGAGCGGGGCGGTTGGACCTTAGGATGGTGCCACAGTACGTATGTGCACGCGTAGTTTGGGGAATGGGCTGGGGTGCGTTGTGGCTTTTAGACTTTTATTCAAGCGAAGGGTTTTGACCCACAATTGGATATCCCAAATTGGGACAGCCTAGGATGGGCTGGCCGGCCGGTTGGTTTTGGTTTGCTGTTGGATGGGGGCGGGGGCTGCTGCAGCGCCCGGTGCATGTAATCCCGAGTTGCTAGTTACATACTCTAACTTACCGTATTTTTCTCCTCTCTGTCTCTTCCCCCCCCCCCCCCGCCCGGCCCCCCCCCCCCCCCCCCCCCCCCCCCCCCCCCCCCCCCCCCCCCCCCCCCCCCCCCCCCCCCCCCCCCCCCCCCCCCCCCCCCCCCCAACTAACGTTTTATGCATTGATCTTCACCCATAGTGGCGATTAGTCTTCCGTCGCTGGAGAATGTTAAACCCCCAGTCCACGTCTCCTTGGTGTGTGCATCTCGAACTTCCATTACCGGTCTGGAGTACGGACCTCCGGCGTTCCAGATGCTCATTACCCCATCCAGCGCCATGGTCCCAATCATCCCGCCGCCCGCGCTCCCCGCGCTCCCGCTCCCACTGCCACCGGTAACCCCACCGCACCATGCCACGGCACAAATCCTACTCCTCCCTCCCTTCCCCCTGCTTTTATGAACCATAACATCCCTGTGCCCCCTGCGACTCTGCACATCCCAGATCCTGACCGTCGAGTCCGTCCCCGCCGTCACGGCCACGCCCCTCTGCATAGGACTCCAGCACCCCCCACTAATCTCGCTGACGTGCCCCTTTGTATTGTGCATATCGCGCAGGTACGGATCACCCTTGACGAACTCCAGTACCGTGTCCCCGTCCCGCGTCAGTATCTTTGCCTGCGGCGCCGCTGGCACGACGAGTAGGTGCTGGCCGTTGTCCAACGGGGAGAAGGCTACGGAGTGGATGTGGTGCGCTTCGCTCGGCTCTAGCGTCTTGAAGGAGTGCAGATGCGTGGTCGACATGGCGTGGAAGTCAAAGAACTTGATTGTCGTGTCATGGCTACTCGTCACGAAGCGCGTGCCGGATGGGTCGAGGGTTATGCTTGAGATGGGCTTCGTGTGTGCTGGAATTATGAGCTCGTGGGAGAGGGGGTATTCTTCTTCCTCTTCTGAGCTGTCGTCGGAGTCGGAGTCTGAGTCTTGTGGTGGTGGTTTGGCTTTGGCTTTGGGAGGGGGAGGGGCGGCTCGACGGGTCTGCTCGACACGGGCTTTCACGTCTCGTTCCACCGTCTGCTTCCCGAAGGACTTTGGGAGGAAAGCGCGCATCGGATCGTCTGGTGCTAGGTCTGGTTCTTCGATTGTCGGTTCGTTGTCGCTGCCAGCGTATTCCTCTTCGCCGGGGATAGGTTTTAGTGACATTGTTGCTTCGTATCGTAGTATTTACCGTGTCGAGGTTGTATGAGAGGGGGTTTTTTTTGGAGGGTTTTTGTCGTTGTTATGTGTTCCTTGTCACAATGGATGGATGGATGAGGATGAACAAGCTCCCGTCCTAAAGTTGTGTTGGCTTTTGGACTCAGTATCAAAAACGGGCTCAGTGTGTCTCAAGCCAAGCCATGCCCTCCTACCAGCAGGGTAATTCCAGACGCAACCCCCCACCAACCAACAACTCTCCCGCACCTCCAAACATTAACCGGACCACCATAGAAGGCCTCCAAATAATCCACCCCATCGAAACCATTACTAGATCAAATAATGCCACCCTTCAACCCACAAATTCTCTTGAAAAAACCCACCCGACCAGATCCTTGGGCCCGAGCGTCTGTTCCCTTCCCCCTTGCCCCTTCCACCCTCCCAAAGCTAATTGAAGCGAAAACATCAGGGAAACATGGCGCTACACTGGCCCCTTCACCCGCTGGAACCGGTTCAAGGGCGCTTTCCCCGGTTTGGGCATTGCTACGGTTGCGTTCGCGGCGTATTGCACTTGGGAAGCGGTGTTCATGGAGAAGGATGAGCACCACGGGGGGCCTCATTCGGTGGCTGAGGGGGGGGCTAGTGGGGTTGGGACCACCTAGGTTATTGTGGATGCTGCTACTCGGTTGGGAGGGGTGTATGCTTTGGGAATTGAATTGAATTGGATAGAAATTGGGTGATTGTGCGGTGGTTATATCCGGGGGTGTAGGCGTTGGCGGGAGAGGGGAGGGGGGGGGAAGTATTTGTGGTAGAAAGGTGGATGTCGCCAATTCCATTATTGCTACACATATGCGACTAAAACAAAATTGTGAAAACAGATACATAAAGAAATAAGAAGGAAACCTTTATCACAAATTTAGGTGTCTACTAACCATACTTTAAAAAAAAAAACACGCAACAAACGCCCCTGCTAGAAAATCCAATAAAGAAAGAGATCTTGACCTCCGTGCAGATAAGACAAAAAACTAAAGGCCCGTCCAGGCAAACCAAGCTACAACTCCCAAAGCCCATATCCACCCCCCACCTCCAGAAACCCAATTCCACCTCCTCTCCGCAGAGCTCAAGAAATACACCGCTCCGAGGAAGCTACAGGTTACATCCCCTCTCAAGTCCCTAGTGCCATAGCTCTGCACCATCCCCCAAGTCTCCGACCTGGGGCACTGGAAGCCCAGATTGCTGGGGCAACTCTGCACAAGCGTCCAGCAGAGGTCCATACATGGCTTAATCTCCTTATATGGCCCCGGGCGGATGATCTGGTCGATCTTAGGGTTCCGGGAGAACTTTGTGTGTGCCATGTTCGCATCTCCTAGTGGGAGGGTGATATCGGTGGTGTTGAACGGGTGCGTCTGGTTTTTCCCCGAGGATGCATTGTAGAACATCTCACCCATGGCGCGTTCGGCCAGGTACGGCAGTCTGGAGGAAAAATCCATGCACCGGGGGATGGTTACCGCACATAACCAGTTTTTGTAAGCGGCGTCGCAGTTTGAGCAGTTTCGGGCGAGGGAGTACTGCGCGGAGCTCGATGCGTTGCACTGGATTTGTTGGAGGGAGTAGGTGAAGTTCTTGTACCAGCTTTGGGCGATACCGTCGTAGAAATTTGTTAGGTTGTCCAAATTGAAGAGTGTGGGGTTCGAGGGCACGGAATAAGCTACTTCGGAACAGAACGGGAGGTTGTATATGATCTGGCAGTTTCCGTCCCTCTTGGTGTTGATACGCATGGCGGGCCAGATGGTTCCCGAGGTGTCAGAGGGGTTTGTAGAGTTTGGCCGGGCGAGGTACCCGTAGTAAGAACTGCTCCTATTCAACTCTTTTAGGTGGAATTGCTGCTTCGGAAGGCCCCCGAGCCCCCGTCTGGTCATGCTGACATCGAAGCTTCCGGGACGAACCTGTGCCAGCTTCGTGACGGCGCAGTAACTCTTTTCTAGTCCCTGAAACCTGCTACTCACGCCCCTATTCTGAGCATACAGCAGGTATGGCGGCGGTCTCTCCATCAGTTGGTCCCCTTCGACCTCTTCATCTACACCTCCATCAGCAGAAGATCTAGTGGTCATATTCCCCGTAATCAACAACGCAGCTTCATTATCCGAGTCGACAAGGTAGAGGAATTGGTCTTCGACATATCCATGATACGGTTTTCTCGTGGACAGGACCAACTCATAATTCCATATCCCACCCCACTGCGTTCTATCCTCCACATCCGGGGCGTAAACCCCGGCCCAGGTCGACCCGGACGCACCAAACGTGAGATTCGCATACCCCAGCACCACCGGAATTTTAACCTGCGATCCATCCAGAACCCCTGGACCTGGCGCTTGGTTCGAACTGTTGTGCGACAGGTACAGCTCCAACTGCGGCAGCCTCGGAACGTTCCCATCATTATCGCCGCCCCCAGAATCATTATGCTGAGGCTGCAAGCAAGTGTTGAACGTGAGATAGACCGTCCGCGACCTCCCCCCTCCCACCCCATTATCGACACCATCCTGCCGCTTCCTCAATTCGCCCACAGGCTCTTCACCCCTCTTCCTAGCACTACCACTGCCATCATCGTCAATAAATAACTGGCTCGGCTCCAACACCCAGTAATTTATCTGGCCAAACTCGAGATTGTAGGACCCCGGCACATTGTTCCCCAACCCCCTCACTATCTCATTCTCCCTTCTGAAGACATCGGCCTCCCCGCCGAAGGGATCGAAGCCGAATTCAAAGTCGGAATAGGAGTACGCCGAGCGCGGGTATGCCGCGAAGAAGAGTATCACGACCAGCAGTGTTGTTGCGACTAACGAGGCGGCGAATTTGGATTGTAGAGGGCTCAGTGGTACGCCCCAACTACAAGATGGCATTTCTAGGGTTCGTAGTAGTGGCGATGATGGCGGTGGGGGTAGTCCCGGTGTGCGCCAGCGCGGTTTGGGCTAGCGGATTTTGTTTCTCTTTTTTTTTGTGGGTGTGGGTATGGGTATGGGATGCTACGTCGAGAGCATTGTCGATAGGAGAGAGATGGCTATCGGATAGGAAATTGGCACAGTGAGTATTCGAGTACCGGTATGATACTTGGAAGTCTCTACAGCTGGAGGAGTTTGGTGAGGAGGGACGCAGTGAGGTCAGCACAGCACTTGGACGGATTTAGATGCACACAACCACAACCCAGCTGAACCCTCTCCTTGCACTCGGTTTGGATGGCTTCCTCCGCCAGTAAGTCTTATGGGCTCTGACAGCCTGCGGGGAGACCTTCTTGAGTGATGGTAATGCCGGTATAACAGATTATCCTGGTAGTACGGTGGGAAGTCGATGCGGTGCGGTAGGGTAGCTCCCTTTTCGCGTGCGGTCAGGTGTACGGAAAATGTGCACTATCCCTGCCAAGACGTTCTTGCCGCTGCCAGTACCAGTAGAATCTGATCTCCAACACGAAAATCACCCGTGGCGCGAATGCATAGTGGTTGGGTTGCTACCTGCCGTAATGCACCACTGTATGTTGCACAAGCATTTGAAAAATGTTTAAAAAATGTTGAGTTTCATTTGCTCGAGTTCGCAGTTGACATCACTTTCCACTTTGCGGAATAGCTGAGGAGATATTAAAGAAAGAAAAGAAAGAGAAGAGGGTGATAATTACATGCAATACCCGACACACGTTTTGGAAAGGGGACACAAACCAACCTCCAAGCCGTGCGATTCGACAATGAAAGAGAATATGAGAAACCCAGCTGACCAAGCTTCAACCTGACCCCTTCCTTCCCCACGCTTGGCCGCCCCTGCAAGTGGAAGGAAGGAAACAGAAGGAAAATAGGAGATCAAACAAAACAAGAGAAAAGAAGAAATAGAGGGATACCGCAAGAAATAGGGTATCACAGGTTATTACTCGAATACTTGAAGAGTACTCAATGGTGGGCTCCGTTAGTATCTAGCTTTTTCCCCATCAGGCCCTCCATGTACTTCTCATAATCAAATCCCATTTCGCCGTCTTCTGCCTGGACTTTCGGCATCGTCGAAACCAGCTCCTCGATCATACCGTCCGGAACCAAGCTGTGTCTCAAATCAAATTCAGTAACATAAGGCTTTCCATCGGCCACTTCCTTAAAGCTCTGATACACCTGTTCGGCGCTATTCTGGTCCTCAGTAACTTCGACCATGAACCTAATGAACTGTTCGAAAGTTACACTACGGCCTCGAGATACTTCTTTGAAGACTTCGTGCATTTCCTCCTCGTCATACACTAATCCGAGCGATGCCAAGGCCGCCGAGAACTCTATTTCTTGTAGCGAGTTGGTGAGGTCACGATCAAAGTGACGGAACACTGATTCAAACTCCTCTAGCTGGATTGGGGTTAGGTTGGTCATGCTTCTTGCTACAATCTATCTCATTTATTAGCTTTCTAGCCTCCCAGCAACCAGACCCCTCAATGAACGGAACATACTTGGTTATCCAAAAAGCTCAACTTCTTCGCCACACTCTCTTTCGCAAGCCCATACTCATACTCAAGTTCGTCATAGGAATAAACGGTGTAGTCATTCTCCTCGATATTGGCCTCTTCACAGTCGTCTGAGAGCTTCTCGATTCTGTCCAACTCCAGTTCCAATGGTATTATATTCCGATGCAATGTTCGTACGATGCGTAATTGATGCTGTGGGTCCATTAGTCTTGCCCACAAACATGAAACACTCTCCCCCAGCAGCCTTACATACCTCGGGATCCCCGTCTAGCTCGCTAATTTGCAGTGAAACAGTGTTCAGGCATAAGGCAAACTCATTGGCTCCATTCGCAAACGACCGTCTCAACCCCTCCTTGATACTAAAACCTATGAAATTAGAACTGTTCAGTTCATTATGCAACCAACCGAAATCATACTTACTCCCGAATCTTTTCGTTAATCACAATGCTCCGTTTGTTCTCGTCTTGCAGCAATTTCTTCCATTCTAGATCTAAATTGGCTAGGCTCAAGTGGGCCGGTGGCTCGTAGTCTTTCAGTCGGTATGTACTAAGTTTGGTCTTAATATTTCCCAATAAAGAGACAAGATCTGCCTTCTCGGCCACCCATGCCCGCTTCAGAGTACGCTTATATGACGAAAATTGCTGAGATTGTTGTTTAGCGTCGACATATGTTCCAACGAAGGTGGCCGCGGACCATTGCTGTTTCATCTCGCACATTTGCCGCAGCAGCTAATGTCCCATAATCCAAAATATTAGCCAGGTACGATCTAAGGAATTATGTAGGAGGCAAACCTCGGTCATTCTCTTTTCGTAGCCGTGCTGCATTTCCCAAGCTCCTTGCATCACTTCTACAAACTTCTCCACTCTTCTTCCCGCTGTCTCAATTCTCTCGAGTTGCGAAAAAGCATGGAACCAGTAGGCGATATAGGTCACCAAACTGCGCTCGTCAGGTTTTGCCACATCACACACATCCTCCACATCGAGCAATGCAGGAATTCCGATCTCCTCGGTAGCGATTTTGAAGGCTAATGCTGTATTGCCCTTGTGATCTGATTTGTCAAGAGCGTAGTAATCGATTAGATCTGGTCGGTGAAAATCCAAGAGTGCGCAACTAAAAATTTATGTTAATTGAGTAGCTGGGAATCCGGCGGGAGCAGGGTCAAACGTACAACGCTAGGCCATTATTCCAGCTCGTGGAGAAATCGGTTATATCAATTTCCTCGTAGCATGCAGTCTTGCGCTTACACCAAAGCAATAAGCCTTCCTTTGCAGTCAAGCCTTCTGCACTGATTTCCGGCGTGTTATCAGCGTCTACTCTCTCGTTCAATTGTATTGTATGGGCACTCACTTGATGTCGGCGATGGTAAATCTTAAAATCAGGGTCCACAATAAACCCAGAATAAGTTTCAAATTTCCGTCTACTATATCTTCTGCTCCAATGTTAAACAGTTGGATCCCTCTTCCGCGAATATATTCAAGAGCTTTGTGAACATTCTCGCATTTTTGAACCCGCAGCCGTGGGTTGGACGCATATTTTCCCAGAGACTCATTACCGAGAATTTCGAGGAGATGGATCAATAGCACCTTCAAACCATCTGCCGTTAGCAGTAGCTCCGGTGCCAAGGGTGGTAGAGGGAAGGCAGTACTCCAGTAGCCAGGTCTTTTTGCAGAGATTGCGCGGGGGGGATGTTTCGAGCAGATAGCTTTGTGTTGAGCCTAGTTTTTGCCGATAGATGGTCGATATTAGTATGGCTAGCGAAACATCTCATACCGCGCCGACGCCTCCCCTAGAATGGGTAGTGGGGGGGGGGGGTTGGATAGCAGATGGGGAGGCACGAGGCTCACAAGAGAACATAGGGAATCACCGACTCACCACTTCCTGAACGTCTTGTCCTGTGTGGTAATCCACTGTTGCTGGGCCATTTTTCCTTTCTCACCTCGGTGGGGACTTCTCTGAGAACAAGTATTCCTTTTTCCTTTCTTCCAACGTACCGGTAGTGGTGACGGTTTAAGAGGGGAGTGTGAGCGAATCAAGGTGAATAAAGAAGAGCTTGTTCGTTGTTGCTGGACTTTGCGTTGTTGATGGCAACCGTTTCAACCTGCTTTCCTGCCGCTTCCCCTGAGAGAGCGTTTGAAACAACAAAGCAAATAATCGCGATAACATCCCAATAGGGAAAATGTTGTTGTGGAGTGCAAGGCCCTCGCGAAAAGGGAAGAGAAGATCCAAGTGAAGAGTGTCCCTGCCTAAAATTGGGGTCGACTGAACCGAATGCAGCTGATCAAATACCAGTTTCTGGACTGTGGGCTGAGACTTTCGCGAGCGGTTGGCTGGGGACATCTTGAGCTGACTTTAGACCCACAAGTACCGCACCGTACCGGTATTGGACATGTGCCCTCAATACAAGTATTATTCAACGGAAGATATCTACGGGTATTATATTGGACATCCAAAGACAGTTGTAATCTCTCCGTTCTTGCCTCGCAACCTTATCACAGCCCGCAGTGCCACTCCTTATATGGTCTCAATCAAATCAACTTTTAACGAGCACGCTGCTGGTACTGAATGGCAGGAAATAGAGGGGCACAGATAGGCATTGTGCCACCAAGCACCCCAGATCACACTACGGTATTGTGAGTGCTGTGCCGGTATCATGTCCTGAGACATGGATTTGCTGGCTACAATACCTTGCAAATAATCCCAAGCATCGGGTTGTTAAGAATCACGAGAAACATTGGGTTAGGGTTTTATGGTCAGTGCACTGTTCTGGCACGGTGCAGACCATACCCTATGACACCGGTACACATATCACCGACGATGCTGGGCGTACTTGTCCGATACTGGTGCCGCGCTGCACTGGCAATCTGAGGCACGGGAGACCCATTCACAAAATCATTGCTCAAAAAAGCCTCGCATCATGATGCTTTCCATACCCCACTCGTATCATACGCACCATCCTTGACTAACGGATAAACGCGGTTCCTTAGGGCAGCAAGGGGTGGCCGATGTTCCGCGCTTGGCCCCAGGTTCATCTAGCAATCTCATACTGAGAGATAGAGCCAATACTGGACTTCCCCCTTGAGTGGTGGTGCGTAACAATATCGCACTCGGACCGGCCTGTCTGATATGAAACCCATTGTTGGTATATCTAGCGGGGAGTTACCGCATCTGGGTGTTGGGGGGGGCATTGGATCGGTATGGGTTCTTCCTGGTATTAGCCAAAGGCCTACAGTGGGCGAAATCTTACGATGGTGCGTATTCCAATTCCGGGGCTGAAATCGATAAACTTTTCCAAGACCCATATTTACAAGCACATCACGAGTGTTTACCTAATTTTCATCAGAACTCGATTACTCGCAGGCCTAGGTTCATCCCCTCTCTAGAGATATAACATGCACACCATCTACGTACTAATTGTAGAGACCAATAGCAATTTTCTAACCATGCTTAGGAAGACGGGCCTATCAAGTCTAGAACGACTATCGAAGGGAGCTTCCTTAAAAAGGCATTCGGATACAGATAATTGTCTGAGATCCAACCTATCACCCTCTTTACTTCAACCCTCAAGCAAACCCCAAGCACGATATCAAGAACCTTTGATCCTCCCCTCCGATCCCGAAACCCCGAAGGGCGGGGAAAGCATGGGGGGCATAGTTGTTTGAGGTAGAGGAGCTCACTACCCCCGCACTGCACGTTACCTGTAGAGCAGTTCTAGCAGAAGCCCTCCAAATACGCGCGAGTTACTGGTCTAACGTACCGGCATTGTATGTACCATACGCAGTGCCCTTATGGTGCCCCAAGTGTCAGTGGTGTACCGGTAGCTTCGAGCAGACCCTCTTTCTTGTTCGTGATTGGGGGTGAACCAGCAGTCTAAGCTACGATAGGGTATGTTTTCCGGGGAAGCAAGCGAGATGCGGCAACTTATCAACCAATCTGTGCATGGCAATAGCAACGGGGTTTTTTCTTTTCTTTATCCGTCTTGAACCCGCTATCGGAGTGGTAGCTTTATCGATAACTTGTTTCTTTTTCTTGTGATGTGAAAGAGTGTGCAGAGTGGCAGAGACAGATATCATGGGTTAGGGAACTTTGCTTGAGTTGAAGGAGGACCACAATCCAGTAGTACCATAATCTATTAGCCGGCCACTATAAATCCTTCATTTATACCAAGAGGTCCATCAAACCCGTCGCATGGCGCCAACTCTTTTTCTACAACAAAACGAGCCTGGGACTTTGTGGGACACATTACCGGTAGGCATATTATCTGGGGGGGGTTTACCAACTTGAGTAGAACCCCCGAAACTCAAATCCTCCGTGCCTCCTTGAATACACAAGTACATATAACTAGCCCTATGCCGTGATCTCACGGCGTAGCACTGGCATAGTGCCTTTCTGTAAATCTTGGTTGCTATTACCATGCGATACCTTCCGATGATGGTCAGCCTTCCCACTGCACAGCATGATACCGGTAGTGGGATCACTTGGTAGATTGTTTTGTCGGGTGATCTAACCTAGGCTAACTCTACTTCATTCGGTATCAAAGAGTACTGTACTCATTTATTATCATTTCGAGCCCTCCTTTCTACCAGTTGGGTAGAATGCATCTCTCCCCTGGTCGTGTCGTTCTGCGATTGGCCACGGAATTAAGCAAAAGTACATCCTGGTGTGAAGGGAAACATAGGCTACGAAAAATTGGGGAATTCTCGGGTTAGATCCCTAGATAGTAGGAGGCGACAAGTAGATGTAGGCAGGGTTCCGCTCATAGTAGTGACTCCAAAGATACCGGTTTCCTGCCGGCAAGTGTGGGCTAGTCTGGGCGTGGAAGAGGCTCTCCTAGTGAGGATAGACGGAAAACATATAAACCCGCCACGGAGCCCCGCTGTCTATTGGGAAAAGAGAACACAGGATAGGATCTAGTACGCCCCTAGTTACTCAATCAAGCCTCCCCCTCCCGCCGCCTCCCCATTTATTCCTTGAGGCTACGAGACCCCTCATTCTCCTTTATCTGAGATCTCTAGACCTCTAGAGCGCAATTGTCGGGGGGTTGCACTGCTTATCCGCTTCCGCCCTCCTTCATTCATATCCTCATTCTTAGGTCCATCCTTCGGGTTTTCGCATCTCACCATGCCAATTCTTGAAAGACTCAAACAACTCAATGCCCACCTTTATGGTCTTGACCAGCCGCCACATCCCTTCGATCCATTGTCAATCACAGAGATCGAATATGCCACTGCTGTTGTCCGCGAGAAGCACGGCCAGCTCAAATACAATGCCGTCACTTTGAACGAGCCCCTGAAGAAAGAAATGCTTGTCTGGCTGGCTGACGAGGAGAATGCACCAAGGCCCCGGAGGAAGGCAGAGATTGTAGCTATTGACAAGTCATTCATGGTTTACGACGGAATCGTGGACTTGGTTGATGGAAAGATTATTGCATGGGAGAAGTTGGAGGGTGTACAGCCGATGGTATGCTGCATTAGAAATCCTTTTCAGCATGCGCCAGAGTGAAAACTAACTAATTCGTCGCAAATAGATCACTCTGGAAGATCTGCAGGCGACTGAAATACTCGTGCGGAAGGATCCGAAGGTTCTTGAGCAGTGCCTAATCTTAGGAATCCCTGAAGAGGACATGGATAAGGTTTGCTGTGACCGTATGTTCTCTTGCTCGGGATTATTGTGATCGAGTAACGAATTAACAAGAGCCTTTAACGCAGCATGGTCAATTGGGTACGACGAGCGGTTTGGAAACAGCGTCCGTTTACAGCAAGCGCTAATGTACTACCGTCCTAATATTGACGACGTGCAGTATGCATATCCTCTCGACTTCTGCCCAGTGGTCAACACAGAAACCGGCGAGATCATTCACATCGATGTTCCTGATGTCCGCCGGCCAGTCAACACTTTCGGCAGTAACTACAACCCTGCACACATTGAGAAAGAGGGTGGTTATCGCACTGATTTGAAGCCTTTAAATATCACTCAGCCGGAGGGTGTTTCCTTCACAATGGACGGGAGAAAAATCAGTTGGCAGAACTTCAACTTTCACATCGGTTTCAATGCTAGAGAGGGCATTGTCTTGAACAACATCGCCTACAATGATAAGGGAAATGTCAGGCCCCTATTCTATCGCATGTCATTAGCAGAGATGGTAGTGCCATATGGTAATCCGGAGCACCCACATCAGAGGAAGCATGCCTTTGATATGGGTGAATACGGAGGTGGTTACATGACAAATTCACTATCGTAAGAGTCTTAAACTTCCACATTCCGGGCGTTAACCAATAACAACCTTGATAGTCTTGGCTGCGATTGCAAGGGCTCTATCCACTATCTAGACGCAGACTTCTCCAATAACGCCGGCGCTGCTGTGACCATCAAGAACGCGGTCTGCATCCACGAGGAAGACGCAGGTATTCTTTTCAAGCACACTGATTACCGAGACGACTCCGTTATTGTCACTCGTGGGCGCAAGCTTGTGGTTTCGCATACCTTCACCGCGGCCAATTACGAGTACTGTGTATATTGGATATTTTACCAGGATGCCACTATTCAGCTTGAGATTAAGCTCACGGGTATTCTGAATACCTATGCTCTGGGCCCCGGCGAGGATACAAAAGGATGGGGAACAGAAGTCCACCCAGGGGTTAATGTCTGAACCCTAACCCTCGATTACCTGCGCCTTAACTAACGTATGTCTTAGGCTCACAACCACCAACACCTTTTCTGCCTTCGTCTCGACCCTCAGATAGACGGTCAGAAGAATACCGTATTCCAAGTCGATGCGACTCCCGGCGCTGCGCCGGTAGGAAGCACCGAGAATAAATACGGGAATGCCTTTTATGCCAATAAAACAAAGTACACTAAAGTGAAGGAATCGCTGTCGGATTATGAGGGTTCGACAACCAGGACTTGGGATATCTGCAATACAAACAAGGTCCACCCATACTCTGGGAAGTTCCCCAGTTATAAACTCGTCTCCAGGGAGGCCCCAAGGTTACTCCCCAAGGAAGGTAGTCTTGTCTGGAAACGTGCTGGATTCGCGAGACATGCAATTCACGTCACTCCCTGTAAGCATATCCCGTAGTTCCTCAGCTTGCACCTTCTTACCCATGACTTTTACAGACGCCGATGGCCAGCTCAACCCCGCGGGCCGACATGTCTGCCAAACCTCCGGTGAGCCATCCCGCGGTCTGCCGGAGTGGATAGCAGACGGCGACGCAAATATTGAAGACGAGGACATTGTCATCTGGCACACCTTCGGCCTCACACACTTCCCCGCCCCAGAAGACTTCCCCATCATGCCAGCAGAGCCAGTGAGTCTGCTGCTCAGACCGAGACACTTCTTTTTGAGAAATCCAGCGCTAGATGTTCCACCCAGCTACTCTTCAACACCGAGCCAGGTTGCTTCACAGTGGAAGGGTGTTATGGATAGGTCGGATAAAGCGAGTACCCTAGCATTTGGGCCTGCGCAGGGGTGCTGTTCAAAAAGTGGTCCGGAAACGGCAGGATCTGTGAATAGCGCGGGGCCGTTCGTGTTTAGGAAGGTAGAGTAGGTGTTGTGTTCGGAGAAGGATGTTCCTTTCCTATGTGGATATTAAGGGTTACTATTTATTGCTTTACTTTTGTCGCTAGTAATTTCTTTATATTTCGTGATGGAGGCGGATCCCGCAGCAGCGGTCGGAGAGTTACCTTTCTTCCCCCTTTCCTCCTCGTCAGGGTAGTAATAATTAGCTATCACTCTTTTACTATTCTACTGTACGTATCATACTTCCGCTCCGGCATTTTGTAATTTACAGTGCGACACCTCATTCCAACATCCCTGCTCGACTATCGACCGATTCCCCCGCAATTATTACCGATAGCATGATAAAACCATACTCGAGTACGGTACAGTGCAGTGTAGCATGCCAGGGATCCGGACCCTGGCCAACTTGCATGTAATCGTACTGTATAATATAATATTAACTAGTACTATACCATATCATACTGCGGGGGGGAGGGGGCTACAGTATCATATGATATCGGCGAGTTTTCCTGACGAATTGTGTATACCCCTCTCTCTCACCAATCATGTAGCTGGTTTTCAACGGATACATAATATCTAGGGTGCAGGCGAGGCGCTGTTGGTTGCTGCTGTTCTTGTTGCGCTGCTTTGTGGCCGGTAAATGCTTCTTTCCATTATGGTTTGGTTGCGGGTGGAGTTGCTATATACATATGTCGAGATGGATGTATCGATTGTGGGGGGGTGATAATATGCAGGAGCGAGACGCACTCGCCAAGGATTTTTGCTGGCTTGGGCGCTAGGGTATATGGGTAGCTGCCAGGGGGGCTTGCTGTCCCATCCGTCTTGTTGATCATAGGGACTCACTCGTAAGATGTAGATTGGACAGTGATGAGTGGGGGATTGCTCTGGCCCAACGCGGTTTGAGCACGAAATGAAAGCTATAAAGAGTCAAAGCGGAAGGGTCCATGAATTCAATATTGTGTTAAATGTAGCCTTCGATATTTTTGTGACACGGCTTCCGCCGCTTCATTCCCTCCCCTTGATATGGTACAACCCCACCACCCCAAACCACACTGATAGTCACAGTTCCGCTCTGTGTGTGTGGCCAGAGCTCGGCTATCCCTAGCTGTCGAAATATTATTTCAATTAGTGGGGGAGGAGAAAGGTGCATGTAGAGTTAATAGCTTAGTTAGGAGCCGCTGTAGTTTGCATTGTTGACGAAGAAAGGACGAGGTCATCGCCCTAGCGTCAAAATCGCCCCAGTTTATGTGGGCTTGTTGGAGGCCCCCGCGGTAGGCTGTCTAGCCTATTTTGTCTTAGTTATATGGCAATTTAGGAGAATCTACTGAGGGGAGGTACCGCTTTAAGATAGACGCTATCCCAGTGGCCAAAGTTGCGCCGTTCAAAATTGAAGGTTATTGGGGTTGGCAAGTTGGTTGTAGAAGTTGTCTGGATACTAGCTGTTGAGGTCACAGATTTCCTCGTATAGGTGGACTTGAAGCCGAGGTTGAATTCCACGGAAAGACTTGACTACCAGAATGACTTCAAGTCCAGTGGTGCTATCATTAAGAGCCTTCCTAAAATGGGATCCCGCAAGATTGAACTCCTTATCAGAAAGCACATAGTCAGTTTCCTGGTTTGAGCATCAGTCCTTGGTCGTTCGCTATACCTCTAGGAGTGTTACCGTTGAAGGCCGAATTCACCCTTCAATTGCGTTAACGCCGCGCCCTTCTTCAACGATCTCGTGCCGATCTACCAATACGCGAGCAGTGCGTTCGGAGTACCCTTCTGGCATTCACGGTAGTGTCTTGCTTAACAGGGTTATGCCAGACCTTGCTAATATTGCCGTAGTGGCCCCTGCCGTTACCCCATATCCGATTGGCTAAGTCGTACTTCTTTGTAGCGCGGACGAAGAAGTTGGGGTAGCCCCATGCCGTGGTAGATTCCACGGTTCTGTTAGTTAGCCCCACTCGCGGACTAGTGCGGGTGCTTCAAAATGGTTCCGCAATGCGATGAAGGTGCCCTCGACCCGTTTCTTTGTCTTCTGCGGAACTCCACCAGGCTCTAGAGAGAGATGTTGGTTGGGGGCTAAGTTGGGGTTGGCGACTAGCGGTGCAAGGCTGACGAAACAAATTCCCATGGACCACAGTCCCGTTTAAGGGTCTGAGTCAGGAGGGGTACTTTTAAAACTTAAGGATCGGTGGGAAAGTCTTACGTGGACGGGAATACTCATTCAATAATTACCAATAGTTGCCCACATTCGCCGATTCCTCGAACCTACTGCGGTCAGCCCGAATCCACGTAAGCGGGGCAATAGGCTACCAACCGATCAACGGTTCCCTGGATATTCTGGATACTAGGGCTCGATCCTGGAATTGTCAAAAGTCTATGATATCTCTACTGTAAACCCCGGGATTGGAACAATGTCAACGAAGCCCCCGATGGACATCATTGTATCTGCGCCATGTTGTATATGAGCGAGTTCTAATTTATAAGCCTCATCGCCAGGGTGACCCTCAGATCTGCGTCCCCTCGCCGCTCCTCCGGCGGGTTAGTTCAAGGGCTCGAAAATCAGTTTGTCGCTTTTCCGGCTTGAATCCGTGTGCAATATGAACCCAAAGTTTCTCAAATTTTGTCTTTCCGGCCTCAAGGTCTGATAGCCGTGCGAAGTTGGCCCATTCCTAACTATTATGGCGGCACACATTTGTAACGACCTAGTATCCCTTCTTCAGAACCTACCCAACCACACTCCCTGCTCTATCCATCCAGGTTACATTGGCAACCTCTGAGCTATTACTAAGTAGCCTTAACTTGAAGGTAAAGGGCATACAATCCGGAATGGAACCCCGGGGGGGAATGGTGTATCCAGGTAACGGGGAGTCGAGCACTCTCGAACCTCACTCTTTTAGCCTCGTCAAAGGTGCTTTCAGTAACCGGGAAAGACTATTTGTTAAACTATGCCCCGTGATACGGCAACTTGGCAATGCATGCCAGGAGGAACCCCTAGCCATCTTCATTGCGATCGCGTCCAAAGTGTTCACCAACTGCAGTTTCTTTAATACTCAATACATCGGTTAAGCGGAGTCAGGCACCTCACCTTCTATCCACGATTCATCGCAGCCCGGGATACCTGTGCAGTCCACTTCCTGCACGCTCCGTCAGCACCGCCACCGCCACCGCCATCGCAATCACATCCAAAATTACGCCTCACAACGTGCCTGTCTGCCCCCAATACCGGTAGTGAGCAGTGCAGTGCCTTGATCAACCTATCGTCAGGGTGAAGAAATCGCCCGACCCATGAGGTACCGAACGTGCCTAGATACCGTGTTGGCTTACCTTTCCACTTTTTTATACCCATCCCTTCAATTCTACATTCCTCCACCTTCATTCCATCACACCTCATTCACCATGAACCCGTTTAATCTCGGCATCGGAACGGCACACTGCGATATTCTGGGTTTTCCAAATGTTCGACATTAAACCTCAACTAGTGGGAGCCGAACTGGGAAGTCGAGATATCGTGAGCCTCGAAGCTATACGATTTCCATCTGCAAGTAATTGAGAGATTCGCCCGGTTTGCGTCTGAATCACGGGGGAGGGGGTTGGATACCGGTATGAGAGTGATCTTGGAGATGGAGGGAAGGGGTGAACGGGACGAAACTTTTGTCAAACATTTTTTCCCATCCGGAGTGACGAACCGAAGTGACCGACTTCAGAGGAGGGTAAATTCGGACATGTGGCCCGCTATTTATTTCAGGAGATTAAACACAATATATTATTATAACAGTAGGAGGAGCAGTGTTGTAGCCGGATTTTCTCTTCCATCATGCCTTTTCATTTTTTTCTTGTGTATCTACCCTCTCACATTTCCCTCGCCACCCTGTGATATTACGGCTTTGGCTGTGGAACGATACCGGTAGGTGGTGCGGTAGAGTGACAGCTTCTGGTGGTTGCCATGTTTAAACTTTTGAGTGTTCCAGCAAACCACAATTTCTTGGCAATCATCCGAAAGGGTTTAAGCCGACTGTTCGCAGTGAAATGATTGGCCTTCCCCCTGCGCCTATCCATCCAGCGCCAGTATCCGTTCTTCTCCCTAATGGGACGGATACCCTACACCTCAGGCGTTGACGCCTAACATATTGCCAAACACCCCTTCTCATCGTCCTTCTCCGCTCTCTCTGGACGGACTCCTTTCCTAATCTCTCCTGGCCGCCTTGCGCCAAACGCCCTAACCGTCCTAGGCTATTACGCTGTGGAGCACATCACTGCAAACTCTCTTATCAGCAATTTTTTTTAATAACTTTCGAGTTACGATACTACTAGTATAATAGGCTCGTTACTTCGATAACAACACGGTGGTTACATATTTTGTGATCCCACGAGCGCTGTATTCGAAGCCTCACTAGCTGCCCCTATAAAGCTGTTAAACGAGAGGGGGGCAGAGAAGGAAGAGCAGTATCGCCCATACTCAAAAACTCGCCATCAGTCTCCTGGTCTGCGAACCATCCACCACCCGGCCACCTGCTTACTTCATCCAGGTCCAATAGTGTCGGGTCACCACATGTTAATAGACTTATACGCGGGAGCCCTCTAGGCCCGCTACATCTCATCTTGCACGAATTCGAGGGAAAAAATAGGTTAAGAGGCTAAGTGATTGGAAAAGATTCTGCAACAACGAAATTCCAATCCATGAATTAAATGCTCACCTTCATCCTATTAACTTAATTACATTTAGACATCATCCAGTTCATATACCAGTCAACACTGAAGTTGTCCCTTCTATAAAATTGCAACCATCATAAACCTGCGGCAAATGCTCCAATAGCAACACTGCTCTCCCCGGCTACGCTTCTGATAGTTGCGTCGGTAAGCGAGACACTAGCAGGATTGGCACCGCCAGCGGCAGGAACAGAGGCGGCGGCCAGGGGCTTGATGACACTGATGCCTAAGAGCTGGAGGAAGCGCACTAACGTAACGTCAGAGGGTTTGTCTTATCCTTCCGCAGCCGACAGTTGACTTACAACAGTAGGTCCCCTTATTAATCTAAGCATCTCAAAGCACAAGACAGGATAGGGATTGAAGCCGCCGTCATCGTCGTGATCCCCTTGCGCCAACGGAAACAAAACCGATAGTGAGCAGGATGTCCAAGATAGTCAGTGGATTGCTTGGGGATAAATCCTGCGTCTGGGGCGCTTCCACCCGCAGAGCTAGAGGCCATTCCATTCCAAGAACTGGAGGCAGACAAAATGGCTGAGCTAGCAGTTTCCCCAGGCCGGCTCGTTGCAAAAGGAACACTTAAAAATGCTGTGAGAATGACAGCCCCAGAAGGAATAGAAACACAAGAGATCTTTACAACATCTTTTTAGGTATGATAGTGGGAAGTTGTGGGCAAGCGGATCACATCGAAATAAAATCAGAGCGAATAAAAAATATAACAACGAAGGGAATACCCTTGATTAAGACTACGCGAGTATTGGGTTATGGGTAGATACCGATACCGGTAGTCTCGTGGCAATACAACATGTGTAAGCCTACTTGACTTTAGAAGTAGCTGTATGGACGGGACGTCAGAGTTCCAGAACGTTACACCTACCGGTTAGACATGGGAAAGTAACATTATGCATGTTGTCTAATGACAGGCTTTATGCCCGACAGACCCCTTCAGAGCTACAATCGGCCTTGTTAGCACTTAAGCTTTATATCACTTTCATTTCCAACAGATACCTAACCCCATGCTAAGGCTTGTCGGTGTTGTCATACTTGGTCTACATGGCAGTACCGTTGTTGACGCACTGTAAGGGTATTAGTAATCATTTCTTAAATTGGCACACAATCAGGAATCCAGGGATTGTTCTAGGGGGAAGTTATTACCCCTTCAAAAAGGCAAGTGGCGACCTCCTTTACGAATGGCCTATCTGTGCAAGCGCAGCCTTGAAATTTTTTGAACGTATCCTCAGACAGCCCTTCCAGCCCATCATCCGTGATATCCTTCAAATACAGGCCAAAGGCATCTTTGAAGCACTGCAACCGTGAAAAAGTTTGTTAACGCCAGACCATCTCCAATACCCGTGTCCGGGTTCCTAATAAATGCCGTGCCCGAGCGCCCGAGTGTCCCCAAGGATCCTCTCATACCTCAGGCAGAGCTTCACCATTGCTACTTTCGCACTTTTTTACGTAGTCGCAATTGAGAAAGCATCCTAGGGGCTCACCGAGTTCTACCTCATCGAACTATGTATTTACCATTGTTGCGCTTAAGTTGAGAAGAAGAGGCTGTTGCAAGAGCAGTGGCCAAAGAGGGTGAAGATGCGCCTAAAGACGCAAGAAATGAACTCGAGACCATTCTGTTTTTAGCGACTGACAATATCAGCTCCTTCGCAATTAAAAAGGGCTAGGACGACGACGGCGATTGACCGAGGAAGCGGGGGAAGAAACCGAGTGAAAATGGCTGCTGGAATGAAAACAGGTCGAGAAGAATTAGGCATTCCTTTGTCAACCCCCCGGCCCACCACCTCATCTCGCGCAATCAGGCATACTGTGAGTAGAGACTGACACAACAAATCTAGAAAGGAGAATACCTCGAACTAATTAAATGGGATATCGATTGTCTAAACCTGCACGGGACTACCGGTAGACCCAGTGGTACAAAGTTAACAAACACAGCAGTTATGCATATCTGGACTGGCGGGATATCGGTAACTTGCCCACATTGTACCAGTATCATCTCCTCGAATTGGACCGCGGATCACACCTACTCCTTGCAATTAAGGATCAGAGCCAGATCGTTACGATGATAAGGGTACGGTGCAAGCATCATAACGAGACTAGAAGGTAGTTGGGCTATTATAAGGGAGGAAATATCGGGACACACAAGTAGTCTGCACAAGGGTTTTGTCCCTCCAACCGCTTCCACCAGTACTCGAGTAGGGTACAGTAGAACCCCTGCATACAATACCAGTACCGGTAGTCTACTGGTATCGCGTGCTTAGGGTGATGGGAATTGTGCTAGTACAGTACCGGTAACATTCACCCAGTATTCTCTCAATGCATATATGCAGACTGCTCAGCCTATCGATTGAGGACAGAGTTCGTGTTGTGAGAGGTTCTCGGTTAGATCCGAAGTACCGAGTGTTCGCATTCCGGTCCCAAAGATTTCGCTTTCATAGCCAGCCCTACGTCCGCGTCTGGGGGAGAACACGCTACCGTAGATGATACTCAGGTCATCTAATAAAAGCTTCTATCATACAGGGGATTTTCTTTTCCTTTTTTGCGCCCGGGCGCTCAACAATCTAACGGCTACTAGTAGTTCGCAGACTTCGACACACTGATGGTGGTGGGGCTCTTGGAGACTATCCTACTTGAGTCAGCACAGTAGCATCGAGGAAAAAGAAATTAACCATCCCATTGAGATTGATGCTGCCATTGCTTGGGACTGGGATAGAAACCTCAACGTCAGAAACCTCTGGACCGATAATCCAAAGGGAAAACCCGTAGAAAAATGACAGCAATTGGATTCGTATGACTTGTAGCCGAATGCAAGGATGAGAACCTGGTGAAGACTTCCATAACTATTCTTGGGACCCTAGACCGGTAGCAAGTATACGCAGATAGTACTACAAGAGTAGCAAGCAATCAAATTCCTGAGACCCATAACGTAGGGTGTGGCTTTTCTTTTCTTTTTTCTTTTTTTCCTGGAGGGGGAGAGGTAGAAATGGGGCTCGTGATTGATGGTCATCGATGCAAAAAAGTTTAGCCCGCGTACTGTACTGTACTGTACAGTACAGTACCACGTTCTCTCGGGTACGGTAGCTCAAGAGCCACCTCTTCCAATAAATCATTCACGTAGCATGCCTAGTCGACTGTTCTACTTGTGTTGTCTTTGGTAATCACATATTGAAACAAGGCTACTGAAATCGCACGAATGGTGGGTTATGACCAAGATATTGGATAGGACAACTGTGTTTTTATTTTTTCCTTTTATTTCAAACTGGACCGCCAAAGGCGTCCCGATTCGACAAGGTCGTAGAGTCCTTCCTACTCCTACGGACTGGTCGTTGCTGCTGCAATAGCAACCAACTTTCTTCGTCGTTTCGACATCGCTATACAACATTGTTTCCTCCCATCATCTCTCCTCCCTTCCCACAGTAAACTTGCTAATCTCCTCCTTTAGCTCTTTCACCCTTTCACTCTTCCTTCCTCTACTCTCCACCTAACTGCTTTTTTGGGGGGCTTTTTGGTAACGGCTCAACCTGTATTTTTCGGTACATACCGGTACAGGGGAGCTGGGTTTTGAACTCCGGTAGGGCAGCTGCACCTTGAACACCTTTCTTCTCACAACAACTGCGGAGAGTAAATCTCTTATACGTCAACTTGCTGGCATCGGTCTCTTTTAAAAGGGATTTCATCTAACTTTCTTATCTTGAACCGTGGGCTCTGGGCGAAGTATATCCCGTGGAATATTTTCGCCGGAGGAACGGGGGCTGGCCACCAGCTGCGCGCATCGCCATTTATTGTGTGCTCGCTATTCTTCCTCTCTCTTCCTCTCTCTCTCCCTTCTTCCCACGACACTCAACACCTCATAATCACAAATCGCAAGAAACCATAGTGGTTACTTAAATTACTTTCACTCCACCGGTATTATTCCCCTATAACTTGATTGCTCCTGTTGCTTCTATTTTATCTCGTGAGAAAAGCCGCCTTTGCCTTGTTTTTTTTACCTGACCCCCAACGATTGGTTAAGTGTCATCACGCCTAATTCTTTCCCTCTTTCCCTCTTCCCTCCATTCCCCTTCCTTTCTCTTTTCAATCAAATCACATCGCGAACTAGGCTTCTCTGAATATTTAACCCAAACCGGCAGGGGTGGTAAAATATCAGTTTTACTGTCCTTGCGGCGTTTATCGATTTTCACCCGCTTTTGTAGAGAAACATACCCTAACTAATCCCGCATAGAGAACTTTGGCCCAGACATTGGGGACTTTTATTTGCAGCTGTCCATCACATCACACCCGGGTACACAACGCTAACGACAACCGTCACTTCTGAGATAATCCTGTAAGTTCACCTTCATCCAACACCATTTCTCGTACCCTCCCCCCCATCCTTTGCATATACTTTTTTACACATGCACCCCCACCACTCCCCTCCACTTTGACGTTTCTTATTCACTCACGATCGCTTGCTTGCTCATAACACCCCTTTGCTTACCTTTCAACATCTCGTATCACATTATGCAATTTCCCTAATTATTGACACTCCTCTAACTCCTCCACACATTAGCTAACTTGAGCCATCACAGCCCCCGTTTTATCTGTAAATATCTCTTGTTTGTTTCTCTTGACCGAAAAAAATTATTATAATGAGTCGAACGAAACAGCGAGGCAGTCAACGTGGCCCGCGCCCCAGAGTGGGCCGTCCTCGTGGGAGGGGGAGAAAAAGTGTCGACCAAGGGAGTGCCGCTAATGGCTCAGTTACTCCAACACCCCCTCCTCAAGAGGGAGAGTCTATGGAAGCCGAAGAGGCGGAGCCGGAACATACTGTACCGGCTCCGGCCCCTAGAACTTCCGCGCGACAGCCAACAATGCCCTTGCAAGCTACGCTCCGGCGACGAAAGGGAGCTCAGGATAACTGCATAAGCAATAAGGCTTCAAAAGAGAGCCCAGTGCATATTGAAGTTCCAAATAACCCGATAGCGGAGATACCAGGAGATCAAGATCGCCTTGGCGACGGAGGTGAAGGCGTTAGCAGGGCCGGCAATGGTGAATTGGAGGGTGGTGGAGGGGGGGATGGAGAGGACCGCGATGAGGATGAGGGCGAAGGCAGAGGTGAAGAGGAGGGCGAAGGTGAAGAGGAGGAGGATGAGCAAGAGGAGGATGAACAAAAGGAGGATGAACAAAAGGAGGATGAAGGGCCTAATAATGAGCGACCGCCCAAAAGGAGACGCACCAAGCTGGATACAACCCAGGAGGGTCTGGTAGGCCCCTCTGCCAGTACAGATAAATTACCACCCTCTAGTGCAAAAGCTGGAGGAGCTGGATCGCGGAGTAGAGCTCCTATGGCAAAAGGCAAGGGAGGAACAGAAGCGGTGAGAGGTAGAGGACGGCCTGGGCGGGGAAAGGGCAGTCGCCAAACCCGAGGCCCAGGTTCTCGGGGGGGGAAAGGCGCGTACCGACCCCGGAAGCCAAAAGGCGGGCCTACCAATGGGGAAAACCCTGTTAAGATGGTTACTGCTGCTGCTCCCGCAAAAGAGCCCAAGACGCCCTGGGTTACTAATGATGCAACAAAATACGACTGGACTTCGGAATTGCGAAAGGATATATCAATCGTACGTCCGACTAAAAATCTTACGCTCGCGAAGTTGAGCGTAACAGTTACAAAAAAATCAGCTTCTCTTGAGCAACTAAAGGAGCGTCAATGTGCTCTCAGGGACACTGCCAAGACTTATTCTAAGACTATGGTAAACTTGAATCGCGAGCGTGCAAGCCAGGCCTTGAAAGACCTAAAAAGCGATAAAGATTGCTTCTTCAAAACGCCCTTTTGCCAACAGGTCCAAGGACGGTTGGAAAAGAAGGTAGAAGGCCGCATCTCCAAGCTAGAAAGAGACCTCGATTTTAAAAAAGGGAATGCATCAAAAGTATTGAAGGCTGACCAGTGGGCTGCCCGAGAAGCATTTGAGGTCAGTATAATTTCCTTGTGAATTCTTTTATAATATATAGACATTGACACACCTTTCCTATCAAGACCAATTTTGTTGAGTTGTGTGAGCGCACAATTCAAAGGTTTTTACGGGAAGGGCACGAGCTCTCAGAGCTATGGGCCGTAAAGGACCCTTATCTGAACGAACATGTGTTGCGGAGATGTAAACTTGACCATGTTGATCAGGTTACAATGACGGACCTGATCGAAAACTTCATGACACGTGAAGGCCGAGACCGCTCAGTTTTAGACCAACCCCAAATTGCCACTCGGTCCAATCAGGGATTGTATGATCGAAAGGTCCTTGAGACCACAGCTGAGCGACACAGGAGAGCATTTGGCGCTATTGTCCTAAGAGAACTTAACGGGGTGGAAATGCCCCCAGTATCGCCGCCGCCCGTGAGACCCCCGGAGCCCATCCTGTGGGAGGTTTCCATGAGCAATGAAGAGAGTACCGCAGAAGATAACAGTCCTTCCGATGCTGAGGCAACTCCGCTCGACAACGAAGGGGACTCGAATAAATTAACTTGGACCAGTGGTCTCCAATTTGTGTTGGATTGTAAGATTCTACTGTTTCTTGTTCGGTTTTATCCGACTTTCTCTGGCTTTAACTAACAGACATGATACCAGCCCAAATTAGTCGAAACGACCCTGCGCAATTTTCCCGCCCAAGGAAGGTCACGACACGCGAAGGATGGGCCATGGAAGCGCTGATACAATTCCGTAATGGAGTAACTGAGTTCCACCCAGAAGACGAACCCTCTGCCGATGAAGTAGAATATACCAGTCAGCAAGACCTACCGGATAGCGGGGATGAGCTAGAGCCAGGACCGCCAGTCAGAATACCACCAAGGCGAAGTCTTTTCTCTCTCCATGCTGGTGGGGTATGCTCTGAGCTAGGGCCAAAAACAAGCGTTTTACAAACTAAGACACTCCCCCCCAAGAGCGCCATAGAAGCTAGCTCTACACCACACAGATCCAATGCTAGATCCCTGTCTCCACTATCAGCAGCTGTCAGCTATCCTGGCTTTGCGCCGCCGGGAAAGGATGTTTGCGATCCTCCTCCCCCTGTGGCAATTATTCCGGCTGGCGAGCCTCAAGTGGCTCAGAATGGCTTCCTTGTCGATAGCAATACTTGTGACGTGCATGGTTAGTTTATCCCACCCATATCCGATCCTAATCCCCGTTCTAGCATAAATAAGAGGGCGTTCTCAAATTTGATATGCTCTACTCCGACGCGATGGTATGAGGAAGGCTAACGTAGTTGGGATTCACTCTCCCACATGGTGATTTAAAGACAACACAGGCAGCACTTTGACACCAACCGACAGGCACATTAAGACGCCAACACCAAGTAAACATTCCGCATCATCGACAAAGCGATTGCGAGATGGCACGAGGAAAGAGAATTTAGACCCATCATACAACAGTAATAGCCCTCAGAATACTGTCAGCAGCCTCCCAGTACCTCCCAAGCCTACTCTAACAGAAGGTCCAAAGCCGACGGCCAAAGGTGAAACCTCTAGCGGGCATGTGAATCCACTAAGAGAGTCTTCGGTATCAGATAGCGGACCCTTCGCTGGGAATATCCCACCACCCAACGAGGATTCAAGTGGAGGCCGTCTTAATGGAGCTGGCAGAAAACTGCATCCTCCCTCCGCGACTAGCAAGGCTGATGGCCGAAGATTTCTCCATTCTCAACTCTCAAAAACAATTCGTAGGCAAGACGTTACAGCTAATGAAGAGGCATGTCGTATCCTACTTAGCTACAAACCAAACCATACTAACTTTTTGCAGAAGAGGCGGGATACTGTTAATACCAACCATCCCAAAGTTGACCCCTCAGCAAGACACATCAGGGATAAGTCTGGAGCAAGGCCGTCTCCGGGTTTGACTGAGTGCTCCCAACCGGGGACCAAGTCTCCCACAGCTCCTAAAACGCATAAAGGGGCTCATGCAGATTCGAATGCGGCCGTAGCCAACTCACGGAACATCAATAATTCCACACAGGCTAGTTGGCCGAATAAAAGGACGCAGAGGGACGCTTTTCACAATATCCCACAGGATCACCATTTATTCCCACCAGACGCAATTTCTGCAGCACGTATTCAACAAAAGGCGGCTGAAAATAGTGCTAGAGCAGCCGCCAATAGCTTGAATTCATCGAGCTATCCTCATATAGTGCCGAGGCCTCCCTCAAAAATTGCACCAATGAATTACCCAAGCTACGGCCCCTCCAACGGTGGCTCATCGGTCAACATTCCGAATTTCATCCCACGCTCATCTTATCCGGCAAATAGAGGTGCCGCAGTTCCACAGCCGTACGAATATCCCGCTCCAAACTCTTCGGTTGCTCGTGACGCCCGACCGCCTCAGCCTTCTCAGCCCTCCCATCCCCCTCCCTGGACTGACGTGGGATACACGTATCCCGGCCCCCAGCCGCCTTCAGCGCAGTTCCAACCACCTAGGGACAATAACCATGATAGGACCCCAGCGCAGCCTTCTGACAGCAGGACCCACATCGTTAACAGGCCACTCCCCCGGCAGCCAGCGGCCCCTTCTACGGATTACGGTAACTATATAAACAATGGCTATGTGGGCCCTAGCAACGGATCTTACACGCCGCAGCAGGGCCATCAGTCGTATCTTCCCCAGCACGGCGGGGCCCCCAAACAAGATCCGAACCATAATAGATACCCCTACGAGAGCCTGCCGTGGCCCCCACTCCCAACCCCAATGCCTATCCTAAGTGGTGACACATCTCATACCCATTCCGCTTCGCGGACTCTTCGGTCACACGACAGCCTCTACTCCCACTCCACCTTCAGTACCCCGGCGGAGAGCAAAACAACCAGCGTCAATACCCCACAGCCGATCAGATATTATATTGGCGATGGAGTCTATAAGACGGCGCCTGCCCCCATTGACAAGCCACTGATGCCGCACCGGTCACAAGATACCGTTTTTGAAGAGGATGTCTATTCGAGGGACCTCAACTTGATGGCTAGGAACGGAACTTGGAAAGGCCAGCAGCACCCACCATACATGCCTACCGAAGATGCCCGAAGGGGAGGTGGCGGGGGCAATTGATTGGTTTTGCACCCTGCCTTGACAGGTTCGTCCAGTTCGAACCTTTTTAATCAAAACCAATAACCCCATATTTTACCTCACTTTCCAGAATTTCCTCCTTGGAGAGGAGTTGGATATATGTTTACTTTTTTTTTTGAGGGCGATGGCCACTTTTGGTTCCTATTGTATTTCCCATTACAGCTTTTCTTCATCCATCATCACTATTCATCCCTCTTATGATACTTGTACATTTTTTTTATAGAGTTTTTCCCCTCTCTTTCTCTCGATATTGAACCCCTTTCGTCTCACATTGCTTATTTTAAAACTGGTACCATTGTATGATGCTCTCGGAATTGTTTTTTTACGCGAGGGGAAAAAACAAGGAAACGAAGGGGGAAAAATAGTTCCGATATTCGTTTTTTCCAATAGGCGTTTCTCATAGACGTTTGGTTTTGGGGGTCTTGGGTTTTCTTCCTTTCAAACTTGCTGATAAGGTGCCGAGCATGAATGAGACAGTTTTTCATTCAAGCCAAGTAGGACATCTTCCCTGAGGAAGGCGGTGGCACCACGTGCCCGGCATCCTGTCAGCCAGTCCATTTTCTCTCTTTTTATACTCTAATGTGCGTACACGGTAGTTAGTGCAATTGTTATTGGCTGGGGTGTTTCAACTATACTCTTACAGTATATCTTGTGTGAGCGAAGTGACGGTTCGGGTGAACTATACCGTAGCCTAGTGCAGATAAAACTGGGACGGGGTGGAGTAGGTAGTACCCCTAGCATCAGAGTAAAGACATTAAGATTAGGTTAGGTCAGGTTGGTATGAGAACTGCGCGGGTGCCATATGCTGGATTTGGTTGGGATGGGCCTGTCCGCCTAGCAGCCCAGACGGAAGAAGGAAGACTGGCTAGAGGTCAGAGGTCCATAGGTGAGTGATCTGCGATGACGTAGCAGGCCAGGAACCATTGAGGAATGAAATGGGGAGTCCTATGAGGAGATAATCAGCCAGCAACTCCTCCACTAGATCAGGACAGCGGTAGTCCCGAACCCCCCCTCCCCAGCCCATATAATACCATCATAACAGAAGTCAAAATCAGCACACCGAGGGGAGGGGGGACAAAAGTGACATTTTCCCCCCACCGTTGCATCGATTTAGTATTATATAATTCGCCATCATAATTTCCGAAACAGGTACGAGAGAGTGAGCACAGCTTTGAAGAGAGAATAGAGGAAAAGAGAGGTGTAGGAGTCGCGGTATAAGAGGAGGGTATGGTAAGAATGGAAGCGGAGAGGATAATTTAAAAGGATCGATAGGGAATGTTTTTTTTGTCTTTTTTTAAGAAATTAATACTAAATTAGGGTTGGCTATGTACTACTGCGAGTATGATATAACAAGTCGAGGCTCCCGGAGGGGGGGGGGCTCTCGATTGAATCTAGATAGTGAAGTGTAAAGGAAGGAGTATGGAGAGGCTCCTTAAGGCGCTAGGGAAGGGGAGATGTACAGTACTCTAACTACCGTATTTATTCTTCCCCCAAACAACTTAAGGCAACTCTTTCTAAACCCTTGTTGGAAGAAAGGTCAGGAAGCCAGCACCCTGCCGTCGAAGGTGAGGGAGGGAGCCTGCAAGACTCCTGTGAGAGCTTCCAGAGCTTTCTCGCTTGTCGTGATTTACGGGGAACGTCGTCCGGACACGCATAATATGTACCTCCCTCCCTTTCTTATCACACAAGAAAGTTCGCCGGAGGAACTGGGATATGTGTGGGGACATACAACGATACGTGTGGGGTGCTTTTGCTATGTTTTTTATATAATATACACACCCGTCCCCACAGCCACATCCGAGAGGGAAAGGATGGCGGGAAAAAAAAGCTGGCGAAGTTTGTGAGCATGGACGAGGGCGAGGTCCCGGGCTAATCGTTTTATTCTACCGTTCACGCGATTTATTGGTGGCTCGAACGGTTTTGACGGTGGGTGCTGGGTGAAGGGTTGTTTGTGCTTTGCTAAGGTATCGTAGTCTAAGGCGGCGCCAGGGGACCAATTTTATAGCGTTCTCCCCTCCTTTTTTTTGAGGAGGGGATGGAGCGTTAAATAGGTAGTAACATACGAAGAACTCTGGGGTGTTCCAGATACAGGCATGCTGCCTCAGTGCCCCGCTTATCCTGCGAGCCAAGAGAAGAAATATGGACAATATGCGAGAGAAGAGAGTGCCTTCTAGAGCGTTGAAGCCAGTGCTTAAGCCAACGCAACCCGCACGGTCAGGAACAAGCTACACCAGCAGTCAAATTGGCGAAACTTGTCGGAGCGTAACCCGAAGGTTTTGGGCTTCGATAAGGCCAGATTTACAATTCTTAAGAATTAATTAGGCCTGATAGGGGAATAGCAATACAAGGCAGTTCTTTTTACCAGGGGGTGCGGATGAAGCGCAGCTAGCTTAGGCATTCATGGAGATATGTCTGCTGGTGGATTGGACCACCACAGGAGCATGCGGAAAACAGAGCTTGGTATAAAATTGAGGATGATAACTTCAATAGGGAGGGTGGATGGGTGCGAGAGCAGGCCGCAGTAAGGATAAACTCAGGAACATCCCCCCCAAGGCGAGGCTAGCAGATAGTACAGCAGGGGCGAGACCGGCAGTGGATGGAAATGCTAGATATGAGAAACTCCGTCAGAGCCAGATTGGTTGTGATGCGAGTGACTATGCGTGAGTACAGCTCTTCTCAACACATCCTCCTTCCAGGGCGATCCAGTTCGAGCCCAGCTCCATCCTGGCACCATCCATCACAGTCCAGGCGCTAGCTTCAGTGGGGTTTTAAAGGTTTATTCTTCAGCGAAACTTAGTGCCCGGAAAAGGCCGGTTGCAGACGAGCCTACTCGGCTTGCACAGTACAATAAACCGGCCCTAACAGCTCGCAGCCGGCAGGCCAGGCTCCGCCGGGCTGAAGTTTCCACGGGGCTGCACGCAATCGCCCGCATGGTGGGGAATTTTATGATTCGTCTGTGCTGAAGCACAAGCTTCTGCCCCCCCCCCCCCCCAATTCTGTTAGGCTAGCATTACAAATTTCTGGTCAACCCATCCTATCTCCCCTTCTCTAACTAACCAATGTGCTCATACCTGATTCGGCTCTTTTGTCCCTCCTAGGTATATCTCCTTATCGATTCGTGAGGGAACTCTTATGCAGACGTTGCACCTCTAGTGTTCCTGACATATTGGCACGGACCCATCATTGCATGGCGGATCCAGCAGGCCTCGCGCCCCCCCCCCCAACCGCCCACGATCCGCCGCCGTGGTCGTATCTCTCTCTGCAATTAGCGCCCACATAACTGCGGTTTAGGGCTCGGGAGACTTGGCCCGGGTAAAAAAAACTTCACCAGGAGGAGCAAGCCGGCTCATAGAAAAAGAGGATTGTGTGATTTGACCCATTGAACAGTAGTGAAATGAGAGCACTTTTTTGAAGACTTGGCCGTATTTGCGCGCAGGATCGTGAGGGAGAGCACTTCTGGGCCTATTGCCAACTTGGACGGGCCAGGCCGGGTGTCACATCTAAAGGCCCCAATACTACGCCGGAGGTTGCAGCTGTTCGGGCCTCTGGTAGCTCTACTACTCCGGAGCGCTCATTCTGGGCGGTCCACCAGAGCGGTGTTCGGCCATTATTGTCTGGCCTATTGGGGTTGACCTCATTCTGTTTCAACAGCTCCACTATTCCATAACCCCCATCCCAGGAAGCCCAAGAGCGGGGTGTGAGGCCACCATTGTCAGGCTTATTGGGGCTAACGTCTTCCCGTTCCAAAAGCAGCTTCACTACTCCATCATACCCATTCCGGGAGTCCCACTAGTGCACCGTTCGGTAATCGTTGTCTGGCATATCGGGGCCAACCTCTTTCTGCTCCAAAAGTAGCTCCACTACTCTAACTCGCACATTCCTGGTGGCCCACAAGAGTAGCGTTTGACCATCATTTTCCGGCATATCTGGGTTAAAGTCTTCCCGTTCCACCGCAGCTTCGCTCCCATATCATACCCATTCTCTGGCCAGTCGGGGACTACAACTCTCTTAGCCACCACCCTCATCCCTGAGTTATCGATCCAGTAGCAAATCCCGTCGCTAGTGGTCATTGCCACCCAGGTCTGAAAACGGTAATGTTCTTCAGTCTCCCGCTCCCGCTCATTTCACATCCATACACTGCTTGAATAAACCCCACGTATTTTGACCCTCAACAGTTCAGTGAAAAACTCACCTCAACCACCCTCCTCATCTCATAATAGCCCGATAGTCAATGAAAGTAATCCACATGTCGGCCCGTACGGTTGGTACCTTTCCCCTGACTCGGGAGGAAACTTTATAGAGTACAGTGGAGTAGCTTTGGTTCGTCCACTGGGGTTAGATTGCGGTTGAGGGATTCGGTCTTCGCTGAGATATTCCGATCCCGCCGCCCTGGTACTAAGCACTCCATATGAAACTCCGGCGTTAGATACCCTAAGTGTTTATCCAACCCCGCTCCGTATCGCCGTTTAGGCGATAACCTGTAGGAGATGTGGAATAGTAAGGCACATATCTTATACATCACAATCCGGGACATTTCAGGAAAAAAAAAACCCTTCCCACTCTGCAAGGCTATGCTTGTACTAGTATACCAATTCCTCAATGGAAGCTAATTACAGTACGGTGCCCGCTGATTTCACGGAAATCTAATTTTCCGTCGGACTGTAGCCCGAGCTGGGCTGTGATGGACTGTGATATCACAAAGCAACCTCGGAAACAAGCTAAACCGGGGCAGAAACGCACCCCACGATACCACACGGCACAGTCCACGAGTCAGTGGAAGCAAGAACGGAGGGAGCTGGTTTGCACTGGGCTCATTTTTGTGCCATCCTCTTTGCTGTGTGAGTTCGGCGGCTGGATGTCAGATTATTGGAGGGGGCCGAGGCACAGAAAGGATAGAAGAGGTGCGCGCTGAGGATGAGGGGCTCTTTGAGGAAGAAAATATGAAGACAGCGTCGGGCGGAGCCACAAAGCCGTACTCGGGGGGGGAAACTAAAACCTGTGAGTTCTGGTCCGAGTAAAATGCGAGTGATCACAGGTGAGTGCACTCTTGTCCACAAAGATCTAGTGAGCCTGCCCCGTCCCCTAAGGGCTGAATCTGCCCTCATGTATGGGGAAGCGAACCGACATGAGAGAAACCCAGTCATTCAGGTCAGTCTATATTAGACGTGCCCTCACAAAACGGACGAAAAAAGGTGTCCAGAAGGATTTTTGGGCAGAGGGTCATCCGGTAAAAGAGGTATGGCTAGGAAATAAGCATGGCATATACCCCCGCTTGAGTCCCCATATAGCAGTAAGTTAGCGTGTTGCGCCATTGCGACACTACTTGGGACAAGATTAAGTGTCCTGAGCTGGCAGCAACAGACCAAGCACCAGAATAAAAGCTGCGAACCCTTCTCGTTGGGCTCCTCTACTAACAGGAAATGTTCTGTCGCTGTCTTTAGTATCTCCAGAGCCACTCTTTGCACTGCTGATCTGGCAGTAGTCGGTGGTCGCTACATCTAAATATTTGATCTCACCCTAAGTAGAAAGAGAAAGGATGGGGGACAGAATACAACACTGTATAATTGAGTGTGTTATTGCCTCCGGCTTGACCTTTGGCGGGGATAAGAAAGGATAGGAAAAGAGGGGGGATCAGGACTGAGAGAGACTAAGAGGGATATTTTGAAAAAAATTGAACATGTATAAATTTATGCTGAAGCACTATTATTTGTATGCACAAATATTACTAAGCAAGAAAAGACGAACGGGAGGATTGGTTTTTGGCATTTGATATCATACCATGTGTTCCTTTTCCCCAATTAAGCATATAAGGTCTCACAATTTCTAGGCCGGACGCTACATGCGGGGTTCACTAGGAACCAAAGGCGAGGGACAACGTGGGAAATATAATACAGTAAATTCCATCTTGGTACCTAAGCAGGGAAAAAAACCGGACAGAAATTATTTCCCAAGAGGAACATTCCTAATCACTCGGCCACTCTGCACAGTACTTCCAATACCGGTATATGACCCATCCAATAAAGGGTTGTATCGAACGAATGGACAGACATCAGACTAGGAAAGCTTTGAAACCTAAGAGAAATGCAACTCCCCAGATTCAGAAGACTAGAACCAACCTAGCGAACAAATCGCACATAGACCTTCAGGTGAACGTGGTGGAACGTGATACCAGCGGTTTACCAAGGAGACCGTGCTCAATAACTCACTCGAGCACGCGCCGGCAGGTTAAATTACGCATTACTCAGGTTCCAAATTTTAGGCTACCTAGCAAGACAGGCCCACCCCCAATGGTGGTAACTGACCCACTTCCCATAGCTGCCGAACACCCGGCCTTACGAACGGCATTACTTGCGCTTGGATTGGGAGAGGGGGGGTAACGGGAGCGAACGGGAGTGAAAGAACATAGAAACCGCAGTGATACTCAAGAAATAGGAAAAAGCCACCACCCAGATCCAGGCATAGAATCCGGGAAACAACTCTGTGAGCATGAGAACTATCATACCACAGGGAAGAAATGGAACGCCAACGACGCCCCCGCACGAGGGAGGACATATCCAATGCGCCACTCCACTCCCCAGCACTCGATTATCGGTTGGTCGATGAAACAGCATACATGCGGTTGCGAAACTTTACCTACCGTAGACAAATTCATCGGCGATACCGGTAATTGCCTTCACCCACTCTATGCGTAGCCGTCGTGTGAGACGTATGGTGCTATTACGACTGTCACCACTACCCCCACTTGAAAGAAAGAATCAACGAAAGAATGAACAAACGAGGGAACCCGGAAGCCTCGGAACTGGTGAGGAAAAGGTGATGCTCCTGATCCAGGAACAAGAGACGAGAAACGGTTCAGTGAATATAATGTGCCCCACTACGAGAACAGGGGGACAAATGAACGGGATACGATACCCATAATTTCAGATATAGTACAAGGGAAAGAACGTGCTCTATGAACCAGTTCACTCCCAACTAATCAAGTATACACTCACCTGCAGGTCAATTATCGGTACCCACTTTGCAACCGCAAGGCCCCAGAGCAACCTCCTCGTCATCTACCAATCCCCACATGGCCCATTCCATGCAAACCACCTACCCCACGCATCCAAACGACAAGCCAGGGAACATGAACGAACCCCCCCAAATCGCTGCACTACCGGTATACAAGTGAGGAATGAAAACCCACCACGCAGATCCAACAGCAGCAGCAGCAGCAAAATACGACCAGGATACGGCAGATCCCATCAGCTCGGAGCAGAAGAACCGGCGAACAAACCGCATTCCAGCAACTAAAGATACTCCAAAACCAATTCATTCACCCACAAAAAGCCCGGAAAAACCGGCACACCACGTGCAGCGGCAGCACAGCATACCGGTACCCTTAGCAATATAAATCATAGAAAAACCAAAAAAAAAAAGAGCTCCATCGTCACCCTCCCTGCACATGCGCTAATAGCACGGGTACGGTACTCCAGGTCCGCACCGTCGCACAAATTACAAGACAAGCTTCGTACTAAGACACGCCAATCGCCTTGTGTCTAGAGAGGGAGGGAGAGAAAGAGAAAAAGAAATGCATTAAATTTTGATGCCCCGGCGCCGGCACTTCCGGCGCAACCGACACGGCTAGGGGAGGGGCGGGTACCTAGAAGTGATCGGAGTGCTTGGTGGATGAACGTGATGGATGGATGAATGGCATGCTCTCGTTGGGCTAAGGTGCGGAGTTAGTGGGGATAACATGAATAATTATGGATACTTGCAACAAAATCTTGGTCCAAGCGGTTTTAGTCCACCTTTTTGTTTGTTTTTCTCACTCGGTTTCTTCGCGTCCCTTTCCAGGGCGAGAATCATCAGCTCTTTAGAGTTCTCGAGATACCCAAAAGAATGAACGCATAAATGGATTGATGAGGGTGCTGTGAATGGCAGTTCATGCCCGGCTCATGCTCTGATGGGGAAAACAATAGTATTGTCCTATCGTATTATTAAGAACGGGTTTCAGATAAAAAAAAAATAAGAGAAAGGAAAAGAAAAGAGAAGCAGATTCACCCTTGGTAAATTGGAAATATTTTCAATAAATTAATAAATAAAAAAAGAATGGGGTTTACTAGTGGGGGGGCTAGGGTGCCCCGCCACAGTATGATACAGTATGATACCGCATGATACTATCATAGCATCAAGCACCGTACAATGGTACTCGTAAGTTAGCACGGCACCCTTATTAGGCGAATACGGACGGAATTAAGCCAAAGTCACTAGGGAGATTACAGAAGTTACCCGTCTTGGGGTTCGAGTAAAATTAGCCATTATATTATAACAGCAGAAACTCAGCGGCCTTTTTCGAGTATCATTCAAGCGCTGATACTGCAGAGTAAAATGTTGCAAGTATAGCATTGTCTAACCGTGTTGCATGGTCTACATGCCAATTCAAAAAGTAACCAGAAATGCGGAGATTTGGGCTAGGCACTTTTTACCAGACAGTCCCCATGTTTTCTCCCCCTCGTGACGAGAACATGAAATTTTTCTGTTCGTCAAACGTGAAGTGGCCCTAAGACCAGTCCTTATTAAGACAAGGTTATTTACCCGACAGCCGATGGGGTCAATAACCGCTATTATCTATTTAAGCCCCTTCTCTTGGGTACAAGGACAGGAACCCGTTACGGTAACCGGAACAGACAGGGGACTAACCCCTTGGACTGCACTGTACCTCAGGGGTTCTAACGCTGATATCTTTTGTCTTGGAAGCCCTGGGCAAGAAAAAAAACCCCCCCGCAGACGTCAAACCCCCTATTGTGCCTCAGCATTGGAAAAAATATCGTAAACCATCACAGTACCGATCTTGACGTGGACTGAAGCAGGGCAGATGTGAATTGTTGGATTTCGTTCTCTAGATCAGAAGTCTTGGAGCATAGAGTATCACTCGGAGACGGACAAGATAGGGGGTAAGGTGCGCGTAACTGTGCCATAGGGAGAAAGTGGTTACGTACGGGCAGGTGTGGTCCCAGCGCTCTGAATTTTGTGGGGCTGGGTGGTTGGTTGGTATTGGTACTGGTAACTTACCGTATTCTGCAAGCCAGGTGAAGCAGCAACAAAGTGACAGACCCCATAATATTGCATGAGTTTTGCCGCATGGATGGGTTGGTACAGTAGTATCATACCGGTATCATACGGATTCACACCGCGCCGGAGTAATACAAGTCTCAAGAGAGCCCTGCGCTATGACACGGAGGGAATTATATCAAAAGCTTGGTATGGCTTTTTTCTCTCTTTTCTTCTTCTTCCCCTTTTGCTGAGGAGGTTCTTGGGAGGTTTGGAGTGGTGATTAGTATATCGAAGGACGGGACGCTTCTTCCGTTTTAGCGAGTAACCGTGCCGGGGAATTTAAGGATAACTTGTACTCGTACCGGTGTTCGGGAGTAATCTTGCCCGCTGGATATTTTGTGAGCTTTTGGTGGGGGTCGGGGTTGGAGTATCATGTCCCCAGATACTCGTCTGCTGCCAGGGGCTGGTGTCAGTAGCGTAACTCTATTTTTTCCCTTTTTCGATTACCCTGCGAATGGCTGAGTACCGACACGCTACAGTATCATGTCCACTCAAAAAGTACCTATTCGGAAATGTGGGATCTGGCTTGGCACTAATTTAGACAGTGCACACGCGTGAAGCATGGGCGATGTATTTAGAAAACAGGAGAGAAGCGGAGCAGAGTAGGTTATTGCATCCCGCCAAGTAGACTAAACCGATTCTCAGACTACGGTATGCTTGTATGTGCTCGTAACACGCGAGAAGTACCCGAGAAACAGGGTCGTGAATTTTCTATGGGGAGCTCAATAGGAGCGCATTTTTTGCGATATATTTTGTCGGCCTTGTTTTCGGACACTTCTTGCTTGCTATGAGCACGTAGCCAAACCCGAGCTATGGTATCTAGACGATCTACAGCACTATGGCGGGTTGACCTAATCGCCGGGGGAAACTCCGAACTCTAAGATCAAGTTTCGTCGGTTAGCAGAGGCGAAAACAAAAAAGGAATTAAGGAACGGACAAACCTCTCATGACATTTTGCACTCTCGTCCCACGGTTCTCAGAAACCATCCCTTTTCCGATACGCCCGGGCCCCATTAGTCCTCCCAATCACCACCAGATCTGAAGGGATATGGAGAGGGGGAGAGAAAAACCTATCAACCCCAGCCCCACATCCCTAATCTCGTTGAACTCGTGCAAAAGTCTAATATGCCCTTTCACAGTTTTCTCCGCATCTTTATCCCTTCAGACACCCCCACAAGATCAGCCCAGCCAGCCTAGCCAGCAACAAGAGAGTTGGTATTTTCCTCTCCTTCCTTCTTGTTCCTTTTTTTTAAAAAATGCATCTATCCCACTACCGCTATACGTTACTTACTTGAGTCTCACCAATACCTTCGCATGTTCGCTTTCTGTTTGCTCGATTTGCGATTCTAGCGAGGTTATGCTTTTTCGAAGAGATGCCTGCGCTTGAGTTGTTAGACAGCGGGAAGACGGGTATTCGGATGGAGGTAGGGCAGGCACTATTTTTCGTTCCTGAGGGGTGGTGGGTGCTTGCTGGGGTGGGTCTTCTGGGTCGGACATATTCGTGTATGATTCTGGTACTGGTAGGAAAGGAGGGGAAGGCCGTATGCGATTAGTATTCAGGAATACTGTAGATGGCAGTAGTGGTGGTTAAGTTGGAGAGGCAGATGGGAAAGGGGCGATGGAGTATGAGGGGTTCGTCGGTTATGTTTGTGGTGGTTGCGGTTGCAGCAGCTGGAGAGAATGGATGATCGAGGAGCATCAGTCATATGCAGGGCCAACTCCTCGGGTAATCCAGCTAGGGCAGATTTCTCGCGCCCTGAGAGCCCTTCACTTGCACGAATAACTTGCTAGGGTACGGGTACAACAGGGCAATTCTTCAACCGGAACACTTCGGACCTGGAGAGATGTCCAGCTTCAAACTGCTAAGCCTCCTTAACAACCCCTATCTTAATTTTCTCTCCCCGACAGACAGCGAGCTGAAGATTTAGAGAATAGAAAGACATTTTGACCGCATTAGGACATCAACCAACATGTATTACTTGTACCAAGCAAAATGAATACCGTTAACCCTGCGGTTTAAGGATTCCCCCACTCGTACAGGAAGGGGGTTCGTATTGTTCATTTGTCAATTGTGCTCAGTTGCGCCACAGTGAGTCTTCAGCTTCTTTACAGTACCCGCGGCAGTTGCTTGCTGCGAGCACCTGCCCGCTCCAAAGGTATCCGGATAGCTTGGCATCAAGATTCACCCACTCAGGTGGAAATTGTGACGTCTTGGCGCCAAGTCATCTGGATACTTTTGGGATTGGCAGGTATCATACTTGCTGGAGACTATCTGCAGCTTGTAACGATAGCCCGTCCCACCAGTCGTGTCAGCCCGAACCTCCCTAATGTCAATGTCATTGCCAACGCCAATGCCCAATGCCCAACGCCCAGCTCGTGAAGCCGTTCCAAGACCTAATCGGAGTTCCCGGGACGTCGCAGTCCAACGCTAGCTAGCATGATCTCTATTGGGCTGATGGACTCGTGACACGAAATTCTAAGATGACATGGTTGGAAAATACCGGTACGCCCGTCACCACAATTGCAGATTCTAGATCAGGGAGTCCAGAAGGGGGCAAAGGCGGAAAATATATTCGGCATCGGTATGGTAGGGTAAGACTGGGCGGGGCGGCACGGTTGAACCGTTGCGCTGGAGGAACCACGGGAGGGAGGAAGAGAAGAAAAGAAGGGAGAGAGGGAGGGAAAAAGAACGTAACTACTGGCATGAGAGAGAGGTTCTACTCCCTCTTGCACATTACTTCGATAGAGGGACCAAGTGCATGACTTTTGTCGTCCTAATCCTTTACATAGGTTTGGATTACCGGTAGTCTATTCTCACCGTGCCCAGCTTTCTAACCATGCAAAATCCATCAGCAAAATAGCCGGATGTTTCTCTTGAAATACCGGTCGATGTTCAGAGATCGTGCACACGATGGAGGGGAGCCTTGCTGTGGGTGGCCACTGGGGGCATCTTTGTAATGAAACAATTCTATGGCAGAATTGAATCTCTTCAGAGGGGACAGTACCGGTATTCCCAATGACTGTGGGTATTGTCGCGCGTGTAGGCAACTGCCAACTGTAGTCCTCCTTCTCCTATGTGCTGTGTCAGTACGGTACACAGACGTAACAGTCGCCTACCCGTATTCATGCCCTATCATACGAACACTACCATCAAGCCACCGAGCAGCCCGGCCCCCAAAATCAAAGGGCCAGCCAAGGCTCTAGTTGGAAGATCTCTTCCCCTGGCCGAGTATCCAACTACAGTCGCACCCCGTTGTCCCGGATGGTCAAAATCAGGAGTTGACCATCCGGGACAGTGAAACATCCGGGAGAGTGAAATAGTTGATAAAAATGGTGTTTAAAAAAACTGAAAAGCGAGTGATAATTGTGTAGGTATAGCTTCCCACTATTCCACACAAGGTTCAGATGGGGGTAGAGTAGAAAACAAAAGGCTAGGGAGATCAGTGAATGGAGAGAATTTAAGAAACCCCAATACCAAACTTGGATAGAAGTATTTTATCTCAAATGTCAAATTATCGACTCAGAACCCGCCCGATGCCACCAGCAAGAGTTGCATACAGAAGCAAAAAGCAAAAAGCACCACAGAACCTTGGCCTAACCGCTGCAGATACATGAGCCCCACCGCCCACTTCAGGCAGTTGTGATGTGATATTTCAGGATAGGATTGAGAGAAAATCCGGGACACTGAATATATTTTCTATATGAACAGGGTTAGAGATATCTAAATTATCATCCGGTCCGGAATCCCCCAAAATCCGGGACAGTGAGGTGTATTTCTATGTAGCTCGCACAAATCTTGAAAAATTGTCCGGGACAACGAAGAATCCGGGAGAGTGAGGTCCGGGACAACGGGGTGCGACTGTAGCGGGCGGAAACAAGTCCACCTCCGATCTTGCCGAAGATGCAAAACTGTGCAGTGGCTTAGGGTTTATTATACCCTGCTTCTAAAATTCGCTTTTAGGGTTTCCTGTTTCCAGGACTTCCTTCCTTCCCTTCCTTCCCGCCCCCCTCTCTTCCTTGCTATGATATGATAATATCATGATAATAGGTCGTGATGTAACATAATTTCCCCGTTCTCGTTTAGTCTGCTTTAGCGCGGAGGAAATATTTACTATGTTAGGAATCTCGCGCTGTGATGGTGCGGATCGTGCTGTTTGGTCTACGCTAGAAGTATCATGTAGTACAAAGCGAAAAGGGACCTTTGTTTCAACAGATTCGAACTTGACAAGTACTGGGCAAGTACGCTAGAAACATTTGTTTTTTCTCAACAAAGAGAAAGAGAGAGAGAAAGAAAGAAAAGAAGACCTTGTTGATACCGGTTAGCATCCGAAAGATACCGCCTGCCGCGTCGCTGGCGTGGATGTGGAAGTGGGCTTGCAGGTACCGTAAGATAAGTTAACCGTAGCTGGAGAGTGAGAAAAAAAAAGAGAGGAAAAAGAAAGCAACAGTCATTGAAGAAGCAGGATGTAGGAGTATTGGAAGAGTACCGTATGTGTTCTTACAGTACTGCACTGGAGATATGATACGTAATGGATTCGGAATTCCTGCTTGCGTGGTACCCCGATGGTCGCGGTTGTCTTCCTTTTGGAACATTCGCTGTGGAGTTCCGTTACTTTTCTTCTTTTCCGTAGTTTGTATCAGCCCGCGTCTGATATCGTAGAGAGATTGATCAATTGAGCGGCTTCGGCTCGCCTCTCGCTCGGCGTCCCGGCCGCAGAGTCAAAACAATACCTAAAAGGAAGGCCGGTGGGTGGACATGTCGTCAACCGGGAGGAAGCTCTCATTCATTGCAGTAATTTGCCGAAGTGGGGAGCAGAATCAGAGCTCAAGAGGAAAAAGGGCTGAAAATGAATTAAATAAACTACCGTATTTTTGATAATGGTAACACAACTTGTCGTGCCTCGCTCATTGCCTCTCTCTTTGGCAAGTCCAGTACGACTGTAGTTCCAAGTCACGCGAGTACCTCATCTTAATTCCACCTGTGATCTCTCAGCGGTCTGCTTTGACCTGGTGGTTACGGGTAAGTGAAGATATTCCTGCTTTCTGGCTGTTACTGGCGTTGCTTGGAACCAACGAAAAACGCCACGAGGCCGAGCATTTGGACGCTCCCCAAGTGATTCCGTACGAGACACCGGTCCCGGTACGTCTCAAATCTCTCTCACGCGATCTTGGCTTGTTCCCGCGGGAGGCTGGCGGTGAAGTCGGAAGGGAGTGATGATCTTGGCTGGCGCATCATGTCCTACGTATTCTAGCTTGGAAGTCTTGGAGAGGACGCCCGCACTCCTGATGTCTTACTATAGCGAATATATTGAGAGCTGCTGTTGTTGAGTTATGATGGTGCTCGAGCACCGGTATTGGTTACATATGATATTATACCGTACCGGTAGTAGAGAAGTGTCTTCTGTTTTTTCTTTTTTCTGTCTTATAATTGCCTTACAGACCCTTTCTTGCCTCTCCACTCGTGCCCAGCATCTGGCTCGCATAAACAAGCGAGTACTGGCAACAAAGCAAAGCCGCGTCACGTCTGGATTGCTCTCTCTCCTGAAAGAAAAACAAAAAACTGAAAAAACAAACAAACAAGGGCTAACACTCCCTTCCCAAGGAATTTGCGGAACGCTCTACTACTTTGTCTCTCCACGATCTTACCGCTCCCTATTCTCAAGGGAGGGGGGAAAGAACAACACAATTGACGATTTCCTGCAGCAGTTGCATTTGTTCACTCACTAGCTTGCTTGGTATAAACTAATTCTACTTGACATATTTTTTCGTTCGGGTCGGGGGACGGAGGAGAAGGAGGAGTCCCGCATTGGGTGGGTTTGGTGCTGGTAGTAGTTGCGCTGTGACAGGCTAATGAATGGTAGGTGGGGGAACAACCAACTCCTTGTGGCTAAAAAAAACTTGATACGGGATGCTTTGAATGGATGAATAGATGAATGAAGGTGGGATTGGGTGGGGTTACTTCCCCTATGATACTGCTACTGGTATAGTGAACTATCTATCAAGGAGAAAGAAAGGGGGAAAATCTTCCTCTGGGGTGCAATGCTCGAGGACATTTCCCGTCGTGATCCTGTCCGTCAGCAGCAAGAAAAGTGTCTCGTCTTTCATTCTCTTCTTGTTTAGCCTGCGAGTGAGCTAGACCAGTACTGTGCCACTCACTCGTTCTACCGGTAGTGCCGGTGCCGTACTGGGGACACTGGCTTCCTTTGTGTTCCAATCTGGGTACCTTCTGGTCAGTGTTGCAGGTATTGGTATTTGTGGCCATTTAGTTAGCAACACCACAAGTATAGACACCAATTTAAAGTTAGTTAAAGTTAGTGTGCACTTGACTCTATCAATCGATTCTGTTCAAAAAACCCTACGTACCTACGAATATAGTATCGTAGTACAGAGCTGCAGGAACTAATTGATGCTGTCCTCGGAATAACTGTGCCGGGCCCGTTTTACCTACTTGACTGCCCTTGTCTGTGTGTGAGATGGGTGGATTTTTGAGTGGGTATGGTGCACCCAACCGGCTTATTCGACAATACCTGGCTTGTCAGACCGCCGGTGCCACCTTTCGAGTTGTTTCCCCCTTTTATGGAATTATCTGGCCCCGCAGGACCCTGTGCTGGGCAGTGTGAAATGTGTGGACGAGAAAAAAGAAAAGAAAATGGGAGAGAAAAGTGAACCATCTTTGGGGGGTTTCAATCTTCCGGGATTTGTCTCTAGCCACGCTAGTTACAATAGCTTACCCACCGGCTTGCTGGGGCGTGAGTTAGTGAGTGGGTGAGTGGGTGGGCGGAAATATATATATATCTATCCCCCAAAATTCCTCAAACCACCATCCTCTTTGTTCGGATCATCACGAGTCGAGTTCCCCACTTCACTGTCGTTCTTTCAAAATTTGGGCCATTGTGCACCTGTCCTTTCGCTGCTCGTCGTCTCTCTTTAATTTCTTGACTTAATCCACTCTCTTTCCTTTTAACTATTAATTTTTGGTTTAATCAATTCAGAACTTCTAATCTGAAAAACAACAATGCGGTATTCCACGACTCTTAGTATGCTGAGTGGCATCGCAGCACTCAGCGGCTTCGCCATGGCCCACCCGCTCTTCGACTCGCAATTGGTCAAGCGTGATTCCCCGGATGATACATGTGGGCTAGTCGGTGGAGCAGGGAATGGCTATACCTGTGGTCCCTCGAATACTGGGACATGCTGTTCGCAGTATGGGTATTGTGGTGCTACCGCTGACTATTGCGGGACTGGATGTCAGGCAGCCTATGGAGTGAGTTCTTTCTTTTTTTATAGTTCTTGCTTTTTCAGCTGTGGCTGTTGGCCGGGTTTGCTTTTTCCTGAGGGGGATGGTGCAGATTTCGGAATGAATTTGGCTGGGTTTGAGAGTGGATGGCTAACCTTTTGGGTGTTGCTTTCAGACTGGCTGCACTGGTGGTGGGGGTGGTACTGACCCGAATCTATGCGGCCCTAACAACGGGGGTGCTAGTTGCGCGACGGGGTCTTGCTGCTCAGCTAATGGTTTCTGCGGGACTACCGATGTACGATCATATCCATGCACTCTGCAGCTACCCAAAATCAAGCAAAACTGATGGTTAAACAACAGGATTACTGCCTCCCGGCCAATGGCTGCCAAGCTGCATATGGCGTAATTAACCTCCCTTCAAAAAATAAAAGACCAAAATTCTAACATTACCCTCAAGATCTGCAACTCAACCAACACCGGCGGTGGTGGCGGCGACTGCGGCCCAACAAACGGGAATGCGGTCTGCCCCACCGGCCAGTGTTGCAGCCCAGCTGGGTTCTGCGGCACCACAGAGGACTATTGCAGATCTCCAGACTGCCTCCGGGGCTTCGGAACCTGCGACAGCGACAAGACTCCCGCCGGCGATTCAACAGCCAATGTACCCCGACCACTCATCGGCAGTGTGAGCTACGACCAGGACATCTACCCCTGCGCCGGCAACCCGGGCCAAATCGCCCTCACATACGATGATGGTCCTTATTTGTACACCAATGATTTACTAGACATACTCGCAGCGTACGGGTTTAAGGCTACGTTCTTTGTCACTGGGGTCAACAATGGAAAGGGTCCTATTGATTCTACGCCTGCGTGGACATCTGTGATCCAGAGGATGATCGCGGACGGGCATCAGGTTGCGTCGCATACTTGGAGCCATGCAGATTTGTCCAAGCTCACGGATGCAGACCGGACGACGGAGATGGTTAAAAATGAGATGGCGATTCGGAATATCATTGGGAAGTTTCCCACTTACATGAGGTACCAAACCCCCTCCAACAGGGAGAAATTTGCGCTCACAATTGTTGTGGTCAAGACCACCATTCTCGTCCTGCAACGCTGCCTGCAAAGTCACCATGAAGAACCTTGGCTATCATATCACGTACTTTGATTTTGACACCCAGGATTACTTGCACACTACCCCCGAAACCAACCAGATCTCTAAGGATGTGGTGCATAACATCCTTAATACCGCTAATCCTTCTCAAACGAAACCTGCCTCCGGAAGCCTCTTGGCTATTGCTCATGATATCCATCAACAGACGGTGCATAACCTTACCACCTACATGTTCGATCAGATGGTTCAGTATGGCTACACTGGTACGTTGTTGTCCTTGCCTTGGTATACTTGAAAAAGAGGAAGAAGGAGGGTGCTAAATATGGGTGAACAGGTGTCACGACAGGAAAGTGCTTGAACGATCCCGAGGCCAACTGGTACAGGACCCCCGGGGCAAGTAAGTAAACATTCCGGTTATGTCTGGTTGAGGTCAGGGTCATGTAAGGGAGAAAGTTGTAAATTCGCAGTTCTATTGTATATGATGGAGAATCTATATAAATTTCGCAATGCAAGTCAATGCCGATTCTTATGCTCTTTATAGATTCCACAACGAGCTCTACATCTACTAGCAGCAGCAGCAGCAGCACCTCAAGCTCCAGCTCTGAAACAACAGCCACTACCAGCACCTTAAGCTCCAGCTCTGAAACAACCACTACTACCACCAGCACCTCAAGCTCCAGCTCTAAAATAACCACTACTACCACCAGCACCTCAAGCTCCAGCTCTAAAATAACCACTACTACCACCAGCCCCTCGACCACCGGCTCTTCAAAGACAACTAAAACCAGCCCTACTAGCTCTCCCCCGTCATCTACAACCTCCACCACCTCAACTTCTACCATTACCCCAACAACCACAACCTCAACTTCAGCCCCCACCTCAACCTCAACCTGCGCTTTCCCCAAGGTCGGCAAGTGGTGCTGCAAGCGCTTCACCTTCAACACTAGGGTTGCCTGCATCTTGGCTAGGGCTAGTTGTCTCGCCTCCCGCGCCGAGTGTTTACTCCAATCAGGCCTGAATTTGTCGGTAGCAAACCAGCAGTGTGGGACATGGTCCAACAACATCTGCCAGAAGCTAGACAAATTCTGTGACCTCTGCCCGCTACTCGGGACGTGCGACAGCAACAGGTTCCATGTCTAAACGATAAGTTCTTCCCCTTTTCCTTGGAGGAATCGGAGGGGAAGGGGTGATTATATACCTTTTTCTTTGATCCCAACGTGACGCCATTTTTTATTTTGTAAGGGGCGGGGACGGGCTTTTTGGGTATGTGGAAAAAGCAGGGGTGGCTACAAAAATCCTCGGTCTTTCTTTTTTTTCTTTTTTCTCTCATATCATACATACACCTTGTAGAGTAGATTGATCTCTTCAGGTCACCGGTTAGGGGCACAAAATGGGAAAATTTTCGACTTCTGAGCTGTGGATTTGATGAGTTGTGGCTTTTCGATACTTATTTTAGGCGAGTGATTGCTCGTGTGGAGATTGCCACCTCCAATCAAACATTAGCGCTTATCTGGGCGCTCCGATGATACAAATCCTCAGCCCCTATTTCTAGATACTCCTTCCTTGCTCGCCCAGGACAAGCTTTTGGAGCTAGCCAAAAGGTCGGGCCTACTTGGTACAGTAGCTTCTTCGTACTGACATTGTTTCTCTACTAAAAACACGCCTGATTGCCTGCAGTGTCCCTAGCTTACTTTTACCACTAAATTTCTGCTTTCATTCATGATCTACTAGTATAGCCCATCCGAAATACAGAAAGCTATCTCGCCGGCATTATATCCTGGGGGAGTTACCGTAAGATGTTAGCGTGAACCCGCGGTAACCGCCGCAGTGGAAAAGTGGGGATTTGGCGATTAGCAAATAGATAGGGGCATAGTTACCCGGATCAAAAAAGGGGCTGAAAGCGTGCTAAGTCTAACAGTAATTAACCCTTCTGACTTACCCTTGTCTCAGACTCGTCACCGGTGCAATATCATATCCCCTCCCCCACTCCCATCTTCCCTGCCGCCAAAGCCCGAAATCAGCTGGTGTCTCCATCTCCCCCCACGGCAACTTGTTCAATAAGGGGGTAAAAAAAAGAAGAGAAAAAGGAAAAAAGAAAGACTACCGTGTGCCTTGGTCGGTGTGAAACGGTAAAAATTCGGCCCCGCGCAAGCTGAGCTGGATGTGGAATGGATTGGATCCTGTGATTCGTTGAGAGTTTTCGGCAGCTCTGGGGGTGCTGACTCAGTTATGGTCTGGAATGTACAATTTTACTACCAACAGAGGGATAATTATTTGGTATGTTTCGTGGCTACTTTTGGTTTTTTGGCGCGTATCTAGTACTGGAGTTTACTGTTTCATAAAGTCGAAGGGGTACGAGTACGGTGGGTTAGTACTTGTAAGTTTAGATACAACCCACGGGGAGCTTGGAGAGAGAAAATAATAATACGACCTGATCTTGAAATAGGGGGTCTGTAGATACCGGTACAATACTTTGAGGACGCGGGATTCTCTGACTATGTACTAGTACTAATGGCCTCGTTATTTGTATTTCTGGCGTGGTATCATATTTAGAAGGGACGTGTGCGGGTTATGGATTATGATATCACGGATTTGGTGAGCTTTTGTTTATAGACATGTCTGTCCTTATGGCGGTAGGGCTTGTATCATACCGTATTAATTGGATATCTCTCTCTGGACAGGGTTCTAATCTCCACATTATGATGACAAGCCCCTAATCGATCCTAGTGGTGGACAAAAAAAAGTATGATACTTGTATAGGGAGATTATGTGGACTCCAGCTTCCCAGCTCATGAGGGCTGTCGCAATATTCCCATTCCTTTTTTATTCAGTACCGGTATTACGGTAGGGTTGGTTAGGGGCTTGTTGCGCGGAGATTGGAACGCTGCCTTGAGACTCAAATTTTCGAACCAATGCGATAAATGTATTTTTTTGTGGGGAACGTTTGCTGCTCGTTTTTATAATGTAACGTGCGCTTGTGGGTTGCTTAAAATAGTGACTGCTGAGATCCGAAGCTAACTCATAGCGTCTTGTATAACTATCGTCGATCATAATAATAATAGCTGTCAATATATACATGTTTCCTAGTCCAGCCCAACCTCCAGATTCCAGAGATTCCTGCTATCCCTCCATTCCAAACATGAGGATCATTCCCATCATAATTCCCATACCAATACCAACCATCTCAATAACGACTCCATTTCTTTGAACAACCATTTCCCACAACAGCTGCCCGGAGTGACTAGACGAGTGATTTATTGTGATTAGATCGGTGATGATACAGGTGGGAGGGGGTGTGTATGAGGGGAAGTGTTCCTAACTTGTTGTTCCGTTCTGCGAAAAGGGGGTGAGCTGGTAGCTGTCGAATGTTCCTTGAAGATAGTAGGACAGCGAGGTACTCCAGTACGGTACAGGAGAAAAATAGGCGTGGCGTGTATATACTAGAATGGTGCGCGGGAAAGCAGATGTTATCTGTGGCATAAGATTCAAGTCTTGGAAGGTCTTAGGAATCTCGACTTGCACTCGCTCGGATAATCTGGAGACGGTATTTTAAGAGACGATGCATTTAATACTCACGTTCATTCGACGCAACTTTAAGCCCAAGCTTTATAGATCAAAATAGGCAATAGAGCCCTTAATTCTCGGGAAACGTCTAGTGGACACTCTATCAAAAGAAGGGATGAAATAAATACAACGCTCTAGAAATCAGCTCATCAAGTGTTAGGTGCTAAATTCGTGCCGTATGAATAGACTTAGAAAACAGTATAGCAAGCGCTGCCACCTCCGGCATCAGGGAAACTGTATCATACCTGGCCTGGGTGGAGCTATGATTATTATTTTTGGTTTTTTTGTTCACACTCCCCACTAGCCTGGTGTCTCCAATCCTTAGAGGATCTTCAGGCTAGGCAGTGGGCACGATTCCGAAAAAGCCACTATTCCAATGTGAGATTTGAGCCCGAGTGGTGATAATGATATACAGTCGCACCTCGTTGTAAAGTACTAGGGCAAAAGTATTCGTCTGATCGGTGGTCACTGAGCGACACCTCAAAATACCGCACCTCATGATCAACCACCCCTTGGCCACAATGCCTCCCCTCAAGACAGGCTACCTCACTGAGTTTGAGAAAGGGCAGATTGTTGTTCTGAGAAAAAGAGAAATCTCTTTTTCTGAAATTGGATAGCTTTTACACTGTCCTAAAAGTACAATTCTAAGTTTCCATAATCATTTTCAAAAGAGGGGTGATGCAAACACCTTCTCTAAACCTGGAAGACCAAGAATTATCACTCTCAGAACTTGTTGCCGCCTGGTCTGAGAGTCTAAGAAGGCACACTGCCAGACTTTATCAGAATTGTGCAATGATGTTGTACCTTGGGCCTCTATTGCAACAGTCAAGAGAGCTTTGGCATCAGTAAACATAAAGAAAAAGAGAGCTAGGAAAAGAGCTGTGCTAAGGGATGAGCAGGCTGTTAAGAGATTGGCTTGGGGGATGGAGTACAAGGATTGGACAAAGGAAGACATTGAGGAAGTCATCTTTATTAATAAATGTATGGTTGAAAGGTCCAAAGATCCTAAGGGTATCTGGGTGTTCAGAACACCAGAAGAAAAGTGGCACAAAGAGTGTATTCATGGAGTCACCAAGGGGCTAGGGATAAAGCTAATGGTTTAGGCTTGTATTTGGGAAAGAAATGAGAGTGCTCTGATTGCTATTTTTGAGAAGAGTGCATCAGCAAAAAAAAAATGGGTTACACACGGACACGCCCCGTGCTCCCTGTACGTCTGGCGGTCCAGGTGCATAGAACGTAAACTCGTGTCCTGGGTGTGCGGTCTTTTATTGGGTGCGTGGGGACAGGGGTCCATGCCAGCCGGACGCACCAGACGCAACCAAGGACTCAGAAGGTACCGGACACAGAAAGGTTCTCCAGACGCAGAATGGTTCTCCGGACCCAACCCGATAGGATAGTAGAATAGTGGAAGTACTCAGGTAGAACTGGCTATCATTGGATACCTCCTAAGTGAACAACTCTACCTTCGAGGACTTTGAATCATTTAGTGAAAACTGTGGAGAATATCCAAATTGTCCGGAAAGATCCATCTAATAGTAGTATTACTCATGTTTACTTATTTGAGTCATATAAGTACTAAAACAGGAATATGTTGATGAAAGCTGGTCTAGAAAACAGTAGTACTACTCGGTAGCTAACAATTTGAAAGTACGTGCCCGGAGAACTAAAGTACAAAAGTATGGATAACCGTTAAACCAGCGGTCGGACAGTGTCCAGACAGAGTGCGTTGAATTCCGGTCGGCGAGGGGAATTGAATGGTATAGGTCTCGAAGCGTCCACATTGTGTTACGGGGTAGCTAACACGGTAGGATTCCGAGTTATCTAGGCCGAGGATATTCGAGACAACGGAATATAAGTCAGGAAGGCTCAAGAAGAATTGTTTGATAAAGTAATAGAGGAATATCGTAATAACTTATAATATTGTTAAGGTC
>Ga0307517_10000176_pt1 | contig 105402 bp, 102 predicted proteins | sample 23_EM_MG_FD_194515 | JGI IMG/M metagenome (GOLD analysis project Ga0307517, IMG submission 194515) | Populus trichocarpa ectomycorrhiza microbial communities from riparian zone in the Pacific Northwest, United States - 23_EM | ecosystem: Host-associated > Plants > Roots > Unclassified... | reverse complement strand
CAGTCGCCTCAAAAAGCCGCTCAGCCCATCGTCGCCGCTGACAAAAAACGCCGCATCAACCCTTGCAAACACTGCATCCGCTACCGCGCTCGTCAAAAAATCTCCGTTTATGGACGGACACTAGCTAAAGTCCCGTTCCGATGGAATCGGAACGGGACTCTGGATTCTTGATTTGACGCGTTTTCTTGACGCGAACCGGTGTCCACTTCGCTGGAAAACGCTCTACCCGAAAGTCCTGACCCATGAGCATCGAATCCGTCCGCGCCTTCTTCGCCGAGAAGGCGCCCGACATCCCGGTGATTGAATCCACCATGAGTTCGGCCACCGTGGCCCTCGCCGCCGAGGCCTATGGCGTCGAGCCGGCGCGGATCGCCAAGACGCTTTCCTTGCGGATCGGCGAACGCGTGGTCCTGATCGTGGCGGCCGGCACCTCGCGGATGGACAACAAGAAGGTGAAGGCGCTGTTCGGCGGCAAGCCGAAGATGCTCGGCCTCGACGAGGTCGCCGAAATCACCGGCCATGAAGTCGGCGGCGTCTGCCCGTTCGGGCTGAAGGCGCCGCTGCCGGTCTATTGCGATGTCTCGCTGAAAGCGTTCGACGTGGTGGTTCCGGCCGCGGGCTCGACCCACAGCGCGGTGCGCATCACACCTGATCGCATGGCCGAACTGACCGCGGCCCAATGGGTCGATGTCTGCGAGGTCAGACCCAACCAGGAAGCACCGGCCTATTCGTCGTCGTCTTGATAGTAGGGTCTCGGCGGCAGCGGCTGCACCTGCGGTGCCGCACGGCCGCGCGGGGCCATTCGCTGTTGCGGCACGCGCGATGACGGCTGCTGCTGCTGCGCATCGGCCTGCGATTCGAACACCGCGCGGCAATTATTGGAGAGCTGCGGCGTGTTTTGCCGCAGACACGCCACGATCCGGCTGACATCGGGAACCTGGTCGCTGCAGAGGCGCCATACGTCGGGCGTGCAGGCCATCTGTTGTTCCCAGGTTCCGCGATATTCTTGCGATGACGCGGGGGCGACAACACAGGTTGTGCCGACCGCGATGGCAAGGCTCAGGACAATCCTCTGCGTTCGCATGGATGGGTCCCCTTCGTTCGATTTCAGGTAACGCGGAAGTTCCGCGCGACGATGGACGAAAGCCTCTCCAATGAATGCGGCCAAGCAACGTTCGCGCAGGCAAAAAAAGTGTAAAAAAATGTGCAAAAAAACGTGAATGGAGTTCCCTACTCCACCTTGCCGATCTTCTTCACCGCGGCGACCAGCCGCGCGCTGTCCTCGGTGACAAATTTAGCGAATTCCGGCGCGTCCATATAGGCCACCGGACTGCCCGCGGTTTCGAACACCTTGATCACCTCGGGCGCCTTCGCCGCCTGCGCCATCGCTTCGCGCAACTGCTTCATGATCGGCGCGGGCAGTGCGCTCTGCGCGAATAATCCCGCCCAGATGTAGAACTCGACGTCCTTGTAGCCGAGCTCCTTGAAGGTCGGCAGATCGGGGAAACTTGCGATGCGCGATGCGCCCCAATTCGCCAGCACGCGCATCTTGCCGTCATCGACCTGCTGCTTCAGCGTGCCCGGCGCCGAGGCCAGCGCCTGCACCGTGCCGCTCAATAGCGCGGTCAACGCAGGACCCGCGCCGCGGAACGGCACGTGCAGCAATTTGATGCCGGCGCTGGCGGCAAACATTTCCATCGCCACATGCAGCGTGCCGTAGGGGCCCGACGAGCCGTAGGGAATCTGGCCGGGACGCTTTTTGGCGTCGTCGACGAAATCCTGCAGCGTCTTCCACGGCGCCGAGGCCGGCACCGCCAGCAGCGTGGGATCGGCAAGCACGCGCGCGACCGGCGCGAACTGCGAGACTTCATAGGCCACCGGCCGGTCGAACAGCCGGTCGGCTTCCGGCAATACCGCCAGCGACGACAACGTCATCAGCAAGGTATGGCCGTCGGGTTCGGCGCGCGCGGCCGCCGCATTGCCGACCGATCCGCCGCCGCCCCCGGCGCGGTTGTCGACGATCACGGGCTTGCCGAGAATCTTTTCCAGCGCCTGCGCAATCGGCCGCGCCGCGAGGTCGGCCTGCCCGCCCGGCGGAAACGGCACGATCATGGTGACGTTGCGCGAGGGATAGGCCCCTTGCGCGAACGCCGCATTCGAGAATGCGGATTGCGCGAGCGGCAGCACGGCAGCGGCTTTCATGAGCTCGCGACGGTTCATCTGCAGTTCCTCCCCGGGGGACTTTGTTTTGGTTGGGGGCAGCGTAGCGGAGTCCGCACAGAGGGCAATGGCGTCCTTTGCGCCAGCGCCACCATTCATTCGCCAAACGAACCTCACTGCGCCGCTCGGCAAGAACGACCGTGAAAAAGGAACACGCTGCCCTTGATTTTTGCTCGACGGTATTGCGGCGTACTGAATTATATCATGAGTGTTCATGGTGGGCACGGCGCGAAGGGCGCCTTTGCCCACCATGCGAATCTGCACGCCATCACCTCACCGGGCGAGCATTTCCGGCAGAGACTTGTCGAGAACTTCGCCAAGCAGTTTTCGCGTCGACTCGCGCATAGCCGGCGTGTCGGCCGCCTCGGGCGGCTCGGGCCACTGGAAGCCATCGAGTTTCCTGGTCGGCGGCCCCGTCAGAAAATTGGCTCCGCTGAGCGACCCGTTCCCGCTCTTGAGCACGGCGAAGGTATGACCGTCGTGGACGTGGATGCGCACCACGACGTGGAGTTGGGTGGTGCTGAGCAGCGGGCCACCGCTGCCGACGACGCCGAGGCCATAGATGGATTGATTTCCGATATACTGGCTGACGGCCCTCGTCACGACGACGTAGCGCTCGCATTGCGTCTGCGCCGCGGCCTGTCGGACAATGGCCGGCGCCTTGTTGTCGAGGTTCTGGAACATTCCGATTCCGGGAACGTAACCTTCGAACACGGCTTTCGCGAACGCGATCCTGCGCACGGCAATGCCCGGGCCGACGGCGGCGCGCAGGCGTTCAACGACGACATCGTCGAGCCCCCAATTACCGACGGTAATTCGCTTGAATTCATTGCCGAACACCGTGATCCCAATCTTCCTGACCTCAAACTGGTCGAAGAGGAGCGGGAACACACCGATGCTGCAAGGCCCGCTCGGGGCTGGTGTCTCGGCCGCTTTAGGTGGCGCCGGCTTTTTGGCGGCGGGTTTGGCCTTGGCCGCCGCTGATGGCTGGACCGTTTGTGCTTGCGCCGAATGAACGAGGCCGAATGCAAGCACAAGCAATAGCGCGGCAAGGCGGATCATGAACGCTCCAGAGGAATCGGTGGTGGCCGGGGATGGCATCGGATACGGAAGAAGATTTTCGTATAGACAAGCCGGAATGGTGCGACAAGACGCTACATCTTCTGAGTGTGAACAAATGACAGACCGACCGCCAGTCGCTCAGCGCTTCCCCTTGGCAAAATGCTTCATCAAAAACTCGGCCAGCACCTCGACGCGGGCGGGGCGTGGGCCGCCGGGGGGTGTTACCAGATGCACCGCGCCCTCCGGCTGCTTCCAGCCTTTGAGGATCACTTCGACCTCACCGGATGCGATGGCGTCGCCGACGATGAAGTCGGGGAGATCGGCAATGCCGAGGCCGGCGATCACCGACGGCAATACGGCCTCGCCATTGTTGACGCGCAGTTGCCCGGCCGGGCGCACGCTGGCCTGCTCGCCTGATGCGTTGGTGTAGTGCCAGACGCCTTGCGTCGAGAGGTACGCGTAACCGAAGCATTTGTGCTGCGCGAGATGCATCGGATGGGTCGGACGGCCGTGGCGCTTGAGATAGGACGGCGCCGCCACCGTGTAGCGCGGCATGGCGCAGAGCCGCCGCGCGATCAGGGAGGAATCCGGCAGCCGCGCGATGCGCAGGCCGACGTCAAACCCCTCGCCGATCAGATCCACCGTGGCGTCGCTCAGATGCAGATCGATCGAGACCTCCGGATATCGCTCGAGGAATTCCGGCAATAGCGGCGCCACCGCCTTGATCCCGAATGTCATCGGCACCGCGAGCCGCACCACCCCGCGCGGCGCCGTCGATTGCGACAGCGCCTCGTTCTCGGCCGCCTCGCCGTCGACCAACAGCTGCGTCGCGCGCTCGGCCAGCTTTTGTCCGGCATCGGTCAGCGCCAGCCGCCGCGAGGTGCGGTTGAACAGCCGCGCGCCAAGCCGCTGTTCGAGCCGGCTGACCGCCTTCGACACCGTGGCCTTGGACAGCGCGAGCTCGGTCGCGGCGCCGGCGAACGACCGCAATTCCACGACCTTCGCGAAAATCGCGAGCGCTTCGAAATCCGGGAGTTTCGGCATTCTTAGTCCCCAAATCAGAAACAATGAGTTTCAATAGTTTCTATTTATATACCACATCGGGACGCATATCCAATGGCCATCGGAATTCAGGCAACGGAGAAATCCCATGATCGAACTCAGACCCTTTGCAACACTCGGCAGCGCCGATCACGGCTGGCTGAAGGCAAAGCATCACTTCTCCTTCGGCAGCCATCACGACCCCGACAATATGGGCCACGGCGCCTTGCGTGTCTGGAACGACGACGAGATCGCCCCGAACACCGGCTTTCCCGCCCATCCCCACGCCAACATGGAAATCATCACCTATGTCCGCGAAGGCGCGATCACCCATCAGGACTCGCTCGGCAACAAGGGCCGCACTGAAGCGGGCGACGTGCAGGTGATGAGCGCCGGATCCGGCATCCGTCACGCCGAGTACAATCTGGAGCCGACCAACACGCGGATCTTCCAGATCTGGATCGAGCCGACCACCAAGGGCGGCCAGCCGACCTGGGGCGCCAAGCCGTTCCCGAAGTCGGATCGTTCCGGCAAGCTCGTCACCATCGCCAGCGGCATCGCCGGCGACAAGGACGCGCTGCCGATCCGCGCCGACGCCCGTGTGCTCGCCACCACGCTGAAGGCGGGCGAGAGCGCGGAATACACGGCCGGCAAGACCCGTAACCTCTATCTGGTGCCGGCGGTGGGCAGCATCGAAGTCAACGGCGTGCGCGTCAACGCCCGCGACGGTGCCGCGATCCGTGACGAGGCCAGACTGACGATTACGGCGCTGGAAGATAGCGAACTGGTGCTGGTCGACGCGGCGTAAGGCGGATATCCGCCGATCCCGAACATCATGCGCGGGGCTCATCCCGCGCATGACCCTTCAAAAAAAATCCACCTACAAACTCTCAGGAGAGCCATCATGGCCAAAGTACTCGTGCTTTATTATTCCGCCTACGGTCACATCGAGACGATGGCGAACGCCATTGCCGAAGGCGCGCGCGAAGCCGGCGCCACCGTCGACATCAAGCGCGTGCCGGAACTGGTGCCCGCTGAGGTCGCCAAGGCGTCGTATTACAAAATGGATCAGGCGGCTCCGATCGCCAAGGTCGAAGAACTCGCCAATTACGACGCGATCATCGTCGGCACCGGCACCCGCTTCGGCCGGATGGCGTCGCAGATGGCCAACTTCCTCGATCAGGCCGGCGGCCTCTGGGCCAAGGGCGCGTTGCACGGCAAGGTCGGCGGCGCCTTTACCGCAACCGCCACCCAACATGGCGGCCAGGAGACCACGCTGTTTTCAATCATCACCAACCTCCTGCACTTCGGCATGACCATCGTCGGCCTCAACTACGGCTTTGCCGGCCAGATGAAGCTCGATGAAGTCACCGGCGGCGCGCCCTATGGCGCCACCACGATCACCGGCGGCGATGGCAGCCGCCAGCCCAGCGACAACGAACTCGCGGGTGCGCGTTATCAAGGACGTGTGATCGCGGAGACCACGAACAAACTGCATGGCTGATGCGATGCGGGCGGCATTCTCAATTGGGAATGCCGCCCCATTTATCGTGAGGGGACGATGGGCATCGCGATGGTCGAAATTCTTTTTATGGCGCAACTGATACGCAATCCGCTGCAGGCGATTGCGCGGCGCTGGTGGTGCCGCAACCTCTACCGCGCCTCGCGCGGTCAGCGCCGCTGCGCGGAACGCACCAAATCGTGAAATCGGCGTGAGAGTTTCGTGCTACGAAACGGCTTCGTATCACGAAACGGTTTCGTGATACGAAATCCTCACCGCCATCATCGATACGGGTTCAGGCATGAGCAACATTTCGCAAACCCCGTGGCCGGAACTGCCGACCGCCGCATGGCGCGACAGCTATGCAACGCTGCACCTCTGGACCCAGATCGTCGGCAAGATCCGGCTCACGAAGGCGCCCTGGCTTAACCATTCCTGGCATGTGGCGCTGTATGTCACCCCGCGCGGGTTGACGACGTCGCCGGTTCCCGATGGCACGCGAACGTTCCAGATCGACTTCGACCTCATCGATCATTGCTTGCGCATCTCGACCAGCGATGGCGCGGAACGGCAGTTTGCGCTGCCGGGAAAATCGGTGGCCAGCTTCTACGCCGCCACCATGGTGACGCTGGCCGAGCTGGACATCTCCGTCACCATCGACGAGGTGCCGAACGAACTGCCGGACCCGGTCCGGTTTTCGGAAGATGACATCCACGCTTCCTACGATCCCGACGCGATCGGGCGCTTCTTGCAGATCCTTGTGAACTCTGACCGCGTCTTCAAGCAATTCCGCACTGGCTTCCTCGGCAAGGCGAGCCCGGTGCATTTTTTCTGGGGCAGTTTCGATCTGGCGGTGACGCGCTTCTCGGGTCGCCGTGCGCCGCGCCATCCCGGCGGCGTGCCCAATCTACCCGATGCGGTGGCCCATGAGGCCTATTCCCACGAAGAAAGCAGCGCCGGCTTTTGGCCGGGCTCAGGTGCCGTGGACTATCCCGCGTTCTATTCCTACGCCTATCCGGAACCTGCGGGATACCGCGCCGCCAAGGTGCGGCCGACCGCGGCGTTCTTCAGCGAAGCGCTCGGCGAATTCATCCTGCCCTATGATGCCGTGCGTACCGCTGCCGATCCCGACCAGGCGTTGCTCGAATTCCTGCAAAGCACTTATGAAGCCGCGGCGATTTCAGCGCAGTGGGATCGCGACGCGCTGGAATGCGACTTGGGCAAGCCCGGCGTGGTGCGGTTAGTTTAACTGATGCGTAGGGTGGGCAAAGCGGAAAGCGTGCCCACCATCTTCGTGCGTCGTCGGATAAGCATGGTGGGCACGGCGCAAGGCGCCTTTGCCCACCCTACAAAAGCTAATGCTTGACGATGGTCTGGCGAACCTCAGCGCCGCAATCGGCGCATTCATAGGTGAAGTCGATCTTCGCCATGCTCCAATGCGGCTCGACGTCTCTTACAAACATCGGAAGACCGACGCAGCTCGGACAAATGACGAAAGCCGGTTCGAGATCGTCGTGATGATGGATATAGGCTGGCATGTCGGCACTCCCACAGAAGCAATCACCAGTAGCCGTTGTGTAGCCCCTTGGACCCGACAGCCAGCATACGCCCGAGCGCCGAATGCGATCGTGAACTCTTGCGAACACACAAAGAACAGCCGCACAATCCTGCCGTGTGTGACAGTTTTGCACGACCGTGTCCTCCCGGCAACAAAGTGGCAGTTCTCTTCGCACAACAAGGGCTTGCGACCCCGGCCCTCGCCTACCAGTTCTTCGCCTTCAGATAAGCCCACTGCTGATACTCGACGCGATCCTCGTGAAGCGCCTGGGTCCGCACTTCCTTCGGCAACATCGCAAGACTCGGAAAGTCGTCGGCCGATCGGCGCTTCAAGCCGGTCACGGTGATGTCATGCGTTGCTTCGAACCGCGCCAGCACGGTTGGCGTGATGGCGACATCGGTGCGCATGAAGTCGTGCAGTTCGACGATGATGTCTGCATTCCTCAATGCCGGAACCTTGTCGGGATCGAGCAGTTCCAGTTCGTAACTCTCGCAATCGGAAAATACCAGCGAACGGTCGCTGCAGATCGTATTCAGCGTCTCGGGCGTGCACTCGCCACCGACGATCACGCGATCTTCGACCTTGTTGATGGCAGCGAGTTCGCGGCATTGGTCGCGCGGGATGCTGAGGATATCATAGGCAAATACCTTGGCGGCGGGAGCCCGCAGCGCAAGACCCACCGCGACGAAGCCGTCTTCGCAACCGACGTCGGCGATGACTTTCGGCCCGCGCTGCAGCGCGGTTTCGATGAAGCCGTGGATTTCCGCCTCATAGCTGCCGGTTAGCAACGGTAGATAGACATTCTCAAGCTCGCGGCGGTGAAAGATCATTCCGACGAACGGGCCGCCCTGCACCACGGAGCCGAATTTGCGAACGAATGCTTCCTTCCACGGCGTCAACCTCGATTGCAGGCGAACGTTCCGCCGCCGGTGCGCCACGCTCCGGCCATACCGGATCGCACTGAACAAAGCCGGAGCATAGGTCGAGATAGCGCGCTTGACGGCGAAGACATGTGAGGGGTTCATGGAGTGCTCCGTGGTTCTTGTAGCAGCGTTTTTTCGGGGAGGCCTGATCAGTGGACTTCTTCGCGCGACGGCGGCTTGCCGAGCGCGCGCTTTAGACGTGCCGCAAGCTTTGGATAGTGGCGCAGCTCGCGCGCGGCACGATCGCGCAGGGCGTAGGGCAATCCCCGCCAGCTTAATGCGGCGCTGATGTCGACCAGCGGCAAGGGCGTGACGCCGAAGCGGCGCTTGTAGGCATAATTGCCGACGGAAAAATCGAATTCCCGCACGCCGTCCTTGTGCAGCGCCGCCATCGTGCGCTCGATGATCAGCCGTCCGGGCGAACAGTTCGACCATTTCTCGCCGGCATTGCTGATGCGGATCATCACGTAACGCGTGCCGCAGCGGATCCCGAGCAGTGTCGCAACGATTTCGTCGCCGACCCTGAGCGCTGTCACCACGGCATAGCCGCTGCCGACGCCGTCGCGCACCAGGTTGCGGTAGAACGCGGCGCAGGTCTCGTCGTTGAGGATGAAGTTCAGGCCAAGGCTCTGCATCCGCGTGCCCTGCTGGACTTCCGTGGTCGAGAGAATCCGCAGCGCCTCGTTGCTGTCGGAGACGGTCTCGAACGAAGCGGCCGGATCGCGCGTGAACACGCGCCAGCTGCGCTCCAGTTCCTTGCGCACGGTCTTTTCCAGCGTGTAGCGCCAGGCGTCGTAGTCCTCGCCGGTGACGACGACATTGCCGTTGAGCGAGCACGCGCCGGCATCATCGAGCAACGCCAGCGGATTAGGCCGGTTGTCGATCTGCAGGGGAACCTTGCGGAGCCGAACGAGGTCGGCGCCACCTGGCATCCGGCGCAATGCTATCAGCAAATCGCGCCACAACACCCGCGCCGCCCTGGCATCGCGCGGCGCTGCAGGGCCCAGGATCGGGGCGTTGTAATCGGTGAGATCGAGATCGGCGAATTCGACGATCGAAATATTCTTCTGCCGGCGGTGGATCAGCGGCAGCAGGGCTGCCTGCTCCCCGGTCGCCCCATCGGTGACGATGGCAATCAACGGCTCGACGCCGTCGGCAATGACGAAGGCGTCATACCAGGCCGCATACCATTGCGGATGCTGGAATGGCGTCGACGGGCTGATGTCGTTCCAGCGCGCGAGCGCCTGTTTCCAGCCGGTCACCAGCTCGACACGGTATCCGGCCGCGCGGGTGGCTGCCCGCGCGTCGAGTTTTCCGAGATGGGTGGTCAGAACCGTCATGACTGCGACCGTTCGCTCAAGCCGCCTTTGGGAGATCTTTGGGCAGATCGACGATCTTGCCGGGCTGGCTAGCATCGAGACGGAAGTCGATCGGGCGGCGGGCGCTGCGCTCGCGCTTGACCCATTTGCCGTCGCGCAAGAGCTTCTGCATCACTTGCTTGGCGAAGAAAGACGGCCCGCGCAGGCTACGGCTCCTGGGCTTGTAGCCGAAACGATGGCGCAACATGCCGTTGGCGAGATTGAGGATCTCGGCACGGCGAATCTGATCGTCGGTATAGGAAATCGTCATCGAGATGCTGAACGTGTCGAGATTTTCGACCCGGTGCGGTGCATTCATCGGCCAGTTCAACATCTGGCCCGGTCCGATGTCGATCACCTTGGCGTGGTCGTCGTACCATTCCTTATAAGGTACATCGACCTCGACGTTGAACAGCGCGATATCCTCGAGATTTTCCGGCGTGATGAACGGCGCGGTGTTCGGATAGACGTAGACGCGCTTGCGGCCGGCGATCTGAATCAGGCCCTGACCCGGCAAGTCGGCGTGATAGTAAACCTGCGCGTCGGGCGAGGAGACCAGGATACTTTCCTGATGGTCTTTCGGAATTTCGAAGCCCGGAACCTTGTCGAGGACCTCCTCGAACATTTTATCGACCAGCTTACGATAGCGGCTGTCGACGGCGCCGACGTTGCGCATATTGAGCCACAGCCCGCCGCGGGAGATCGCATCGATCACCTGGCGGCCCGAAAGATTGCCGATCTCGCCTTCGCGCCACACGCGGCTGGAGCCCTTGGCGCCGGTCTTGATCAGGCTGTAATGTTCGCGGGGATAGCTCTCGATCAGCTTGGCGATGGCGTCCATCGAGAAGGCCGGCGAATTGTGCATCTCATGCTCAAGCCGGATCGGCTGATGGCTCCACAAATCGGAATGCGTCTCATCCCATTTGGTGAAAATCTGGCCTGTCGTCATGGTCGCTCTCCCGCTGGCTTCCGGTCGAATGCTGCGGCGATCGGTTGTTCCGGATGTTCCGAAACCGGCGGATCGCCACCGTTACATTGGTCGTCCGTGTCCCGTTATGAGACGGCCGGACGATCCCTACCGTCAGATTGGCAAGAACGATGCCGCGCGATGCTGTCAGTTGCTTACCGGAAGCTAATGTCTGGGCTGTATGGCTAACGCAAATACTCCTGGGAAAGATCGCCGCGCACCGATGACGAGAGAAACCCGATATCGGGCGCTGTTTCTTGGCGCGGGATCGCAAATGCTGTGCGGCGTCGGGCAATTCACCCGATTGCTGGGCGAGGCGATCGAAAAGATCGAGCCGGGCATTTCCACCAAATTAACCCTGACGCGCTCGGAAGGATCATTCACCGACATCTGGCGCGCCGTCAGCTCGGCGCAGAGCGTGGTCTGCAATTTCCCGATCGTCGCCTGGAAGCGGGTGATGTTCGCGCCCCTGCTGGCAATGGCCCTGGCACGGCTGCGCCGGCGCAAAGTTGTCCTGATTCAGCACGAGTGGAACGGCCTGCATTGGCTGCGCCGGATCACCTACATGCCGGCCCTGCTGCTGGCCCATACGATCGTCACGTTCTCGCCGCTGGTGCGCCGCGAACTCGAAAGCGATTCCCTGGTCGGCTGGACCGCAGCAAAATGCGTACTGGCGCCGCTGCCGCCGAACATCGAGGCATCAGCGGGATTTTCGGATTCGGAATTGCGGCACCGCCTCACTGCCGCAAGGCATGACGGCCGGCTGGTGATCGGCCATTTCGGATCGATCTATCCAGCCAAGCAGCCCAATGCGCTGCTCGAGATCGGCGCGATCCTGAAGCAACGCGGGCTCAGGCCGCTGATCGTCTATATCGGCTCCTTCATCCGCGGCGTCGACACGGTCGAGCAAGATTTTTATGCGCGGGCCCGGGAGCTCGATATCGCCGAAGACGTGATCATCTCCGGCTTCGTCGCCTCCGACCACGAGGTGTTCGGCCTGTTCGGCGCGGTCGACGCGTTCTGCTATCCGCTGGATGAAGGGCTCAGCGCCCGCCGCTCCAGCGTTCTCACCTGCGTACAATCAGGCAAGCCGGTGATCGTCACCGGGCCAACCTTGCCGGAAGAATTCGATCATCATCCACGCTTCAAGGAATTGATCGACCACGGCGCCATCGTGCTGGTCGAACGCGGCTCGGACGGCGAAGCCTATGCCGACGGCATCGTCGCGGCGTTGAAAGGGTCGAAGGCGCACGCGCCGTTCGATTTCGACGGTTGGTGGAAGGACGTCGCGGAAGCCATACGCGCGGTCATACCTGCGCGCGAAACCGGGCCAGATAGTGCAGGCCGAACACCGCGACCAGGAACGTGACCCACGTGGCATCGGCACGGTCGAGGAAGAAGCTCTCCATCGAGGACAGGTAGATTCCGAACAGCCAGACCCGCAGGAATGCCATCGTCAATGGGCCGTTATTGCCGCCTTCATCCGCATTCTGGAAATCGCGCAGCGGTTTCACCACGAGCGCGACGAACAGAAACGCGAGGCCCGGCAGGCCCATACCGAGCGCCGTATCGAGGTAGCCATTGTGGCTATGCGAGGCGAAACCCGCCCATTCCTTGCCTTCCGGCAAACTCTGAATCGCGCTGCTGCCCCAGAACGAGGCGAAGCCATAACCGGTCGCCAGTTTCGACTGCAACGACTGCAGGGCAAAGCTCCAGATATCGACGCGGCCGGTGAAACTCGCGTCTAGCGGCAGCAATTGGGCAATCGCGGCCAGGCCACTGTTCATGACCGTGCCGACGCTGAGCAGGTTCAACAACGCAAGCGGCGTCAGCAGCAGCACGACACGGGCGGCAAACGAGCGAATCACCGACGTCAGCGACGTCAGGATCAGCACCGCAAGACAAAGCGTCAGCGAACTCTTGCCGGCGGCGAAAAGCAGAAACAGCGACGACAGGCCGATCACGATCACGCCGGAGATCCACTTGCCGGCATGGATGAAGGAGATGCCGAAGAACAGCAGCATCACCATGATCGCCGCCGCGACGTTCTTGTGTGCAAACGACCCGCGCCAGTTTCCGGCAAGCCCTGGTTCCTGCGGGTCCGTCGCCAGATGAATGGCCAGATGCGGCGCCAGCAGGATACCGAGAAAGCAGGCCGCCAGCAGCACCAGGCCGGCAATGCTCAGCCAGCGCATCAGCTCATGCTGCGATCTTGCCAGCAACGGCAGACCCGCGGTCACCGCGATCACGCACGCGGTCAGGCTGAAACGCCGGATCGAGGTGCTCGGATCGAACGACAACAGGACGGTGACGCACAGCCAGCCGATGAACAGCACGAATGCCGGCGTCAGCAGCGTCGCCAACCCCCGCACATTGTCGCGCATCGTCAGCATCATGGTCAGGACCGCGAGGCCACCGAAGATCGCATAGGTCGGCAATTCGTTGCCGGTGGAGACCTCGCCGATCTGCATATTGCTGAGATCTTCGAACGGATGCAGCGTCAGCCAGGCCAGCAGGAGTACGCCGACGAAAACGGCACCCCGAACGATGTCGATCACCTGCTGGCGCCGGATCTCACCGACGACGGCGTGGACTTCCGAGGTGGTGACGAACAGGCTCACGCTGGTATTTTCGAGGCTTTGTACTGCTGCGGTTCGATGCCGATGGCCGCCAGCACGCTGCCGATCGCGACCGTCATCGGGTGCATCGCGATGGTCCGTTCGCGCTCGGTCATTGCGGCATACGCGGCGTGAACGAGCGAGAGCGGCAATGCCGCCAGCAATTTGAGCGCCAGCCTGGCGCGCAACCAGGCCGTCGGCGTCGCCTTGCGCTGGACGTGATAATTGATGGCGCCGATCCGCAAGCCCCGCGTGATGAGCCAGCTCAGTTTGGTCCGGTTCGGCGGCACGGTTTCGCTGATCGAGGCTTCCGCCACCCAGTGAAATCGCATGCCGAGGCGCAGGCCGCGATAGAAAAAATCGGTGTCGCCACCGCCGAGGAAATTGAAGCGCAGATCGAACGCCGGGGCGCCGACGCGCTCGAACACCGAGCGCCGGATCAGGCAGTTGCCGCAACCATAGATCACCGGCACCGGCCCCGACGTCGCATAGGCCGGCGCGAATGCCGGGTGACGGCGCAGCCCACGCTTGCGCGCGTCATCGAAGTGAGGCCTGACCGGTCCGCCGACGATATCGGCGCCGGTGGTCTCGGCCGCTGATATCATCCGCTCCAGCCAGTCCTTTGATGCGATTTCATCGTCGTCGATCATCAGGAAGCTGCCGGCCGCCGGGAATGTATCCAGCGCCGTCTCGAACGCGGCGTTGATCGCATGGCAATTGCCCTGCCGTGGCTCGACCACGCAGAGTCCTTCAAATTTTCCCGACGCCAGGAATTCGGCGGCTACCGGGACGCTCTCGCTCCGCTGCGCATCGTTCTCGACCATGACCACGGCAAAGCGGCGGCTGGTGCGCTGGCCCGCCAGCGACTCCAGCGTCTGCCGCAGATGCTGCGGCCGGCGGAAGCAGGGAATGCAGACCACGATCGAAATCGAGGAAGGATCAAGGCCCGGCGATATCGCCGCAAATGCGCGAGAGGCGTGCGGCATGGTGTCAGTGGTTTCCATCTTGCGGCAATCCAGTCGAACTCTGGCGCATGGCGATTTACGTGTGTCGTCCCGATCCGGGATCAGGACATAAGCGTTCCGAAATGATCACCCGTTCCGGAACGCTTTCCGGAATCCAGACGATACAAGAGCATTGCTGCAATATCCGGTCCGACAGCATGCCTGGCAGCGCCGAATTGTTCCCGACGGTTAATGGACGAGGTTAATCCGGATTAAACCGATCTCGCCCGACGGGATCAGCGGCTGAAGAGCCGCGACCGGGGTCAGCGGCTGAAGAGCCGCGACCGGGGTCAGCGGCTGAAGAGTTTCCTGAACAGCTCCTGGGATTTCGGAAACTTGCCGTTGTCGATTTGCGTCGGCCACAACCCGTCGACATTGAAATAGGCGGCGTAGGCGATGTTGTCCCGGTTCTTCACCAGCCAGTCGTGCATCTGCTGAACGAAATACGGGTTATCGCCGAACTGGCCGACGCCCCATTCGGGATAGCTCATCCGCTTGCCGTGTCTGGCGGCAAAGTCACGGTGCCATTCCAGGCCGAACGGCGCCTTCAGATAATGTGTGTTCCACCGTTCTTCCGGGGAACCCTCATATTTGAAATCGTAGACATCGAGACCGATGTAATCGACGACATCGTCGCCGGGATAAGCCAGATCCGCCGGCGTTTCCTGCGTTCCCCATCCCGGGCACCAATCATATTTGAACTCGCTGGACTGAGCGCGGAAGATCCCGACGACGCGCCGAAACGCAGCGATGTAGTCGGCTTCATGGTCTTTGGCGAACCATCCCATCTGGGAGAGGTTCATTTCCCAACCGAGGCGGATGATCGCCTTGGGCTGCGCCGCCGATATCGCGCGGGCGGCGGCCTCGAACTCGCGGTCATGCAGGCCGTTTGCGACATCGGCGAGCGGCGTCCCCGTGATCGTCAGCGGCACCGACCAGACGACGTTGCGTGACGGATTGAGCTTTTCCCAGAGGCCCGGCACCCAGTCGAGTTTGTGGAAATCTTCCCATGTCGTCTGGCCGTAGAAATCGACGCCCAGCACCGACGAAGGTGGCTGCTTCAGCCATTTTTCCCAGGCCTGCAACAAGCGCTCACGCCCGACCGGACCCCAATCGACGAAGGCGCCGGCGAATTTCGCGGGACTCGAAATGACGCGCGGGGCAGCATGGGTGTCGACGCGCGCGAGCAGCAGCAGGCTCGTCCCAAAGGCCACCAGAAAGAACACCAGCCGCTTCAACCCGACGCGACGGCGACGCGCCGTTTGATTAGTTCGAAACATCGCCCACCCTTATCGGTTTCCTGTCAAAGGCGACGGCAAGCCTGCGGCCTACCTCGGCCGCACCCTTGGCCGTGAGATGGCCGGCGTCGAACTGCATCGGCACGTCAGCTTCGGCAAACTCATCGCAACGATCGTCACGGCACATGGCGTCATAGACTGAAAGATAGATCGCACCCTGCGCGGTCACCAGCCGGCTCATGGCCAGGTCCCGCTCGCGAATTCCGGGTCTGCGCCGCGCGCTGGCATGCGAGGGACTATCGAGCAGGATTTCATCGGCCAGAAGCCGCGGCAAGGCCGTGTCGTATTCGACGATCGGTCCCAGCACGGTGACGTCGAGGCCTCTCGATTTCAAGATCTCCAGCGTGGTCGACAGGATCGGAAGGTCCTCGTCCTTCCATGACGCGGCGAGAAGAACTTTGTCGACGCTGTTGTTGACGAGGAAATTGTTGAAGACGAGTTCCATCAGGTTCCTGCAGGTTTTGGTATCGTGTCGCGAGCCCGGCAGAATGGCCGGCCGACAGAGGCTCGCCGTCGCCTGCATGACGTTCACATCCGGCAAAGCGGCTGCTAACCCGGACCACAAATGCGCGGCATGGCTGTCGCCGATCAAGAGATAGTTCGGCCGCGCCGGATCCGCCTTCAGGCACGTCTCGGCATCGAAACGCTGACGGCCGGTCAACAGGAAGCAACGTCCGGTGCGAAATTCGGCCGATGAATCATAATCCAGATACGCGCCGATCTGCACCACCCGGTCCGGGAAGCGCGATGGTGCGCCGCTCAGGACGAACACCAGGCCGCACAGCGCAAACGTCGAGGCCATCGAGGCTGAAGCGACGCCAAAGACCGCGGCCCTCGACGCACCGTGCGCCAACGAGCGGAACGGCAGCTCGATCAGCTTCCAGGACAAATAGGCGATGGCCACCGACAGCGTGATCAGCGTCAGCTTGGTGGATCCGGCCTGCTCCGGGCCGAACAGCATATCGGTGCGCTGAAATACGATCAGCGGCCAATGCCACAGATAGAGCGAATAGGATATCAACCCGATCGCGACCAGCGCCGGCAGCGACAGCAGGCGTCCGGCCAGCGAGAGCCCGCTTTCGCTGGAAGCGATCACCAATGCGGCGCCGACGCTGGCGAGCGATGTCATCAACAGCAGCGGTACCGAGGGCGAGCCAAGCAGGATGACGCCGAACAGAAGCAGCAGGCCGGCGATGCCGCAGAAATTCTTCCAGAAGGCGCTCTGCAGCACCGGAAAGAATTTCACCGACAGCATCGCGCCGAGCGCCAGCTCCCAGGCGCGGAACGGGGTGAGATAGAACGTGAAGGTGAGGTTTCGCATGCTCATCGCAAGCGCCGCCACAAGCGAGAGCGCGCAGACCACCGCAAACAGCAGCTTCGCCCGCCCCGGCACCAGACGGTAGGCGAGAAGCATCAACAGCGGTGCGATGAAATAGAACTGTTCCTCCACACCGAGCGACCAGGTGTGCAGCAGGGGCTTGGTTTCGGCCGGGCCCTCGAAATAGCCCGCGGTCTGCGCGAAGTAGACATTGGCCACCGAGCCGACGGCGCTGGCGAGGCTCTTCGAAAAATCGATCAGTTCGACCGGCAGGCAATAGGCATAGGCCAGCACGCCCGTGACCAGCAGCATGGCGAACAGCGCCGGCAGGATGCGCAGGATCCTGCGCTTGTAGAAATTTCCGAGCGAGAACGACCCGCTGCGGATGTCCGCATCGATCATGCCGCAGATCAGATAGCCGGAGATGACGAAGAAGATGTCCACGCCGACGAAGCCACCCGCGAAGCCGGGTACGCCGACGTGATAGAGCAGCACCGGAATGACGGCGAGCGCGCGCAGGCCGTCGATATCAGCGCGGTACTTCATCGCAGACACGCCGGACGGCGACGGTAACCACGATGGGCCTGCACCGTTTCAAAACCGGACAATCCGGACAATCGATGTGTGCCGAAACGGGCTGATGCCGCGGCACCTGCAATGGGCACCGCAAGATCGAAGCGGAAATACGCGCAATTGGTCATACGCCAACACTCATGCCGAAGAGCATCGGCGATGCGGAATCTCGCTCTGCAATATCCGGGCAACTTCTGCGAAAGCGCCGCTCCGCGCGCGAATTGCGCCTGCATCGTGGTTACCGGATGCGATCGAGCGGCTCGCTATGGTTAAGCCGCACGATGAATTAACCACCACAATGCGCCGCAGCCATTGGCGGATCCATCCGGCACCGTTCTTGCTCAATGATCAGCCAAAGGGATTCTATGTCCATGCTGATCGGCCAAGCCAGTATCAATCTCGCCGCCAACGTCATCTCGGCGTTGCTGGGGCTATTGAGCGTGTTCATCTTCACGCGGCTGTTTTCGCCGCTTGATTATGGCGTTTACCTGCTCGGCGTCGGCTTTGCGACCGTGTTCAGCATCTGTCTGGTCAGCTGGTTCCGCAATCTGATCCTCAGCGAGCATGCCAGGGGTGACGGCGCCGATGTCCGCGGGGTCGTGCTGTCGGGCTATCTGATCTGCTGCCTCAGCGCGCCGATCGCTTACGGCGCGGCGCGGCTGGTCGGGCTGGATAACACCACCGCGCTGGCCGCGGTGGTGTTGGCGGTTGCGATCGGTCTGTTCGAACTGACCCAGGATATGATCCGCGCCCGCTTGATGTCGGTTGCGGTGATGAAGGCGACGCTGGTGCGCGCCATCGCCGTGCTCGGCCTTGGTACGCTCGTTGCGCTGGTCAGTCCGAACGGTTTCTGGCTGCTGCTGTCGTCCGCGGCGGCTTACGGGCTGGCAGTACTGGTTCAATCCCGCAAGGCCTGGCGAGGTACGGTGCTCAGCTTCGACCGCGCTGCTCTGCTGGCGGTCGCGAAAACCGGCCTGCCACTGACGGTGTCAATCCTGCTGCTCGGCATCTCCAGCGTCACCGACCGCTTCATGATCGCTAACCTGGTGGGTGCCGCCGACGCCGGAAAATATGTCGCCGCCCTCGATCTCGTCCGCCAGACCTTGATGCTGCCGGCGATCAGCGTCGCCGCGGCCTTCTATCCGATGGCGATCCAGATTCGCGCCAGCAAGGGCGATGCGGCGGTGCGCTCGCACCTTAACGATTGCGTCGAGCTGCTGCTCAGCATCACGCTGCCGGCCTGTCTCGGTTTTGCGATGATTTCCGCCCATGTCGCCAATATCGTTCTCGGCGTCGATTTCCGCGAAGCGGCAGCGCAGACCATGCCGGTCATCGCGGTCGCGGTGGTGTTCCAGATCCTGACCCAGCAATATCTGCACGCCAGCTTCCTGCTGTCGGGCCGCAACTCCTTCTATCTGATCAATACCGCCTCGATCATCGTCGCCAATTTGATCCTGTCCTATGTCCTCATCAGCCATTACGGCACGGTGGGTGCAGCCTGGGCGCGGCTCGGCGCCGATGTGGTCGGATTTGCCTGCGCGCTGGTGCTCAGCCGCTTTGCGTTCAAGATTCCGCTGCCGCTCGGCCGATTGGCGCTGATCGTGATCGCCGGGCTGGTCATGGCGCTGGCCGTCGCGGCGCTCGACCGAAGCCTGCAAATGGCTGATCTGGCCGCCTGCGCCATGCTGGCCGGCGCCGGTCTCGTCACCTACGCCGCCTTGTGCTGGCTGTTCGATATTTCCCGCCTTCGCGGACGCCTGAAAACCGGGCTCGCGATGTTCCGAACCAAATTCGCAAGCAGCAACGGATAAGAACAAATGACCAAGACATTTGCCCTCGACTCCACTCAAGCGGCGTTTGCCGAGACCTCGGATCCGGTCGCGGCCGCAATGTTTCCGCAGTCGCTGCTGGCGCTGGCACCCGGCGAAGCCCGCCAGAGCCTGCTGGCCGTTCACGGCATTCTGGAAGCGAAACTGCCCGCGACCGACCTCGGGATTTACGAGGCCGGCGGCGGCTCGACCAGTTTCCTGCCGCTCAACGTCTTGCGCCGCGCCCACGTCACCGTGGTCGATATCGACGAAGACCAGATCCGCAACAACGACTACGCGCAAGAAGCGATCCTCGGCGATATCCAGACCCACCGCTTTGCGCCCGACAGTTTCGATCTCGTGATCTGCTACAATGTCATCGAGCATGTGCCCGACGTCGAAGCCGCGCTGCTCGGCTTCTGCCAGGCGCTGAAGCCCGGCGGACTGGTCCTGATCGGCGCGCCGAATCCAAGGTCGCTGTCCGGCTTCGTGACCAAATACTCGCCGCACTGGTTCCATGTCTGGTTCTACCGCCACGTCCGCGGCGACAACAATGCCGGATTGCCCGGCCATGCGCCGTTCCCGACGCTGTTCCATCCGCTGGTGACGCCGGCGAACCTCGAAGCGTTCGCCAACAAACACGGCCTGCAGATGATCTATCGCAAGCAGTATGAGAGCCCGCGCTATCCCGAGATGCGCCGCCGCAAGCCGGTTCTCGCAGCGTTGGTCGACGCGACGGCCAAGGCGATGAACTTCTTCCTGCCGGGAAAAGCCGATGTACGGCACGGCGACTATCACGTAATCCTGCGAAAGCGCTGAACATGAACGCGATGTTCTCAGAGGCACGAACGAAGATCAGCCATCGGATGGCGATGCATCTGCACGCCGGTCATTTCCAGATGCGTAATGCCACGCCGATGGTCAGCTTCACCTTCGACGATCTTCCGAAGAGCGCCGTCACCAATGGCGCGGATCTGCTCGAAGCACACGGCACGCGCGGCACCTTCTATGTGTCGGGCGGCCTGGTGGGCGTCGGAACGCCGCATTGGGCGGTCGGCGATGCCGGCGACGTGCTTTCGCTGTATCGCCGTGGCCATGAGATCGGTTGCCATACGTTCTCGCACCACCGTGCCTGCGACCTCGATGTCGCATCGCTGGCCAATGAAATCATGCGCAACCGCGGATACTTCCGCGCGCTGGACGCCTCGATCGAGACCGAGACTTTTGCATATCCCTACGGCTACGGATCGTTCGGGCGGAAGCACCAGCTCAGGGACCAGTTTCAGACCTGCCGTAGCATCGTCCCGGGCATCAACAGCGGCGACGATGTCGATTTGCAATTCCTGCGCGCGATGCCGCTGATCGACCGCCAGATCGACCGCGTCGGTATCGAGCGCGTGTTCGACGCGGCAGAAAGCAATAACGGATGGTTAATTTTCTACGGCCACGACGTTGCTGAACGCCCGAGCCCGTGGGGCTGCTCGCCGGCCTTGCTCGACTATGCCCTCAAGGTGGCAGAGCGCCGGAAAATCCCTGTCTTGACCATGGCGGAGGCATTGCGATGCGCCCGCACATAAACGCTTTGTTTGCCATTTCGGTGAATAGTCCCTCAATGAGTATGGTTAATTTTCCCTGTTGCGTTGTTGTCGCGTTGACGTCCGGCGCGCGTGGCGTAAAGCGAAGAGTAGCCCCTCAGCCGATGTGTGCGGCAGTCCTGATGGAAGCTGGGGTCGATGCTTATCTATGACGAGCCGATAAATCAGGCCAAACCTGATCCGAGGCCCGGCGCGATGACGGCATCGGGCGGCTTCAGCGTGCTTGATCTCGTCCAGCTGTTGTGGCGGCGGAAGATCGCGATCGCCTCGGCAGCGCTGCTCTGCGCCTGCGCCGCGGTAGCGATCGGCAAGAGCCTGACACCGAAATACACGGCAAGCGCCCAGCTTTACGTCGATCCCCGCGAATTGCAGCTGGTCGATCGCGAACTGACACCGCGCGCCCCCGATCTCAACGGCCTTGCGATGGTGGTCGAGAGCCAGGCGCGGGTGATCACCTCGAACAACGTGCTGCTGCAGGTGATCCGCGAGACCCAGCTCGAAAAGGATCCGGAATTCGGCGGCGGCGACGGCAAGAGCCTGTTCGGTACTTTGCTCGGCCTGTTTGGCATCGAGATGAAGCCGACCGCCGAGCAGCAGCGGCTGGTCCAGATGGCGGCGCTGGAAACCCTGCTCCGCCACATCAACGTGAAGAAGACCGACAAGACCTTCATCGTCGACATCGACGTCTGGTCGACTGACCCGGCGAAGGCGGCGATGCTCTCGAATGCGATCGCCAAGGCCTATCTGGCCGAATCTTCACAGTCGCAGGCCACAAGGGTCCGGCGCGCCACCAGCGACCTTTCCGGCCGGTTGAAGGAATTGCAGGAACGGCTGCGCAACGCCGAAAATACGCTCGCGGTCTACAAGGCGCAGAACAATTTCGTCGGCACCCAGGACACCCTGATCAGCGACCAGCAGCTCTCCGCCAGCAACCAGCGGCTCGCCGCGGCGCGGGCGCTGTCACTCGACGCGCAGGCCAAATACGACCAGATCGCAGCCAGCCGCAAGACGTCGACGGACGCCGGCGCCATTCCCGAGGCACTGCAATCGCCGACCATCGCCAATCTGCGTTCGCAATATGCCGAAGCCAAGAAGCGCCAGGCCGAACTGCACGGCGAATTGGGGCCGCGCCATCCCGCGCTGCGCCAGATCGAACAGCAGGTCGAGGACCTGCGCCGGAGTATCGGCGAGGAAACCAATCGCTTTCTGCAGGCGGCGAAAAACGACCTGACCCGCGCCCAGGATTACGAAGCCTCTCTGAGCAAAGCGCTCGACGTGCAAAAGCGCCAGAGCGTCACGATGAGCCAGGCTGCGGTCCGGCTGCGCGAGCTCGAACGCGACGTCGAAGCCAGCCGCGACGTCTATCAGTCGTTCCTGAAGCGCTCGCGCGAGACCGAAGAGCAGGAGACCCTGAATACTTCAAGCGCGCGCATCATTGGCGACGCCACGGTGCCGCAGCGGCGCTCGTTCCCGCCGGGCATGGCGCTGTTTGCGATGATCGGCTTTGTCCTGGGCGGGCTCGCCGCGATGGCCTGGATCATCGCCGTCGACCAGCTGGTATCAGGCGCGAACCCGGTTCGGCCCAACCGGACGGTCGCGCCTGAATCCACCAGGGAAAAACCCTCCCTCGCCGCGGCGCCGAAACAGCCGCCGGCCACCCAAGCCCGACCCGCCGTCGGCCTGATCGCCAAGCCGCTGATCTCGCGGTTGCAGGAGCAGGATGTGGTGCGCACGCTCGGCGGGATCATGGCGCGGGGCGGCACGCCCGATGTCACCCGGCTGGGCTGGCCGACGCTGCGCGCCGGCTTCCCGCTGATGCCGTTCCTCAGCACCATGCGCGAAATGCGAACGACGCTGGCGACGCGCGCGGCAAAGGACACCGCGCCCGTCATGGCCGTGATCGGCGCCGGCGATGGCGAGGACCGCTGCATCGCCGCGCTGAACGTCGCCCTCTCGGCCGCCCGCGACGGCGCCAGGGTGCTGCTGATCGACGCCGATCAAAAGACCTTTGTGCTGTCCAACAAGGTGGCCCATTTGGGCAAGCAAGAAGCCGGCCGTCTCGGCTGGCTCAATATTGCCGCCAAGGCTGCGCCCGCGATCAACACCGCGAACGGAATTTCCATTCTGCCTGTCGCCAAAACTTCCGACGGCAAGACTTCCGACGGCAAGACCTCTGACACGAAGACGAATGAAACCATCCGCAAGGCGATTGCACAGGCGCGTTCCGCCGGCGAATACGATCTCGTGGTTGTCGACGGCCCCGCCATGCCCTGGAGCGCGGCCGACCACAAGCTGTTCGAAATCGCCGACGGACTGGTCGCGATCCTGCCGATCAAGCTCGACATCAACGATTGCATGGAAGACATCATCACCGCGCTCGGCGAGACCGAGCGCAAGCTGGTCGGTGTCGTCCTCAACGAACTCCAGCCCCCGGACGTCAACCGTCAGCGAGACAAACAGTATGCGTGAGCGTCGCTTGAATCCCGTCGGGAGAGCCGCCACTGCCGGTGTGCCCCGCATTACATTGGGCGGGCTGCGGCTCGCCGTGCTCGATCTCGAGCAGACCGCGAACTTCATGATCAGCGTGGTGTTTCCGCAACGCCAGCTTGCGCGTCCGCTTTATCTAACCTCCGCCAATGGCGAGGTGCTTGCGCGCTGCTCGACCGAACCGATGACCGACCGGCTGTTTCGTGCCGCCGACCTGATCAATGCCGACGGCCAGCCGCTCGTGACCGTGTCGCGGCTGAAATCGTCGACGCCGCTTCCCGAGCGCGTCGCGACCACTGACCTGTTCCACGTCGTCGCCCACAAGGCGCAGGCGGCCGGCCTGACATTCTACATGTTCGGCGCCGACGAGGAGGAGAACGCCAGCGCCGTCGCCAATGTCCGCAGGCTCTATCCCGACCTCAAGATCATCGGCCATTCCCACGGTTTTCTCCGGGGCGATGCGCTGCGGGCCAAGGTCGACGAAATCAACGCGCTGGCGCCGGATTATCTCTGGGTTGCGCTCGGCGTTCCCTATGAGCAGGCCTTTGTCGAGGAATACACCTCGCGCCTGGGCAATGTCGGCGTGATCAAGACATCGGGCGGATTGTTCAACTTCCTGTCCGGCAGCCGCGCCCGCGCACCGCAATGGATGCAGATGGTCGGGCTCGAATGGGCCTGGCGTGTCTGGCTGGAGCCGCGCCGCCTGTTCTGGCGCTATTTCACCACCAATCCGCGCGCGCTATACCTGCTGTTCCAGAAGAGCCGGCCGTCGGTCACCGACCAAAGGCAAGATTGATGAGCGTAAGATCAACCGGCAATCGTCCGGCCATCCTGGTCACCGGCGGTGCCGGCTATATCGGCTCGCATTGCTGCAGGGCGCTCGACGCGGCGGGTTATCTGCCGGTCTGCTATGATAATTTCTCGACCGGCCACCAGAGCTTCGTGACGGGCGCGCTGGTCACCGGCGATATCGCCGACAAGGCGACACTGGCGCGCGCCTTTGCCGAGCATGACATCGTCGCGGTCATGCATTTCGCCGCGTCCAGCCTGGTCGGCGAATCCGTGGTCGATCCGCAGAAATACTACGTCAACAACCTCGCCGGCACGCTGGCGCTATTGGATGTGATGCGCGCCGCCGGCTGCAACCGCCTGGTGTTCTCGTCGACCGGCGCGGTCTATGGCAATGCCGACAGCAAGGCGCTGCCGGAAACCTATCCCTGTGCGCCGATCAATCCCTATGGCGCCTCGAAATGGATGATCGAGCGCGTGCTATCGGATTATCGCGCCGCCTACGGGCTCGGGTCATTCGCGCTGCGCTATTTCAACGCCAGCGGCGCCGATCCTGCCGGCGGCATCGGCGAGCAGCGCGAGGTGGAAACCCATCTCATTCCCCGCGCGATGATGGCCCTGCAGGGCCACGTGCCCGATTTCGCCGTGTTCGGCGAGGATTACGAGACGCCCGACGGCACCGCGATCCGCGACTATATCCATGTCACCGACCTTGCCGCCGCCCATGTCCTGGCGCTGAAGCTGCTATTGGCGGGACATTCCGGCGGGGTCTTCAATCTCGGCACCGGCAAGGGCTTTTCGGTGCGGGAGATCCTCGCGGCGATTGCGGCCGAGACCGGACGTGAAGTGCCGCATGTCGTCAAGCCGCGCCGCGCCGGCGACCCGACCTATCTGGTCGCGGACGCTTCCGCCGCGCGCGCGACGCTGAACTTCCACACCACCCATTCGGACCTGGCGACCATCATCCGCACCGCCTGGGCCTGGCATAAGAAAGCTCACCCGCTCAAGACGCGGTGAGCCTGTCTCGCGGTGCGGCGAAGTTCGCCCGCCGCTTCTTCAAGATGATCCTCCCGCCGCGTTCCGATTGACCGCTGACGCAGCTCGCGCGTCACGCATGCATGGGCATGGCTTGTCCACCGGGAACGGGACCGGCTAGCATGATGCAATACAGATGAGCGCATCACAGCTCACGGCACCGGCGACAGGGAGGAAATCATGAAGGCGAGCAACCGGCTTTGGGGATACCTTGTGACGCCGTGCGCGTTCGCCGCGATGCTGAGCGTCAGCTCCGCCGCAGAACTCAATCCCGCCGCCGTGATCTACAAATTGCCCGACCAGATTCCGTGGGGCCCGGTCAACGCCGCGGGCGCACAAAGCGCCGTCGTTGTTGGCGATCCGACCAAGCCGGGCTTCTACGCGGTCTACAACAAATGGACCAAGGGCAATCATTTCGGCCGGCCGCACTTCCGTCCGAACGACCGCTACATCGTGGTGCTGCAGGGCACCTGGTGGGTCGGCTCAGGCCCGAAATTCGACCCCGCCAATACGACGCCGATGCCGGCCGGCAGTTTCATCACGCATTTCGGCAAGCAAGTGCATTGGGACGGCGCCAAGGACGAGGATGCGGTGCTCCTGATCATGGGCGAAGGGCCGGCGACTTCGACCGGAGCGGAAGAGAAATAGCCCCGGCGTTGCGACGGGAACGGCGGCTTCAGACGGCTTCCCTGATCGCGCCTTGCGTTGGGGCAGAACCCTGCGGCTGCAACGGCACGTCATTGTCCGCCAAGCCGGCGACCTTCCGGATCAGTGACACCGGGGTCAACGAGAACGACTCGATGCAGAGCGCGACGACGTCGGCCGGCGATTTGTCGACCATCGCGACCAGCGCTTTTTCGTCGAGCTGATCATCGTCCCAATGGGAAGTGGCCAGGCTTTGCGTCGTCAGCCTGTGCGTTGCCCGATGGGTGGGCGACTGGCACACGAAGTAGCCATAGAGAATGTATTCGGAAAACGAGCGCACCTTGCCGAGCGCTACCGCCCACGGCGTTCCCGTCACGGCTTCGATCGTCGCGGTCATGTCGCGCAACGTCGATTTGTCCCACACGAGGACGTTGCCGATATAATCGTCAGCGGGGAAGGCCGTGGCGCTTCCGCCGAGCAGGCGGTCGCTGTTCCGGACCCAGACCGCATGCAGCGGCGCTTCGGCGCGAATGGCGTGGCGGTCGACGTAAAGCGGAATCGTATCCGCGCCGGCATAGGCCGCGACGTCGAATGGCCGGAAGAAGACGTTATCGGAATCGACGATACAGAAGCGCTGATGAGGCAGCTGCAACACGCCCGAAATCTTGAGAAGCTGCTGGATATGCCAGCCATGAAGCGGACCCGAGCGGAACGACCACCACGTCCTGCGTCCCTTGCGCGAAACAAACGGGGGCAGCGCCCTGAGCCAGGGCGGCAGGAAGCGCGAGCTCGGCAGCACGGTGCGACGGTCATTCTCGAACCGGGCAAAGAACGGCAGGTCGTCGTCATTGACGATGACGTAATGCCGCTCGTACCCGGTGACAAACCGATCGAGGCTCTCGCACAGCAATTCGAAGCGATCGAGGTCGCCACGATAGGTCGGGGTCATCAATGCTACGTTCTTGATCACGCCACTTCCCGTCATGATGTCCTGTGCGAACGGCGATCGAACCCGATCCCGATTAGATATAATAGATGATCGCTCAAGCGCCTCAAACAACGCTTCGTCGTTAAGATAAACAGCATCGAACCGGCTCCGCGAGCGCTCGAGGCAAAAGCGTGAAGCACCCCGCGATATTCCAACGATCGTTTTCGTGGAAACGATCCCTGATTTCCGGCTCCCGCATGCCGATGCGAAGCTGTGGTTATCGAATGGTTAACGGCGCGCATTGCGCTGGCCGCAGATGCGGATATCATCGGCTGGACAAGGAACATTTCGATGCATCCGGCCGCAAAACTGCAATTTGAGCGCGTTGTCGTCGAATTTGCGCGATGGCGGTCACTTACCGAGGACGACCGGCCGCCTGCGCCGGCGTGGTGGTGGGGACCGGCGGTCGAGGTGCGGGATGTCGCCCTGGAACTGCCGCTGCGTTGGGGCGCCCGGCTCGGCTTGCCCGATGGCGCGACGTATGCCGATGGCGCGGGCGTGCTGTTCCATTCCCTGGCCGGCCAGATCATCCAGCCATGGCCCTATGATTTTTCGCGCAAGGTAAGATCCACGGATTCCGACGTCCGCGACCTGCATGCGCAGCCGTCAGACGACAGCGCCTTTCAGCCTTGACGGCGCGGCATTGACGGCTTCTTGGGCGCCATGGCCGGCTTCGGGTTGCAGCGGCGGCGAAGCCAGCAGCGGTTCGGCCCGAAGCATATCCGCCATCTGCCGCGGCGGCAGCGGCTTGCTGAACAGGTAGCCCTGCATTTCATCGCAGGCGTGATTGCGCAGGAAGGTCTGCTGCTCGACGGTTTCGACGCCTTCGGCGATGACGGTCATCCCCAGCGCCTTGCCCATGCTGATGATCGCTTGTGCGATGGCCTGGTCCTCCGAATCGTTCGGCAGGTCGCGAACAAAGGAACGGTCGATCTTGATGGTGTCGATCGGGAACTGCTTCATCAGCGACATCGACGAATAGCCGGTTCCGAAATCGTCGATCGCAAGGCGGATGCCGCGGCCCTGGATCGCGTCGAGTACCTTGATCGCCCGCGATACGTTCCGCATCACCATGCTCTCGGTGACTTCGAGCTGCAGCAGCACCGGCGACATGCCGCTTGCCAGCAGCGCCTCGTCGACATCGTGCAGCAAATGCGGATCGGCGAACTGGCGCGGCGACAGATTGACCGCCATCGTCACCGGACGCAGGCCGCGGCGTTGCCAGGCCATGTTCTGCGCACAGGCTTCCTTGAGCACCCAGCGGCCGATCGGCACGATCAGCCCGGTCTCTTCCGCCAGCGGAATGAATTGCCCCGGCGATACCAGGCCGAGTTCGGGATGGTTCCAGCGCAACAGCGCCTCGACGCCGGTGATCTGTCCGCTCGCCATATCGACCTTCGGCTGATAGTGCAGCGAAAACTGGTCGCGCTCCAGCGCGCGGCGAAGTGCGGATTCCAGCGTCAGGCGCTCGATCGACTGCGACTTGATCTCCTTGGTGAAGAAACGGAAGCCGTTCTTGCCGTCTTCCTTGGCGAGGTACATCGCCATGTCGGCATTCTTGGTCAGCGTCTGCATGTCGGCGCCATCGAAGGGATACGTCGCGATGCCGATCGAGGCCGTGGTGTGGCACTCGTGGCCGCTCAATTGCAGCGGCTGGCTGAGCACGGACAACAGCTCGCCGGCGATGCGCTCGACCTCGTGACGTTCGGCGGCCTCTTCCAGGATGACGACGAATTCATCGCCGCCGAGCCGGGCGACGACGTCGCTCGAACGCAGCGCGTTACGCAGCCTGCTCCCGATTTCCACCAGCAGCATGTCGCCGGCGTCATGGCCGAGCGAATCGTTGATGATCTTGAACCTGTCGAGATCGATGAACAGCACCGCGAACGATCGCTGGCAGCGCGCCGCGGCGTCGATAGTCCGGCGCAACAGCCCGTTGAACATCTCCCGGTTCGGCAGATTGGTCAGGCTGTCGTGCGAGGCAAGGTATTCGATCCGCTCGTCGGCCCTGGTCTTTTCGTCGGCGCGGTCGAAATTCTCCAGCGCAAACGACACGTTGTCGGTGAGCCGCTGCAGCAATTCGGCGAATTCCGGCGTGAACGTATTCTTCTCGGGGGAGATAAAGATCATGACACCGACAACCTGCCCGCGCACGAACAACGGGAATCCCGCACCGGATTTTGTGCTCTCGCTACGAGCTATGGCGTGGAACGCCCGGCCGCGCGCGTCGGCGAGATAATCGTTGACGATGCAGGCCTGCCGCGAAACGACTGCCGTCCCGCTGATCCCTCGCCGTTCCGGATGCGCCTCGTTGATCGACACCCTCACCTTGCGCGCGCTATCCGCGGTCGGCCCGGCAGAAGCCACGAAGTCCAGATAGTCGCTGTCGGCTCGCACCAGCCCAATGCTGGTCGACTTGAACTTGCCGCCCTTCGCCGCAGCTTCGCACACCAGGTCGAACAATTCGCTGCGGGAAGATGCCCGCACGATCGCCTCATTGGTCGCGCTGAGCGCAGCGAGCATGCGCGTCAAACTTTCCTTCTGTTCCTCGGTCTTGGCTTTCTCGTCGGCTCGACCGAAATTCTCCAGCGCGAACGACACGTTGTCGGCGAGCCGCTGCAGGAGCTCGGCGAATTCGGGCGTGAACGCGTCCTTTTGCAGAGAAGCGTAGAGCATGACGCCCACCGCCTGCCCGCGGATGAACAGCGGAAAACCGGCGCATGATTCGGACCCGTCCCGGCGCGCCTTATCGTGGAAGGCCGCGGCCCGCGGATCGGCGAGATAGTCGTTGATGGCGCAGGGCTGGCCCGTGCGGAACGCGATCCCGCAGGCACCGCGCCCTTCCGGATCCGCCTCATTGATCGACAGGGTGACCTGACGCGCGCGATGGCCGGTCGGACCGGCACCGGCCACGACTTCCATGAAATCGCTGCCGGGCTTCGCCAGCGCGATGGTGGTGGAGGTGAACCCGCCGCCGGTCGCCGCCGCCTCGCAAACCAGTTGATATAGTTCGTCGCGCGATCCCGCCCGAACGATCGCCTCGTTGGTCGCACTGAGCGCCGCGAGCATGCGTGTCAGGCTCGCCTTCTGATGCTCGGTCTTCGCCCTCTCATCGGCGCGATCGAAATTGTCGAGCGCGAATGAGATATTCTCGGCAAGGCGCTGCAACAGTCCGATCAATTCAGGACCGAACGCGCCGATCTCGCTGGAGAGGAACACAATCACGCCGATGGATTTGCCGTTCTTCAGCAGCGGTATTGCCGCGCCCGATCGAGTGCCGCTGTCGCGAATCACCGTGTAGAAATGCGCCGAGCTGGCGAAATCGGCCAGATAGTCGTTGCTGATGTAAGGCTGCCGCGTCCGGAACGCCTTGCCGGTGATGCCCTGCCCTTCGGGCAGCGCCGCATCGGTTGACAATTGCACCTTGCGTGCCCGCTCCCGATCGGGCCCGGCCGCGGCGACATTCTCCAGAAACTCGGCGCCGGGCCGCTCCAGAGCGATGGCGGTCGAGGTGAAATTGCCGCCGACGGTCGCCGCCTCGCAGACCAGATCGAACAGCTCGGTACGCGACTTGGCCCGCATGATCGCTTCGTTGGTGGCGCCGAGCGCCGCGAACATTCGCGTCAACCGCTCTTTCTGCTGCTCGGTCCTGGCCTTTTCGTCGGCGCGATCGAAACTTTCGAGCGCAAAGGACACGTTGTCGGCCAGCCGCTGCAGCAGTTCGGCGAACTCCGCGGTGAAGGTGTCGGTCTGGGAAGAAATGAACAGCATCACGCCGACGATCCGCTCGTCGACCCACAGCGGAAACGCGGCGCCGGACCTTGCGCCGTCGTTGTTGACGACCTGATCGAACGCACCGTCTCGCGGGTCCGCCACGAAATCATTGTTGATGCAGGCCTGGCGGGAACGGAACGCCGTCCCGCAAACCCCACGTCCTTCCGGAACAGCCGTGCTGATCGAAACCTTCAGACGGCGGGCGTTGTCCGCCGTCGGCCCGGCCGAGGCAACCATGTTGAAGGAGCAGCTGTCGGGCCTGACCAGGAGGATGCTGGTCGAATTGAACCTGCCACCCAGTGCTGCGGCGGTGCATACCAGTTCGAACATTTCGGTGCGCGACCTGGCGCGCATGATCGCTTCGTTGGTGGCGCTGAGCGCCGCGAACATCCGTGTCAACCGCTCTTTCTGTTCATCGGCTTTCGCCTTTGCGTTCGCACGCTCGAAATTGTCGAGCGCGAAGGAGACGTTTTCGGCGATACGCCCCAGCAGCGCGATGATCTCGTCATCCGCCGCCCATGATTTTCCGACAAAGAACATCACCACGCCGACACTTTTGCCGGCCTTGATCAGGGGCAAGGCGACGCAGGTGACGGCGCCGGCCGCGCGTCCGACCTGCTGCCACGTGCGGCTCTGCGTGATGTCGTCGTTGACGCAAGGCCGCTGGGTCCGGAACGCCTGACCGGCAACCCCCTTGCCGTGGTCATTGTCTGCATCGATCGAGAAGCGTGTCCGGGTCAGCAGATCGAGGCTCTCACCGGAGCCGGCCGCGGGCTTGAGCCAGATCGAATCCGGCTCTGACAGCAGAACCACCGTCGCAAGGGACTTTCCGCTGTGGACGGCGGCATCGCAAACGCGCTGGTAGAGTTCCTGTTCGGTCTTGGCGCGAAGAATGGCTTCATTGGTTGCGCTGAGGGCGCCGAACATCCGGTTCAGCCGCCGCATCGCCCGTTCGCCATTCTTGCGCGAGGCTTCATGATCGAAATTGTCGAGGGCGAATGAAATGTTCGCCGACATCCGCTCCAGCAGCGCAACCATCGGGGCGTCGATCGAGCCTGCTTCGTGCCGGCTGACGAGCAATACACCGACGCTGCGGCCGTTGCAGATCAGCGGCAACCCCGCCACCGCGCCGACCGTTCCGACGGCGGCAATCTGGCGCCAGGCCAGCGACCGCGCGTCGTTGAGGTAATCGTTGCTGATGCAGGGCTTCCGTTCGCGAAAGGCCTGCCCGCAAACCCCGGAGCCTTCGGGCGTGTTCGGCACGACCGAAAGCTCGATGCTGCGCATCATGGCAGTCTCTTTACCGAAACCGGTGACAAACCGAAGCAGATTGGTATCCGGCTCCAGCAAAAAGACAGCGGTGGCCAGGAAGTCCCCGCCGGAATGCACGGCTTCGCAAACCTTCTCGTACAGTTCTTCCGGCGATTTTGCGTACAGGATCGCTTCGTTGGTCGCATTCAACGCAGCAAGCGTACGCGCGATACTGGTCTTCACGGCTCAAGCTCCCCAGCAAGCCATTCGGGCCTGCCCCCACGGATTTTATGCGCGGGGGACGCCTAAATGCAGGTTATTGGCGCCCGGGAGTTGCGATTCAGAGTAAATGTCCGACCAATATCGCAACGCCGTTCTCCGGAGAACTACGGTTCCTTTCACGATTTATCAGCCGTGACGGCTGGCATCTTCCGGCGAGCCGTTCGCAGCACCGAGGTGTGCGGCCAATTCCGCAAGATGAAATCCGGGGCGACGGACCGTCTTCGCGGCATGCCTGAGCGGATATTCTGCCCTTGCTCTCCAGCCACCGCTTTGAGACCATGCCGGCGACAACGAACAAGACCCGCATTTTTGCGCGGGCAGGCCATGAGGAAACCCCATGCCGATCGTCCAGGCCGAGCGTCTCACAGATGTCGGCGCGGCGCTGCTCAGGGCGGCCGGCGCATCCGATGAAGAGGCCAATGCCGTGGCCGTCGGATGCGTCAACGCCAATCTCGCCGGGCATGATTCCCACGGCATCATCGCGATCCCGACCTATATCGACCGCATCAAGGCCGGGCATATCGTGCCCGGGGCGAAATGGACCATCGAGCAGGAATCGCCGACCACCACCGTGATCGACGGCCATTGGGGTTTTGGGTTTCACGTCAACGCCAAGGCGATGGCGCTGACGATCGAAAAAGCCAAAACCGCCAATGTCGCGGCCTGCACGGTATTTCGCCAGAGCCATGTCGGGCGGCTCGCGGCCTATCCCCTGATGGCGATGCAGGAGGGCATGATCGGCATTGCGACCGCCGATTCCGGCCGCTCGCCCAAGATCGTGGCGCCGTTCGGCGGCCGCGAGGCGCGGCTCGGCACCAACCCGATCTCGATCGCCGTTCCCTCCGATCTCGAGGCGCCGTTCTATCTGGACATGGCCACCTCGGCGGTCGCCGCCGGCAAGATCGCGCTCGCGGTATCGCGCAACGAGGAAATCCCGAAGGGCTGGATCGTCGACGCCGAGGGGCGGCACACCACCGACCCCCGCGAATACAAGAAGGGCGGCGCGCTGCTACCGCTCGGCGGCAGCGAGGGCTACAAGGGCAGCGGCCTTGCCGCGATGGTCGAGGTGCTGTGCGGGCTGCTGACCGGGCTTGGCTTCGGGGTCGAGCCAACCGGGCGCCACAATGACGGATGCTTCATGGCGGTGTTCAACGTCGCCGCGTTCCGCCCCTTGAAGGACTTCAAGAAAGAAGTCGCCGAGTTCGCGCGCTACCTGAAACAGACCCCGCACTCCGAGGGCTCCACCGGCGTATTCTATCCGGGCGAGGTCGAATATATCCGCGAGCAGCAGCGCCGGATTTCCGGCATCGAGATCGAGGACGCGACCTGGGACAAACTTCGCGCGCTGGCCGGCGAGTACAAGCTCGCCGCCGAACTTGGTCTGACGTGAAGCCGCGCTTGGCCGCTACAGGGAGAACCACATGACACGGCAGATGGCGATGGTCGGCTTCCTGCAGGCGCAGAACTGCACCAATCTGCCGAGCTCCTGGCGGCATCCGGAATCGCGCGACGATTCGATGTCGGCGGACTATTACCAGGAGATCGCCCGGATTCTCGAAGCCGGAAAATTCCACATGGCGTTCTTCGACGACCGCCTCGCCATGCCCGACCGTTACGGCAGCGATCATGCCCATACCGTCGAATACGGCATCCGCTGCGTGAAGATGGATCCGATCGTGGTGCTGACCACGATGGGCATGGTGACCGAGAAGCTCGGCCTGGCCTCGACCTGTTCCACTACCTATTACGAGCCGTTCGACGTCGCACGCCGCTTCGCCACCCTCGACCTCATGACGGGCGGCCGCGCGGCCTGGAACGTGGTGACCTCGGTTAATGACGGCGAGGCCCATAATATGGGCAAGGACGCGCATCTCGATCATGATCTGCGCTACGACCGCGCCGACGAATTCATGGAAGTCGTGCTCGGCCACTGGGATTCCTGGGAAGACGGCGCGCTGATCATCGACAAGAAGAGCGGCCGTTTCGCCGATCCCACCAAAGTGAAACGGCTCGATCACAAGGGGCAGTTCTTCAAATCGCGCGGACCGTTCACGGTGCCGCGTTCGCAACAGGGCCATCCCGTCGTCATCCAGGCCGGCGCCAGCGGCCGCGGCCAGCGTTTTGCCGGCCGATGGGGCGAGGTGATCTTCACCGCGGCACGTAATCTGGCGAATGCCAAGCAAGGTTACGACGCGATCCGCAATGAGGCCGCCAAGGCCGGCCGCGATCCCGACCAGATGTTCCTCTGCAATCTGATCACGCCGGTGTGCGGCGCCACCCAGGCCGAGGCCGAAGACAAGATGGCGCTGATCGGCAAACTGCCGCTGGAAATCGACGCGCTGTCGCTGCTGGCCGAAGGGCTGAACTTCGATTTCGCCGCCAAGGGCATCGACGAGCCGCTGACGACTGAAGAATTGCAGGGGATGCAGGGCATGCTCGGCATCCGTGACGGCGTGCTGAAGACCTCCGGAAAAACCAACCCGAGCACGCGCGACTTCATCACCTTCAGCGGCCGTGGCCAGACCGCGGACGCCATCGTCGGCGGGCCGAAGGAGATGGCCGACAGGCTGGAAGAAATGTTCGTCGGCCGCGGTTGCGACGGCTTCGTCATCGCCGCGACCTATGTACCCGGCTCCTACGCCGATTTCGTCAGGCATGTGGTGCCGGAATTGCAGCGCCGTGGACTCTTTCACAAGGACTACGCCGGCAAGACGCTGCGTGAAAATCTGGGCTTAAAGCGTCCGGTTGCCGGCGCATGGAAAACCCCGCCGCAAGCCGCGGCCGAATAAGAACAAGAGGAACAATTCATGCGTTGGCTCAAATTCACCGCCGCCGGCAACACATCCTGGGGCCTCGTCGAGGGCGACAAGGTCGTCACCGTCAGCGGCGATCCCTTCGGCGAGTGGCAGCGCACCGCGCAGTCTCAGCCCCTGAAGGACGTGAAGATCGAACTGCCGCTGATCCCGCGCACGTTCTATTGCGTCGGCCTGAACTACCTCAAGCATCTCAAGGAAGCCGCCGACAAGGCCGGCACGGTCCCCAACGTGCCCGATCGCCCCGAGATCGGCTACCGCGCCCAGAACGCGCTGATCGCGCATGACGAGGATGTGGTGATCCCGGCGACCGCGACCGAGAAAATCCATTACGAGGGCGAACTGGTCGTCGTGATCGGCAAGAAGGCAAAGCACCTCAGCGAGGCCAACGCGATGTCCTGCGTGTTCGGCTACACCATCGGCAACGATGTCAGCGAACGCACCTGGCAAAAAGCCGATCGCTCGCTGTGGCGCTCCAAGAACGCCGACACGTTCAAACCGATGGGCCCCTGGATCGAGACCGACGCCGACCTCGACAAAATGGAAACCGCGATCCGGGTCAACGGCAAGGAAACCGGCCGCTTCCGCACCAACGAGATGATCTTCGGCGTGGTGCCGTTCATCGTCGAGCTGACCAAATATTTCACGCTGTGGCCCGGCGACGTGATCTGGATGGGCACCGACGGCGCGTCGCCGGATATCAAAGCCGGCGACGTGGTCGAGATCGACATCACCGGCATCGGCACCCTGCGTAACCGGTTCGTGGCGGAGAAGCGGTAGGCAGCTATTCGATCTTGATCCCGGCGTCCTCAATCACCTTGCGCCAGCGCGCCTCCTCGACGCTGAAATAGCGGTCGAGCGCCTCGGGCGGCTCGGCCACCATCACGAGGCCTTCATTGAAGCCGAGCTTTTTGAAAGGCTCGGACTGCACGGCTTTCGCGGCTGACTTGTTGAGGCGGTCGATGATGTCGGGCGGCGTCTTCGCCGGCGCATACAGGCCATACCAGGCTTCGGCGGCATAGCCGGGAACACCGGCTTCCGACACCGTCGGCAGTTGCGGGAAGGCCGGCGAGCGCTCCGCCGACGTCACCGCGATCGCGCGCAACTGACCGGCAGCAACCAATGATGCGGCGCTGGCCACCGTGGTGAAGATCACCTGGATCTGCCCGCCGAGCAGGTCGGTGATCGCGGGCGCGGCGCCCTTGTAGGGTACCGTGGTGAGGCTGACCTTGGCCATGTGCTTGAACAATTCGCCGGCCAGATGCGCCGAGGTGCCGGAGCCATAGGTGCCATACGAAAATTTGCCGGGCGCGGCCTTGGCTGCCGCGATCAGATCGGCGATCGATTTGATCGGGGACGCCGTATTGACTACAACGAGGTTGAAGGATCGCGCGATCAACGCGACCGCCGCAAAATCCTTGTGCGCATCGTACGGCAGTTTCGTATTCAGGCTGGGATTGACCGCATTGGCGAAGGTCCCCATCAGCAGCGTGTAACCATCCGGCGCGCTGGTCGCCACCGACTGCGTACCGATGATGGTGCCCGCCCCCGGCTTGTTCTCGATGATGACGGAGGCGCCGAGATCTCTTGCCATCTCCTGCGCCAGCGTCCGCGCCACCACGTCTGTGCCGCCGCCCGGCGCGAACGGCACCACGATCCTGATGATCCGTTCGGGATAGGCGGCGAAGGCGGGCGGGCTCGACAGCACGAGGCAGGCGGCGAGCGCCAATAGAGCGGACAGGCTTCTCGTGTTGCTCTGAATTTTCATATTGAATCCACCACATGATACGCGTCGTAAACCACCGTCAGGAATACGGATTGATGAGTTTCTGCTGCTCGGCGCTGTGATGCGCCAGCATATCGATGAAGGTTCGGACCTTGGCCGAGAGATGATGACGGTGCGGATAGACCGCATTCATCGACAATTCGATCGGCCGATATTCCGGCAGCAGGCGAACCAGACGGCCGGCCTCGAGATCGTCATGGACCAGAAATCCGGCGGCGAGCCAGATGCCGCCACCCTGCAGCACCGCCATCCGCAACGTCTCGCCACTGTTGGAAATCAAATTGCCGGCCACCCGCACCGATGCCGGCGCGCCCTTGCGATCGACGAATCGCCACTCGTCAAAGGGATAGTTGACGTGGCGAAGGCAATTTTGTCCGGCGAGTTCGGACAATTGCTGCGGTCGTCCGTGCTTCTCGATGTACTCATGCGAACAACACAGCACATGCCGCCAGGTCGCGAGGCTGCGCACGATCAGGCTCGAATCCGGTGGCGGCGTCAGCCGGACCGCGATGTCGAATCCTTCGTCGATCATGTCGATGGCGCGCTCGCCCATCGTCAGATCGACCTTGACGTCCGGATACAACGCCAGGAATTCCGCGACCACCGGTGATACGTACTGCACGATATGGGTCGCCGTGTAGATCCGCAGCGTGCCGCGCGGCGTCGATTGCAGGGCGCCGGCAATGTCGTCGGCCTGTTCGATATCGGCAAGGATCTGCACGCAGCGGTCGTAATAGGCTCGGCCGACTTCGGTGAGGCTGACCTTGCGCGTGGTCCGTTGAAGCAGTCGCGCGCCCAGCCGGTCTTCGAGCGACTGGACGTGGTTGCTCACCATCGTGGTCGACATGTTGAGCCGACGCCCGGCGGCGGAAAACCCGCCGCTATCGACCACCCGGACAAAGGCCGTCAGACTGGTCAGCCGATCCATCGCTGCCTCCGATTATCCACTATGGCTTGATGATCCTTACGGATTTAACCGAATTATCAGCCATCGCGCAAAGGTCCATCTTCACCGGGAAGCCAAGCCATCCCCGAATGGAGGAAGTTATGACCGAGATGCCCCGCGCCGAGAGCTTCCAGCAAGCCACTCAAATCCCTCAGGAAAACCCCACCGTTCGAACCCCCGCCTCGTCCCGCGGACGGCTCAAGCGGATCGCACTGGTGCTGGCCCTGCTGGCCGGCACCGCCTCCGGCGCCTATTACGGCCACGACTACTGGACCAGAAGCCGCTATCTCGAATCCACCGACGACGCCTATGTGAAGACCGACTCCACCATTATCGCACCGAAGATCTCCGGCTACATCGCCCAGGTGCTGGTCAGCGACAACCAGCCGGTCAAGGCCGGGCAGTTACTGGCGCGCATCGACGATCGCGATTTCACGGCGGCACTCGACCAGACCCATGCGGATGTCGCAGCTGCTGAAGCCGCGGTGCGCAACCTCGATGCCCAGATCGCCCTGCAGCAGCCCTTGATCGAACAGGACACCGCGGATGTTGCCGCCGCCGAAGCCACGCTGCAATTCGCGCAGGAAGAACAGACCCGTTACGACGGCCTGATGAAGAGCGGCTCCGGCACCATTCAACGCGCGCAGCAGACCGACGCGGCGCTGCGCGAAAAGACCGCGCAGCTGCAGCGCGGCAAATCGGGCCTGCTGGCGGCGCAAAAGAAGGTCGACGTGCTCACCACCGAACGCGCCAAGGCCGTGGCGCAACTCGATCGCGCCCGCGCCGTCGAGCAGCAGGCGACGCTGAATCTCTCCTACACCAAGATCTCGGCGCCGGTTGACGGCACGGTCGGTGCGCGGTCGCTGCGGGTCGGGCAGTTCGTGCAGGCCGGAACCCAGCTGATGGCGGTGGTGCCGCTGGATGCGGTCTATGTGGTGGCGAATTTCAAGGAGACCCAGCTCACTTATGTGCGCAACGGCCAGCCGGTCGAAATCCGCATCGACAGTTTCCACGACACGACCCTGAAGGGTCATGTCGACAGCCTGTCGCCGGCCAGCGGCCTCGAATTCGCGCTGCTGCCGCCCGACAACGCCACCGGCAATTTCACCAAGATCGTGCAGCGCGTGCCGGTCAAGATCGTGCTCGACGATCACAGCCTGAAGGGCCTGCTGCGACCCGGCATGTCGGCCGAACCCGTCGTCAACACCAAGGCGACGGTACTGGCCGAGCGTGAAACCAGGGCGCGATTGGCTTCCGATGCGGCGCTGGCGCGCCCGAGTGGCGACTAATCGCTGATCCGGCCGGGCATTATCAAGCCCAACCGGACAATCCTTCCAATTTTTTGCTGATTATCGAAATCCACCGCCCAATGCATACTGCCTCTAAGGAAGAGGAAATCACCATGACCGCGCTCCAGCCGACCATCGACAGCACCACTCTTGGCACCGACCGCCTGCAGGCAACCCTCGCCACGCCGGCAGTTTCGGCAAAGACTTGGCTCGCGGTGTTCGGCGCGACGCTCGGCGCCTTCATGGCGGTGCTCAACATCCAGATCGTCAATGCGTCTCTCGCCGATATCCAGGGCGCGATCGGCGCAGGAATGGACGAAGGCGGCTGGATTTCGACCTCGTACCTGATCGCCGAGATCGTCGTGATACCCTTAAGCGGCTGGCTGGCGCAGGTGTTCTCGATCCGCATCTATCTTCTCACCAACGCCATCCTGTTCCTGATACTCTCCGTCGCCTGCGCCTTCGCGCAGACCCTGCCGCAGATGATCGTGTTGCGCGCGATCCAGGGCTTTACCGGCGGCGTGCTGATCCCGATGGCATTCACGCTGATCATCACACTGCTGCCGAAGGCCAAGCAGGCGGTTGGCCTGGCGCTGTTCGCGCTGTCGGCCACCTTCGCGCCGGCGATCGGCCCGACCATCGGCGGCTATCTGACCGAAAACTGGGGCTGGGAATACATCTTCTACGTCAACCTCGTGCCCGGCGCGATCATGATCGCCATGCTGTGGCTTTCGCTGGAATCAAAGCCGATGAACCTTGCGTTGCTCCGCGAGGGCGACTGGGCCGGCATCATCACCATGGCGATCGGCCTCAGCGCGCTGCAGACCGTGCTCGAGGAAGGCAACAAGGACGACTGGTTCGCATCATCCTTCATCGTTAAGCTGTCGGTGGTTGCCGCCGTCTCGATCGCCGCCTTCCTGTGGATCGAGTTGACGACCAGGAAGCCGCTGTTGAACCTGCGGTTGCTGGTTCGGCGCAATTTCGGCTTCGGCATTCTCGCCAACTTCCTGCTCGGCGTCGCACTGTACGGCTCGGTCTATGTGTTGCCGGTCTATCTGTCGCGCATCCAGGGCTACAATGCCGAGCAGATCGGCATGGTGCTGGCATGGACCGGCCTGCCGCAGCTGTTCCTGATCCCGCTGGTGCCGCAACTGATGAAGCGGTTCGACCCTCGCATCATCATTGGCACCGGCTTCGCGTTGTTCGCGACCTCCAGCTTCATGAACATCACCATGACCGCCAACTACGCCGCCGACCAGTTGTTCTGGCCGAACGTCGTCCGCGCCGTCGGCCAGGCGCTGGTGTTCGCGCCGCTGTCGGCGGTGGCGACCGCCGGCATCGAGGCCGAGAATGCCGGCTCGGCGTCGGGGCTGTTCAACATGATGCGCAACCTCGGTGGCGCCGTTGGCATCGCGATGCTGCAGACCTTCCTGACCAAGCGCGAGCAGTATCACTCCAACGTGCTGACGCAGTCGGTCTCCCTGCTGGAGCAGGCGACGCGGACGCGGATCGAGCAGCTGACGCAGTATTTCATGAATCACGGCGTCGCCGACCACGCGGCGGCGACCCATCGCGCGCTGGTCGCCATCGGGAAGATCATTCAGAAGCAGGCCTATATCCTGGCCTTCAGCGACACTTTCTTTCTGCTCGGCATCGCGTTGATTGTCGCGCTCATGGCTGCCCTGCTCCTGAAGAAGCCGGACCATCTTGAAAGTGGCGGCGCGCACTAGGATTATCCACGCAAACCCCAACCAAGGAGAACGACCATGAAACCCCGGATGAACTTCTACCAGGCAGCTCCCGAAACCATCAAAGCGCTCGTCGCGCTCGAAGCCCAGATCCAGGCTTCGGGCCTCGAGAAATCGCTGATCGAACTGGTCAAGACGCGAGCGTCGCAGATCAATGGCTGCGCCTATTGCATCAACATGCACACCGCGGACGCCCGCAAGCAGGGCGAGACCGAGCAGCGGCTGTATCTGCTCAGCGCCTGGCGCGAGTCGCCGCTATACACCGACCGCGAACGCGCCGCATTGGCGTGGACCGAAGCGGTGACGCTGATCGCCGAAACCCACGCACCTGACGATCTCTATCAGGACGTCCGCGCCCAGTTCTCGGAATCGGAAACGGTCAATTTGACCATGCTGATCGGTGCCATCAATGCCTGGAATCGGATCGCCATCAGCTTCCGCGCGATTCACCCGGTGAAGGCGAAAGCTGCTGTGGCGTGAGACTCTCGTCGTCCTCCGCGAAGCGGAGGACCCAGTACGCCGCGGCGGTCGTGAGACGGCGTGCCACAATCGAGGTCTCTGGAATACTGGATCGCCCGGACAAGCCGGGCGATGACACCGTGATAGTCAAACCGCGGTAGCCTTAAACCGCCGTCGCCTTGGCGAATTCGACATAGATTTCGCGCAGGCGATTGGTCATCGGGCCGGGCTTGCCGTTGGCCACCGACTTGCCGTCGATCGACACCACCGCCTGCACAAACACGGTGGCGCTGGTGATGAAGGCTTCCTTTGCCGCCAGCGCCTCTTCCACCGTGAACGCCCGCTCTTCGATCCGGAGCTGGCGTTCTTCGGCGAGCTTGACCACCGCCTTGCGGGTGCAGCCCGGCAAAATCTCACTGCCGTTCTGGCGTGTCACCAGCACGTCGTCCTGGGTCAGGATGAAGGCCGACGATGAGCCGCCTTCGGTGACCTTGCCATCCTCGATCATCCAGGCCTCGCCGGCGCCGGCCACCGCCGCCGCCTGTTTTGCGAGTACCTGCGCCAGCAGCGCCACGCTCTTGATGTCGCGGCGGGTCCAGCGCAGGTCGGGCACGGTGATCACGGCGATGCCGGTCTTGGCCGACGGCGCGTTGATGATGTCCTTGACCGAGGTGAACATGATCAGCGTCGGCTTGACGCCCTTGGGGAACGCAAAATCGCGGCCGGTGTCGGCGCCACGCGTCACTTCCAGATAGACCATGCCGTTGACGATGTTGTTGCGCGTCACCAGTTCCTTCTGGATTTCCTCGATCCGCGCCACGGTCTCCGGCAGCGCCAACTGGATCTCGCCGACCGAACGCTCCAGCCGCGCCAGATGCGAGGCGTTGTCGATCAGTTTGCCGTCGAGCACGGCGGCCACTTCGTAGATGCCATCGGCAAACAGGAAGCCGCGGTCGAGAATCGAGACCTTGGCCTCAGACATGGGCACGAATGAACCGTTAACGTAAGCGATCTGTTCCAAGCGAAGTCTCCTGAGGGCGCGAAGTGGTTGCGGCGAACCTTATAGGCAAATTGTCGATGCCGATAAACCCTCTACGTCATTCCGGGGCGATGCGAAGCATCGAACCCGGAATCTCGAGATTCCCCGATGCGCAAGTGCGCATCTGAGGTTCGCGTCTTCGACGCACCCCGGAATGACGACGGAGGCCTAATGCGACAAGATCTTCGACAGAAATTTCTGCGCACGGTCGCTGCGGGGGCTGCCGAAGAAAGCTTCCCTCAGCGCATCCTCGACGATCTCGCCCTGGTCCATGAAGATCACGCGATGCGCGACCTTGCTGGCAAAGCCCATTTCGTGGGTTACGACCATCATGGTCATGCCTTCGCGGGCGAGATCGACCATCACGTCCAGCACTTCGCTGATCATTTCGGGGTCGAGCGCCGAGGTCGGCTCGTCGAACAGCATCGCGATCGGATCCATCGCCAGGGCACGAGCAATCGCCACGCGCTGCTGCTGTCCGCCGGACAATTCGGCCGGATATTTCCTGGCATGGTCCTTCAGCCCGACCCGGTCGAGCAGTTTGGCGGCCTTGGCCATCGCCTCGTCATGCGAGCGGCCCAGCACCTTTTCCTGTGCCAGGCACAGGTTTTCGATGATCCGCAGATGCGGGAATAGTTCGAAATGCTGGAACACCATACCGACGCGGGCGCGCAGCTTCGGCAGGTCGGTCTTGGGATCGTTGACTTTGATGCCGTCGAGGATGATCTCGCCTTCCTGGATCGGCTCCAGCGCGTTGACGCATTTGATCAGCGTCGATTTCCCCGAACCCGACGGGCCGCACACGACCACCACTTCGCCCTTGGCGACCTTGGTCGTGCAATCCTTCAGCGCCTGGAAGCTCGGCCCGTACCATTTGTTGACGTGATTGATTTCGATCATGCGCGCTTCCCTAACGGACAATACTGATACGCGCCTGCAGGCGCCGGACGCCGAACGAGGCGACGCAGGAAATCGTGAAATAGACCACCGCCGCGAACAGGTACATCTCGACCAGCCGGCCGTCGCGCTGCGCCACCTTGCTCGCCGCGCCGAGGAAATCCGGCATCGACAGCACATAGACCAGCGAAGTGTCCTGGAACAGCACGATGGTCTGGGTCAGCAGCACCGGCAACATGTTGCGGAACGCCTGCGGCAGCACGACGTAGCGCATGGTCTGGGCGTAGGTCAGGCCGAGCGCATTGGCTGCGGCAGGCTGGCCCTTGGAGATCGACTGGATGCCGGCGCGCATGATCTCGGAAAAATACGCCGCCTCGAACATGATGAAGGTGACGAGCGCGGAGGTGAATGCGCCGACGCTGATCGGGCGCGACGCGCCGATCAGCCATTGCCCGACATAGGGCACCAGGAAATAGAACCAGAAGATCACCAGCACCAGCGGCAACGACCGCATGAAGTCGACATAAAGCCCGGCGATGCGGCCAAGCAGCTTGTAACCGGACAGCCGCATCAGCGCGATCAGCGTGCCGAAGATGATCCCGCCGACGGCAGAGAGCCCGGTCAGGGTCAGCGTAAACGTCATGCCGTCGAGGAAGAGGTAGCCGAGCGAACGGCGGATGACGTCGAAATCGAAATTGGCGAACATGCGGCTATTTCCCCGTAATATAGCCGGGGATCGCCAGGCTGCGTTCGAGGAAGCGCATGCCGGTGACGACGACGATGTTGATCAACAGATACATCACGGTCGCGGCGGTGAAAGCCTCGAACACCTGGAACGAGAATTCCTGCATCGACCGCGCCTGGCCGGTCAGTTCGATCAGGCCGATGGTGATCGCGACCGCGGTGTTCTTGATGGTGTTGAGGAACTCCGAGGTCAGCGGCGGCATGATGATCCGGAACGCAATCGGCAGCAGCACGTAGCGATAGCCCTGCAAGGTGGTCAGCCCGAGCGCGGTCGCGGCCTGTTTTTGCCCGCGCGGCAGCGAGGCGATGCCGGCGGCCAATTGCACGGCGACGCGCGCCGACATGAACAGACCGATCCCGATCGCCGCGGTATAGAACGGCGCATTGGGCATCTGCTTCAGCCACAGCCCCCAGCTCCGCGGCAGGAGTTCCGGCAGCACGAAGAACCAGAGGAACAGTTGCACCAGAAGCGGCATGTTGCGGAAGAATTCAACCCAGGCAAAGCCGATCCAGGAAGCGGCCTTCGACGGCAGCGTCCGCAACACGCCGATCACCGAGCCGAATATCAGCGCGATGATCCAGGCCGCGACCCCGGTCTGGATGGTCAACCACAGTCCCGACAGCAGCATATGGAAATAGGAGCCGGTCCCGCCCGGGGCCGGCTCGAAGAAGATGCTCCAGTTCCAGTTATAATTCACGAAAGCCTACCGTTCGCCGCACCACCGAAACGAGCCCATGCAATGGCCGGGCCATCGCATGGGCAGAGCACCTGTTTGCCTTATTTATAAGAATCAGGATCCGGCGAATCCGACGGTTTGGCGAACTCGTTCTTCAGTTCCGGGCTGATCGGCGAGTTGAGGTTCAGGCCCTTCGGCGGAATCTTCTGGGTGAACCATTTGTCGTAGATCTTCTGGCCCTCGCCGCCGGTATAGAGCGCGGCGGTAGCGGCATCGACCACCTTCTTGAAGGCCGGGTCGTCCTTGCGCAGCATGATGCCGTAAGGCTCCGGCTTGGAGAACGCGTCCTTGGAAATCACATAATCATCCGGCGCCTTCGAACCGGCAACGAGACTCGCGAGCAGGATGTCGTCCATCACGAAGGCCACAGCGCGGTCGGTCTCGACCATCAGGAAGGCTTCGGCGTGATCCTTGGCCGGAATGATGTTGGCGCCGAGCTTCTTTTCCGCGTTGGCTTCGGTCAGCTGCTTGATGTTGGTGGTGCCCGATGTCGAGACCACCGCCTTGCCCTTGAGATCATCGATCGAGCCGATCTTGCTGGACTTCTTCGAGACGTAGCGGCTGGCGGTCAGGAAGTGGGTATTGGTGTAGGCGATCTGCTTCTGGCGCTCGGCGTTGTTGGTGGTCGAGCCGCATTCGAGATCGATGGTGCCGTTGGCCAGCAACGGGATACGGGTCGACGACGTCACCGGATTGAGCTTGACCTCGAGCTTGTCGAGCTTGAGCTCCTTCTTCACGGCATCGACGATCTTGTAGCAGATGTCCATCGCGTAGCCGATCGGCTTCTGGCTGTCGTCGAGATAGGAGAACGGGATCGACGAATCCCGGAAGCCGAGCGTGATGGCGCCGGTATCCTTGATGTTCTTCAACGTTCCGGTGAGTTGCTGGGCCATCGCCGGTGTGGCGCAGAACGCGCCGGCCAGCAGACAGCCGATAATCTGACGATGTTTCACGTAGCTTCTCCCTTTATTGGGTTTGAGATTCTTCATCTACCCGATCTCGACGACATGGTGCTTTGGCCGACGATTTCGGGGCGGGCCTTTCCTGACTGCCCCCATCGTGTCCGGCACTATACCTGCACAATTCAGACCAAAACAGATTTAGCGAGCGCTGGCTATTCGTCCTATCTCTAAAGGCAACGATTGACAAAGGCAGCACCCATCTGTCGCCGCCGATCGCCGTCAGCCCCTTGCGGCCGGATGCCGCTACGGTGCTCTCGGGAAGCCATCAATTCAGGCCACGGTATGCTCGGCTGGACGCTTGCCTGCGGCAGCGCGCGGCTGACGGCTGACTTGATCGACCGCAAGCCTCTAGCGATCGCAAGCCGTTGGCGATCGAACGCGGCCCGTTCGCCCTGCACCGCGCGAAGTCTAGCTCGCCTTGATCATCTTCAGCGCAGCCGGCTTGGCCGGCTGCGCCATCGCCCGCATCAGGATCATCGCTTCCTTTTTCAGCATCTCGGCGAGTTCCGCTTCACGCCGCCGTATCCGGTCGCTGGAGGCGCCGACGCTGAGCGCCGCGATCACCTGCCCGGCATCATCGCGGATCGGAACGCCGACGCCGCCCATGCCGGGAAGCGCGACGTCGAGTTGCACGGTATGGCCAAGCCGGCGCGCCGCAACAATCCGCTCGCGCAGATATTTCGGCGTGATGCGCGGCGATTTCACCAGCCGCGGCATGATGATTTCGATAATCGCGTCGATCTCGGCCTCCGGCAACCACACCATCAGCGCGAGGCTGCCGGCGCCGACGCCGAGCGGCCGCCGGCTGCCGATCTGCAGATAATTGGGTTGCAGCGGATGGCTGCCGACGGACCGCGCCAGATACAGCGCCTCGACACCGCTGCGCACCGACAACAATGCGGTATCGGCGGATCGCTCGGACAACCGCAGCAGGCTCGGCTGCGCCAGTTCGGCGATATCGACGGTGCGGCGCGCGCTGATCGCCATCACCCGTGCCTCCTGGCCGAGCTCGTAGGTTTTTGCGCCGGTCACGCGGCAAACGAACCCCTCCTCGATCAGCGAGCAGAGGATGCGCAGCGTGGTCGCCTTGTTCAGCGAAGTAGCGTCGGCAATCTCGGTGAGCCGCAGCGGCGCGTTCTGCGCCAGCACGCGCAGGATCGCGCAGACCTTCTGGATGGCGTTGAAATTACCGGGCTGACCGACCACGGACAGCGGTGGCTTCTTGGTCGAGGTCGCGTTCATGCCGTCCTTCCCTTGCATCGCGCTCTCCTATCCTAGCGAGAGCGGCGCGGACGCAACAGGATTTTATTTCGCCTGACGACACCCCTTGCTAAATTGGTTGGGACGATTTCGTGCCCCAGCATCGTTCATATTCCGCCACACGAACCATGGCCAGAGTCAGGATTTGCGCGGCATCTCGCCGAGATCCCAGAACAGGCCGGCCATGATCGCCAGCGCTTCCTCGGTGACCGGCAGCAGGATGTGTTCGTCCGGCGCGTGCTGCGAGCAGCCGGGATAGGAGTGCGGAATCCAGATCGTCGGCAGGCCGAGCCCTTCGGCAAAGACGCCGTTGGGCAACGAGCCGCCGATATTCGGCAGGATCGCCGGCGCCTTTCCCGTGGTCTGCCGGATCGAGTTCGCTGCCCAGGCGACCCAGGGACTGTCGAAATCGGTACGCGAGGCGCCGAACCTCTGCTGCCCGCTGACGTCAACCATCGGAAAGCCATTGGCGTGCAGATACTCCCGCACCGCGTCGACCACCTTTTCATATTCGGTGCCGACCACGAAGCGAAGCTGCAGCACGGCGCGCGCCACGCCGGGTATAGCGTTCGCCGGCTGCTCGATATTGCCCGATGACATCGCCAGCACTTCCAGCGTGTTCCAGGCATAGACCCGTTCGGCCGCCGACAGGCCATCCTCGCCCCAATTCTCGGAAACCTGGGGCTCATCCGCCATGGGCTCAACCTCGACATCGGCCAATGCGGCGCGGATCTGGTTCGAGATACGCGGCGGCTTCATCACCTCCAGCTTCATCCGTCCCCGGTGATCGACCAGCGCGGCGATGGCATTTGCCAGAATGGTCGCGGGGTTGGCGAGCAGGCCGCCCCAATTGCCGGAATGATTGCCGCCTTCGCGCAAATTGACGTCGAGATGGATTCGCACACCGCCGCGGCAGCCGAGGAAGACGGTGGGACGATCCGCCGACAGCCGAGGGCCGTCGGAAGCGAGCAAAAGGTCGGCCTTAAGTTCATCGCGCAGTGACTCGCAAACCTCAGCCAGATCAGGCGAACCGATCTCCTCGCTGGTCTCGATGATGAACTTGGCATTGAAGCCGAGCCTGCCACCACGGGCTTCGCGGACGGCGCGCAGCGCCGCCATATTGATGCTGTGCTGCCCCTTGTTGTCGGCGGTGCCGCGGCCATAAACGCGATCGCCTTTGATCGTGGTCTGCCACGGATTGAGATTGTCGCGCCATTCGCCGACCATGCCGCCCACGACATCTCCATGGCCGTAGGAGAGAACCGTCACCAACGAAGGGTCCTCGCGATAGTCGGCCAGCAGATACGGACCCTTGCCGATCGGCGACTCGATCACCCGGGTCGAAAAGCCCAGCTCTTCAAATGCAGGCTGCAATCCTTCCACGAGATAAGCGCGCAAGGGATCGCCCGGCAACGGCTCCTGGCTTTGCGTCTGAAAGCCGACCCTGCGGTTGAGCTCGGTAAGGAACTCACCGGAATGAAGCTGTTGACGCACATTTTCAATCGCGTCGGCTCTCGTCGCCATGTTTTTTCCTTTCGCGCCCTGCGAATGTGTCGAGCAGTCAAACTAGCCAGATAAATCGCCGGCTGGAAGTGGAACGGCTTACACCCGAATTGGTCTTGCTAAAACCGTCGGGAATGCAACATTCGGTCCAACAGCCCGGCATCCGACCGGACGGCAAACAGGGCAACGCTGCGGTGTAACCCAGGGAATACCCAAGGTCTTTCCATTATGAAAAAGCAAATCCGGCTCAACGCCTTTGCCATGAACTGCGTGGCGCATCAGTCGCCGGGGCTCTGGACCCATCCGCGCGACCGCACCCTCGATTATAACCGCCTGCCCTATTGGCTCGACCTCGCCAGGACGCTGGAGCGCGGCAGGTTCGACGGCCTGTTTCTCGCCGATGTGCTCGGCGTCTATGACGTGTTCGGTGGCAGCCCCGACGCGGCGCTGCGCAACGCGGCGCAGACACCGGCGAACGAACCCTTGATGCTGATCCCGGCGATGGCGGCGGTGACGAAGCATCTCGGCTTCGGCGTCACCAGCAATCTCTCGTTCGAGCCGCCCTATCCATTTGCACGAAGAATGTCGACGCTCGACCATCTCACCGAGGGACGGATCGGCTGGAACGTGGTGACCGGCTATCTCGACAGCGCCGCGCGCGGTGCCGGCAAGGACAAACAGACCGCGCATGATGACCGCTACGAGATCGCCGATGAATATATGGAGCTGGTCTACAAGCTCTGGGAAGGCAGCTGGGAAGACGCTGCCGTGCTGCGCGACCGCGAGCGCGGCATTTTCGCCGATCCTGCGAAGGTGCATCCGATCGCTCATGAAGGGAATCATTACCGGCTCAACGCCATTCACCTGAGCGAGCCGTCGCCGCAGCGGACGCCGGTGCTGTACCAGGCCGGCACCTCACCACGCGGCCGGCAATTCGCGGCGGAGCATGCCGAATGCGTATTCATGTCGGGCCCATCGGCCAAGATCATCGGGCCGCGCGTGGCGGCGATCCGTGACCTCGCGAAAGAGATCGGTCGCAACCCGGCCGAGATCCTGATGTTCAGCATGATGACGATCATTCTCGGCCGCACCGAGGCCGAGGCAAAGGCGAAATACGCTGATTACCGCAAGCACATCAACCCCGAGGGCGCGCTGGCGCTGATGTCGGGCTGGACCGGCGTCGATTTTTCTAGCTACGACCTCGACCAGCAGGTCCGCCACGTCCAGAACGACGCCGGCCGCACCGCGCTCGATAACGTCACCCGCGCCGATCCGGACCGGGTCTGGACCGTGCGCGAAGTGGTCGAACATGTCGGCATCGGCGGTGCCGGCCCCGTCGTGGTCGGCACGCCCGAGAAGGTCGCCGACGACATCGAGGCCTGGTTCGAGCAGACCGACGTCGACGGCCTCAACGTCGCGTTTGCGACCTCGCCCGGCGATTTCGAGGACATCGCCGACATGCTGGTGCCCGAACTGACAAGGCGTGGCCGCTACAAGCAGGCCTATGCCGAGGGCACGCTGCGGGAGAAGCTGTTCGGCGCGGGGCGTGCAAGGCTGACGGCGCAGCATCCGGCCGTGCAGTATCGGCCGGGTGCGCGCGCGAAGGCGGCGGAATAGAAGCACCGATCTATCACCGTCATTGCGAGCGCAGCGAAGCAATCCATACTTTCTTTGCCGCACGATGGATTGCTTCGCGGAGCCTGTCATCGGGCGCGCATTCGCGCGACCCGGTGGCTCGCAATGACGAAAGGGGTCAATTCACCGAATTATTCACCACCACCTCGATCAGCTTGGCGCCCGGCCGGCTGAACGCTGACGACAGCACCGACTTCAACTCACCGGGGTCCGTGACCTTCGTCGCTTCCAGCCCGAGCGATTTGGCAAGGCCGGTGAAGTCGACCGGCGGATCGACGAAATCCATGCCGACGTAATGATCGTCGCCGTGGAAGGCCAGCAGGCGCTGCTTGATGATGCGGTAGCCGCCATTGTTGACGATGACGAAGGTCAACGGCAGCTTGTGGTTCGCCGCGGTCCACAGCGACTGGATCGAATACATCGAGCTGCCGTCGCCGGAATAGCACACCACCGGCCGGTCGGGATTGGCGAGGCTGACGCCGACGGAAGCCGGCAAGCCCCAGCCGATGCCGCCCGAGGCCAGCGCGTGATAGCCATAGCGGTCGCGATGCGGGCGTAGCGCCAGGATTTGCCGCGCCGACGTCAGGCCCTCGTCGACCAGGATCGCGTTGTCAGGCATCGCCTCGACCACCTGCAACGCCAGCCAGTCCGGATCGATCGGCGATTTGGTAGCCGCCTTCGATATCTGCTCGATCAACGGTTTGCGTTTCGCGGTCCAGTTCTTCGGCGCCAGCGCAGCTACACCCTGCTTGGCACGTGTCTCCAGCGCGCCTCCGCCGGCCGCCTTCAGCGCCGGAATCAGCGCGCGCAAGGTTTCCTTGACGTCGGCTTTCAGCGCGATCTCGGCGCCGTAATTCTTGGCGAGATCCCAGTCGACCAGGCCGACCTGTACGATGCCGAGCCCATCGGGCAGCGGATCAACCTCGCTGTAGACCGACATCCGCAGCGGATCAGCACCCAGCACGATCATCAGATCGTAAGGCGACAGCACCTCGCGAACCTGCTTCTGCAGACGCGACAGCGAGCCCATGAAGCACGGGCTTTCCGACAGGAAATGCGCCCCGTACGGCGTCGAGCATTGATAGGCGGGCGCGCCGAGCACTTCCGCCAGTTGAGCCGCTTCCTTCAACGCGTCGCTCTTGACGATCTCATCGCCGGTAATGATCACCGGCCGCTCGGCTTTCAGGATGCGTGCGACCAATGCACCGAGCGCTTCGTCGGAGGGTTTGACGCGGGTATCGACCCGGGTCGAACGGCCGAGTTCGATGCCGGCCTCGGCATTGAGGATATCGCCCGGCAGCGAGATGAACACCGGCCCGGTCGGCGGCGTGGTCGCGATCTTGGCGGCGCGGCGCACGATCCGCGGCAGATCCTCCAGCCGCGTCACCTCGACGGCCCATTTCACCAGCGGCTCCGCCATCCGCACCATCGGTCCGTACAGCACCGGCTCCATCAAGCCGTGGCCCTGCTCCTGCTGGCCCGCGGTCAGGATCATCGGGGTGCCGGTGAAGCTCGCATTGAACAGCGAGCCCATCGCGTTGCCGAGACCGGGCGCGACATGGACGTTGCAGGCCACGAGCTTGCCCGAGGCCCGGCTAAACCCGTCGGCGATCGCGACCACCAGGCTTTCCTGCATCGCCATCACATAGGTGAGGTCAGGATGATCCTTCAGGGCGTGCATGATCGGCAGTTCGGTGGTGCCGGGATTGCCGAACAGATGCGTGATGCCCTCGTCCTTCAGCAAAGCGAGAAAGGCCGAGCGCCCGGTAATGCGATTTTTCATATTTTCTCCTGCCCGCGGCGCGTTGACCGGCGGGATGCGGCTATCATGACGATCGGCGATGGTGAGATCAAATAGAGCGCGGTCATGGCTGCCCTGCGTGATCAGGCAATGAGGGTCATGGCTAGAACATCCCCTCGCGATCAGTCCGTTTCTTCTTTTTCGAGCGCTGCCAGACCACGCCCGGAAATCCTTTCAGCGGCACCAGCGGCTCGCCGGTATAGGCCCATTCCTGCAATTCCTCGATCGCGATGTGATAGAGCGGCTGGCGGCCGGTGCGGCCCGAGAACAGCGCGCGGGGGATGTTGACCATATGCGGCGAGCGCGGCCGCTCGTAGGCGATCGGCGTGCCGCAGCTGGTGCAGAAGCTGCGCACGGTTTTGGTCGCCTTGTCCTCGTAGCGCGTGATCGAGGTCTTGCCCTTGGTGATCCGGAAGCGCTTGCGCCAGCTTCCAACATAGGTGGCATAGGCCGCACCATGGGCGCGGCGGCTTGACGGCGTATGATCGTGCCAGGCCCAGCGCGCGGGCACGTCGATCTCGAAACAGACTTTTCCGCACAGGCATTGCCCGGCAGCGGGTTTGCCGACGGACACCGCTTTGGTTTTCTTCTTTGCGGCTTCTTCCTCTTCTTCCGGAAACATGTTCGGTCCTCACGTCTCGTCATTGCGAGCCAACGGGTCGCAATGACGGCAGAGTGTCATGCCTGCGCCAACTCATCATGCGCGGGGTAGTCGGTATAGCCAACGATATCACCACCATAGAACGTCGCGCGGTTATATGGCGTCAGCGGGAAGCCGCGTTGCAGCCGGCGCGGCAGGTCCGGGTTGGAAATGAAGATCCGCCCGAACGCGATCGCATCGGCATGGCCGTCGGCGATCGCGGCATTCGCGGTTTCGCCGGTGAAGCCGCCGGCAGTGATCAGCACGCCCTTCCAGATCGGGCGGAACAGCACCATCGCCGACGGCACGTTCTGATGGTTGACCTCGGCACGCCCTGCGCCACTGGAGCGCGGCTCGATGAAATGCAGATACGCCAGCCCCAACGGATTGAGCGCTTGCACGACATGGGTATAGAGCGGCATCGGGTCCAGCTCGCCGCTGCCATTGGCGATGCCATGAGGCGACAGCCGCAGGCCGACACGGTCGGCGCCCCAGACCTCGACTACCGCTTGCGTCACTTCCATCAGGAAGCGCGCACGGTTTTCGATGGAGCCACCATATTGATCGGTGCGCAGATTGGTGTGCGACTGCAGGAATTGCTCGATCAGATAGCCATTGGCGCCATGGATCTCGACGCCGTCGAAGCCGGCGAGAAGCGCATTCTTTGCCGCCTGCCGGTAGGCATCGACGATGCCTGGAATTTCCACGATATCGAGCGCACGCGGCGTCTCGTAGGGCACCGCCTGGCCATCTGCCGTCCCGGTTTTCAGATCGGCGATCGCGACCGCCGATGGCGCCACCGGCAGCACGCCGCCAGGCTGGAACGAGGAATGCGAGACGCGTCCGACATGCCAGAGCTGAAGGAAGATCACGCCGCCTTTGGCGTGAACGGCATCGACGACTTCTCGCCAGCCCGCGATCTGCTGCCCAGTATAAATACCGGGTACGCCGGGGCTGCCAAAGCCAGTCGCCATGACAGGCGAAGCTTCCGCAATCAGCAATCCGCCCGGCGTCGCGCGCTGGGCGTAATATTCCACGTTCAGCGGCCGGGGCGCGAGGCTTGGTTTTTCCGCCCGCATCCGGGTGAGCGGCGCCAACGCAATACGATGTTTGAGCTGGTAGGGACCGATCTGCAGCGGCGAAAACAACGATGGATAATTCATGCGGGAATGGAACTCCACCTTCTCCGTATTCATACGAGTATGTAACCGGTTCAGTCTGCTCGTAAAAGGCTGAAGCAGCTTTTGTTTTGATGCGGCGCGGTACCCGTTGGGTAGGTAAGGTATTTCATGCTGAAATCGAGTGCGAAGTCGCTTCCCTCCCTCAGCGTCCGTATCGATCTCGAGCCTGAGGGCCGGATCGGACCGGGCAAAATCCAGTTGCTGGAAAACATCCATGCGTGCGGATCGATCTCGGCCGCCGGCCGCGCGATGGAGATGTCCTACAAGCGCGCATGGGATCTGGTCGACGAAATCAACCGCATCTGCCGGCAGGCCGCGGTCGAACCGCAGACCGGCGGCAAGAACGGCGGCGGCGCGGTGCTGACACCGTTCGGCATCTCGCTGGTCAAGCGCTACCGCAAGATCGAGCGCGACGCCGCAACGGCGGTGCGCAAGGAGTTGCAGGCGCTGCGCAGCGAGATCGGGCGCCCGAAGAAGCGGGCGGGTTGACGATCTTCGTCGTCCCGGCCTTGAGCTCAGATGCGCAATCGCGCATCGGGGGACCCATACGCCGCGGCGCTCATTGTTGAAGAAGGTATCTAACGCCGGCACTCTCACCGATAGGCCGCGGAGTATGGGTCCCGGCCTTCGCCGGGACGACGCAGACAAACCTAACCCGTCTTGATCCAGACCGCCTTGACGTTGAGATATTCTTCCAAATGCTGCTTGCCTGACTCACGGCCGTAGCCGCTCATCTTGTAGCCGCCGAATGGCACCGCCGGGTCCATCGCCTGATAGCAATTGACCCAGACCGAGCCGGCGCGCAGCGATTTTGCGATTTGATGCGCCTTGCTGACATTGGTGGTCCAGACGCCGCTGCCCAATCCAAACGTAGTGGCATTGGCGCGTGCGATCAAATCGTCAGTGTCCTTGAAGGAGATCGCCGAGATCACCGGGCCGAAGATTTCTTCCTGCGCGATCCGCATATTGTCCTGCACATTGGCGAACACGGTCGGCGCCACGAAATAGCCCTTCGACAGCGCCCCTTCGGTCAGCGGCGTGCCGCCGGTCAGCGCCTTGGCGCCCTCGTTCTGGCCAAGCGTGAGATAGCCGGAAACGCGCTTCATCTGCTCCGCCGACACCAGGGGGCCTATCTGCGTGTTGGGATCGAGGCCATTGCCGACCTGCAGCTTCTTGCCGAATTCGGCGACGCGGCCGACGAACTCGTCATAGATCTTGTGCTCGACGAACAGCCGCGTGCCCGCGCTGCAGATCTGGCCGGAATTGGCGAACACCGCCATCGCCGCACCCGGTACCGCTGCATCGAGATCGGCATCGGCGAACACGATATCCGGTGACTTGCCGCCGAGTTCGAGCGACACGCGCTTGAGATTACCCGCGGAGGCCCTGACGATGGCTTGCCCGGTGACATGCGAGCCGGTGAAGGCGACCTTGTCGACATCGGGATGTGAGGACAGCGCGGCGCCCGCGGTCTCGCCGTAGCCAGGCACCACGTTGACGACGCCGGGCGGGATGCCGGCTTCCATGCAGAGTTCGGCCAGCCGCAACGACGTCAGCGGCGATTCTTCCGCCGGCTTCAGGACCACGGTGCAGCCGGTCGCAATAGCCGGGCCGATCTTCCAGACGCTGGCGCTGAGCGGACCATTCCAGGGAATGATCGCGCCGACGACGCCGACGGGCTCCTTCAGCGTATACGAGAATATCTCGCCGGGCAGCGAGTTTTCGATGGTCTCGCCATGCAGCGCAGTCGCTTGCCCGGCATAGTAGCGGAGCATGCCGAGCACACGGAGCTTGTTGCCGCGGGTGCGGCTGATCGGCGCGCCCATATCGAGTGTGTCGAGCTGCGACAATTCCTCAAAGTTCTTCTCGACGAGATCGGCGAGCTTCAAAAGCAGATTCTGCCGTTCGAACGGCTTGACCTTGCTCCAGGGGCCTTCGAAGGCGCGGCGGGCTGCCGCCACCGCGCGGTTGATGTCCTCGGCATCGCCCTCGGCCACCGTTGCGAGCAATTCGCCGGTCGCCGGGTTATGGGTCTCGAACTTCTTGCCGGAGGCCGCGTCGACCCATTTGCCGTCGATCAACATCTTCTTGTAGGAACCATCCGCATAGGGATGGCGCGTGATCGGAATTGCTTGTGATACAGCCATGGTTAAACTCCCTTGTTATCGTCTCGGATCGATCGGCTCGTCGATCCCGGTCGATCAGCTCGTCGACCCTGGGTCGATCGGCGTTCTTGATTTTACGGATTTTGCGATGTCTGGGATCGTTATATCCTGAAAACTACAACGTTCGGGCTGAACCGTAAACCAGCCCAGCCGTGTGAAGCGAGCCTGGAAATGAAGACCTCCCATGCCCGTTCGTGCATGGTCGGTCCCTCTACTGCCCTGATGAACAGTCTAACCCGATTTGTGTCCGGAGGAAGCCTGCATGCCGCATCCTGCCATGTCCGCCAAACATGTCGCCGTGATCACCGGAGGCGCTTCCGGCATCGGGCTTGCGGCCGCGATGCGGTTTGCCGGCCTCGGCATGAAAGTGTGTATCGCCGATATCGGCGCCGAGCGGCTGGCCAAGGCCGCCGCAAAATTGTCGTCTGCCGCCAAGGGCGGCGATGCCGATGTGATGACCGCCGAGGTCGATGTCGTCAGCTTCGAGGACGTCGTTAAGCTCGAAACCGCGGTGCAGAAGCGGTTCGGCGGCACGGATATCCTGATGAACAATGCCGGCATCGGCCCTGATAGTAACAGCTTTGGGCCGCTGGAGAACTGGCAACGCATTCTCAACGTCAATCTCTGGGGCATCATCCACGGCACCCAGGCTTTTGCCGCCCACATGATCGAACGTGGCCGGCCTGGCCTGATCATCAACACCGGCTCCAAGCAGGGCATCACCACGCCGCCCGGCAATCCCGCCTACAACGTTTCCAAGGCCGGGGTAAAAGCGCTCACCGAAGCGCTGCAGCATGAACTGCGCAACACCGAGGGCTGCGAGATTAGCGCGCATTTGCTGATTCCGGGCCATGTCTTTACCGCCCTCACCGCGCGCGGCCGCGCCGAGAAACCTGATGGAGCCTGGACGCCGGAACAGACTATCGATTTCATGATTGCGCGCATCGATGCCGGCGATTTCTACATCCTCTGCCCCGACAACGACGTGCCGCGGCAGCTCGACGAGCGACGCATGCTGTGGGCCGCCGGCGACATCGTCGAAAACCGCCCCGCGCTGTCGCGCTGGCATCCGGATTATGCGGAGGCGTTCGCGCGGTTTGTGAAGGGAGAGTAGCACCGTTGTCGTCCCGGCCTTGAGCTCAGATGCGCAATTGCGCATCTGGGCTCAAGGCCGGGACGACGAGGCTGCGATTTCTGTGCACTTACCTGACTAAGCCATTAGTGATAAGGATGCTCAGTCAACTCGCACGGGAGCAGGTTGTGAAAGCATTCGGTCTGGCTGTCATGTTAGGCGTTGTTGCGGCACCGGCGCATGCGCTCGAGGTGACCGGCAGCTCCGGCTTTCTCGGGGAATGGGAAGTGACCGCTACCGTCACGGAAACGGCATCCGGCCGCACCCGGGATTACCACGGCCCTCTCGTGATGAAGCATATCGGCCTGTGCACGCAAGACGGCGCGGTCGAGAAAAAGGGCGAAATGCGCCTGCATATCTCGGCCTCGTCGCAGCTGAACGCGACGCTGTCGATGCCGGGCACCGAATGCACCGCCAGCGGGCTATTGTCGGACAGCTACAACGGCACCATGACCTGCTCCGACCGACAGGTCATTCCGCTCCGGCTGCGGGTGAAATAGAAATCGCAGGGCTGGTTACGGCTGACGCCTTGCCGTCATTGCGAGCGTAGCGAAGCAATCCATGCCTCGGCTTGACGCAAGATGGATTGCTTCGCGGAGCCTGTCATCGGGCGCGCATTGGCGCGACCCGTTGGCTCGCAAAGACGGAGAGAGAAAGCATCCAAATCGAAACTGTCATTCCGGGGCGATGCGAAATATCGAACCCGGAATCTCGAGATTCAGGGTTCGCGCTTTGCGCGCCCCGGAATGACCGCTAAAGCGTCTCTTGCTTGTGCCCGCATTGCTTGCAGGCGAATTTGACGCGGGTGGCGCCTTTTTCGGCTTGCAGGCGGTTTGGTGCGCCACATTTGCCGCAAGTTGTCTCGATCCTGGTATTGCCCTGCTTGATGGTCAGGGCCTTCTTGGCCATGGTCTCGCGGATCAGGCGCTCGGCCTCCTCGCGCATCGCTTGCTTATCCATCCGCCGCACCTATCAAGAAAAGCGTCCGCTGCGCTCTATAGCAGCCACCTAACACATTTCGATGTCATCCGTCACGCCGCTTCCGGCGTCAATGCGAGGATGCGCCGCACCAGCGCCAACGCGGTTTCGGTGGCGGGATCGGCGGAAATGACGGGAACAGCCAGAACCAGCAGGTCCACCGGTTCATGCGACAAAATGACGATATGCGTGGCGTTACCGGCCTTCATCAGCGACATCAGCCGCTCGACCGCGGGATCCGACGCGGCAAGCCCCCATGGCGCTTCGGGACGGCGCAACACGCGCCGCGTCGACAGCAGGTTCCGCAGCAACGGAGGATCGTAGGCGGCAAGATCACTTTCGCGATAGCGCCGCGCGCTTTCGAACATCGGATGGCGCGCCAGTTCCGCGATCAATTCATCGCGGCTGCGGGCGCCGGATGCGGCGACGGAATTCAGCACCCCCGGCACTTGGGATTCGAACAATGCGCGCAACGTGTCGGTCATCAGGCCGATCGTCAGCACGCCGGCAATTGCGATCGCACAAAAGCGCATGATTTGCGCGGCATCGACATCGGGCGATACGCAGGCGGCGGCGGCACCCAGAAGGGCGGAACTCAGAAGCCGTAGCGCCGTCATCAGAATACCCTGCCGCCGCGTCTCGGTGCCGCCACCCGCGATCAAGATCGCAGTCACGACCAGGAGCGCGCCGAGCGCCCCGAGCCGGACCGGCATATCAGGCGCCAGCGCCTGGAAATCGGTGACGATGAAGGGGATCACGATCAGGGCGCCGGCCGCGAGCCGGCCGATGCTGCGGTTCTCCGAGGCCAGCAGCGAATCACGATCGCGCATCGCCAACAGCCACGCGCAAATGACAAATCCCGCGAGCTGGAATAACGCCAGCACGATCGCGTAAGGCGTGGTGTAGCTCTCCAGCCCGAAGGTGCCGCCAAGGCCGATCACGACGGCGCCCGCCAGGGCCGCGATCTTGGCCGCACGGGGCGCATGCCGCCGCAAAATGCCCTCGGTGACGATGAGGGCGCCGAGCGGCACCAGCGACGCCGGTATCAGCGACAGCCGGTCGAGCAGGACGCTGCCGGTCCACCAGGCGACGCCGCGCGTCAGGAATAACACCGCGACCACGCCGAGCATCAAGAGCAGGCGCTGGGTCAGCGGGCTCCGGGGATCGCGGCGGTAGAGCGCGAACATCGCGACGCACAGCCCGAGCGCGCCGCAGAGATTGACGACGGAATCGGCGATCACGCTGGAGGTCATCGGCCGTTCCCCGTGCGCGGCCGCAAGGTGCCGAACGCGCGCGTATCGTCCATCCAGTGCACCAGCGGAAGCACAAGGCGTTGCAGCGCCAGCACGGCGGAGGCCGCCAGCAGCGCCGGCAACGAGCCGGCCGGCACCTCGCGTTGCAGATAGCGGCGCGCGCCGGCGAGATCGACGCGGCCGAGCTGAAGCACGTCGTCGCCTCTGGCGTAGTCGAGCTCGCGCCGGCAGAACGCATTATATTGCTCGTCGCGATGCTTTGGCGCGACCTCATAGCTTTTCTTCAGCGCGTCCGATCCGCCGGTATAGGCATCGGTGATGACGAAGCGGCCCTCGTCGAACCCGGCCTCACCGCCAACGCCGAACACCGCGCGATGATGCCGCATGATACCGCGCGCCAGTTGCAGATGGGCAAAGCTCTGGCGTGCAGTGGCCTCGGGCGAAGGGTACACATCCGAAAACGTATCGCAGACCATGCCGAACACGGCCGGCACCTGCGTCACGTTCGAAATCCATTTCGGGCGCAAACCGTCACGCGCGAACAACACCAGCGTGGTCAGGCCATAGAGCACCCAGGACAGCCCCTGCCCCTGTACGTCAGGATCGATCATGACGAGGCCGAGATGGGTGACCTGCTGCGGCTCGCCGTCGAGTTCGACGTCCATGACGGACAACGCATTGAAGGCGATCGGGCGTCCGGTGGCTTCCTCAACGATCAGCGTGACGATGGCGCGCGCAAGCCGTTCGCGCCCGCCGGAGAAGATGCCGTAGGTGAGGCTGCCGGCCGGCAGGGTCTTGCCGGCTATGGTGCGCAAATCCGCAACGAGTTGGTCGAGGTCTTCCTGCGACAGCGACAGGCCCGGGCTTTCGACGATCCGCGTCTGCAAACCAGTATGGGTGCGCAGCGTAAGATCGATGGTCTCCTGCGAGAACGCCTTCAGCCAGAACGCCGTATGGCCACGCAGGCGCGAAGCGGCGGCGCGGACCTGCACCAGGCCGCCGCCGCGACGCATCGCCGAAATGCCGTTCCAGAAAGACGCCATGCCATCTGCCATTATACGGGCAAGAGTTGTGCGCGGCGCCTGTTAAGGAGCCATGAGTGCGGCAGGCCAGGGTTGCGAAAGGGTAAAAGATGTTTGAACGGCGACGTTGGGCCTGCCGGGGAAACGGTAGATGCCGGCCTGACTAGGCCTGCGCGCGGCGATAATCGTGCGACAACAACGAGCACGCACCCATGTAGAATGCGCCGCCGATCCCGAGCAGCATCGACATGTCTTGCGGCAACGGTCCAAGCCAAGCGGCCGGCAGGCCAATGGCCGCTATCGCACCGACGACCGCCGTCAGGGGCGCCCTCAGCGAGATCGGGAATGCCTGAGCCAGAGATCCATCAAGGAGCCCCACGATCCCCGAGACCACAAAGGTGCAGACAAACAACAGCACCGCAACGTTTACGGCGAAGGCGTCATTGGGCATTCCAACCGCGACCCAGATCGCGAGAACGACCGATGCCGGACCTAACAGCAGGAACACAAGCGCGCGTTTCATCGAAGTCTGACCTTCATTGCGGATGGCTATGGCGATAGATCGCGGTCAACGGCGCCGGAGCGATCCCGGAGAAACAAACGGCGGATGCCGAAGCACCCGCCGTCCGCCTTCGCCAGCACGCGCCACAGGTTACGCGGCCTTCGAAACTTCCATCAGCAAACGCTCGGCCTTGGCGTCTTCGATACGGTTCACCAGCTTGCCGCTCTCGTGCATGTCGCGGACCGTCTTGGTCAGGGTGACGCAGGACTGGATCAGCATGATGATGCCCATCGTCAGATAGCCCTTCATCCAGAGATCGATCGGCAGATAGAACACGCCGACGGCGACCATGAAGGCGGAACCGGCGAACGACGCGTAGGTGAAGGTAAGCCAGGCATTGCTGTGGGGTTGGACATTCTGGTTCATGATGGTCTCCTGTGTGTGGGCGTTTGAGTTTTCGAAGGCTCAGTGAAGAAGGCTAGTTCAAGCTGCTTGCGTGCGTTTGGCGTTGAGCCGCGCGAGCACGTCGTCCGCGGTCGACTTCAGTCGTGGTCCAAAGCCCTGTTCTGCGAGCTTTTCGGCCGTCGCCAGCGGTCCTGAGGCGGTATCGAGTTCGATCAGGGCCTCGTCGGCGGCCTGGGCTTCGATCTGCCGTTCGCGCAAACGCTTCAGCGTCTTCTCCGCTTCGGGCAAGGTGGCTTCATAAGGCCGTGCCGCTTCGACGCCGCCGCGGCGCAGGGCGCGAACCGCTTCCGACGCGCGGGCCAGACGGCGGCCGCGATCGAGATCGGTGATGCGCGTCTCGGCACCCGCGACCTGGCGCTTCAGGCGCGTGATCTCCGAAGCGAACAGCGTACGCGCGGTCATCGCGGCGTCGCGGTCGGCTTCGAGGTTGGCGATCTGCTGCGCCGCTTCGCGGGCGAGATCCTCGCGGCCGCCTTCAAGCGCCGCGGTGGCGCGGACTTCGAGATCGGCGATGCGGGCGTTGGCGGCGTCGAGGCGCCGGCCTTCCTGCTGGTCCTGGGCGATCGCCAGCGCCAGCGTGCGCTTGGAACGCTCGACCGCGGCACCCGCGTCGCGCATCTGCTGATCGAGAATGAGCAGCGCCGAGCGGTCTTCCAGTTCTTCTCCCGCCGCAGCCACGCTACCCCGGAAGAGCGTCAAAACAGTTTTGAACATTGGTAACTCCCTGTGTTAATGAGCGTTGCTCATGAATGTTAGTAGCACCAGCATGAGCAACGTTCAAGAAATATTTGAGCAACGCTCAAGAAAATGGTAGAAAATGTCTAAAGCATTGGAAAGACGAGCTAAACTCCGGGATGATCTGATCTTGGCGGCGGAACGGAACATTTCCGCGGCCGGATTGGCGGGGTTGAAGACGCGAGAACTGGCGCGGGAAATCGGCTGCGCCAACGGCGCGGTCTATAATCTGGTCGCCGACATGGACGAGTTGGTCCTGCTGGTGGGATCGCGCACGCTGCGACGGCTCGATGCCGCGCTGAGCGAGGCCGAAAGCGCGGGGCCGCCCTCGCCGACCGAAAGACTGGTGCGAATCGCGGTCGCCTATTGCGATTTCGCCGCCGACAATCTCGAACTCTGGCGCGCGCTGTTCGAACACCGCATGACGCCCGGCAAGCCGATACCGGAATGGGCGGTCACCGAGCAGATGGACCTGTTCCGTCATATCTTCCATCCGCTTGCGGCGCTGCTGCCGTCGCAACCCGCAGCCGAACTCGGCGTCACCGCGCGCAGCCTGTTTTCGGCCGTGCACGGCATGGTGCTGCTCGGCCTCGAACAGAAGCTGATCGCGGTGCCGGTTGAGGCGCTGCGTGCCGAAATCGCGGTTATCGTGCGGGCGATGATCAAGGGACTGGCCTAGTCCTGCGCGGATGCCGGCAGCAGCGCCCGGACACCGCAAAGCGAAGCCAGCCCGTGGAACAAGCCGCACACGAACCAGCCGAGCGTGAGCGCGAGGAAAGACAGCGGCCTGAACATCGCGGGGATGTCAGCCAGCGACAAATAATGACCCGCGATCGAGCTGTTGTAGATCTGGGCTGAAATCGCCAGCAGAAGCGCGCCGATCAGGGCAAAGAAAGTGACGCGCTGCGATCTGGTGAGCCACCGCATGACCAGGAAGTAGAGCGGCGAAACAAACGCCCCCGACATCAAGCCGCCCACCAACCAAAAATCCGTCATCGCAACCCCTCCTGCCGCCGCAGGCAGAGATACAACAGATACATTTAGAGGTTGTGGAGCTGCGAAGCCGATAATTTACTAAAATTGTACAGGTGAGGTGTGATGGAACTTTTTGGGCGGGCGGCGTTACTCCCTCGCAGATATAACGCCTGGAGACCGTGGGCAATTGTAGGGAGGGCAAAGCGACAGCGTGCCCACCATTCTAACCGCGAGTGTGAGAGATGGTGGGCACGGCGCAGATGCGCCTTTGCCCACCCTACCGTTTCCTCACACCGTGAGAACGGTCGATCCCGTCGTCTTGCGCGCGGCTAAATCGGCATGCGCCTTGGCCGCGTCCTTTAGCGGATAGGTCTGGTGCACCTCGATCTTGACCGCGCCTGATTTCACGACCTCGAACAATTCGTCGGCCATGGCGACGAGGTTGGCGCGCTTGGCCGCATAGGTGTTGAGCGTCGGGCGGGTGACGTAGAGCGAGCCCTTCTGCGCCAGCAGGCCGAGGTTCAGCGGATCGACGTTGCCGGAGGACGCGCCGAAGAGCGCGGCGACGCCGAGCGGCGCGAGACAATCGAGCGATTTCATGAACGTGTCCTTGCCGACGGAATCATACACCACCGGCACCTTGGCGCCGCCGGTGATCTCGTCGACGCGCTTCACAAAATCCTCGCGCGTATAAACAATGGTGTGGGCGCAGCCATGGGCCTTGGCGAGTTTTGCTTTCTCATCGCTGCCGACGGTGCCGATCACGGTGGCGCCGAGATGCTTGGCCCATTGGCCGAGGATCAGGCCGACGCCGCCGGCGGCGGCATGCAACAGGATGGTGTCGCCGTTTTTGACGCGATAGGTCTGGCGGATCAGATATTGCGTCGTCAGGCCCTTGAGCATCATCGCCGCCGCGGTCTTGTCATCGATACCATCAGGCAGCTTCAACAGGCGATCGGCCGGAATCAGCCGGGCCTCGGCATAGGCGCCGATCGGTGCGTTGCCATAGGCGATGCGGTCGCCGGGTTTCAGGTCGGTAACCCCCGCACCGACTTCCTCGACCACGCCGGCCGCCTCGCCGCCGAGGCCGCTCGGCAGTTGCGACGGATAGGCGCCGGAGCGGATATAAATGTCGACGAAGTTCAAACCGACGGCGGTGTGGCGGATCCGCGCCTCGCCCGGACCGGGCTTGCCGACCTGGACTTCTTCCCAGACCAGAACTTCGGGACCGCCGGTTTTGTGAAAACGAATGGCGTGCGTCATGGGATGCTTCCTTCGGGTGGGATGAAAAACAGGAAATGCTGGCGCGGTTCAGGTCTCGATGATGACGTAGCTGTCCTCGACATGGACCGGAAAGGTCTCGGCCACATAGGGCCCCTTCTCGAGGTCTTCAAGACCCTTCGCCGGTTCCTCGCCGCTTTCGATCGCGACCGGATAAGAGCGGGTTTTGACGCGCCTCGGATCGCTCGCGGCCTTGCGGCAAGGCGGCAAAACGCAAATACTCGCGTCAAGCGGCGGCCAGGAACGATTCTGGCTGAACCCGCAAGAAACTGGGACCGGGGAGAAAATCATGGCGCAGACGGAGCGGAATGCCGCTGGCCGCGAGAACAGCATCCAGATCGACCGGCGCGGATTTTTGGGAACGACGGGCCTTGCTGCCTTCGGCGCCATCGTCGGCATTTCCGGCAGCGGCACCGGCATTCCCGCTGCCTATGCACAAGGCCCCGCCGCGCCCGCGGCCGCCCCGCCGAAGGGACCGCAATATCTGAAATTTCCCGGCAAGAATGCCGGGCTCGTCGTGCTCGGCGATCGGCCGCTGGTTGCGGAAACGCCGGAAAGCCTGCTCGACGACGACACTACGCCGATCGAGAAGTTCTACATCCGCAACAACGGGCAGCTCCCCGAAGAGACGAAGAATCCCGACGCCTGGAAGATCACGATTGACGGCGAGGTCAACAACAAGATCGAGATCACGCTCGGCGAGCTGAAATCGAAATACAAGGCGGTGACGCGGCGCATGGTGCTGGAGTGCGGCGGCAACGGCCGTGCGGCGTTCTCGCCGCCGGCGCGCGGCAACCAGTGGACCAATGGCGGCGTCGGCTGCGCCGAATGGACCGGCGTGCCGCTTGCCGATGTGCTCAAAAGCGCGGGACTGAAGCCAAGCGCGAAATACACCGCGCATTATGCGGCTGACCTGCATCTGTCGGGCGACGCCAGCAAGCCGACGATCTCGCGCGGCGTGCGCATCGAAAAGGCGATGGATCCGAACACGCTGATCGTATGGGGCATGAACGGCCAGCCGCTGCCGAACATTCACGGCGGGCCGGTGCGCCTGATCGTGCCGGGCTGGGCCGGCTCGGCATCGCAGAAATGGCTGACGCGCATCACCATCCGCGACAAGGAACATGACGGGCCGGGAATGACCGAATTCTCCTATCGCGTTGCGATCAAGCCGATGATCCCGGGCGACAAGGGCGATCCGGCGAATTTCCGCATCCTGGAATCGATGCCGGTTCGCTCTGTTATCACCAGCCCGGCGAACGGCGCCAAGTTCGCGGCCGGAACCAAGGAGCTGAAACTGCGCGGCGCGTCGTGGGCCGGCGATCTCACGGTCAAGCAGATCGACGTCTCGACCGACTTCGGTGCGAGCTGGCAGCGGGCCAATCTGGACAAGCCGAAGAACAAATATGACTGGCAGCGCTGGACCGCGAGCGTGAAGCTTGCATCCGATGGTTATTTTGAGGTCTGGACGCGCGCGACCGATTCCAAGGGAGCGATGCAGCCGCACCAGGCCGGTTTCTGGAATCCGCAAGGCTATGGCGGCAACGCCATGCACCGGATCGCGGTGCTGGTGGGCTGATGCTGCGACCATTAGAGCGTTTTCCAGCGAAGTGGATACCGGTTCGCGTCAAGAAAACGCGTCAAATCAAGAATCTAGAGCCCCGTTCCGATTCCATCGGAACGGAAAAGGCTCTAGGAATAGCGCTGGCCGCACTGCTGTGGATCGCGCCCGCGATCGCCCAAACCGCCTTCACGCCGCGTGACGAAAGCCCGGAGGAATTTGCCGCCGGGGCCGGCCGCGACGAGACCTTCTACGCCTGCACGGCCTGCCATGGCTTCAAACTCGTGGCGCAGCAAGGCATGACGCGCGCGCAGTGGGAGGACTCGATCAACCTGATGATCCGCCGTCACAACATGCCTGCGCTCGACGACAAGGATCGCGCCGTGGTGCTGGGCTATCTTGAGGCCGCGTATCCGCCGCGCGCGCCGGCGGGTCGCGGAGGCTGGCAGAACCCGTTTGCCAAGTAACCTGTCTGCCAAGTGAAGGCACCGTCGACGGCGCCTAGGCGCCGTCAGCGAGCCGGCCAGGTCAGATCCGGTACAGCCGACTCGCGGTGTTGTGCAGGATGGCGGCCTGTTCGCCGTCGGAGAGATGCGCGATGGCGCCCCTGAAGGTGCGGTACAGCGTGCTGTAATCGGTCCAGAGCTTTTCGATCGGAAAATTGCTGCCGTAGAAGCAGCGATCGGCGCCGAACATTGCGACCGTGTCCGCAACGATTGGACCCACCACATCCGCACGGCAGGCGTGAACGAAGGTGCCGAGCCCGGAAAGCTTGACGTTGACGTTTGGACATTGCGAAAGCGCCGCCATGCCGTCACGCCAAAGCTGCAAGCCCGGCGCCGACATGTCTTCCAGCATGCCGGCATGTTCGAGCACGAACACGAGATCCGGAAAGGCCTGCGCCAGCTTGGCGCCGTCCATCATCTGCGAAGCGAAGATCTGCAATTCGAACAGCAGGCCGTGATCGGCGAGCAGGCTCAGGCCACCACGCCAATCCGCGTCGTTCATGACGTCGGGGCGCGGCGCGAAGCGGTATTGCGCGTTCTCATGCCAATGAAGTTGCTGCCGGATGCCCCGTGTCGCCGGCAGCGCCGCCAGGCGCTTGAGTAGAGCGCCCGCGTCGGGATCGGCAAGGTCGGCGTGGGCGACATTGGCGTGCGGCCAGCCGACGGTATCGGCGATCGACTGAACCCATCGCGCCTCGTCGTAGCTCCTCCCGGCAGGCCAGTTGGTCTGGACGTAGATCGATTTGACGATCTCGCAGTCCATGATGTCGCTGCGGTATTCGTAGATCGAGTAATCGCGGCAGATCGGCTGATAAGGCCCGAAGATGCGCGGTAGCTGCGGCCCGGACAGCCAGGGCAGATCATTCAGGCGCCAGATATGATGGTGCGCGTCGACAGTCGGAACGGGTCTCATTGATGCCAACCGCTAGGGCTTCCTGGCCGAGTCGGCCTCGCCGAAGATGTCGGCTGCGATACGCGTCGGCTCGATCGCGGCGGGCACGCCGCAATACATCGCCACCAGCAACAGGACATCCTGAACCTGCGCCGCCGTGCAGCCGTTCGCCAGCGCCCCCTTGGCGTGGACGCGGAACTCGGCAGGCTTGTTGCTCGCCGCCGTGATGCCGAGCATCACCAGGCTGCGGATGTCATCGGAGAGGCCGGGCCGCTCCCAGACATCGCCATAGACATAGGCATTGATGATGTTCTGCAGCGGCGCGCCGAACTCGCCGGACGCCGCCATGCGTTCGGCGACATCGGCCTCGCCGAACAGTTTTTTGCGCCGGCGCAGGCCTCGTGCGTACAGTTCACTGCTATCCAATTCGAACTCCTCCTGCACGGCGTCGACCTGCTGACCCGATTTATACGGTCATTTCAATAGCGGCATAACAGCTAAAATCGGCAATCACTTGGCCATCATATCTTGCATCATAATCATTTGTCCGTATAAATCCAGCCCGGAAATTCCTAAAGAGATTTCGCTGAGTGTGGCTGGAGGAAACAGGATGAAGCTGCGATTTTGCGTTCTCGCCGGTCTCGTGCTGCTTGGGCTTTCAGGGCCGCACGCCAATGCCGCCGACGAATATCCGACGCGGCAGATCAAGATCATCGTGCCGTTCCCCGCCGGCGCCGGCCCCGACCAGGTCGCACGCATGATCGGCCAGCGCCTGCAGGAAGATTTGGGGCAGGCGGTCGTGATCGAAAACCGCAGCGGCGCGCTCGGGAGCCTCGGCGCGCAGGAAGTGGCGCGCAGCACGCCCGACGGTTACACGCTGCTGATGGGAACCAACACCACGCAGGCCAGCAATGTCGCGATGCTGAAGACCCTGCCCTACGATCCCGCCAAGGATTTTTCGCCTGTTATCCGCACCATCACGACCGCGATGGTGCTGCTGGTGAAGCCGGACTTTCCGGCCAAGGATCTCAAGCAATTCATGGAGTATGCAAAAACCCATCCGAACATGACCGCCGGCTACGGCTCCGGCGCGTCGCAGATCTCGAATGCGCAATTGCAGAGCCGGGGCGGCATGACGATCACCTCGGCGGCGTATCGCGGCGTGCCGCTGGCGGTCACCGACGTGATCTCGGGCGTGATCGATCTGGCGTTTGCGGATTTTTCGGTCGCGATCCCGCAAATGCAGGGCGGCATGCTGCGCGGCATCGGCGTGACCTCGCCGACACGAAACGAGCTGACGCCGGACCTGCCCGCGCTCGCCGATGCCATGCCGGGCTTCGAGGCGACGATCTGGTACGGGCTGCTGGCGCCTGCGAACACGCCGGAACCGGTCGTCAACCGGCTCTACACCGCAACCCAGAAAATCCTGTCGACACCGGCCGTGCGCGAAAGGCTTGCGAGCCTCGGCATGGTCGTCTCCACCATGCCTCCGGCCGAATTCGGCGCCTTCATCCGCAGTGAAATCACGCGGTGGACGGCGGAGGCCAAGGCCGCCGGTATCGAGGCCAAATAGTCGCTGACATGGCGGTCGCATCATGACAGCGGACGCGCCGGTCGGGATCATCGGGCTGGGCCTGATGGGCATCGCGCTGTCCGCGCGGCTGATCGGCGCGAACATACCGCTGGTCGGCTTCGATATCGATCCGGCCAGATGCGGGATGTTCAGGGCCAGTGGCGGCATGGTGGCGACGTCGGTGCGCGAACTTGCCGCGCATTCCCGAACGATCATCGTGGCCGTCTATAGCGGCGAACAGGTCGAGGCGCTCTTCGGTGAAATCGACGATGGCGCCGGCGCCGCACGGCCGGTCGTGATCTGCACCACGACCTGCGCGCCCGGCGAAATCATCGGGATTGCCGAGCGCGCGTCACGTGCCCGCATTCCGCTGCTGGAGGCGCCGATATCAGGCACCAGCACCGAGGTGCTCGACGGCACCGCCACGGCGCTGCTGGCCGGCGACGCCGGCATCATCAACGAGGTCGGCGAACTCTTGAATATTCTCTGCCCGCGCAGCCTGCGCGTCGGCACGATTGGCGAAGCCAGCCGGGCCAAACTCGCGATCAATTTGATCCTGCAGACCAACCGCGCCGCGCTGGCCGAGGGAATCGCGTTCGCCGAGCGCCTCGGCCTCGACGGACACGCGTTTCTCGCGGCGGCGCAGCAATCGGCGGCCTATTCCGCCGTCATGGACTCCAAGGGCGATAAGATGTTGACGCGGGACTATCGGCCGCAGTCACATATCGCCCAGACATTGAAGGATGCCGAGTTGATCATCGAGGAAGCCGGGCGATGCGGCATGCATCTCCCACTCACCACTATCCAGGCCGAACTTTTGCGCGACGCCATCGCGCTTGAAGGCCCGGACCGCGACAGTTCCGCTGTCATCGAGGCGATCCGGCGGCCGCCCGCCTCGCTAGGGGGCTTGCGATGATCCGCGCCGCCATTGCCGGTCTCGGCCGTTGGGGCCGTAATCTGGTCGAAGCCGCCGCCGGCCACCCACGGCTGAAGATCGTTCGCGCCGTCGAGCCCGACATGAAGGCGGCGCAGGAATTTTGCAGCCAACACGATCTCGATTTGACCGCCGATCTCGACGCGGTCCTTGCCGATGACACGATCAGCGCGATCCTGCTGGCGACGCCGCATTCGCTGCATCCGGCGCAGGTGATCGCCTGTGCGGCGGCACGAAAGCAGATTTTTTGCGAGAAGCCGCTGGCGCTGACGCGCGCCGACGCGGCGCGGATGTTCGGCGCCTGCCGCGAGGCCGGCGTCATCTTGGCCGTCGGCCATAACCGGCGCTTCTGGCCGTCGATCCGCGCCTTGCGCGAGACGCTGGCAAGCGGCCAGCTCGGGACGATCCTCCACGTCGAGGGCCACAACAGCAACGAAAACTCGCAGAAGATCACCAGCGGATGGCGATTGTCCGCGACCGAATCGCCCGGCGGCGGTTTCACCGGCGCCGGACTGCATGTGCTCGACGCCTTCGTCAGCATGCTGGGGCCGGTGGACCGGGTCTATGCCCGGCTGCGTCAGCGCGAGATCGGGCCGCCTCCGATCGATACGGCGGTGGTGGTGCTGGAATTTGCCAATGGCGTCACCGGCACCCTTGCCACCGTCCGCGCTACACCGTTTTACTGGCGCGTTCACTTGTTTGGAACGGGCGGCTCCGCCGAGGTGCTGGATGAAACGACCATGATCCTGCGAAAGAGCGGCGCCGCGCCGCAACGGCTCACCTACCCCGCGACCGACGTGCTGCGCGCGGAACTCGATGCGTTCGCCGGAGCGATCGAGAACAAGGCCCCGTTTCCGGTGCGGGAAGCCGAGGTGCTGGCGACCCTGTCGGCGTTCGAGGCGGCGCTGCAGTCGATGACTTCGGGCCAGCCCGTGCCATGTCTTGACGGTCAACATGGCCGCTAAAAAAGAACCGCGCCGATCGACGCGCTATCGCGACATCGCCACCGAGCTGCAAAAGGAAATCCGGCTCGGCTCTACCCCGGTCGGCGAGATGCTGCCGACCGAGACCGAATTGATGGCGCGGTTCGGCGCCAGCCGCCAGACCGTGCGCGAGGCGCTGCGGATCGTTACCGAGCAGGGCCTGATCGTGCGGCGGGCCGGGCTCGGTTCGGTCGTGATCGCGACCGAGCCGCCGGTGCTGTTCACGCACAGCGTCAAATCGCTCAACGAATGGCTGCGCTATTCCAACGAGACCTACCGGCAGGTGGTGGGCTCCAGCGACATCGTCGCCGACCGCAACCTCGCAGCCCTGCTCAAATGCGAACCCGGCAAGCACTGGTTCCTGATCGAGGCGATCCGCCGCTCCGACGAATTCGCAGATCCCCTGGGCTGGGTGGAAATCTACGTGCTGCGGAAATTCGCCGGCGTCGTGAAGCGGCGCGATCACGGCCGCAGCCCCGTGCACGAGCAGATCGCCAAAATGTTCGGCGAGACCATCGAATATGCGCAACTCGAAGTGTTCGCGCGCGGCATGCCGGCGAAGCTCGCCAAAGCGCTCGGGGTCAAGCCCGGCTCGCCCGCGCTGACCATGGTGCGCCGTTACTACGGTCTGCGCGAGGAACTGTTCGAGGTCACCGTCACCACGCATCCTGAGGGGCGGTACACCTACACCATGGACATGCAGCGCTCGCTGCGGCCGAAGGTGTAGACTGATTGGCGGCGCCGCCTCTTCCTTCTCACCATGTGGGAGACGGAAAGAAGCGTGCATTGACAGACAAATCGATCCCCATCCAATGTTTGCCACAGAACAACAAGAAGGGTGGATCGTGTGACAGGCGCCGGGCAAGAAACTTTCGAATGCGATGTGCTGGTGGTGGGCTCGGGGTGTGCCGGCCTGTCGGCTGCGGTCACCGCGGGACATCGAGGCCTCAAGGTCCTGGTCGTCGAGAAGGAGCCGCGCTTTGGCGGCACCACCGCGCGTTCCGGCGGTTGGCTGTGGATTCCCGGCACGTCATTGGCGCGCAACTGGGGCATCGTCGAAAGCCCCGAGCAGGCGCGAACCTATCTGCGTCATGAGGCGGGCAACAGCTTCGACGCCGCCCGCGTCGATGCGTTTCTGACTGCCGGGCCCGAAGCGGTGGATTTCTTCACCACCAAAACCGCGGTGCGTTTCGACATGCCGCTGACCTTTCCGGATTATCACGCCGAGGCCCCTGGCGGCGCGCAGGGCGGCCGTTCGATGGTGACGCGGCCGTTCGACGGAAGTGAACTCGGCGAACACCTCAAGGATATCGGCAGCCCGCTGCCCGAACTCACCGTGTTCGGCATGATGCTGGGCTCCGGCAAGGAGATCGTCCACTTCATGCGCGCGACCAAGTCGCTGACCTCGGCGCTGTTCGTCGCCAGGCGGCTGTCGAAACATCTGGTCGACGTGATCCGACACGGCCGCGGCATGAACCTCACCAACGGCAATGCGCTGGCCGGACGTCTCGCCAAATCGGCGTTGGATTTGAAGATCCCGTTATGGCTGTCGTCGCCGGTGCGTGAACTGATCACCGACAACGGCGCGGTGCGCGGCGCGATCCTCGAGCGTGAGGGGCGCAAGATTCGCGTCACCGCCAAACGCGGCGTGGTTCTCGCTTGCGGCGGTTTTCCGCATGATGTCGCGAGACGAAAGGCGATGTTCCCGCATGCGCCAACCGGCAATGAGCATTACTCGCCCGGCCCCATCGGCAACACCGGCGATGGCTTGCGGCTGGCGGAATCCGTCGGCGCTCGCGCCGAGGATTCACTGCCCAACGCTGCGGCCTGGGTGCCGGTCTCGATCACCACGCGCAAGGATGGCTCGAAGGGCGTGATGCCGCATTTCATCGACCGCGCCAAACCCGGCGTGATCGCGGTGACGCGGGGCGGCGTGCGCTTTGCCAATGAAGGCAATTCCTACCACGACTTCGTGCAGGACATGATGAAGGCCGCCAAGCCCGGCGGAGAGATCGCGGCGTTCCTGCTGTGCGATCATCGCGCCTTGCGCAAATACGGCCTCGGCTGCGTGCCGCCGTTTCCGATGCCGCTCGGCCATCACTTACGCACCGGCTATCTCAAGCGCGGCGCGACCTTGGCCGAACTCGCAAGCCAGGCCGGCATCGACGCCAAGGGCCTCGAAGCGACGGTCGCAGAATTCAACAAGACGGCCGCCGACGGACAGGATCCAGCATTCGGCAAAGGATCGCGCGCCTATAACCGCTACCAGGGCGATGCGCTGCATGGCCCGAACCCCTGCATCGCGTCGATCAAGGACGGGCCGTTCTATGCGATCAAGATGGTGATCGGCGATCTCGGCACCTATGCCGGCATCCGGACCGATGCGAACGCGCAAGCGCTCGATGCCAACAGCCAGCCGATCGCAGGCCTCTATGCCGTCGGCAACGACATGGCGAGCATCATGGGCGGCAACTATCCCGGCGCCGGCATCACGCTCGGCCCGGCACTGACGTTCGGATATATCGCGGGGCGGCATATCGCGGAGTGAACGGGCACGTCTGAGAGTCGGGGCAACAGCCCGCCCGCGCCCGTTGGGCTTCGGCGTGGCATCCTTCTCTCGCTTCGCGAGCGAAGGATGGTGGGCGCGACAGGGATCGAACCTGTGACCCCCTCGATGTCAACGAGGTGCTCTCCCGCTGAGCTACGCGCCCTAAAGATGGGTCTTGACGGGTGGGGTCCGTATATCGGCTCCAAAGCGGGCAGGCAACACGCTTGGCCGCTATTTCGAGCCTTTAATTGATGCGACGCAGCCGAATCAGGCCGCCAGCATCTTGTTCACTTCGCTGACCAATTCGCGAAGATGGACCGGTTTGGACAGCACCTTGGCGTTTTTGGGCGCTTCCGAATCGGAATTCAGGGCCACGGCGGCAAACCCGGTGATGAACATGATCTTGATGTCCGGGTCGAGTTCCGAGGCGCGGCGGGCCAGTTCGATGCCGTCCATTTCGGGCATCACGATATCGGTCAGCAGCATCTCGAACGGCTCCTCGCGCAGCCGCTGGTAGGCCGACATGCCGTTGTCGTGGGGCGAGACCTGAAATCCGGCGTTTTCCAGCGCCTTGACCAGGAAGCGGCGCATGTCGTTGTCGTCTTCGGCGAGGAGGATTTTGTGCATGGCGGTCTGTCGTCGAATCCGGCTTGGAGGGTCAGTCCGCACACTAAGCCCGACAGACGGTAAAGATCGGGTGAAAGGTCGCGGCGTGCGGGTCACGGAGAGCGGCGCTATTTCTGTACCGGAATGCGCCACAGATCAATCAAGGCAGGCGTTTTCCGCATTTGAGATGTGTTCCAGCAGCTTTGCGGCTTTTTTCACTGCTTTTTCGCTTGGCAGAATGATTGTGATTACCGACAATGCGTATCTATAAAAACCTCCGCCTTTCCGGCAGAATCGGTTGGCTGAACGACTGATTTGGAGAAGCGCGGATCCAAGGGACGGCGCCCGACGATGACCCAGTTTGATGGCGAACTGTCGCCTCCGTTCGAGATCGTGGAGCCGGCCAGCTGGCGGGCGCCGATCATCTTCAATTCCCCGCATTCCGGCTCGGTCTATCCGCTGGAATTCCTCAACGCGTCCCGGATCGATCTGGCGGCCCTGCGCCGCTCCGAGGATTCGTTCATGGACGAATTGATCGCCGATTTGAGCGATCGCGGCTTTCCGACCGTGCGGGTCAACTTTCCCCGCTCCTATGTCGACGTCAACCGCGAGCCCTATGAGCTCGATCCGCGCATGTTCACCGGCCGGCTGCCGAGCTTTGCCAATACCCGCTCGATGCGGGTGGCCGGCGGTCTTGGCACCATCCCGCGCGTGGTCGGCGACGGCCAGGAGATTTACCGCGAGCGGCTCAATGTCGATGACGCACTCGGCCGGATCGAGGCGCTGTACAAACCCTACCACCGCGCGCTGCGGCGGCTGATCAACAAGGCGCATCAGGCCTTCGGCACCGTGATCCTGGTCGATTGCCACTCGATGCCCTCGATCGGCGTGTCCAGAGACGAGCCGCGGCGCCCCGACATCGTGATCGGCGACCGCTACGGCACCAGTTGCGCGGCGTTGCTGCCCGACGTCGTCGAGGAAGTCATGAGCGGGCTCGGCTATTCGATCGGCCGCAACAAGCCCTATGCCGGCGGCTTCATCACAGAGCACTACGGCAACCCGGCGAGCGGATTGCACACCGTGCAGCTCGAGCTCAACCGCGCGATCTATATGGACGAACGCCGCCGCGAACGCTCCCCGCGCTTTGCCCAGGTGGCGGCCGATTTCACGCGGCTTGCCGACGCGCTGGCCAAAGTGCCGCTCGGCGACCTCGGCCCGTTCCAGGCCGCGGCGGAGTAGAGCAGGCGCAGCGCGTTCGCGCGCGTCTTGGACGCGCTATCGGCGGTGGACCGCAGGGCCTGAAAGCAAAATTTCGAAAACAACCCCATGCAAAGTAAGATGCGCCTCGGCTCGCAACACTCGTGCTGCGCCAACGGGGGAGCCCCAAAAGAAAAAAGGGCCGCTTGAATGAACAAGCGGCCCAAGTCTAGGGAGGAAACGCCCAAGGAGGGCAGCGATAGGGCAAGGCCCTACCGCACCGCAACAATATGCGACCGCGCTGCACAAAACGCAAGGGTTTTTGAAACATTTCCCGCGCAATCTTCGCGAGGCTGGCCGTTATGCAACAGGTCGGTTAAATTCTATTTTATTTAATAAACTCAATGTCTTACTCCGAAAGTTCCGTGGGAACCCGGTGTTACGAGGCGGCCACAATTCACAAATCTCGACTTCGTGAATAGCGGTGTCAGCAAAAATGCATGCCTAAACGAAGCAGATTCGAAAGCCGCCAATGACCACTGAGTCGGATGAGATGCGAATAAACCCGCCGTTCATCGTGCGCCCATCGCAGGATTGAGCTAGGCAAAGAGCGCACGCTTTCAACACCCCTTCGCTCTCTAAGGAATAGCCGTGACGGTCATCGATTTCACAGCCTTTATCGGCCGCCTGGCCACCGCTTCCGGCGAAACCATCCTGCCGTTCTTTCGCACCTCGCTTTCGATCGACAACAAGAGCGCCAAGGACTTCGATCCGGTCACCGAAGCCGACCGCGCCGCCGAGGCGGTCATGCGCCGCCTGATCAAGGGCAACTTCCCCCAGCACGGCATCGTCGGCGAGGAATTCGGCAGCGAGCGTGAGGACGCCGAATATGTCTGGGTGCTCGATCCCATCGACGGCACCAAATCCTTCATCGCGGGTTTTCCGATCTGGGGCACGCTGATCGCGCTGATGCACCGGGGCACGCCGGTGTTCGGGATGATGCACCAGCCCTATATCGGCGAGCGCTTTTCCGGCGACAGCGGCTCGGCGCATTATTCCGGCCCCACCGGCGAACGGAAGCTGTCGGTGCGGCGCTGCGCCTCGCTGACGGACGCGACCACCTACACCACCAGTCCGCTGCTGATGAACGCCGCCGACCGCGCCGCCTTCGGCCGGGTCGAGGCGGCGGTAAAGCTGACGCGCTACGGCGGCGACTGCTATTCCTATTGCATGCTGGCGGCCGGTCATCTCGACCTCGTGGTCGAGACCGAGCTGAAGCCCTATGATATCGCGGCCCTGATCCCGATCATCACCGGCGCCGGCGGCATCGTCACCACCTGGGACGGCAAGCCGGCCCAAAGCGGCGGCCGCATCATCGCCGCCGGCGATGCCCGCGTGCACGAAGCGGCGATGAAGCTACTGAACAGCTAGCAACACCACGAAAGCCACCGCATGGACGCACTGCTGATCGTCGACATGCAGGTCGGGCTACGGAACGGCGATCCCAAGCACGATTTGCAAGGGGTCATCGACCGCATCAACCGCCTCGCAGCCCACGTGCGCGCGCAGTCCGGCATGGTCATCTTCATTCAGCATTGTGGCGAGGCCGGCGACGATTTCGAGCCGCAATCGCCGGGCTGGGCCTTGCTTCCCGAACTCATTCGGGGCCCCGCCGACGTCATCGTTCAGAAGAACATGAACGATCCCTTCGCCGGCGGCGAACTGCAGGCACGGCTTGACAGGGTCGCGCCTGACCGCGTGCTGGTGACCGGCTGGGCCACTGATCTCTGTGTCGATGCAACCGTCCGTTCGGCGGTCTCGAACCACCACAACGTCGTCGTGGTGACCGATGCCCATACGTTGAGCAACCGCCCTCACCTCGACGCTGATAGCGTCAAGCGTCACCATCATTGGGTCTGGAGCAACCTCATCACCCCAAAACCCATCCGGCTCGCGGCCACCGACGAGCTGCTGCCTTGACGGATACGATGATGCAACCCGCTGGATAAATCTGCTATACAGGCATCAACGCGACAGACGCTTTAGACATCTGCGCGAGGGAGGCTTGCATGAGAATTTGGGGCGCGCTGGCGGCCGGATTGTCGCTTCTGCTGTTGCCTGCCGCCGGCACGGCGCAGGATTTTCCAACCAAACCGATCAAATTGATCGTGCCGTTCCCGCCCGGCGGGCCGAACGACATCATCGCTCGCGTGGTCGGCCAGCGCATGTCGGAACTGATCAAGCAGCCGGTCATCATCGAAAATCGCAGCGGACAGGCCGGGGTGCTGGGCACCGACGCGGTCGCGAAAGCCGCTCCCGACGGCTACACCATCGGCATCACCAGCGCGAGCTCGCTCGTCATCAATCCCTCGCTGGAAAAAATGCCCTACGACGTGCGGAAGGACCTCGCACCGGTCACGCTCAATGTGACGGTGCCGGAAATGCTGGTCGTGGCGGGCAACGTTCCCGCCAGCAACATGGCCGAGCTGATCGCGCTCGCCAAGGCGCAGCCCGGCAAACTCAATTTTGCCTCCGCCGGCGTCGGCGGCCTGCCCCATCTGGCCGGCGAACTGTTCAAGCTCACCGCCAAAATCGACATCGTGCATGTGCCCTATCGCGGCGCCGCACCTGCCATCAACGATCTGCTCGGCCAGCAGGTGCAGATGACGTTCCTCGACCTGCCGGTGATCCTGCCGCATATCAAGGCGGGCTCCCTGAAGCCGATTGCGCTCGGCTCGCCGACGCGCGCGCCGACCGCGCCCGACGTGCCGACTACGGCCGAAGTCGGCATGCCCGATCTCTTGATCGAAAACTGGTACGGCATGATCGCGCCGGGGGGAACGCCTGAGAAAATCATCGCCGAACTGAACCGCATCACCAACGAGGCGATGGCCGACGCGAGCGTTAAGGCGAAGCTTGCCGATCAGGGCCTCACCGTTGCCGGCAACACGCCGGAGCATTTCCGCGGCTTCATCGAGAGCGAAACCAGGAAATGGGCGAAGGTGATCAAGGACTCGGGCATCGAGATAGCGAAGTGAACGTCGCCGCGAATGGCGCTCCGTTCCCGCAGTTCCGCCTTTGGATAGACGCCCCTCAGTAATCCAACCGCCCGAACAATTCCCCGAACGGAATCATGATGTGGGTCCGGTACGCGTCGCGTTGCTGCAACGTGCGATACCAGCGCTCGACCTGGGGCAATGGCGGGCGGTCGATTTCCAGTTCGAAGTAACGATAGAGCGACGTCCCGGCGGTGATGTCGGCGAGCGACAAGGTTTCGCCGAGCATGAAGCTGCGCCCCTCCAGCAGCCGGTCGAGTTTTTCGAAATCCCTGGCGCAACGCGCCAGCGCTGAGTTGATCGCCGGCCAGTTCCGCTTGTCTTCCGGCGTCCGGTAAAAGCCCCAGAACACCCCGACGAGGAAATCCGGCTGCAGCGCGGTTTGCGACCAGTCCATCCAGCCGTCGACGGCGGCACGCACGACGGGATCATTGGACCAGAATCGATCGGCCCCGTGGCGCGCGGCCAGATAGCGGAGCACGGCATGCGATTCCCACACCACGTCGTCGCCATCCCTGATCACGGGAATGCGGCCATGCGGGTTCATCGCCAGAAAAGCCGGCGCATCGAGCCCGCCGGCAGAGCCGCCGGCGTCGATATGTTCATGCGCAAGATCGAGTTCGCCGATCAGCCACATGACTTTCTGGACGTTGAACGAGCTGCGGCGTCCCCAGACTTTGAGCATAGTGATTCCCTTCATCGCGGCGCCATCTTGCGCAGATGTTCTACCAGTTGCTGCGCGGGTTTCGGTAGCGATTTGAAGCTGCGGGCGCAAATCGCCAGCCGTCGGTTGGCCCAGGGATCCCTGATCCTGACGACATTGATCTTCATCGACCGCGCGCAGCGTTTTGCGGCGACCTCCGGCATCACGGCAACGCCGATGCCGGCGGCGACCATCTGCCCGATCGCATCGAAATTGTTGAGCCGGGCGCGGAATCGCAGACGCGCGCCGAGCCGCGCGGCGTGGCCGGTGACATGGGCGTGCAGCGCGCTCGAGGTGATCAGGCCGACGAAATCCCGCTCCACCACCTCGCGAAAATCGACCTGCCGCCGGTTCGCCAGTTCATCCTGCCGCGCGGTGACCAGCACCAGGCGGTCTTCGCTGTAGGGTATCCGCTCGATGCCGTCGGGCAGCGCGTGCTCGGCGGCAAGCCCGAGATCGGCCGCACCCGTGGCGATGGCACGCGCGATGTCGCCGCTTTCACGCTCCTCGACGTCGATCGAGATGTGGGGATGCTGGCTGAGGAACGCCGCCAGCGCCTTCGGCAGATACTCCGACAATCCCGAGGTATTGGCGAGGAAGCGGACGGTGGCCTTGACGCCGCGCGAGAAGGCGACGAGATCGCCGCGCATCGCCTCGACATTGTGCATGACGATGCGGGCATGATCGAGCAGGCTTTCGCCGGCCGGTGTCAGTTCGACGCCGCGACGGCCGCGCTGGAGCAGCGACACGCCAAGGGCTAATTCCAGATGCTTGATCCGCGCGCTCGCCGAGGCCAGCGCCAGATGCACCCGGTTCGCGCCATTGGTGATGCTGCGCGTCTCGGCCACCGCGATGAAGAGCTGTAGATCGACCAGATCGAAGCGCATGATGATTCCCTAACCCTCATGGTGAGGAGGCGCGCTAGCGCCGTCTCGAACCATGAGGCCCCGATGCCGCCATCCTTCGAGACGCCGCTTCGCGGCTCCTCCAGCGATGAGCTTGCGCTCACGCGGGGATGAGGCCGGTGGCGGCCTGCCTTCGGAGAAACCGAATGCTGTCTCCGCAATCTCCAGATTGTGCCGATCCGCCCGATCGGTCAATGTGCCCCCATGATCGATTCAATGCTTGTTCTCATCGCGAGCGCCTTCCTGCTTGCCGGTTTCATCAAGGGCGTGATCGGGCTCGGGCTGCCGACGGTGTCGATGGGCCTGCTCGCGGTAACGATGCCGCCCGGGCAGGCGATCGCGATCGTCATCATCCCGGCGATCGTCACCAATATCTGGCAGACCTTTGGCGGCCCCTATTTGCGCGACATCATGCGGCGGCTGTGGCCGCTGATGGTCGGCACCGTGATCGGCATCTGGCTGAACGGCGGATTGTTGACCGGGCCCTATGCGGCCTACGGCACCGTCATCCTCGGCACGCTGCTGGTGATCTATGCCGTCGTCGGCCTCTGCAAAATCAGCTTCAAGGTCGCGCGCCGCAACGAGAAGTGGATCGGCGGCATCGTCGGCCTTGCGACCGGCGTGATCTCGGCCGCGACCGGTGTCCAGGTCATCCCGTCAATGCCGTTCATGCAGGCGATCGGCATGGAAAAGGACGAGCTGGTGCAGGCGCTCGGCGTGTTCTTCACGGTCGCCACCGTGGCGCTCGCCTTCAACATCACCGCGGCCGGCCTGCTGACGGCGGCAACCGCGCTGCCCGGCGCGGTGGCGATGGTAGCCTCCTTTGCCGGCATGTTCATCGGACAGGCGGTGCGGACGCGGATGCAGCCGGAGGTCTTCCGCCGCTGGTTCCTGATCGCGATGATCTTTCTCGGACTCTATCTCGCCGTTGGCGGCATTCTGAAAATTCACGGCTAGAACCAGGTTCTGATTGAATTAGAACCTGTCACCACTTCGCTTGAAAACGCTCTCACCCAAATGGGGTAAACTCAGCGGGTCTGCAGCATCGCCACGCGGAAGCCGAGATAGACGAACATCCCGCCGAGCACGCGGTTGATCCACACCATCACGCCCTGCGAGTTCCGGATCCGGGAGGCGGCCTTGGCGGCGAAGGCCGCGACGCCGAGGCACCACAGCGTGCCGCTGAAGATGAAGATCAGCCCCAGCGCAAGGAAAGCTACCGTTTTGTGCGGCGAATCCGCCGCCACGAATTGCGGCAGGAACGCCAGGAAGAACAGCGCCACCTTGGGATTGAGCACGTTGGTCAAGGCCCCCTGCCAGAACACCCGGCGCAGCCGGATGGGGCCAGTTTGCACCGTCATCTCGGCCACCGGGCCCGGGCGCGACAGCAGCATCTGAACGCCGGTAAAGAGCAGATAGGCCGCGCCGACCAGTTTAACGACCGTAAAAGCCGCCGAGGATGTCATCAACAGCGCCGACAGCCCGATCGCCGCACCGAACACGTGAACCAGGCAGCCGCAGCTGATGCCGAGCGCGGCCGCCGCCCCGCCGCGCCAGCCCAGCTGGATGCTGCGACCGATAATATAGGCGGTGTCCGGACCCGGGGTGACGTTGAGGAGCAACCCCGAGAGGATGAACAGCCAGAGTTCGTTTATGCCGAGCAGTTCGCCCATGATTTTGACCAGTTCCTTCGCGACACTTCGTTTGTCCAGCGCATGCCAATCCGACGTGGATTGCGTTACTATCACTTCTGGATCGGCCTTCCGCCAGATACAGCATATTTTATAATCATTGGAATCGATTGGCCGACCACGTAGTGGTATGCACCTGCTGGAGTTCTAAAGGGCACATGGAGAGACGGCTAGCCGCCATCGTTTGCGCTGACGTCGCCGGCTATTCCCGCATGATGGGAGCCGACGAGGCGGGCACGCATGCCACCTTCAAGGCCCATCGCACCGCGATCTACCCGATCATCCTCAATCATGGCGGCCGCCTGGTGAAAAACACTGGCGACGGCTTCCTGCTGGAATTTCCCAGCATCGTCGGCGCCATCGAGGCAGCGATCGCGATGCAGATGATGATGGCCGAACGAAACCATCATTTGCCCGCCGACCGCGTGATGCAATTCCGTATGGGCATCCATATGGGTGATGTCATGGCCGACGAAGACGAAGTGTTCGGCGACGACGTCAACATCGCCGTCCGGCTCGAATCGGTGGCTGCCCCCGGCGGCGTGGCGGTGTCGGGCAAGGCCTATGGCGAGGCCGGCAAGCGCCTCAGCGTTCCCCTGCTCGATGCCGGTCCCCACCGGTTCAAGAACATCGAGGAGCCGGTCAGCGTCTGGACCTGGGAGCCTGAAGGCGCCGACCATCGCAGCCGCGAGACCAAGGACCCCTCCAACCTTCCGGCGCAATACCGGACCGCGATCGTCGGCGTGCTGCCGTTTGCCAATTTGAGCGAGAGCGCCGACGAATATTTCTCCGACGGCCTCACCGAGGATTTGATCCACGCGCTATCGCTGCAATCGTTCTACCGGGTGCTGAGCCGCAATTCGACGTTCTCCTTCAAGGGCAAGAACCTGAGCACCCGCCTGATCGCCCGCGAGATCGACGCGAGCTACCTGATCCAGGGTTCGGTGCGCCGCGCCAGCAGCAAGATCCGCGTCACCGCCGAGCTGATCGCGCCCGAGAACGGCGAGCAATTGTGGACCGGCCGCTATGACCGCGATATGGGCGACCTCTTCGCGATGCAGGACGAGATCACCACCAGCCTGTCGGCGGCGATCGCGGCCGAAATCTACCGGGCCGAGGCCTCCGCCCCGCCGCGGCCCTCGTCGAACGATCTCACCGCATGGGATCGCTTCCTGAAGGGGCTTTCCCATTATTACCTGCAGACCAAGGCCGATTTCGAAATCTCGATCGGCCTGTTCAAGGAAGCCATCGCGCTCGATCCGACGCTTGCGATTGCCCGCGCCTATCTCGCCACCATCACGATGCAGAGCATCCAGTTCGGGTGGGTCAGGAGCACGCGCGAATTGTGGAGCGCGGCGATGGATCTGGCGGAGAGCAGCGTGCGGCTCGATCCGCGCTCGTCCTTTGCCTTTCAGATCGTCGCCTATCTGCACGCGCTGGAAGGACATTTCGAGATTGCCATGGATGCCGCGAACCGGGCGGTCGGGCTGAACCCGTACGACATGGGCGCCCGCGGCGTCCTTGGCTTCTGCTATTTTTACGCGGGCGAACACCGCAAGGCCATTGAACTGATTTCAATGGCGGCACAGAGCGGCACTTCCGACCCCCGCTATCAATGGGCGGCCGTGAACGCGTTCAGCCATTACCTCGTCGGGCAATATGACGCCTCGCTGTCCTGGGCCCGCGAGCAGCTTTATCTCAATCCCAATCATCTTCAGGCGCTGGCGATCCGCACCGCGGCGCTCGCCCAACTCGGACGCGCCGAGGAAGCCGCCAACGCCGCCGAAGTTCTGCAGCACAACTATCCGAGCTTTACGATCGAACGGCATTTGAGCAATTTCCATTGGAAAAAGCCCGATGACGTCGCCCATTACCGTGACGGCCTGGTGAAGGCCGGCCTGCCCTCCGCCAGATTGACGCTGGTCGAATCCTCGCCAAAGCTTGCCGCGGATTCCTGAAGCAGCGTCATTTTGCGTCGAATTGTCATCCCCGCAGCTCCGGCTTCGGCCCTTGGTTGACACGGCACCGAATCCGGCGAAAACTCGACTGCATCCACAAGTAGTACACTGCCGCCGAATTCGCTTTTCGAACCCATCCTTCTTTTCACACGCGCTGCCTTTTGGGATTTCCATGCCAAACCAACACGACGTTTCGCCTGACAATCCCTGCCCGTTCCTGCGCGCGCTGGTCGCGAACGGCTATGTCGGCGGCCATATCGTGCCGCTTTCGAAGCTCTCCGAAACGATCGAGTTCGCGAGCGGCGAAGAGGGGCTGGAAGGAACAATGGTGAAGGGGAAGACCTATATGGTCGCCTTGATTGCGAACGGCCTCAATCCTTTGCGCCAGCTGAAAAGCGCCACCGAAGGCGCGGTGCTCGACGAGCTGCGCAATGGACCACTCGACAAGCACGGCGCCGGCTCACGCATTCTCGGCGTCGATGCGCAGGTGCATCTGGATGAGATCGACCGCCTCGCAACCTTCGGCAAGCAGTGCAACGATCCGTCCGGCGGCACCGAAACCGGGCTGACAGCGAAAGAGATCGACACCTTCATGGCCGCCAACATGGAGCGCGCCGGCAATGCGGCACGCTGGTACTACCCGTTGCTGATGAAGGGCGAATGGCCTGTCTTGCTGAAAATCCTCGGCAAGGGCGAAGGCGAAGCGCGCTATCTCAGCGTCGCCGAAGTCCGCACTTTGTTCGTCGAGCGCCGGTTTCCTGACCGGATCGTCGCGCGGCTACAGCAGCCCTAACCAAGCCTCACTTGACCAAGCCTCACTTGAAAAGCGGCGTGCCCGGCACGAAGGCGTCGAACGCGGCCCAGAATTGCCCGCGGTAGCGGTCCTGCTCCTGCAGTATCTCGTGCTTGGAGCCGGCAATCACCAGGTGCGAGCCGGCGCGCAGATGATAGGCGAATTCCTCGATCGCCGCAGTCGAGACGATGGTGTCGTTGCTGGCGGCGAGCATCAGGATCGGCTGGCGGATTTCGGAAGGATAGTTCGACGCGCGAAAGCCGTGCATCGCACGGAACGCGGTATCGGCCCAGGCCACCGTCGGCGAGCCGATGCCGAGCGTCGGGTCTTCTTCCAGGATCGCGGCGTTGCGGGCAAAGCGCACGGGATCGCTGGTGAAGGGGTTGTTGATGAAGGATTCCGAGCCGGTCAGCGCGTCGCTGCCGCCCGGCACATAGCGCCCGCCCTGGCCTGCGAGCCGCAGCACCCGCAACAGTGCCCGTGCCGGAAACGAGGTCTTGCGTCCCGGCAGATCGATCATCGGCGCCGTCAGCACCATGCGGTCGAACCAGCGTTTTCCCGCATGCGCCAGCCGCAGCATCACCGCGCCGCCCATCGAATGCGCCAGCGCGAAATAGGGCGGCGGGCAGTCCGGCAGCACCACCTGCTGCACGAAGGTTTCGACGTCGATTTCGAAATCGGAGAAATCGCGGACATAGCCCTTGCGCGGATCGCGCAGGCGCCGCGAGGAATGGCCCTGGCCGCGCCAGTCGAACATCGCCACCGCAAAGCCGCGCTCGCGCAAATCGCGCACCGTCTCGAAATATTTTTCGATCGCTTCGCTGCGCCCGGCGAAGACGCAGACCGTGCCCTTGCGGCCCGCCGGCGGCGCCCAGCGCGCAAAGCGCAATTCGGCGCCATCTGATGTCTTGATGGTGCCGCTGACGACATCCTCCGGAACCGGATTGGCGGGGATCGAGACGAGCGTCATGGACAGGGAACCGGCTAGGTGAAATGGGCGGGAAATCAAGGCGCGACCGGCAAAAAGAGACGCGATTCGGTCCCTCTTGAACGGCTTTCGGCCCCTCCCATATCATTTCTGTGCAGGCCGCTACCAGTGTTTCGGAACCGGGATTCGGATTCGAAAGACACCCGATTCGAAAGACTGGGGCTGCACATCGACGAAAGCCCGGCCCGATGGCGGGCGGGTTAATTGAAACAGTCGCTCAATGGAGGACTACCCTATGCGTACCTATGATCTCGCCCCGTTTTATCGTTCCACCGTCGGCTTCGACCGCTTCTTCAGTCTGCTCGACCAGGCCGCCTCCGACGGCAGCCCCGGTTATCCCCCCTACAACATCGAGCGCACCGGTGAGAACGCCTACCGCATCAGCGTTGCGGTCTCCGGCTTCTCGCAAGGCGAGCTTTCGATCGTCGCGAAAGAAAACACGCTGACGATCAAGGGCGAGAAAACCGCCAACGAAAACGTTCAGGACCAATCCGAAGTGCTGTATCGCGGCATCGCCGCGCGTGCCTTCGAGCGCGCCTTCCAGCTTGCCGATTTCGTGCAGGTCAGGAACGCCTCGCTCGAGAACGGCCTGCTCCATGTCGATCTCGTCCGCGAGATTCCCGAGGCCATGAAGCCGCGCAGCATTCCGATCAGCAACGGCTCCAAGACCCCGCAGGTCGTCGACAATTCGGCGGTCGCGGCCTAACGCGAAAATCTTCAGCAGATATTGGCTGACTGCGAAAACGCCCCGGGAAACCGGGGCGTTTTTTGTTGTCGCCGTCATTCCGGGATGGTCCGAAGGACCAGACCTCAGATGTGCAATAGCACATCGGGGAATCTCGAGATTCCGGGTTCGCGCTTTGCGCGCCCCGGAATGACGCCAAAAATTCACAGTACCGTGAGCGCCGTAACGCCGCGCACCGGCGAGCCGAAACTCCAGTGAAGGGGCAGCGCATCACGCTGGATAAATCACGGAGTTGGTTCGATGAAGATGGTTCAATTGGTAACGGCACTCGCGGTCACGGCATTTGCGGGATCGCTTGGCGCAATCCCGGCGCAGGCCGAAACGGCCGTGCCGGTGGCGCGCAATGTCGTGCTGGTGCACGGGGCGTGGGCGGACGGATCGAGCTGGTCGGAAGTCATCCCCTATCTGCAGGCGGCCGGGCTCAAGGTCACCGCTGTGCAGAATCCGCTGACGTCGCTGGCTGATTCCGTCGCCGCGACCCGCCGCGCGCTGGCGCTGCAGGACGGCCCGACCGTGCTGGTCGCGCATTCCTGGAGCGGCACCGTGATCAGCGAAACCGGCACGGATCCGAAAGTATCGGCGCTGGTCTATGTCGCCGCGCGCGGCCCTGATGCAGACGAGGATTTTGTCGCCCTGTCCGGAAAATTCCCGACCGGGCCGGTGCGTGCCGGCATCCGTGAGCATGACGGCTTCACCAAATTGTCGGAAGATTCCTTCCTGAAATATTTCGCCAACGGCGTGGAACCCACGAAAGCCGAGGTGCTCTACGCCGTGCAGGAGCCGACGGCGGTCTCGCTGTTCGCGGGACGAACCACGGCGGCCGCCTGGCGCTCTAAACCGTCATGGTATGCGGTCTCCAAGCAGGACCAGACCATCAACCCCGATCTCGAGCGGTTCCTGGCCAAGCGCATGAACGCGACCACGGTCGAGCTGGACGCGGGTCATCTGTCGCTGGTGTCGCATCCGAAGGAGGTCGCCGACCTGATCCTCGCCGCTGCGGGACGCAAGGAATAGCAAGCCGTTGTCTGATCCCTCCCCGCAAAGGGCAAAGGGAGGGATCCAGAAGCGCCGCGGCGACTCGAAGCTACTTACTCCAACCCCTGCACCGTTGGCATGTCCTGGGTTGGGGAGATCGGCGGTACCGGCTTGGGCTGGGCCGCGCCGGTCGTCACGGCCGCGGCCGGCGGAACTTGCGCTTCGGCCGCCTTTGGCTGAGCGGCCGCCGATTGCTGCACTGGTTCCGGTGCGGCGGCGGGTTTGGTGGCCGCGGGCTCGGCTGCTACGGACTTGGCTGCGGGTTCGGGCGCTGCCGCGGGCTTGTTGGCGGCGGCGAGCGGGCTTGCCTTCGGCACCGGTACCGTTCGGCTCGCGACCGGCTTCGGCGGCCGCGGCGTGTCCCTGACATGGGTCGCCGACGGCGGCGGTCCCGGGGGGCCGTAATTCATGGTCAGATCGTCGTTGAAATTATCGCCGATCCGGTGCGCCGGTATGAAGCGGATGATCCGGCCGGTGCGCGCGTCGATGATCAGGCGACCGTCGTCGCCGCCGCGGTCGATCACCGAAATCGTGTAGACGTAGCCGCGTTGCTGCGGGATGCCGAGCGGCGAAAACCCGCTCTCACGCACCACGGTGTAGACCTCGGTCGGCGGCAGCAGCATCGGCCCCTGCCCGTAGCGCGGCCCGGGATATTCCCGCGGCGGCGCATAGGGGCCGCCCATATAGGGGCCGCCCGGACCGCCCAAAGGACCGCCAATGTCGGAAACCGAATAGTATGGCGAAGGTCCGGCCCCGTAAGGCGCCAGTACCTGCGCCTGCGCGCCGGCCGCGCCGAGCGCAAGCCCCGCCGCCAACAACCATCCTGTGAAGAACTTCATCATCCATCGCTCCTGTTAGCCCCTGCCCGGAGCGTGTTCGCTCTCTTCCGGCCGGTCCCGGAACCGAATTTCATTGTGAAATCCGGCAGTCCTTGGGCCGGATCGCGGCGCGTTTGCCTCAAATCCGGGGCAGTATGTTTCGGCCATCCGAAGCTGTGTGTTTCGACGGCGACAGGCACGGATCAGCTATGCAGGCGGGGACTTTCACGTGCTTGTGTGATAGAGAAAAATTTGGCATGGTCGGAGTTAGGACAGCATCCCTGTCTCAATTGCGGGGCTTTCCCGGCACAGGGATTGCAACGAAAACCTGGCGGCTTCGAGCTCCAGGAAGTGCAGGCAAGGCCGTTCCTCAGGGACGTTGAACGCCCAGGCCTGAATTTAGGAAATTGCGGCTCGCGGCGGACGAGCGGTGGCCCGGTGGGTGCCGCAAGCGCCCAAGGTGCGCCGGTGACGGTTGAGCCCTTGACCTGATTGAGAGGACTGAGATGAGCGGGTCGGAATTCGAGCGCGAAAACATCGTGGCAGAAACGCTGTCGGCGACCGCTATCTCGAAACCGGACGACGCCTCGTATCAAGAGCCTTTGCATTCAGAACCCGCTCGGCATTCAGAACCTGCTCGCGAGTTCAGCTGGCGTCCGCCGGCCGAGGGACTTTACGACCCGAGCCTGGAGAAGGATTCCTGCGGCGTCGGCTTCATCGCCAACATCAAGGGCCGGAAGTCGCATCAGATCGTCGACGACGCGATCAACATTCTCTGCAACCTCGAACATCGCGGCGCCGTCGGCGCCGACCCGCGCGCCGGTGACGGCGCCGGCATCCTGGTGCAGATCCCGCACGCCTTCTTCACGCGCAAGGCCGCCGAGATCGGCTTCAAGCTGCCGAAGCCCGGCGACTACGCGATCGGCGCACTGTTCATGCCGAAGGAGACGGCGTGGCGCAAAGTGATCCAGAGCATCATCGCCGAACAGATCAAGGAAGAAGGCCTGCTGCTGCTCGGCTGGCGCGACGTGCCGACCGACAATTCCTCGCTCGGCGAAACCGTCAAGCCGACCGAACCGGCCTGCATGCAGGTGTTCATCGGCCGCAACGGCACGGCGAAGACCGAGGACGATTTCGAGCGCCGGCTCTATATCCTGCGCAAGTCGATCTCGCAGGCGATCTACCTGCGCCGCGACCGCGGCCTCGCCGGCTATTACCCGGTCTCGATGTCGTGCCGGACCGTGATCTACAAGGGCATGTTCCTCGCCGACCAGCTCGGCAAGTATTATCCCGATCTGCACGAAGCGGATTTCGAGAGCGCGCTGGCGCTGGTGCATCAGCGCTTCTCGACCAACACCTTCCCGGCATGGTCGCTGGCGCATCCCTACCGGATGATCGCCCATAACGGCGAAATCAACACGCTGCGCGGCAACGTCAACTGGATGGCCGCGCGCCAAGCCTCGGTGCATTCCGAGCTGTACGGCAAGGACATCTCGAGGCTCTGGCCGATCTCCTATGAAGGACAGTCCGACACCGCCTGCTTCGACAACGCGCTCGAATTCCTGGTGCAGGGCGGCTACTCACTGCCGCACGCCGTGATGATGATGATTCCGGAAGCGTGGGCCGGCAATCCCCTGATGGATGAGACCCGCCGCTCCTTCTACGAATATCACGCCGCGATGATGGAGCCGTGGGACGGCCCCGCCGCGATCGCCTTCACCGACGGCCGCCAGATCGGCGCCACGCTGGACCGCAACGGCCTGCGGCCGGCGCGCTATCTCGTCACCAAGGACGACCGCATCGTGATGGCGTCCGAAATGGGCGTGCTGAAGATTCCCGAGGACCAGATCATCACCAAGTGGCGGCTGCAGCCCGGCAAGATGCTGCTGGTCGACCTCGAACAGGGCCGCCTGATTCCGGACGACGAGATCAAGGCTGATCTCGCCAAGAGCCACCCGTACCGCGACTGGCTGCAGCGCACCCAGATCCAGCTCGAGGAATTGCCCGACGCGTCGAGCAAGGGCATGCGCTCCAATCTGCCGCTGCTCGACCGGCAGCAGGCGTTCGGCTATAGCCAGGAAGACGTTAGCATCCTGATGACGCCGATGGCCTCGACCGGCGAAGAAGCCGCGGGCTCGATGGGCAACGACACGCCGATCTCGGCGCTGTCGGATCGGCCGAAGCCGCTGTTCACCTACTTCAAGCAGAATTTTGCACAGGTCACCAACCCGCCGATCGACCCGATCCGCGAAGAGCTGGTGATGAGCCTGGTCTCGATCATCGGACCGCGGCCGAACCTGTTCGACCTGCAGGGCCTGGCCGCGACCAAGCGGCTCGAAGTGCGCCAGCCGATCCTGACCGACGCGGATCTGGAAAAGATCCGCTCGATCTCCGACGTCGCCGACAGCCATTTCAAGTCGCGCACGCTCGACACCACCTTCCATGCCGGGTTCGGCGCGGCGGGCCTCGAGCAGGTGCTCGACGAACTCTGCGCACGTGCCGAAGGCGCGGTGCGCGAAGGCGTCAACATCATCATCCTGTCCGACCGCATGGCGGGCTCGGACCGGATTCCGATCCCCTCGCTGCTGGCCTGCGCCGCCGTGCATCATCATTTGATCCGCACCGGTTTGCGCACCTCGGTCGGCCTCGTGATCGAATCCGGCGAGCCGCGCGAAGTGCATCACTTCGCGTGCCTGGCCGGCTACGGCGCCGAAGCGATCAATCCTTATCTGGCGTTCGAAACCATCATCGCGATGAAGGATCGCCTGCCGGGCTCGCTCGACGATTACGAGATCGTCAAGCGCTACATCAAGTCGATCGGCAAGGGCCTGTTGAAGGTGATGTCCAAGATGGGCATCTCGACCTACCAGTCCTATTGCGGCGCGCAGATCTTCGACGCCGTCGGCTTGAAGGCGGATTTCGTCGCGAAGTATTTCGCCGGCACCCATACCCGTATCGAAGGCGTCGGCCTCGCCGAAATCGCCGAGGAAACCTGCCGCCGTCATGCCGATGCATTCGGCGACGCGCAGGTCTACAAGACCGCGCTCGATGTCGGCGGCGAATACGCCTACCGCACCCGCGGCGAGGACCACGCCTGGACCGCTGAATCGGTCTCGATGCTGCAGCATGCCGCGCGCGGCAACTCGCTGGAGCGCTACAAGGCGTTCGCCAAGATCCTCAACGAGCAATCCGAGCGGCTGTTGACGCTGCGCGGCCTGTTCCGGATCAAGACCGCCGAGGACGAGAAGCGCAAGCCGATCAAGCTCGACCAGGTCGAGCCCGCCAAGGACATCGTCAAGCGTTTCGCCACCGGCGCGATGAGCTTCGGCTCGATCTCGCGCGAGGCGCACACGACCCTGGCGATCGCGATGAACCGGATCGGCGGCAAGTCCAACACCGGCGAAGGCGGGGAAGAGTCCGATCGCTTCAAGCCGCTGCCGAACGGCGATTCGATGCGCTCGGCGATCAAGCAGGTCGCCTCGGGCCGCTTCGGCGTGACGACGGAATACCTCGTCAACTCCGACATGATGCAGATCAAGATGGCGCAGGGCGCCAAGCCCGGCGAAGGCGGCCAGTTGCCCGGCCACAAGGTCGACGCAACAATCGCGCGCGTCCGGCATTCGACGCCGGGCGTCGGTCTCATTTCGCCGCCGCCGCATCACGACATCTATTCGATCGAGGATCTGGCGCAGCTGATCTACGACCTCAAGAACGTCAATCCGGACGGTCAGGTCTCGGTCAAGCTGGTTTCCGAAATCGGTGTCGGCACCGTGGCCGCTGGTGTCGCCAAGGCGCGCGCCGACCATGTCACGATCGCGGGCTTCGAGGGCGGCACCGGCGCTTCGCCGCTGACCTCGATCAAGCATGCCGGCTCGCCCTGGGAAATCGGCCTTGCCGAAACCCATCAGACGCTGGTCCGCGAGCGGCTGCGCAGCCGCATCGTGGTGCAGGTCGATGGTGGCTTCCGCACCGGACGCGACGTCGTGATCGGCGCGCTTCTGGGCGCCGACGAATTCGGCTTCGCCACCGCGCCGTTGATCGCGGCCGGCTGCATCATGATGCGCAAGTGCCATCTCAACACCTGCCCGGTCGGCGTCGCGACGCAGGATCCCGTCCTGCGCAAGCGCTTCACCGGCCAGCCTGAGCACGTCATCAACTATTTCTTCTTCGTCGCCGAGGAAGTCCGCGAGATCATGGCGGAGCTCGGCTACCGCACCTTCAACGAGATGGTGGGCCAGACCCAGATGCTCGACCAGTCGACGCTGGTGGCGCACTGGAAGGCCAAGGGGCTCGATTTCTCGAAGCTGTTCGTGCGCCAGAAGGAACTGCCGGGCCAGAAGATCTATCATTCCGAAAGCCAGAACCATCATCTGGAAGCCGTGCTCGACCGCAGGCTGATCGAGAAGGCGCAGGCCGCGATCGACCGCGGCGCACCGGTTAGAATCGAGGAAGAGATCAACAACACCGACCGCTCGGCCGGTGCGATGCTGTCGGGCACGCTGGCCAAGATCTACGGCCATGCGGGCCTGCCGCTCGACACCATCCAGGTCAGCCTCAAGGGCACCGCGGGCCAGGCGTTCGGTGCCTGGCTGGCGCGCGGCGTCACCTTCGAACTCGAAGGCGAAGGTAACGACTATGTCGGCAAGGGCCTTTCCGGCGGCCGCATTATCGTCAAGCCTCCGCGCAATTCCGGCATCGTGCCGGAAGAATCGATCATCGTCGGCAACACCGTGATGTATGGCGCAACCGAGGGCGAATGCTATTTCCGCGGCATCGCGGGCGAGCGCTTCGCGGTGCGTAACTCCGGCGCGGTCGCGGTCGTCGAAGGCGCCGGCGACCATTGCTGCGAATACATGACCGGCGGCATCGTCGTGGTGCTGGGCAAGACCGGACGCAACTTCGCGGCCGGCATGTCCGGCGGCATCGCCTATGTGCTGGACGAAGCCGGCGACTTCGCCAAGCTGTGCAACATGTCGATGGTCGAGATCGAACCGATGCTTTCGGAAGAGATGATCAACCAGAACACCTATCACCACGCCGGCGATCTCGAAGCGCATGGCCGGGTCGACGTGTTCCAGAACCTGCTCGATTCAGACGTCGAGCGGCTGCACGTCCTGATCACGCGCCACGCCAAGCTGGCCGGCTCGAAGAAGGCCGAGGAGATTCTGGCGAACTGGAAGACGTGGCTGCCGAAATTCCGCAAGGTGATGCCGGTGGAGTACCGCCGCGCGCTGAAGGAATTGAAGGCGAACGCCGACGCCGAACCGAAGATCGCGATCGGCGCGTAAACGGTTATCCTCATGGTGAGGAGGCGCCCTTGCGCCGTCTCGAACCATTAGGCCACGACACGGGCCTTCATCCTTCGAGACGCGGCGAAGACGCCGCTCCTCAGGATGAGGGTCTGGAGGTACGGGAACGACGAAGCTTAAGTTTGGCAGGGACGTCAGGTTTAATGGGCAAGATCACAGGTTTTCTCGAGATCGACCGGCACGAACGCAAATATGCGCCGGCTGCCGACCGCGTGCAGCACTATCGCGAATTCGTCATTCCCCTGAGCGAGAAAGACACCCGCGACCAGGCCGCGCGCTGCATGAATTGCGGCATTCCCTATTGCCACGGCACCGGCTCGGTCCAGCCGGGCACGCCGGGCTGCCCGGTCAACAACCAGATTCCTGATTTCAACGACCTCGTCTATCAGAACAACTGGGAAGAGGCCTCGCGCAACCTGCACTCGACCAACAACTTCCCGGAGTTTACCGGCCGCATCTGCCCGGCGCCGTGCGAAGCCTCCTGCACGCTCAACATCGACGACAACCCGGTCACCATCAAGACCATCGAATGCGCGATCGTCGATCGGGCCTGGGACAATGGCTGGCTGAAGCCGGAAATCGCCGCTGCGAAGACTGGCAAGAAGATCGCGGTCATCGGCTCCGGCCCCGCGGGCCTTGCCGCCGCGCAGCAGCTCGCGCGCGCCGGTCATGACGTCCATGTCTACGAGAAATTCGCCAAGGCCGGCGGCCTGCTCCGCTACGGCATTCCCGACTTCAAGATGGAAAAGCACATCATCGACCGCCGCGTGGCGCAGATGGAAGCCGAGGGCGTCACCTTCCATTACGACGTCCATGTCGGCGGTTCCTCGCCGGGAGCGATCGATCCGCGCGAGCTGCACCGACAATACGACGCGGTGGCGCTGACCGGCGGCGCCGAAGCCGGCCGCGATCTACCGATCCCCGGCCGCGACCTCGACGGCATTCACTTTGCGATGGACTTCCTGCCGCAGCAGAACCGCCGCGTCTCCTCCGAACCGCTAAATGGCGTCACCGACATCCTCGCCGGCGGCAAGCATGTGGTCGTGATCGGTGGCGGCGACACCGGATCGGACTGCATCGGCACCTCGTTCCGGCAAGGCGCCAAGTCCGTGACCCAGCTCGAAATCATGCCGGCGCCGCCCGAGCATGAGAACAAGGGCCTGACCTGGCCGAACTGGCCGTTGAAGATGCGGACCTCATCGAGCCAGGCCGAAGGCGCCAAGCGCGAGTTTGCCGTGCTGACGCAGAGATTCTCAGGCCACGACGGCAAGGTGCAGAAGCTGCATTGCGTGCAGGTCGACGACACGTTCAAGCCGATCGCCGGCACCGAATTCGAGCTCGAAGCACAACTGGTGCTGCTGGCGATGGGTTTCGTGCACCCGGTCCATGATGGGATGCTGAAGACGCTCGGCGTCGATCTCGACCAGCGCGGCAATGTCCGCGCCAACCTGACCGATTATCAGACGTCAGTGCCGAACGTGTTCTCCGCCGGCGACATGCGCCGCGGCCAGTCGCTGGTGGTGTGGGCGATCCGCGAGGGCCGCCTCTGCGCCCGCGCGATCGATCAATATCTGATGGGATCGACGACGCTGCCGCGATAAGCGGAGCCAGCTGCAACAGCAAAAGAGAATGGTGCAGTGTGCCCTCGCACACTGCACCATTCTCGCAAATGTCAGTCCTGTGGAATGCCGGTGTTTACGGGCAGATCCGTACGCCGGCAACCCAGTAGCAGCCGGGCGCATAGTAGCCGCCGCCATAACCATAGCCGCGGCCGTAACCATAGCCGCGACCACCGCCACGGGCGTAACCGCGTCCGCCGCCACGCCCGACACCGCGACCTCCGCCGCCGCGACCACGACCGCCGCCACCGCGACCTCCGCCGCCGCCACCACGACCGCCGCGCGCGAACGCCTCCGTCGTCGATCCTGCAACCATCAGCGTCGTCACACCGACGATGCTGAAACAGTAGATGCCAATCAGAATAATTGTAGCCAAAGTACGTGATACAATGCTGCGAGCCGCAGTTTTGCCTTGGGCCATTGAAACTCCCTTTCTGTAAGGCCAAGAGAGTGGGGCCGCTTCGCCACAGCGGTCAAGCAATATCGGGTGTGATCCCATCACATATTCGATTGACGGTGTGTCATACTATCTCTCCCCTCGCCTTGAGCCCACAAGCGGAGGGATAGAGTTCAGTGCTGCAGGCGCACGCCGAGCATGACGACGGTCGACGCCGTGCTGTTGCCGGGAAGGTTCGAATCCAGCCAGTCGCGGCGCAGCGTGCCCTTGACCCAGAGATTGCGGTTCAGCTTGTAGATGAGATCGCCGGACAATGTGTAGATCTTGTCCTTGCGGTTGTCGCCCTGGTAGTCGAGCGTGCCCCAGGTGAACTTGCCGATCGCGGTCAGCCAGCGGCGGAAATCGTGGTCGACTTCGACGGTGTAGATGTGCGTCAGCACGCCTGAGGTGCCGGGCAGCGTGGTCTCGGAGATCGTGGTGTCGGAGTAGAATTTCGCCGTCGTCAACGGCGTCGCGGTCCAGGTCAGGGAGGCCGAGGTCAGCAGGCCTTCGAGGCGGTTGAGTCTGACGTCGACATAATCGCGCGCGGCGTAGCCGACCGCGATTTCGCCGGTCAGAAGCCGCGAGAATTCGAAGCTGGTGCCGCCCTTGACGTAGCCGCCGGTGGAATCGCGCGCATAGCCGTTGCGGTCGAGCTTCAGGTCATGCACGCGGCTGTCGGCTTGCGCTTCCACGAACGGCTTCACGCCCGGCATCAGGTCGTAGCTGACGCGGCCCACGCCGCCGAACTGGTTGAAGTTGCGGTCGTCATTGCTGGTCGAGCTGCCGTCGGTGAGCTTGGAATAGGTGTAGGCGGTGCGATCGACGGTGGCGCCGCCGGACACCTGCAGTCGGTTGAAGTTCTGGTCGAAGCCGAAGGTGCCGCCGAAGGTCGCGTAAACCGGATATCTTTGCAGGCCGGCCTGGATGTTCGGGCTGCCGGGATTGTCGGTGGCGACGCGCAGCCGCGCCTGCGTCATCAGCCGCGTGTCGCGCGAGACGTCGAGGCGGCCATCGACATGGCCGGTGAAATCCGGCCGATCGACAACGACCGGTGCGGACGAAATCGTGCCGTCGGTCGGCGGCGGAAACGTGTTGCCGTAGCCGGTGAACGATCCGCGCAAGTCGGCGACCACAGCGTGGCGCTCCCAGTCGGACATGGCGACGAATTCCGGCGCGACCACATAGAACGGCGAGCCCTTCGGCACGAAGGTGCGGCGCGGATTGGTGTCGTAGCCGCCGGAGAGTTCGACCGCCGATTTGATCAGGAAGCTGCCGGCGTAATCGCCGACCGCCCCGAACGGATCGTCGTCGACCCGGAGCCGCTTGCGCGCAGGCTGGCCAACGACCGTGCCGGCCATCGATGGCGGGATCGGTGTCTTGTTGGCGGTTTGCGACGGCGGAATCGAAAGTCGCAGCGGCGTATTCGACATCGGCGGCGGCCGGCTGCCGGGACCCACCGGCGGTTTCGGCCTGGCCTGGCCCGGATAGAACTTCTGCTTCTGGCGCTTGCGGTTGAGCGAGTCGTAACCGGAACTCGACGCGCCATTGGCGGCGGGCAGGCCGTAACGCGGGATCGCCCCGATGCGCGAGGGCGCCGGCTTTTCCTTGTCGGTATCGCGCACTCTCGGATTGTTGAGGGGATCGTCTCTCTCGGCGGCGGTCCGGCGCAGCGGCGATTCCGTCGATATTAGCTGGCTGCTGCGGGTCGGGCTGAACAGGTCAGGCGTGACGGTCTGGGCCTGCGCCATGGTTCCGGTCACGGCGATCAGCGCGAGGCACGGCAAAGCCGCGCGTAAGGCTGTCGCGCGCCTGCATCGGCCCCTTGCTGGACCCGCCATCACGATAAAAATACTCCAACAACGTCAGATGCTTGCGGGACGCACTCCGAGCGGTCGCGGAAAACGTCGTTAATGGAGTTAAAACAATTATGGTTAATGACCCGTTGAGAACCGGGGCCCGCGTCGCATCGCCAAATCGGCCGTGCTAGAGAGGGGTTCGGGGCTGCATCCCCTCCTCCCTGGACTTGAGACATGGCCAATCCGAAACCGCTGATGGCAAAATCATCCGGCACCGATCACGCTGATACCGCCATCGAGTCGGCGCTGCGCACGCTCGATGCCGAAGCCGGCGGCATCGCCGCGATCACGGCGGCGTTGCAATCCGACCTCCGCGTGCCGTTTGCGGCGGCCGTCGATCGCATCGGCAACGCCAAGGGGCGGCTGATCGTAACCGGGCTCGGCAAGTCGGGCCATATCGGCCGCAAGATCGCGGCGACCTTTGCCTCCACCGGCACGCCCGCTTTCTTCGTCCATGCCGCCGAAGCCAGCCACGGCGATCTCGGCATGATCACCGCCGACGACGTCATCCTGGCGCTGTCATGGTCCGGCGAGCAGCCGGAGATGAAGAACCTCATCACCTATGCCACGCGTTTCGGCATTGCCGTGATCGCGATGACCGCGGAGCGGGAATCCAGCCTGAGCAAGGCCGCCGATATCGCGCTGACCCTGCCGAAGGCGCGCGAGGCCTGCCCGCATAATCTGGCGCCGACCACTTCCTCGCTGATGATGCTGGCGCTCGGCGATGCGCTGGCGATCGCGCTATTGGAAGGTCGCGGCTTTACTTCCATCGATTTCAGCGTGCTGCATCCCGGCGGCAAGCTCGGCGCGCTTCTGAAATACACCCGCGACCTCATGCATGCCGGCGACGCCGTGCCGCTGAAGCCGCTCGGCACCAAAATGTCGGATGCCCTGGTCGAGATGTCGTCGAAGGGCTTTGGCTGCGTCGGTATCACGGACGCCCGCGGCCATATCGTCGGCATCGTCACCGACGGCGATCTGCGGCGTCATATGCGACCGGATTTGATGACCGCCACCGTCGACGAGGTAATGACGAAGAATCCCAAGACCATCGGCCGCGATCTGCTCGCGGGCGAGGTGCTGGAGATCCTCAACTCGTCGAAGATCACCGCGCTGATCGTGACCGATGCAAGCAAGCCGGTCGGCATCGTGCATCTGCACGATCTGCTCCGCGCCGGCGTGGCGTAAGCTGTCGTCCCGGCGCAGGCCGGGACCCATACGCCGTGTCCTCTCGGCTTAGAGTACAGGCGTTAGATACCTTTCAAGACAATCAGGGCCGCGGAGTATGGATCCCGGCCTTCGCCGGGATGACATCTCACTTCGGGAATCTTGCCGCCGTCTCCTCCAGCGGCAGGGCCAGCGCGTTCGCCAGATATGACACCGTCCGATAGAAGCCGCAGAGCTGGATGATCTCGAAAATCTTCGCATCGTCATAATGCGCCGACAGCGCCTTGAACTCGGCCTCATCGAGCGTGGCGCGATCGTGCAACGCGTCGACGGTGGCGATCAGCACCTGCTCGGCCGCCGACCAGCAGGCAGCGTTGGCATCGCCTAGCGCGGTGGCGCGGACCTGTTCCTCGGTCAGATGGGCGACTTCGGCGAACGCCGCGATATGCACGCCCCATTCGTACTCACAGCCGGTCCGCGCGCAGGTGCGGTCGATGACGATTTCGCGCTCCCTTAAATCGAGCGGCCCGCGGTCGAGCAGGCTACCGGCGCGGAATTTCTCCCAGGCGCGGGCGTGGCCGGCCATCACCCGGAACAGCACCAGCGGCGGCGCGCCGCGCATGACGCGGTCGAATTGGCCCTGAATCTCGGGTGGATAAGGCGGCTGCAGCGGCGCGATGCGGGGCGCGGTCTGTGACATGGCTGATACCTATGCTACATATATCGTAGCAATACGCTACGCTTTATGTAGCAACGCGCAAGAGGCTTTCCGATGCCGAAACAGGTCCCTGCTATGAAGAAACGCGCCGTCCGCGGTTCGCGAACCGGCCGGCCGGTCATGGCGCTGCTGGATCTGCTGGGCCGGCGCTGGACGCTGCGCATCCTGTGGGAGCTGCGCGAGGGCTCGCTGACCTCGCGCGCGCTGCGCACCGCCTGCGACGAGGCATCGCCGACCGTCATGCAGACCCGATTGACCGAACTGCGCGACGCCGGCCTGATCGAACTGCTCCCGGGCGATGGCTATGGCCTGACCGGACTGGGCCAGGAGCTGAACCAGACCTTCCTTCCGCTGCACCGCTTTGCCGAGCGGTGGAGCAGGCAGATGACAAACTAGGCCGCGGCCACCGTCAGGCTGGCGCCGTCGGCCTGGATGATTTTCACACGGCTGCCGGCCGGGGCGTCGGGGCCGGCGACGCGCCAGATCGTGTCGTCGATCCGCACCGTGCCCGTGCCGTCGACGATCGGCTTTTCCAGCGTGAACTCGCGGCCGATCATGGCTTCGGTCCGGCGGTTGAGGAACGGGTTGCTCTGGCTGCTGCTGCCGGCGCTCTTGGCAAAATGCCGCCACGCCGGCACCGCCGCGGCGGCGAACACCGCGAACATCAACAGTTGCGTCTGCCACGACGGATTGATCGCAAACGACACCAGCCCGACCAAGATCGAGGAAAGCCCAAGCCAGAACAGGAACACACCCGGCGCCAGCAATTCCAGCGCCATCAGGATGAAGCCGAAGATCAGCCAGTTCCAGGTGCCCAGGGTAGCAAACATATCGGCCATGACACGACCTCAGGTGTTGAACGTCATCTTCCGGGAGAAACGCAATTCGCTTCTCCCGATCATGCATATTACCGCTGCGGCGAGAACGGCGAAGGCGGCGGTGGCGGCGTGGCGGGCCCGCTGCTCGGCACCGAACCGCGGCGCGCGGCTGCGGCGGATGCCGCGCCCTCGCCGAACGTCGCCTTGGCGATCTCGCCGATGCCGGCGAGCGAGCCCAAAATGCTGGTGGCCTCGATCGGCAGCATGATGATCTTCTGGTTCGGCGAGTCAGCCAGTTGCCCGAACGCCTTGATGTACTTATCCGCGATAAAGTAATTCAGCGCGGCGACATCGCCCTTGGCGATGGCTTCGGAAACCATCTGCGTCGCCTTGGCTTCGGCCTCCGCCGAACGTTCGCGCGCCTCGGCGTCGCGGAAGGCGGCTTCCTTGCGGCCTTCGGCCTGCAAGATCTGGCCCTGCTTGGCGCCCTCGGCACGGAGAATTTCCGACTGCCGCTGGCCTTCGGCCTGCAGAATGTCGGCGCGCTTGACGCGCTCGGCCTTCATCTGCCGGCCCATCGCTTCGACGAGATCCGCCGGCGGCACGATGTCCTTGATCTCGATGCGGTTGACCTTCAGCCCCCATGGCGACACCGCGGCGTCGACCACGCGCAAGAGCCGCTCGTTGATCTCGTCGCGATGCGACAGCACCTGATCGAGGTCCATCGCGCCCATCACGGAGCGGATGTTGGTCATCGTCAGCACGATGATCGCCTGGTTGAGGTTGGAGACCTCGTAGCTGGCCTTGGCGGCGTCGAACACCTGATAGAAGGCGACGCCGTCCACCGTCACGGTGGCGTTGTCCCTGGTGATCACTTCCTGCTCGGGAATGGCGATTACCTGCTCCATCATGTTGATCTTGCGGCCGACGCGGTCGAAATAGGGAACGATGATGTTCAGCCCCGGCGACAGCGTGCGGGTGTATTTGCCGAACCGTTCGATGGTCCAGTCAAAGCCTTGCGGCACGGTCTTGACGCCCGCAAAGAGGGTGACGATGACGAGCAGCAAAAGCGCAATCGCGAAAATGTCGAAACCAGTCATAAATTCCCTCCAAAACCGGCAAGACCCGTTGCCGGACGCGGTCGTCCATATGTCTGCCCGATGGCACCGCCGGTTCAGCCCGGCTGTTTTCAACCATGGTTACGTAGGAAGCCGTTTGACGCCCGCCAGATGTATGGCGCTTGAACGTGGGAATATCAAATCCAGCCCTGAAGCTCGCGCAGCACGAGCTGGCGGATCACGTCCATGCCGGGCTCGGAATCGTTGAGGCAGGGAATCAGAGCGAATTGCTTGCCGCCATTGTGCTTGAAGATCTCGGCGTTTTCCTGCGCGATCTCTTCCAGCGTCTCCAGGCAATCGGCAGAGAAACCGGGGGTCACCACCGCGATGCGCTTGACGCCATCCTTCGCGAGCTGCGCGATGGTCTTGTCGGTATAGGGCTGCAGCCACTCGTCGAAGCCGAAGCGCGATTGGAATGTAAGCTTGAGTTTGGACGCATCAAGGCCCATCCGCTTGCGCAAGGCGTCGGTTGTTGCGACGCAGTGCGCCTGGTAGGGATCGCCCTTGTCGATATATTTCTGCGGCATGCTGTGAAACGACGCCACGATCAGTTCGGGCTGGAACGGCAAGGTCGCCAGATGGGCGTTGATTGAGACCGCGAGCGCATCGATGTAATCGGGGTCGTCGTAATAAGGCGGCGTCACCCGCAGGATCGGCTGCGCGCGCATATCGGCGAGCACGCGGAAAACCTCATCGCACACGGTCGCCGAGGTCGCCGCCGAATACTGCGGATAGAGCGGCACGACCAGCAAGCGGTCGCAGCCTTGCGCGGTCAGGGCATCGATGCGCGAGCGGATCGAGGGATTGCCGTAACGCATCGCCCAGTCGACCACGACGTGATCATGGTCCGAGATCGCCTCCGCCAGCTTCTCGGCTTGCGCGCGCGTGATCGTCTTCAGCGGCGATTCGTTTTTCTCGACGTTCCAGATCTTCTGGTAGTCGCGCGCCTTGCGGCCGGGGCGGATGCGCAAGATGATGCCGTTGAGGATCAGCTTCCAGCGCAGCCCCTGATCCTCGATCACGCGCGGATCGGAGAGGAATTCCTTGAGATACACCCGCACGCCCCGGGCGTCGGCGGTATCGGGCGTGCCGAGATTGACCAGCAGCACGCCGACGCGCGCGGGCTTCGCTTCCGGCGCTGGCTTCGCACTTCCTATGGGGACGACCACGGTCATGATTTCAGTGGCTTCGCGCGTTGCACCATCCTTGTCAAGACAACCATCGGTTCGGTACGCTCCGTGGATTGCCGCGGGCGGGAGAAACCATGACGGTCGCCGAATGGTGCGTTTTCGGAACGCTGTTGCTGTATTTATTGACGATCGCCTCGATCAAATGGATCGGGTTTCGCCGCTTCGACAATGCCAGGCCGCGCGAGCCGGATTTCTACCAGGAGCCGATCCGCGCCCGCGCCCTCGGCGCCCATCAGAACGGCATCGAGGCCTTTCCGTTTTTCGCGGCCGCGGTGCTGCTCGCGGAATTTCGCCTCGCGCCGCAGCACCTGATCGACGAACTGGCGGTGTTGTTCCTGATCGTGCGGATCGCCTACGTCTTCACTTATCTGGGCAACCGCCCGACGCTGCGCTCGATCCTGTGGAGCATCGGGTTTGCGATCAATATCGCGATTTTCTTTTTGCCGGCGGTCAAGGGATATTTGCCGGGGTGAGGCCAAATCTCTCGTCGTCCCGGCGAAGGCCGGGACCCATACTCCGCGGCGCTCATTGTTAAAGAAGGTATCTGACGCCGGCGCTCTCGCCGACAGGCCGCGGCGTATGGGTCCCGGCCTTCGCCGGGACGACAGTGAATGTGCGCCGGCGCGTACGGCGTAAGTTCCCATTGAACCTTCAGCTGTCCGGATCGCACCAAGGCTGCATTGGCGCGTTACACCCGCTCCCGGGTGGCGCAGAGATTTCATGTCATGAACGATATTGTCCAACCATCCCGCCGGCTCGGCGGCATCGGAAGCGTTGTAGGGCTGCTGGCGCTGCTGCTCTCGGCGCTGACTCACTTGTTGCCGGCGGAGCTTCTTTACACGCACGCGACCGGAACGGCCGGCACCACCTGGAATGACATCGTTTCAACGGGCGCGGCCTCGTTGGGCCTTGTCGCCATCGCCCTTGCGGTCTTCGCAGTCATCTTCAAGGAAGAAAAACTGCTCGCAGGAATCGCGGCCGTCCTCGGCATCGCCGCGATGGCAGTGCTGGTGTGGTGGACTTTGATCATCGTGGTGATCGCAATCATCATCCTGAATTCGCTGGTGTCTTGAGACCACCATCCCCTGTCGCATCACGCCAGGTGCCGTTCGCGCGTCGCAATAAAATCCCGGATTGATGACGGGATCGGGACCGGACGATGGGATTTCTGATCGGTATAGACCCAGACGATCTCGCCGGTCACCAGCGCCTCATCGCCGCCCTTGCGAAAGATAACGAGTTCGAAGCCAAGGCTCGAATTGCCGACCCGCGCCACCCGCGCGCCGACATCCAATTCCCAGTCGAACAGCACCGGCGCCTTGTATTCGATCAGCGATTTGACGACGTGGAAGTCGATGCCGGTCTTTCTGGAATCGGCATATTGATCGTAGCCGAGCGCGCGGAAATATTCGGTGATGGTGGTGTCGAAATACGTGAGGTAATGCGCGTTGAACACGACGCCCTGACCGTCGATCTCGGAATAGCGCACCCGGAACGGATGGAAGAACCAGAACTGCTCGCGTGACATCAGATCATTTCCCAAATGCGATCGGGGCGTGCGAAGCAGGCGTAGCCCGGATGAAGCGTAGCGCAATCCGGGGCCTTGGCGTGAGCGGATGAAGTCGTCCCGGGTTACGCTGCGCTTCACCCGGGCTACAGACCGGTTCCGAGACACGTCACCCGCTCCGCCGCGAGATAGCCGAACAACAGCGCGGGTCCAGCCGCGCCGAATTCGATGCCGCGCATGATCAACGTGCCACCGCCATCACGGCCCGGACTGAGGCGCTGGGCGAGGGCTTCTGGCGGAAACGGCGATGACCGCAATGGTCGCAATGGTCGCAACCGCGATCACTGTGCCCAAGCCTATCACGAACGTTTGCCGCGATGCCGGCTCAGAACAAGGCCTTAGATGACCCTTGCAAATCTGATAGGTAGAAGATACCTTTTTAGGAACCAAGGAACCATTACCAATGGCGTTGAGCATCAAGGACCCTGAAACCGAGCGGTTGGCACGCAATCTCGCGCAGCTTACCGGGGAGAACATCACGACGGCGACCAAACGCGCCATCGAGGAGCGGTTGCGCCGCCTTGGCGGCCATTCCCGAAAAGCCGCCCTGCTGGAGGATCTCGCCGATATCCGCCGGCGTTGGAGCGCGTTGCCCGTTCTGGACGAGCGAACGCCAGAGGACATTCTCGGATATGACGCGCACGGGTTGCCGCGCTGATGGTCATCGACACATCCGCCATCGTGGCGATCGCACTGAACGAGCCGGAGGCTGCGGAATTCGAACAACGGATTGCAGATGATCTGGTCCGGCTGATTTCGGCCGCGACCGTGCTCGAAGCCACGATCGTGCTCGAAACGCGACTGGGCGACGCTGGCGGGCGTGAATTTGATCTTTGGCTGCACAAGGTTGGAGCCGAGGTCGTCCCTGTCGATGCCGAGCAGTCGGACGCCGCGCGTCGCGCCTGGCGCCGATACGGCAGGGGGCGCGATCCCGCCGCGCTGAATTTCGGAGATTGCTTTTCCTACGCCCTTGCGCTGACCCGCGGGGAGCCGTTGCTGTTCAAGGGGGAAGACTTCAACAGAACGGACATCAATCGACGCATCGAAGGCTCGGCCGGATGAGTGAGACCACGGGCAAGCTGTGCGGTGCGAACCCGGTCTTTGTCGAGGTCCGGGCAAATGCCCTTAGCGCGGGTTAACAAGAACTTGCCCCACTGCGTCAGGAGTTGTTCATGACGATACCCATCGAGGAGCTATGGAGCATGCCGGAACCGGCGCTTGTCGGCACATATCACGGCGCTCGCCGCGAGTTCGTGGAAAAGAAGTTCGCGCGCGACACGCAGCGTGCGCGACTGGAATGGATGAAAGCCAAGATGTTCGTCAGCAGTTCCGGCGGAGTGACCGAACGCAAGATGGCCGTCGACGTCTCCGAGGAACTTGCCCGCAAAGGCCAGGAGTTGCGGGAGATGACTCGCGATCTCGACCTTCTCAAGGTCGATGTCGACATGATCGCAATGGTCATCCGGCTGCGTGGCGTATCGGCGGCGACAGGCACGCAAGTCGAAGACAACATGGATGGCAATCCGGAGCATTGATCCGGCAGTACTCTTCATTTTCGTTGTCCCCGCTTCGGCGGTGCCCACAGCGAGCGCATCAAATCGGAAGCGGGCGCTACAAACACGTCACCCGCTCCGCGGCAAGATAGCCGAACAACAACCCTAGCCCGAACAGCAGCACCAGTCCCGCCGCGCCGAATTCAATGCCGCGCATGAGCAGGGCGCCGCCGCCCTCGCGCCCCGAGCTGAGGCGCTGCGCGAGGCCGCGCGCGGAGACCGCGACGATGGCGATGGTCGCGACCGTGATCGCGGTGCCCAGCCCCATCACGAAGGTCGCGGCGATGCCGGCCCAGAACAGGCCCTGCGCCAGCGCAAACACCAGGACCAGGATCGCGCCCGAACACGGCCGCAGGCCCACCGCGAAGATCGCACCTAAGCCGCGCTGCCAGCCGCCGGGACCGGCGAGCTGGTCCGGCGTCGGGCCATGGGAGTGGCCGCAATGCTCGTCATGGACGTGGTCGTCTGCGTGGGAATGAGCGTCAGCATGAGCGTGCGCATGGCCATGACCGT
>Ga0307517_10000175_pt1 | contig 105567 bp, 105 predicted proteins | sample 23_EM_MG_FD_194515 | JGI IMG/M metagenome (GOLD analysis project Ga0307517, IMG submission 194515) | Populus trichocarpa ectomycorrhiza microbial communities from riparian zone in the Pacific Northwest, United States - 23_EM | ecosystem: Host-associated > Plants > Roots > Unclassified... | reverse complement strand
TGCGACCTCACCCGTCGCGCGTAATCGCTTCGCACGCTCCTTGATCTCGGTGCCCGCGACCTGCGGCATCCGCGACGCCGGCGTGCCCGGCCGCGGTGAATAGGGGAATACATGCAGGAAGGTGAGATCGCATTCCGCCACCAGATCCTGCGAGCGCGCGAACATTTCCTCGGTCTCGGTCGGAAAGCCCGTGATGATGTCGGCACCGAGCGCGATGTCCGGCCGCAGCCGACGGACCTGCGCGCAAAATTCGATGGCGTGGCTGCGCGAATGCCGGCGTTTCATACGCTTCAGAATGAGATCGTCACCGGACTGCAGCGACAGATGCAGATGCGGCATCAGGCGCTCGTCATCCGCGATGACGTCGAGCAGATCGCGATCGGCCTCGATCGAATCGATCGATGAAATCCGCAGCCGCTTCAGTTCCGGCACGTGCCGCAAAATCTGTTTCGTCAGTTGGCCGAGCTTTGGCGTGCCCGGCAAATCAGCACCGTAGCTGGTGAGATCGACACCGGTCAGCACGATCTCGGCGTGGCCGCGTTCCACCAGCGCGCGGACCTGATCGACCACCGCGCCCATCGGCACCGAGCGCGAATTGCCGCGGCCAAAGGGGATGATGCAGAACGTGCAGCGATGGTCGCAGCCGTTTTGAACCTGCACGAACACCCGCGGCAGGCCGCCCTGAAAGCCTTCCAGAAGATGCGGCGCCATCTCGGTGACCGCCATGATGTCGGCGACCGCGATCTTCTCGCTGGTCTCGACGCCAAAGCCGGAATCGAATGCCGCACGCGCGCTGCGCCAGGCTTCGCCCCGCATCTTCTCGTCATTGCCGATGACGCGATCGACTTCCGCCATCGCCGCGAACATTTCAGGCTGGGTCTGCGCCGCGCAGCCGGTGACGACGATGCGTGCACCGGGCCGTTCGCGCTTGAGCCGCCGGATCGATTGCCGCGCCTGCGCCACCGCCTCGTTGGTGACCGCACAACTATTGATGACAATAGTATCGGAAAGGCCGGCGCTCGAAGCCTCGTGCCGGATCACTTCGGATTCAAAGGCGTTGAGGCGGCAGCCGAAAGTGAGAACGTCGACGCTCATCGCTCAGGCGACGCTGGCGAACAGCGCCGGATCGAAGCGGCCTTCATATTCGAAATCGGCCGTGCCGGTCATCAGCACATGGTCGTCGCGCTCGCGCCACTCGATCGAGAGCTTGCCGCCCGGCAACGACATTTCGACGATGCGATTGGTGCGCTTCAGCCGCGCCGCAGCAACCGCGGTGGCGCAGGCGGCCGAGCCGCACGCCCTGGTCAACCCGGCGCCGCGCTCCCAGGTGCGCATCGTGATGTGATCGCGATCGACGATATGGGCGAGCGTGATGTTGGCGCGCTCGGGGAAAATGGGGTGATTTTCCAACAACGGCCCGAAGCGCTCGAGGTCATAGGCGTTGATATCATCGACCCAGAAGATCGCATGCGGATTGCCCATGCTGACCACCGACGGCGAATGCAGGATCGGCGCATCGATCGGGCCGACCTGGAGCTCGATGTAGCGGGTGTCGCGAAATTCTTCCGCCAGTGGAATTTCCTGCCAGCCGAATTTTGGTGCGCCCATGTCGACCGTATAGAGATCCGGCGATGGCCCCTGCCAGCAATTCAACAGACCCGAGCGGGTCTCGAAGGTCACGGCGGTCTGGCCGGTCTTCTCGAACAGCCGCCGCACCACGCAGCGCATGCCGTTGCCGCAGGCGCCGGATTCGGAGCCGTCATTGTTGTAGATGCGGATGAAGGCCTCGGTACCCTGCAGCCGCGGCGGCTGCAGCACCATCAACTGGTCATAGGGCACGCCTTGGGGCGAGGCGACCGCGCGCGCTTCTTCCGCCGTCACCTTGGCCGGCTTGTCGCGCAAATCCACCACCACGATCTCGTTGCCGATACCGTTCATCTTGGCGAATGCGTGATTGGCGAGCGCGCTCATCGAATTTCCCAATTTCTGCCTGTCTTATATGGCGAATAGTAGCTGGTTGCCTAGACGCAGGGGTGCATGACGCATCTGTCATGGGACGAAAGCGGACCTTGCGTGTTAGGGATGGCGGCGCCTTGCGGACGCGACGGGACACACCGCGACCGCTTGGGATGGATGGAGAATGCCTAAAATGAACCGTATCAACCCTTTCCGCTCGGCCATGGTCGCGCTGGTGGCTATCGCGCTGGGCGGCGCCGCGCTGGCGCAATCGCCGGTGCCATCGGCCTCTCCGTCCGCGGCCCCTTCTGCTTCGCCGGCCCCGGCGGAAACGCCCGCGGCGACCCCGGCACCGGGAACCCCCGCGCCGGTGGCGAGCCCGTCCGTTGCCCCCTCACCGCCGCCCGCGGCCGCCCAGACACCGGCCACCCCGCCTGCCGCGACCGTTCAGACCGCCGATCCCTTCGGCGAGCAGTTTACGCTGGAGCCGAAAAAAGTGGTGGTCATGAAGGGCACCGCCACGTGGGACGCCGCGTTCGACACCCTGATCGATTCGTTCAAGGCGCTGAACGCGCTGCTCGACAAGCAGGGCATCAAGGCGACAGGCAATTCGATGATCGTCTACACCTCGACCGACGACACCGGCTTTACGTTCCTCGCCGAAATTCCGGTCGACCAGGAGCCGAAGAACCTGACCAAGGACATGAGCATCGGCAAATCGCCCGAAGGCAAGGCGCTGAAGTTCGTCCATCGCGGCTCCTACGACAACATGGACAACACCTATGAGGCGATCACCAATCACCTCGACGACAAGAAGCTCGAAGCCAAAGACACTTTCATCGAGGAATACATCACCGATCCCCTGAAGACGGCGGAGGACAAGCTGGTGATCAATGTTTACGTGCCGCTGAAGTAAGACGCATGAAACACCCGCTCAGGTTTGCCGTCGTTATCGCCACGCTGCTCGCCGCGCCTGCATTGGCGCAAACGGCATCACCGCCTGCGATTTCAGTCACCGGCGAAGCCAACGTGTCGGTGCCGCCGGATCTGGCGCAGATCGATGCCGGCGTAGCCACCGACGCCAAGACCGCGCGCGAGGCCTCCGATGCCAACAATGCCGCCATGGGCAAGGTGCTGCTGGCGCTGAAGGGCGCGGGGATCGACGAGAAGGACTACCAGACCTCGCGGCTGTCGCTGCAACCGCAATTTGCGACGTCGTCCAAAGCCTCGGAGCGCGCACCAGGCATCGTCAGCTTCCGCGCCAGCAACCGTGTCACCATCAAAGTGCGCGACATCGCCAAGGTCGCCAGCATCATCGATGTACTGGCCGGTGCCGGCGCCAACGACATCGGCGGCATCCACTTCACGGTAACGCAGGCTTCAAAGCTGCTCGACGAGGCCCGCGAGCAGGCGATCGCGGATGCGCGCCGCAAGGCGCAGATCTACGCCAAGGCCGCCGGCGTGACGCTCGGCGAGCCGATCGCAATCGCTGAGGAGAGCTCGGCCACGCCGATGTTCCGCGGCAAAGTCGCCGGCGGCATGGTGGCATCGGCGCCGGTCGCGCAAGGCGAAGAGACGCTGTCGGTTTCGGTGAGCGTATCCTGGGCGATCAAGCCCGCGCAGTAGAATGCTGTCGTCCCGGCCTTGAGCCGGGACCCATAACCACAGGGCTCTGTTGTTAGGGCAAGCTGGAGCTCCAGCGTTTTTCAATATTCAGATCGGTGGTTATGGGTCCCGGCTCAAGGCCGGGACGACGGAATTTAAACCTCGAAAACCTGCCCGGGCTTCAGCGCTGTAAATTTCTCGCGCGGGATCTTCGCTTCATCCAGCGCTTCGCCGAGCGCGATGACAGGCGCATCGATCGCTTCATCCGTGAGCTGGAACGTGCCGTGATGATGCGCCAGCGCCGTTTGCGCGCCGCAATCGGCCAGCGCTTTGACGGCGTCCGATGGATTCATATGCTGGTCCCTCATGAACCAGCGCGGCTCATAGGCGCCAATGGGCAAGATCGCCAGCCGCAGCGGGCCGTGCGCTTCGGCGACGCGCCGAAAATGCTTGCCGTCGCCATAGCCGGAATCGCAGACGATGTAGAGTTTGCCAGCGGGCGTCTCCAGCACGAAACTCGCCCATAGTGCCTTGTTGCGATCGAACAGCCCGCGCGCCGACCAGTGCCGCGTCGGCACCAGCGTCACCGCGACGCCGTTGCCGAGCTCGACGCGATCCTTCCAGTCGAACGCCTCGGCTTTGATCGCGGCATCCGCATCGCGCATGGTAACGTCGTTGCCGAGCGGCGTGATCACGCGCGGCGAAAACACTTTCGTAAGCCTCGACAAGGTCGTGAGATCGAGATGGTCGTAATGGCCGTGCGACACCAGCACGATATCGATCTTGGGCAACGCGTCGAACGCGATGCCGGGATCATTGTGCCGCTTCGGCCCGGCCCAGCCGAACGGCGAGGCACGCATCGACCACACCGGATCAACGAGAATGTTGAGACCGGCGGTCTGGATCAACCAACTCGCGTGTCCGACGAACGACAGCCGCACCTTGGCGCCGTCCACGCGCGGCGGCGGCGTGTCGGCATGCGAGCTTGGCACCCAATCCGGCCAGGTCACGCGCTCCCGGCCGCCGCCGAGCTGCCAGCGCAGCACCTCGGCCAATGATTTCGGCGGCGATCCGTTCGGATCGAAAAAGTGCAGGCCATTGAAGTGGTCGGAGACGGGGCCGTCATACGTTTTCATGCGGGACATCCAGACAGACGGCGCGCCGACGGCCAGACCGAGGCCGGCGAGCACTCCAAAGACACGGCGGCGGGTGATGGCCACGGGGCGGGATCAGGATGGACTGAGGGCGAAAGGCATGAAGCGTTATATGGCGTGCGCTGGCGAAGTTGGAACCTGCGGCTCCGGTCAGCGCCAGCCTCAAACTATCGAGTTGCCTGCTGTGGCGTTTGGAACAGTCCTGCCGTCTGGAATCCGTTCGCCAAGAGGCACAGCGCAGCCTCTTCGGGACCGGTCAGTGTAGGCACAGGCCATTTCGATGGGACCGCGCCTCCGTTATTCTCCCACTCGCGAATGATCGGGTCCACCGATGGAAATTGAAACCCGGTATAGGCGCAATAATCACGCCGCCGCGCATCCCAGCTCTTCTTTTCAAAGGGATGAGGTAGGAAAGCGGCGGCACACCGCGCCGCCATAAACGGATTGGGGTAATCAACATCATCGTCAGTCGCGGGGTCTATTGCGCGCGGCGTATTCGGATTGGGGTGCAGCGGCGCCACCGCGATAACGGCAGCACACGAAGCCGCAGCACGCTTCGCGGCATCACTCAAATGCCCGCCCTTCACGTATGACAATTTGAAGGCGTCATGAAGCGCGAAATAGACGTGCGCCAGCAGCGAGGGGTGCCCTGTATGATAAAACAGGGTTCGCCCACGCCTAGCCGCTGCGCGGTCCATGAGATTTAAGATATGATCGAAAAACTGCGCGCGCGAGGCTACTTCGTCGTCACCTCTACCTTCAATTGGCACGACGCCTCCCCACGCAGATTTACGCCTTTTAGCGAGCCTTGCGGCGCAAGTCTAGCTCGCGCAAAAAATCGTCCTCGCCGGCGGTCATCTCGGTGTCTTGTGCGCTCGCGTTTGCGATCAACTGAGCGACATCCGTGGGCAGATCATTGTTGTCGTCCGGCACCGCATGCATTCTCTTGAGCACATCAGTGGCGTCGGCTGCTCGCTTAAGCAACCTCGGATCGTTTGAGCTAGGCATGGTGTCCACTCCCAGGTAAGGACACTACAACGTGTAGCATTGAAGAGTAAAAAAACGAAAAAGCGACCGCCGTGGTTCCCGCGTTTCACGGGAAACTGAACGATTTGAATCGCTTAATGGAAAGGGCACGGCGAATCAACCCCAGCGGGACGAATCTTTGACGATTTGTCAATGATTCGTTGGGGTCGAAGCTGCTCAGTCCACTACGCAATACCTATGGGTTAGGGGACGGCTTTCAACCCCGCAAGCCGACAAAGAAGTTACCCCTGCTATTCACAGAGGGAATCCGGGCCGCCGCATCAAACGGACCCAGCACCGGCAAGCCAGACCTCTTGCCTGGTGGCCGGAAATTTCGATCCCATATAAAATGTTTATAATTTCAATCGCTTGGGTGGATCCGGCCGCCTTTAGGCCGCCCGACCTTCCTTGACTTTCCGCCGCCGCGGGGGTTTAACCCCGGCACTTCTCGGAAAGACGTTCTTTTCGACCCGCCGCCCGGCCCTTGAGACCGGAGGCCAACGCCCGACAGCGCGATGCGCCCTCGGGCGCAAAAGTGTTTGGTTTGGTGTCATCACCCGCCTTGTGCGCAATTGCGCACTGGGGCGGGTGATCCAGTATCCCAGAGCAGCTCGATTGAACCGAGAAGCTGCGGCGTACTGGATACCCCGCCTTCGCGGGGTATGACGGTGGTGAATGAGGCGGCGCCTGCAAACCGCAGGACAGAGGATAAACGGCATTGTTCGACAATCTGTCGGAAAAGCTTGGTGGGATACTCGATCGGCTGACGGGTCGCGGTTCGCTGTCCGAGGCTGATGTCGATGCCGCGATGCGCGAGGTGCGCCGCGCGCTGCTCGAGGCCGACGTCTCGCTCGACGTCGTCCGCAGCTTCATCGATCGCGTGCGCGAGCAGGCGGTCGGCGCCACCGTCGTCAAGTCGGTCACGCCCGGCCAGATGGTGGTCAAGATCGTCCATGACGAGCTGGTCGCCACGCTCGGCGCGGACGGCCAGACCATCGACCTCAATGCGGTGCCGCCGGTCGCGATCATGATGGTCGGCCTGCAGGGCTCCGGCAAAACCACCACCACCGCAAAGCTCGCGCGCCGCATGGTCCAGCGCGACAAGCGCAAGGTGCTGATGGCCTCGCTCGACATCTATCGCCCCGCGGCGATGGAGCAGCTCGCCGTACTCGGGCGCGATCTCGACATTCCGACGCTGCCGATCGTGCCCGGCCAGAAGCCGGCGCAGATTGCCAAGCGCGCATTGGAAGCCGGCAAGCTCGGCGGCTACGACGTGGTGCTGCTCGACACCGCCGGCCGCACCACGCTCGACGAAGAGATGATGTCGGAGGCCGCGGAAATCAAAGCCGCCGCCAACCCGCATGAAGTGCTGCTGGTCGCAGATGCCTTGACCGGCCAGGACGCGGTCAATCTCGCGCGCTCCTTCGACCAACGCGTCGGCCTCACCGGCATCGTGCTGACAAGGGTGGACGGCGACGGCCGCGGTGGTGCTGCGCTGTCGATGCGCGCGGTCACGGGCAAGCCGATCAAGCTGATCGGCACCGGTGAAAAGACCGACGCGCTGGAGGATTTCCATCCCAGCCGTATCGCCGGCCGCATCCTCGGCATGGGCGACGTGGTGTCGCTGGTCGAACGTGCCGCGGCGAATATCGACGCGGAAAAAGCCGCGCGCACCGCCGAGCGGATGCGCAAGGGCCAGTTCGATCTCAACGACATGCGCGAGCAGTTGATGCAGATGGCCAGCATGGGCGGCATCTCAGGCCTGATGGGCATGATGCCCGGCATCGCCAAGATGAAGAACCAGATCGCCAACGCAAGGATCGACGACAAGATCCTCAAGCGTCAGGTCGCGGTGATCGATTCGATGACGCGGCAGGAGCGCAAGAACCCCGACATCCTCAAGGCCAGTCGCAAGAAGCGCATCGCCGCAGGCAGCGGCCTGGAAGTCCAGGAAGTCAACAAGCTGCTCAAGATGCACCGGAACATGGCCGACATGATGAAGGCGATGGGTTCGGGCAAGCGCGGCCCGATGGCCGGCATAGCGCAGGCGATGGGCTTTGGCGGCGGCGGCATGCCGTCGGCCGAACAGATGAAGGCGCTGGCGGAGAAAATGCCGGGCGGCGCCGGCCCCGGCGGCATGCCCGCATTGCCGAAGGATATTCCGGTGGGCTTGCGTCAGGGCCTGCCGAATTTGCCGGGACTGACGGGCCTCAGCGGCAAGCCGACGCTGCCGGGCCTCGGTGGCTTCCCGGGGAAGAAGAAATGACCTCTTTCGTCATTGCGAGGAGCGTAGCGACGAAGCAATCCATGCCGCCATGCGCGGCGCGATGGATTGCTTCGCTTCGCTCGCAATGACGGCGTAACGAACCAACACTCTCATCAAACCAAACTTACGGAGAATAAAATGTCAGTCGTTATCCGCCTCGCTCGCGCAGGCACCAAGAAGCGCCCGGTCTATCACGTCGTCGTCGCCGACTCGCGCTTTCCCCGTGACGGCCGCTTCATCGAGCGTCTCGGTCATTTCAATCCGCTGCTGCCGAAGGACAACGAAGCGCGGCTGAAGCTCGACATGGACAAGGTCAAGTCCTGGCTCGCCAAGGGCGCGCAGCCGTCCGACCGCGTCACCCGTTTCCTCGACGCCGCCGGTGTCGTGAAGCGCACTGCGCGCAACAACCCGGAAAAGGCCGTGCCGCGCAAGGAGCGCAAGGCCGCGGCCGAAGCCGCCAAGAAGTAAGCGTTAGCGGCGCGCGACGGTGGCAGCACCGATTTGTGTCGCCCGGATCGGCGCCGCGCATGGTGTGCGCGGCGCGGTGAAACTGTGGACGTTTACCGAAGACCCGCTGGCCGTGAAGGATTACGGCCCGCTGATGACGAAAGACGGCGCGCGCCAGTTCGAGGTGGCGCACGCCCGCGAGGCGAAAGACCATCTGGTCGCCACGTTCAAAGGCGTCGCCACCCGCGAAGACGCCGAGCGCCTCAACGGCATCGAGCTCTATATCTCGCGCGACAAGCTGCCTGAGACCGACAACGATGAATATTACCACGCCGATCTGATCGGGCTTGCCGCGGTGAATGTCGCGGGCGAACCTATCGGCCGCGTCACCGCGATCCATAATTTCGGCGCCGGCGACATCATCGAGATCGCGCCGCCGCACGGCCCGACGATGCTGCTGCCGTTCACCAACGCGGTGGTGCCGACGGTCGATCTTGCGGGCGGCCGCGTTGTGATCGAACTGCCCAAGGAAATCGAAGGCGACGACGTCCCGACACTTACGTGATGGGTTTTGAAATGACCTGTTCTGAAAGGCCTTGGCGCGCCACCATCCTCACGCTGTTTCCGGACATGTTTCCGGGGCCGCTCGGCGTCAGCCTGGCCGGCAAGGCGCTGGCCTCCGGGCTGTGGGCGCTGGAGGCGCGCGATATCAGGGATTCGGCGACCGACCGGCATCGCAGCGTTGACGACACCCCGGCCGGCGGCGGCCCGGGCATGGTGCTGCGCGCCGACGTGCTGGCGGCGGCGATCGATGCGGCCGATACCGGGCAATCCCGGCCAAAGGATCGACCAAGGCTTTTGATGAGCCCCCGGGGTCGGCCATTGACCCAGTCCCGGGTGATGGAGCTGGCGGCGGGCCCGGGGCCGCTGATCGTTTGCGGCCGGTTCGAGGGCATTGACGAGCGGGTGATTGCGGCGCGCGGGCTCGAGGAAGTCTCGATCGGCGATTACGTGCTGTCCGGCGGCGAAGTCGCCGCCATGGTGCTGGTCGACGCCTGCGTGCGGCTGTTGCCGGGGGTGATGGGAAAACAGGCCTCCGGAACCGAAGAGAGCTTTTCCGAAGGACTACTGGAATACCCGCAATATACCCGCCCGCAGGACTTCGAGGGCCGGACCATCCCGGAAATCCTCACTTCCGGCGATCACGCCAAGGTCGCCGCCTGGCGCCAGGCCGAGGCCGAGGCCCTGACAAAGGCGCGGCGGCCGGATTTGTGGGCGATGAAGGCCCGCCAAAAACGCCCAAAAAGCACGACAGACGGGTGACAAGCGCGCTTCGATGCCTTATACGGGCGCCAAATCCGCGCAATGGCAGGATAGATGGACGTTCGCGCAGCCCGCGCTGGACTGGCTGGGCGCGCCGCCGATGGAGATTTCAATGAACATCATTCAAGAGCTCGAAAAAGAGCAATTCGACAAATTGGCCGCGACCAAGACCATTCCGGAGTTTGGCCCCGGCGACACCGTGATCGTCAACGTCAAGGTGGTCGAAGGCGAGCGCACCCGCGTGCAGGCCTATGAAGGCGTTTGCATCGGCCGTTCCGGCGGCGGGCTCAACGAGAGCTTCACCGTTCGCAAGATTTCCTACGGCGAAGGCGTGGAGCGCGTCTTCCCCGTGATGTCGCCGATGATCGACTCGATCAATGTGGTGCGCCGCGGCAAGGTGCGTCGCGCCAAGCTGTATTACCTGCGCCAGCTGCGCGGCAAGTCGGCCCGCATCGTCGAGAAGAAGACCGAGCGCGCGGTCGCCGTCGGCGAGTAATTCGTCTCCTTCAGGGGGATGTGACCAAAAGCGCGGGGTTTTGCCCCGCGCTTTTTTGTTGGGCTTTCGTCATTGCGAGCCAACGGGTCGCAATGACGGTAGTTACAAACGCATATCGCGCTTAGATACCTCATATGCTATGAGGCTAGAATGGTTCCAGATCAGACCAGCTTTGCAGGCCGGCACGTCGCACCCTTCGTGATCGACGATCGCTCGCGCCTGCCCGGCCGCTTCTTCGGACGCTTTGCGACCTCGGCGACGTCTGAGCTTAGCTGCGGCCTTTGATGCCGCGCTGACTGCCTCCTGCTTGCGCGCGTAACCGCGCTGACCGCCCACACAGAATCATTTTGGAGCTGACGCTCATGTCCAACCCCACCACGCTGTACGACAAGATCTGGAACGACCATCTGGTGCACGAAGCCGATGACGGCACCTGCCTGCTCTATATCGATCGCCATCTGGTGCACGAGGTAACCTCGCCGCAGGCGTTCGAAGGCCTGCGCACGACGGGGCGCAAGGTTCGCGCGCCGGAAAAGACGCTGGCCGTGGTCGACCACAACATCCCGACCACCGACCGTTCGAAGCCGAATCCCGATCCGGAGAGCATCGAACAGATGAAGGTGATGGCCGATAACGCCAAGGAATTCGGCATCACCTATTTCAACGAACACGACAAGCGCCAGGGCATCGTGCATGTGATCGGCCCCGAGCAGGGCTTCACGCTGCCCGGCACCACCATCGTCTGCGGTGACAGCCACACCTCCACGCATGGCGCGTTCGGCGCGCTGGCGCACGGCATCGGCACGTCTGAAGTGGAACATGTTCTGGCAACCCAAACGTTGATCCAGAAGAAGGCAAAAAACATGCGCGCGGTGGTCGACGGCAAATTGCCCGACGGCGTCACCGGCAAGGACATCATCCTGGCCATCATCGGCGAGATCGGCACCGCCGGCGGCACCGGCTACGTGCTGGAATATGCCGGCGATGCGATCCGCGCGCTGACGATGGAAGGCCGCATGACGGTCTGCAACATGTCGATCGAAGGCGGCGCCCGCGCCGGCCTGATCGCGCCCGATGAAAAGGCGTTCGAATTCCTCAAGGGGCGTCCGATGTCGCCGAAGGGCGAGGCCTGGGACGCCGCGATGCGCTACTGGGACACGCTGCGCTCCGACGAAGGCGCGCATTTCGACCACGAGATCCGGCTCGACGCGGCCAAGCTGCCGCCGATCGTGACCTGGGGCACCTCGCCCGAGGACGTGGTGTCGATATCAGGCATGGTGCCCGATCCCGACCAGATCCCCGATGAAGCCAAGCGGCTCTCAAAGCATCGCGCGCTGAAATATATGGGCCTGACGGCGGGGACGAAGATCACCGACATCAAGCTCGACCGCGTCTTCATCGGCTCCTGCACCAACGGCCGCATCGAGGATCTGCGCGCGGCGGCGAAGGTCGCCGAGGGCAAGACCGTCAACGGTCACGTCAGTGCGATGATCGTGCCGGGCTCCGGCATCGTGAAGGAGCAGGCGGAAGCCGAAGGCCTCGACAAGATCTTCATCAAGGCCGGCTTCGAATGGCGCGAGCCGGGCTGCTCGATGTGCCTCGCGATGAACCCCGACAAGCTGTCGCCCGAAGAGCGCTGCGCCTCGACCTCGAACCGCAATTTCGAAGGCCGGCAAGGCTTCAAGGGCCGCACGCATCTGGTGTCGCCGGCGATGGCGGCCGCCGCGGCGATCGCCGGGCACTTCGTCGATATCCGGGAGTGGCGTTAACCCCTTCCTTGCCTCAACGTCGAGGCGTTCTGGAAACGCCTCGTTAAGGCGCGGGGGCGCAAACTGGCTGCTTGCGGGAATGAACCCGCGAGGAGCCAGAAGTGGCCGATAAACCAGAATTCGTCGATTTAATCAGCGAGGCGACCCGCCAGAGCCGGCGCAACGCCTCGCGGATTGTCGATCTCCTCCCCACCGCGCCCACCAAGGAGACTTCGCGCCTCAGCCACTGGCCGCCGGAGCACTGGCAGCAATGGCGGATGGAAGCGCTGACGCCGTGGAAGATCAAGCCGTGGAAAGGCAAGGACTGGGACTGAGTCCTTCGCCGCAAATCACGACATCAAAAAACAGGCGCCCCAGCGGGCGCCTGTTTTGTTTCGAGCTCACCAATACCGGAAGTGTACGCGATGACGCCAATGGTGATGACGCAGCCACGGCCGATAGCGGCAGATCTTGCGCGGGCCGTAATAGGTCCACACCACCCGGCAGTAACGGCGCGGATAGACATGGTAGCGCGGGTAGTCGTAATAGGCCGGCGCGTAGAACCGCCGATGAAAGCGATGATGATGCCGGTAATGCGGCGCTACGCGATAGCCGCCGTAGCGGATGCCGCTGTAACGCATGCCGCCGCCGCGAAAGACCGGCGCGGCACGAATGGCGCCGCCGTGGATGACGCCGCCGCCTCTAAATCCGCCGCCATGAAACGCCGCGCCGCCGCCGCGGAAGACCGGAGCTGCGCGAATGCCTCCGCCGTGGATGGCGGCACCGCCGCCTCTAAAGCCACCGCCATGAAATGCTGCGCCACCGCCACCTCCACCGCCTCGGAAGCCGCCACCGCCGCCTCCACCGCCGCGAAAACCACCACCACCACCGTGGCCGTTACGAACCTGGATCGTCATTTCGTCAGTTGCGTATTTCGCCGACGGCGCCGTGCCGGGACTGGCGAGTGACAGCGCCTCGGCACGCTGCTGTGATGCCGCTACGAGAACGAATACGGCCGCAGCCGCAACACCCAGATGGCGGACAAGGCCGCGTCCGGGACAGCGGACAAGTCCGGGATCGGATCTCCTCATGGTTCAACCTCCCTGTGACCGGCAACGAGGTTTCGCGCCGCAGTGCGGCTGGCCCTCGTCGCGTTCATTTGCGGTCGCTCCCAACATGACGTTAGGGATAGGCACCTGAACGCGCCATGAATGCATGGGCGTTAAAGATGAACGCGCGCGGGAGGAACTGGACTTGACCGTCTATGCGATCGTGCAACTGAAGATGACTGACCGCGCGGCCTATGACCGCTATCAGGCCCGCTTCTTCTATTCCGCGAGAATCGCAACCCTCGCCATCGCGCTCATATCCTGAGCGCGACGGCAGCAGCCGTCACCAATACGGTCCGAAGCCAAAGCCGAGCGGGAACGGCGCCGGCGCGTCATAGGGATACGGCCGATAGTAACGGGGCCGCGCGTAATAATAGGGCTGATAGTACGAGCGAACATACGGCCGATAGCCGTAACCACCATAATAGCGTCGGTAATAGCGCTGCGCGCTGAAGTCGGTCGCACCGGATGTACCGGCGGTTTGTGCCTTCGTTTGCGGCGATGCCGCGACGGCCGAATTGATTGTTGCCGGACCGGCAAACACCAGAGCGCTTGCGACAAAAGCTGCTCCGACCAAGGTCTTCATGATGAGTTCCCTCTTTTGATTCAGATCGGCAGATAACACGCAGCAATCGCGCCAGTTTCATGGCGGTAAATTCGAAATGAAAACAGGCCCGCGATGAACGGGCCTGCTGACTTCACATACGCAAACCGGCGTTTACCAACGGCGCCAGTGACGATGATGATGCCGATGGTGGTGATGATGACGATGCCAGCGATGATGACGATGCCGCCAGCCCACCTCTGATGTCACCGGCTTGACATCTTCCTGCACGGCCGCCGCGGCGCCGGGATTGCTGAGCGACAACGCGTTGGCACGCTCTGACGGCGCGATGAGAACAAGCATTGCGCCAACGGCGGCAAGGCCCAGAACTTTCGTCATCTGCATAAGTAGTCTCCTTGATCCCTCGGGGTGTCACGTCCGCAGCGGACGGTTCTCGACAAGCAATCTGCATCGCTGCGACGTGATTCGTAGATTGAAGCTGACGACGTGAATGCGAACTGAATGACTCCGCCATGAAGATGAATGCGGCGTGCGTGCCGTGGCTCACGGTCATTTTCATCCGCGCGCGTAAAACCGGCGCTGACGAGCGTCGTATCTTCGTCAGTCGTTTCTCTGGGAGAGTGTCATGGCATCATCGCGCCTGAACGCTTCGGTACCGCGCGCGCTGCTCGCAGCGCTGGCAACCGTCGCAATTTCGAACAGCACAGCGTTCGCCTCGCAAGGACCCGGCGGCGGCATGGGAGCCGCAAGCCATTTCACGCAGACGATGATGGCCGTTATCGTCTACGGCGTGGTGGCGATTGTGGTTTGTGCAAGCTTGATCGGCTGCGCGCGACGGCGCTAACCCGGCCGCCAGTAGCAGTTCATGCGCGGCGTGATCACCGTGCCGCTCGGCCGGTATTCCTGCACGTAAGTCGCGGTGCAGCTGCGCACCGCATTCGGTCCGGGATTGTAGCGCGGATAGACATCGGGTTCCCACTGGTCCTGCCGGTAGATCGGCACGCGGCGGAGCGGGCGCCGGCGCTGTGCGGACACATCGGTGATATCCGGTCCTGCTGCCTGCGCGGTGCGTGCGCCTGATGCCGCCGTCTGGGCCTGTGCGCCCCCATCCGGCAACAAGGATCCCGCCAAAATCGCCACTACCGCCGCCGTCACAATCCGCTTCATTACGTTCTACCCAAGTCCTGCATCCAACGCCTGTTATCGGATCGTACGGTCTCCGATTGCCGCGCCAAGGTCAACCGGGCGGCGGCGCCCGAAACCAGTAGGCGCGGCGCTGGAACACGCGCTAAACAGGCGCGATGTGGAAGGAAGCAAAAGCACCGTCGCTGGCCGACATGGAAGCCATGGCGCATGAGGTTTTCGGACGCCTGCCGAAGGGCTTTAGAACCCTGTGCGAGGGCGTGATCATCCGCGTCGATGATTTCCCGACCGACGAGGTTCTGGATGAAATGCAGGCGCAAAGCGAATTCGACCTGCTCGGCCTGTTCCAGGGCGTCGGCCTGCCGCACCAAAGCAATAGCGACGTCGCCCGCCTGCCCAACATGATCTGGCTCTACCGCCGGCCGATCCTGGACTACTGGGCCGAGCATGAGGAAACGCTGGGCCACATCGTCCGCCACGTGCTGATTCACGAAATCGGCCACCATTTCGGCCTGTCGGACGCCGATATGGAGGCGATAGAAGCCCAGGAAGCGTAGGAGCGGGGTAGGATTGCGCAAATTGGCCTTTTGCCGGGGGCCTTTTCGCGATAAATCATCGGCCTTATCCCCTCATTTCAGCCGGGAAGTACGTTTCATGGACAAGTTCACCACCCTGGAAGGCGTCGCTGCGCCCCTGAAGATCATCAATGTCGACACCGACATGATCATTCCGAAGCAGTATCTGAAGACCATCAAGCGTACCGGCCTTGCCAAGGGTCTGTTCTCGGAACAGCGCTACAAGGATGACGGCAGCGAGAACCCGGACTTCATCCTCAACAAGCCGGCCTACCGCAATTCCAAGGTGCTGGTCGCCGGCGATAATTTCGGCTGCGGTTCGAGCCGCGAGCATGCGCCGTGGGCGCTGCTGGATTTCGGCATCCGCTGCGTGATCTCGACCTCGTTCGGCGACATCTTCTACAATAACTGTTTCAAGAACGGGATCCTGCCGATCCGCGTCACCCAGGACGACCTCGACAAATTGTTCGACGATGCCGAGCGCGGCGCCAACGCGACGCTGACCATCGATCTTGCGGCCCAGGAAATCCGCGGCCCCGACGGCGGCACGGTGAAGTTCGAGATCGACGCATTCCGCAAGCATTGCCTGATCAATGGCCTCGACGATATCGGCCTGACGATGGAGAAGAAGTCTTCCATCGACACCTACGAAGCCAAGGCCAAGCAAGAGCGCGCCTGGGCCTGATACTGGCCGCGCGCTTCGTTCGACAATAGTAAGGCGACGCCGATGCGGCCTGACGTCGTCACTTTCTGGCATGGCCCGCTCGATGCGCTCCGGCTGACATGCCTGCGATCGCAGGTCGCAGCGGGCCACAAGGTCACCGCCTACAGTTTCGACCCGCTTGCCGGCCTGCCCGATGGCGTCGGCAATGCCGAGGCCGAGGCGATCCTGCCGCATTCCTTTTCCGAACGCCTTCGCCCGCCGCAACCGGACGGCAGCTGGCGCGACTGGACCATCCTTCAGTTCAGCGATTTCTTCCGCATGCGGCTGATGGCCGAGAAGGCGGGCCTGTGGCTCGACGCCGATGTCTTGTTGCTGAAGCCGGTCGAGATCGATGTGGCAAAACCCTATTTCGCCTGGGAGCGGCCGCGCCAGCTCGGCAATTCGGTTCTGTATCTGCCACCGGACGATCCGATCGTGACGGCGTTCGAAAATCTGATGGAGCAGGACGAACTGACGCCGGATTGGCTGGCGCTGCGCCATCGTCTCACCTTCATGCTGCGACGTTTGCGCGGTGGATCGAACCGCCTGTCGGATATTCGCGTGGCGATCTTTGGCCCCGCCGCACTCACCGCACTCGCGCGCCGCGGAGACGAATTGCAGCACGCGCTGCCGAAGCAATCGTTCTATGCGGTCCATGCCGAGCCGAAGCTGTTTTTCGATCCGTCGGATTTTTCAGCGCTGCTGGCTGATCCCGCGATCATAGGATTGCACATTTCGCCGAAGGGGCGCGGTGGCCAGAAGCCAATCCCGGGCAGTCTTTATGCTTGGGCGACGGAGCGGTTTGGTTGATCCCGTCGTCCCGGCCTTGAGCTGAGCTCAAGGCCGGGACGACGGGGACTGATGAGAGGCTCTAATGCCCCATCGCTGCGATTGCATCTGCAATCGCAATCGTCCGCTTGGCCATGTCGGCGTGCAGCCGTTCCACCATGCGGCCGTCGAGCTGGATCGCGCCGCGCGAGGCGTTCTCGGGCTGCTGGAAGGCGGCGATGATCTTGCGGGCTTCGGCGACTTCCTCGGCCGGCGGCGTGAAGATCGCGTTGCAGGCTTCGATGTGGCTTGGATGAATCAGCGTCTTGCCGTCGAAACCGAGATCGCGGCCCTGCGCGCACTCGACTGCGAAGCCGTCGACGTTGCTGATGTCACTGTAGGGGCCATCGAGGATTTCGAGGCCATGGGCGCGGGTCGCCAGGATGCAATGGGTGATCATCGGGATCATCGCGGCGCGGCCCGGCTGCATCCGGATTCGCGTTTCCCGCGAAATGTCGTTCGGCCCGAACACGAAGCCGGCGAGACGCGTCTCTGAATCCTTCGACGCCGCGGCGAGCTTGTCCGCATCGAGCACCGCGCGCGACGTCTCGATCATGGCCCAGACCCGGATCGACATGTCAGCGTTGATGTCGCTGAGGCGATTGGCGATGGCGTTGAGATCGGCGACGCTGGAAATCTTGGGAACCAGGATGCCGTCAGGCCGCGCCTTGCCGGCCATGGTGACGTCGTCGATCCACCACGGCGTATCCAGGCTGTTGACCCGGATCAGCACCTCGCGCTTGCCGAACCCGCCGGCCGCAATGGCCTTGGCGATCTGGTCACGGGCCAGCGCCTTGGCATCCGGCGCCACCGAATCCTCGAGGTCGAGAATGATGCCGTCGGCGGCAAGGTTGCGCGCCTTTTCCAGCGCCCGCGCGTTCGATCCCGGCATGAATAAAAGACTGCGGCGCGGACGGATCATGGGCTGGTTTCCCGAAAGGTTTTGAACCCTACGCGATATCATTTCAAACGGCCGGCCGAAAGCCTTGTTCCCGTCATCGGTCTATGGTTAGGCAGGTGCCATGACCGCATTTCCGCAACATCTGCTCGACGGCTACCGGACCTTCACCTCGCAGCGGCTGCCTACCGAACAGACACGCTACCGGGAACTGTCCGAGCGCGGCCAGTCGCCCGCGGTGATGGTGATCGGCTGCTGCGATTCCCGCGTTTCGCCGGAGGTTATCTTCGATGCCGGCCCCGGTGAACTGTTCGTGGTCCGCAACGTCGCTAATCTGGTGCCGGTGTTCCAGCCCGACGGCGGCGCGCATGGCGTGTCGGCGGCGCTGGAATACGCGGTTCAGGTCTTGCGTGTGAAACATATCGTGGTGCTCGGCCACGCCCAGTGCGGCGGCATCCGCGCCTTTGTCGACGATATCGACCCGCTGTCGCCGGGCGACTTCATCGGCCGCTGGATGGCGATGTTCATCAAGCCGGGCGAGAAGGTCAACCAGCGCGAGCACGAAACGCGGCAGGATTTTACGACCCGGATCGAGAAGGCCGCGGTGTTCCGCAGCCTGGAGAATCTGATGACGTTCCCGTTCGTCCGCACGCTCGTCGAGAGTGGCGAGATGAATCTGCACGGCGCCTATTTCGGCGTCGCCGAAGGCTCGCTGTTCGTACTCGATCCGGCGGCGAAGGAATTTCGGGGTGTGGGGGAAGCGGCGTAGACCGGTCGCGTAGGGTGGGCACGGCGCAAGAGCGCCTTTGCCCACCTTGCGAATTTTCCGTTACGCCGCTTTCTACGCTGCCTTTTTCTTGGCGCTGATCAGCTTGCGGTTGATCAGGCACTCGGCGATCTGCACCGCGTTCAGCGCCGCGCCCTTGCGCAGATTGTCGGAGACGCACCACAGCGACAGGCCGTTCTCGACGGTATTATCCTCGCGGATGCGGCTGATATAGGTGGCATCCTCGCCGGCCGCTTCATACGGCGTGACGTAGCCGCCGGGCTCGTGCTTGTCGATCACGAGGCAGCCCGGTGCGTTGCGCAGGATGTTGCGCGCTTCATCGGCGGTGATCGGATCGGCGAATTCGATGTTGACGGCTTCCGAATGGCCGACGAACACCGGCACGCGCACGCAAGTGGCGGTCAGCCTGATTTTGGGATCAAGAATCTTCTTGGTCTCCATCATCATCTTCCACTCTTCCTTGGTGTAGCCGTCCTCCATGAACACGTCGATCTCGGGGATGACGTTGAAGGCGATACGTTTGGGGAATTTCTTGTTGACCAGTTCGCTGTTGGTGTAGACGGCCTTGGTCTGCGAAAACAGCTCATCCATCGCATCCTTGCCGGCGCCCGACACCGACTGATAGGTCGCGACCACGACGCGCTTGATGGTGGCCTTGTCATGCAGCGGCTTCAGCGCCACCACGAGCTGGGCGGTCGAGCAGTTCGGATTGGCGATGATGTTCTTCTTGGTGAAGCCGGTCACGGCGTCGGCGTTAACTTCGGGCACGATCAGCGGCACGTCCGGATCCATCCGCCAGGCCGACGAATTGTCGATCACGACGGCACCGGCGGCACCGATCTTCGGCGACCATTCCTTCGACACCGCGCCGCCCGCCGACATCAGGCAGATATCGATGTCGGAGAAGTCGTAATGCTCGAGCGCCTTGCACTTCAGGGTACGGTCGCCATACGAGACTTCGACGCCCACGCTGCGGCGTGACGCCAGCGCCACGACCTCGTCCGCGGGGAATTTACGCTCGTCGAGAATGTTGAGCATTTCCCGCCCGACATTGCCGGTCGCTCCGACCAGCGCGACTTTGTAACCCATCGTTCACTCTCCGAAGAAAAATGCCGTCCCACCGCCCGCGGCGGAAAGGGAGAAGGCAGCGCTTCTATGCGAGAAACACCCTCAATACAACGTTTGCAAGACACCGTTTGCAAGACACCGTTTGACCGTTGCGTTTGGGCGTTTGATGCATTCCATTTCGGCCGATCCGGCCAATTCCCATTATACGCCGAGAATCCATCCGGCGCTGACCAGCTTTGCGGATGAGGTCTGCGGTACGCTGGCACGCCTGTTCGCCTATGTCATGACGCTGGCTTTGCTCGGCATTGGCGGGGTGGCGCTGTGGGAACAATTGCCCGATGCCGCCGCGATGGACCCCTCCGCCAAAGACGCCTCATTTAAGGACGCCTGGACCCTGGCCGACCGCTCGTCGCGCGCTTTCGCCGTCAGCCAGTTTGATCCGCACGGCAAAACAGAGACTTACGAGATTTTCCGGCACCCGCAGGGCGGCCGCCGCGACGTCTTCCAATGGAGCGGGACCGACAAAAAGCCGGTCGCCGAACTCGAAATCTATCGCCCGGGCGCCGAACTCAACCATGCGGGCCCCGCGATCGCGGAAATCGCTGCGCGAATGGACCCGGCCGGCGTGCGCGAGCTGGAAGCCGCAGGCCTCATCGACAGCAAGTTCGGGACCGTCACCCTGCTTCGCCTGACGAGCGGCACTGAGCCGGCGCGCAGTTGCCTCGGGTTCACAAAGCGCGCAAGCGATCCCAATATCCGCATCTCCGGCTGGTCGTGCCAGGGCGGCAATTTGCCGGCCCGCCGTGCCGCGATCTCCTGCATGCTGAACCGGCTGACGCTGCTCGGCACCGGAAACGACCCGAAACTGGCGGAATTATTCGCCCGCGCCGAACTCAGGCGCGGCGATTGCGCGACCTCGGCCATGCCGGCGCTGTCGGCGGATTGGCTGACCGGCTCCGACAACCCGCAATTGCGCGGCGCCTTCTAATTGCCATACGTCGCCAAGATACTGGCCAAGATACTGGTTTTCATGAAACTTTCTCGCTTGCCGGCGCATTATTCTGGTCCGGTGTGGCGCAATTGACCTAGTGACGACGACCCTGCCACGGCTACAATACGCGCCAATCCGATTTGGCGATCCGCCGGCCCCAAGGGCGGCAATGACGAGGATGCGATGACCCGAAAATTCCCTGCTGCGAGCAAGCTCGTGGTGTTGCTTGCTGCAGCGGCCTTCGTTGCTGTCGGCGCGACTTCTGCCAATGCCCAGTCCAAGCCGCGCTACGACAAGGACGGCCGCCCCTATTACGGACCGAGCGGTCCGAACCGGGTCTACCAGCAGGGTCCGAACACCCGCGTTTACGTCACGACGCGCTCGTGGCTCGACGCCGGCACTGAAGTCTTGCCGGGCGACCGCAAATTCCAGGATTATGCGTTTCCGCCGTCCCGATCGTTCGGAATGGAAAACAAGAATCGTCCGCTCGACCGTATCCCGCTCAACCCGGCATCGGATCTGGGCGGATATCCGCAGACGTTCCCGATTCCGTATTATTGATCGTCGTCGCCCCGGCGAATGCCGGGGCCCATACGCCGCGGCTTCTCGGCTGAAGCCAGGTGTTCAACGACTTTCTTCGCCACCATAACCGACTGTGGTTATGGGTCCCGGGTCAAGCCCGGGACGACAGCGAGTGTGTTGCGCGCGCTTACGCGTGCAGCTTCTGCAATTCCTTCAAAATCGCATCGCCCATCTGCGTGGTGCTGGCGGCCGTGGTCCCTTCGGACTTGATATCCGCGGTGCGCAGGCCGCTGGCGAGCACCGCTGCAATGGCTGCATCGACCTTGTCGGCGAGAGCGCCCATGTCGAAGGAATAGCGCAGCGCCATGCCGAACGATGAAATCATCGCGATCGGATTGGCGAGGCCCTGGCCGGCGATATCGGGGGCCGAACCATGCACCGGCTCGAACAGCGAGCGGCGCTTCTTGGTCTTGGCGTCGATCTCGCCGAGCGAGGCCGAGGGCAGCATGCCGAGCGATCCCGTCAGCATCGCCGCAATATCCGACAGCATGTCGCCGAACAGATTGTCGGTGACGATGACGTCGAACGCCTTCGGCGCCTTGACCAGGTTCATGCCGCCGGAATCGGCGAGCTGATGCTCCAGCGTCACGTCCTTGTATTCGCGGGCATGCACCTGCGTCACCACCTCGTTCCAGAGCACGCCTGACTTCATGACGTTGCGCTTTTCCATCGAGGTCAGCTTGTTGCGGCGCTTGCGCGCGAGATCGAAGGCAACGCGGGCGATGCGCTCGATCTCGTAGGTGTCATAGACCTGGGTATCGACAGCGCGCTTCTGGCCATTGCCGAGATCGGTGATGGTTTTCGGCTCGCCGAAATAGACGCCGCCGGTCAGTTCGCGCACGATCATGATGTCGAGGCCTTCGACGATCTCACGCTTCAGGCTGGAAGCATCCGCGAGCGCCGGATAGCACACCGCCGGGCGCAGATTGGCGAACAGGCCGAGATCCTTGCGCAGCCGCAGGAGTCCGGCCTCGGGCCGCACGTCATAGGGCACGGCATCCCATTTCGGACCGCCGACCGCGCCGAAGATCACGGCATCCGCCGCCACCGCCTGCGCCATCGTCGCATCCGTGATGCTCTGCTTGCTGGCGTCATAGGCGGAACCGCCGACCAGCCCCTGCTCGGTTGCGAAATGCGCAATGCCCTGCGCGTCGAGCCAGTCGATCAGGCGCTTCACCTCACCCATCACTTCGGGGCCGATGCCGTCGCCGGGGAGAAGCAGCAGTTTATGGGTCGCCATGGTTCGTTACCTCAGAACTTGGTTTGATCGTCATTGCCGGGCAAAAGCGCAAAGCGCGTCTTTACGCAGATGACCCGGCAATCCAGCTTCCTTGAAGACGATGGATGCCCGGGTCGAGCCCGGGCATGACAGGCGGAGGAATTCCGCGGGAGTGCTAAAACGCCCGGGGCGGATTGGCAAGGCGGTTCGGACTGACCACCGCGCTGACGGTGGCACGGGTGCAGATCGGCTGATGTTGCGCAAACAGCACGACACCATTGCTTCCCGCGCAGCTGTGCAAGCCCGTGCCTGCCTGCCACAATGCCCGCCCTGCCGGAGTATCCCGTGAAGGCCCCCGACCAACCCACCTACGCGCATCCTGCGTGGCTGATCCTCATCGTATCGCTGGCGCCGACGATCGGGCTTGGAATCGGCCGCTTCGCCTATGCGCTGGTGCTGCCGGACATGCGCGACACGCTCGGATGGTCCTATTCCGCGGCCGGCTTCATGAACACGATCAACGCCGTCGGCTATCTCGGCGGCGCACTGCTCGCCTCAAGGATGATCCGGCGCTTCGGCCTGTCGCGAACGGTGCGCTGGGGAACATTGGCCGCCGTCACCTCGCTGGCGCTGTGCGCGCTCTCGGGTAATTTTTTCGTGCTGAGCTTTGCGCGATTGCTGGCGGGCGTCGGCGCCGCGGGCGGATTCGTCGGCGGCGCGGCGCTGGCCGCCACGATCGCGCAGTCGCGCCCCGAGCGCGCCAATTTTCTGCTCAGCCTGTTTTATGCCGGGCCGGGGCTCGGCATTGTCTCGTCGGGGCTGATTGCGCCGTTCGTGCTGGAAGGTTTCGGGCCGGGATCGTGGTGGATCGTGTGGTGGGCGATGACGCTACTCTGCACCATCCTGATCCTGCCGCTGTTGCTGGCGCCGCTCGGCGGCGGCGCCGCGGCCGACAGCGCGACGGTTGATAAATTCTCCATCCGGCCGGTGCTGGCCTATCTGCTCGGCTACTTCCTGTTCGGCGCCGGCTACATCGCCTACATGACCTTCATGATCGCCTATGTCAGGGATGGCGGCGGCGGGGCACCAGCGCAGAGCCTGTTTTGGAGCCTGATCGGGGTTAGTGCGTTCGCAACACCCTGGGTGTGGCGCCGGGTGCTGGCGATGGACCGCGGCGGCCTTGCCACGTCAATCATCCTCGGCGTCAACGCGATCGGCGCGGCGCTGCCGATCTTCGGACACTCGCCGCTGTTGCTGGCGATCTCGGCTTTGATCTTTGGCGTTGCGTTCTTCGCAGTGGTGGGTTCGACCACCGCCTTCGTGCGTTTCAACTATCCGCCGTCGGCCTGGCCGACGAGCATCGCGGCAATGACGATTTCGTTCGGCATCGGCCAGACGCTGGGGCCGATCGTGGTCGGCGCGATCACCGATGCGGTGGGGAGCTTGTCGTTTGCGCTCAACGTCTCGGCGGCGATGCTGGCGACGGGTGCGGTGTTATCGGCGTTTCAGAGGAGGTTGGAGCCGAAGCGTTGAGCTTGTTCGTTCGTCATTGCGAGCGAAGCGAAGCAATCCATTCTTTCTGCGCGCGGAGAAATGGATTGCTTCGCGGAGCCTGTCATCGGGCGCGCATACGCGCGACCCGTTGGCTCGCAATGACGGCGGAGAGACTAACTCCCACTGAACGAATTATATCCCTGGTCTTCCCAGAAGCCGCCCTTGTAGTCGTTGGTGACTTCCATCGAGATTACATATTTCGGATTCTTGAAGCCGAGTTTGGTCGGCACACGGATTTTCATCGGGAAGCCATAGGCGCGCGGCAGGATCTCGTCGCCGAACTTGAATGTCATCTGGGTCTGCGCATGCAGCGCGGTGCGCATGTCGAGCGGCGAATTGTAGCCGTCCTTGTCGGCGCACTGGAACCAGACATATTTGGCGCGGGTGTCGGCGCCGACGATCTTGAGAAAGTCGCGCAGCGGAGTGCCGGTCCAGCTGCCGATCGCGCTCCAGCCCTCGACGCAGATATGACGCGTGACCTGCTTGACCTGCGGCAGCTTGGTGAGTTCTTCCAGCGTCCACGGCTTCTTGTTGTCGACGAGGCCGCGCACTTCGAGCTTCCAGGCCTTGCCGTCGATTTCGGGCGCGTCGTCGAGATCGTAATAGGCGTTGAACGGAAACGGCTTGGTGATCGCGCTTTCCGCGAAGGTCGGCGCCATCGCATCGGGATTGAACATCCAGGCCTGCACGCCGTCATTGAATTTCGAGACTTGTTTGAGCATCGCCTCGGCCGAAAAACTGTCGCTCACATCGCAGCCGGTGAGCAGCGTCAGCGCGCCGAGGCTGGCGCCGCCGGAAATAAAACGCCGGCGGGACAGCTCAGGCATGGTCTTGACGGCATCCCTGAGCAGCAGGCTCTTGTCGACACCGGGGATCAGAAGGTTGCGAAGGCGGCCCATGATAATGCTCCAAAGAGTCTCTTACTTGAGCATGATCTTTTCGGAAAACCGGTTTCCACTTTTCCGGATCATGCTCATTTTCTCAGCGACCGATGATCATGGCGCGCAGGCTCTTCGGCACCAAAAGTGCGAGCACGACGTGAACCACCATGAAGGCGACAATCGCCGCCATGCAGACGAAGTGAACGTAACGTGCGGCGTCATAGCCGCCGAATATGGCCGTCAGATATTGCAGCTGCACCGGCTTCCAGATCGCCAGACCCGACAGCACGATGAGGATCCCGACCACGATGATGCCGGCATAGAGCAGCTTCTGGACGTAATTGTATTTGGAGAGATCCTCGTGGGACAATTTGCCTGATAGCGCCGCCTTGGTATCGGCAATCACGCCCTCCGGCGTGATCGGCAGCAGCTTCTTGCGGAAGCGGCCGGTGGCAAAACCCAAAGCCAGATAGATCAGGCCGTTGAGCATCAACAGCCACATCGCGGCGAAGTGCCAGAGCAGCGCGCCGCCGAGCCAACCGCCGAGGGTGAGGCTCTTTGAGAAGGTGAAACCGAACAATGGGGAGGCGTTGTAGATCTGCCATCCCGACATGATCATCAGGACCATCGCAAACGCATTGGTCCAGTGCAGCGCCCGCACCCAGGCAGGCTGAATGATTTTGGCCGGGATTGCCTCCGGGGTTGCCTTGGCGCTGGCTTGCTCGTCGCTGGCGGTAATGCTCGACATGGCTGATCCGTCGTTGCAATTCGTTACCGGTTTATACGCCGGGAACCGGGTTTCTGTTACTGCCGTGATGCTATCAGATCGATGCACAGGGCCTATCGAGGTCACAAAAAAGCGAGCCGGGTTGCCCCGGCTCGCCCTTCCACGCATCCTGTTGGGACCAATCAGGAGCGCGCGGAGATCAGGAAGCCGGCATCAGCACGGTATCGACCACATGGATCACGCCGTTGGACTGATTGACGTTCGAGATCGTGACCATCGAAGTTCCGCCCTTGGCGTCGACGATCCAGACCTTGCCGCCGTCATGCTTCACCGTCAGCTGTTCGCCTTCGGCGGTCTTGAGCTTCATGCCGTCCTTCAGGTCGGACGCCGCGAGCTTGCCGGGCACGACATGGTAGGTCAGGATCTTGGTCAGGGTCGCCTTGTTCTCAGGCTTCACCAGCGTATCGACGGTGCCGGCCGGCAGCTTGCCGAAGGCGGCATTGGTCGGCGCGAACACCGTGAACGGGCCTTTGCTTTCCAGGGTTTCGACCAAACCGGCGGCCTTCACCGCGGCGACCAGCGTGGTGTGGTCCTTCGAGTTGACGGCGTTCTGGACGATGTTCTTGGAGGGGAACATCGCGGCGCCGCCGACCATCACGGTCTTTTCCTCTGCGCTGGCCGGCGCTGACACGGTGGCGGTGAGAGCCAGGACGCTGAAGGCGGCGGCGGCGAGGTAAGCGATACGGTTCGACATGGAATCTTCTCCCGATGATTGAGGTCTCCGGCGGGGGGCCGCCGGTGCTGAAAACAACGACGCTGGTCGGTTGACCCTGTGTTTTCGTCGTCGTTGGCCGAGCTACGGGAGGTTTTTCGGCCGGTTTCGGGAGATAATTTATCGTGATGTCTGAAACTTTTTGGAGCTCGATCCGTGCGGGTATTTCCAGGTCGTCCCGGCGAAGGCCGGGACCCATACGCCGCGGCCGTCGGCATGAAAAAGAAAGACAACCGCCAGCGTCTGGAATCATTTCCGACGGTGGTTATGGGTCCCGGCCTTCGCCGGGACGACGTGGATATAGTTTCGCACTCCCGCGGCCCAATACGCCCGAGGCTCAGACCAACGCTTCCAGCACTTCCTCCGCCGGCCGTTCCGCCAGATCGGCACGAGTCAGCCGTACCGCTATCCCGACCTTGCTCAGCGTATGCGGGATTGGCGGACTGAACTTGGCGACGCCGACGGTGATGGTGTCGATCAACGAGAAGCGGCGCAGCAGACCGATCGCAACCGCCTCTCCGAGCGCTTCCAGCGTTTGATATGTCATCGCGCTGGCAAGGCTCACCGCGGCGTCCACCACGGCATCGTAGCGGATCGATGCATCCAGCCGGTCGTCCCGGTGCGTCGGCGCCGCCTTCAACGTTGCATCGATGTCGAAAGTGAATTTCTGGCCGAGGCTGCGCTCTTCCGCAAACAGGCCGTGATATCCGAAGGTCTGCAATCCGGCGATCTGGATGGTTGTCAACATGGGCCGCTCCTTCATGAGAAGGTGGATCGGATTTTTCCGATTGCCCAGGCGCGCGGCTGAATACTTCGCGCTTCCCGATGGTGCCCCATCTGCGATCGCCAGTCGCGCGAGAGGGCTGATATAGCGGCACTATTGACGGGACTCAAGCGTATAGAGCGGATTACGCCTTTGGCTCCTACGATGCCCTTTCCGTTACGACTGCTTGCTGTTCCGCCGTTCCCTTAGCAACTCATTGTATTGAGCCGGGTTGTCACGTTCGAGACGATCAAGCGCGTTGTTTGCCGCCTCAATTGCGGAGGCGCGCGATTGCTCCTTGATCGCTTCTATTTCCCGGGCTGCCTTTTCCAAACGGACCAACGTTTCCGTGGGCAATGGCTGCCCCTTGGCCGAAGCGATCGCGATCTCCATCAGCCAACCAAGCTGTTTTCCATAGCTCGCGACCTCCGTAACCACCCGATCTTCAACTGCGGCATCACCGGCATAATTGACCGTAAGCGATGGAGAGAACCAAGGTGCCGTAATGCGCTGGGCTACGTTCCCGGACCATGGCGCTCGAAATATCCACAGCGGATCAAAGCCTGAAGGATTTGTCGTCATATCAAGCACCTCCTTTCGGGTTCAGCGGGTGGCGATCAATGATGGTCCGTAGATGGGGTAACGTCTAATCCCTGTTCGCCGGTGTCTGAATAAATCCACGGTTATGCGTCGGGCTGATCAAAATCTCGTTCATGCAGACGCGCGCGGGCATGCTGGCGACGAAGGCGATGGTGCGGCCGCAATCTTCGGGCTGCAGCATCGTGGCCTGTTCGGCTTCGCTCGGCACCACCGGGCGCAATTTCAGGATCGGGGTTGCGACTTCGCCGGGCGAGAGACAGCAGGCGCGCAAGCCATTGACGCATTCGTCCATGTTGAAGGAATGGGTCAGCGCCAGCACCGCATGCTTGGTCGTGGTGTAGGCCGGGCCCGGCATCTTGGACACGTGACGGCCGGCCCAGGATGCGACGTTGATGATGCAGCCGTCCTGTTGTTTGCGCATCGCGGGCAACACCGCGCGCATGCAATAGAGCACGCCGTTGAGATTGATCTCGACGACCTTGTCCCAGCCGTCCAGATCCATGTCGGCCCAGCTTCGGTTCGTGACATTGAGGCCGGCGCTGTTGACGAGCAGGTCGATCCGGCCGTGCTTTGCCAGGATCTGGTCGGCCGCCTTGCTGACGTCGGCCTTGTTGCTGACGTCGAGCGCGATCGCCTCGGCCTTGCCGCCCTTTTTGGTGATGTTCGCCACCACCCGATCCAGTTCCTGCTGGCGGCGGCCCGAAATCACGACAATCCAGCCGTCGGCCACGAGGAATTCCGCCCCGGACTCGCCGATACCGCTGCCGCCACCGGTCACCCAGGCTACGCGTTTCCCGTTATTTGACATGCAAACTGTCTCCGTTGCTTTTTGAAGGGCGTTTTTGCTAATGCAGCCCTCAGACTGACCGGCCGCCCCTCAGGGAATGTTGCATGAACACCACCGCCAGCGCCAACCTGTTTTCCCGCCTGTTCGACCACCTCGACGATCCCGCGCGGCTCGCGATCGAGATGCTCGACGGCACGCGCATCAGCTATGCCGACCTGATCGCCCGCGCCGGCCAGATGGCGAATGTGCTGGTTTCCAGGGGCGTCAAACCCGGCGACCGCGTGGCGGCGCAGACCGAGAAATCCGTGCCGGCGCTGGTGCTCTATCTCGCGACCGTGCGCGCGGGTGCGGTGTATCTGCCGCTCAACACCGCCTATACGCTGAACGAGCTCGAATATTTCATCGGCGACGCCGAGCCCTCGCTGGTGGTGTGCGATCCCTCCAAGGCTGAGGGCATCGGCGCGATTGCGGCCAAGGTCAAAGCCGGGGTCGAAACGCTTGATACCAACGGCAAGGGATCGCTGACGGATGCCGCCGCCTCGGCCGATGCAACTTTCGCAACGGTTGCCCGCGCCAATGACGATCTCGCCGCGATCCTCTACACCTCAGGCACCACCGGGCGTTCCAAGGGCGCGATGCTGACGCATGATAATCTGGCGTCGAACTCGCTCTCGCTGGTCGACTATTGGCGCTTCACCAAAAACGACGTGCTGATCCACGCGCTGCCGATCTATCACACCCACGGCCTGTTCGTGGCGAGCAACGTGACGCTGTTCGCACGCGCCTCGATGATCTTCCTGCCGAAGCTCGATCCCGAACTGATGATCAAGCTGATGGCGCGCGCCACGGTGCTGATGGGCGTGCCGACGTTCTATACACGGTTGCTGCAGAGCCCGTCGCTGACCAAAGAATCCACCAGACACATGCGGCTGTTCATTTCGGGCTCGGCACCGCTGCTCGCCGATACCCATCGCGAATGGTCCGCGCGCACCGGTTTTGCCATCCTCGAACGCTACGGCATGACCGAAACCAACATGAACACCTCGAACCCCTATGACGGCGACCGCGTGCCCGGCGCCGTCGGCCTGCCGCTGCCCGGCGTTTCCGTGCGTGTCACCGATCCCGAAACCGGCAAAGAGATCGCGCGCGACACCATCGGGATGATCGAGGTCAAGGGCCCGAACGTCTTCAAGGGCTATTGGCGGATGCCGGAAAAAACCAAAGCCGAATTCCGCGACGACGGCTTCTTCATCACCGGCGATCTCGGCAAGATCGACGACAAGGGCTATGTGCACATTCTCGGCCGCGGCAAGGATCTGGTGATCTCCGGCGGCTTCAACGTCTATCCGAAGGAAATCGAGAGCGAGATCGACGCCATGCCGGGCGTGATCGAATCCGCCGTGATCGGCGTGCCGCATGCTGATTTCGGCGAAGGCGTCACCGCCGTGGTGGTCTGCACCAAGGGCGCCGACATCAGCGAGGCCTCGGTGCTGCAAGCGCTCGATGGGCGGCTGGCGAAATTCAAGATGCCGAAGCGGGTGTTCGTCGTCGACGAACTGCCGCGCAACGCCATGGGCAAGGTGCAGAAGAATATCTTGCGGGATACTTACGCAAAGATTTACGCGAAATAGTTCCACCCCATCTGGCGGGAGGCGACGCCTTCGCCCGCGCCGATGGGGCCGCGAAACCAGGTTCCGCAATGACGAGTTCCAGCGCGCGCGTCTCAAGTGCACGATTCTTGATCACAGCGATTTAACCGAAAAATTCCGTTTCGTGCCTAGGGTGACGGACAGCGCGCCGCAACTCGCCGTATTTCTACGGTCCTTGGAAACAGCGAGCTGGTGATTCGGAAGCGACGTGCTGGCGACCGGGCCAGGCTACCCTCCAGGTAATTATTCGTGTTGTTGCACATCGTCGCGGATCAACAGGATCGAATCTCGACGCTCCGCATGCTGCTGGGATCGCAGTACAGCGTTACCTCGTCCCTGCTCCACAAGGAAAACAACGTCCCGAAGGGATGCGACGCGGCCATCGCGAGCGTCGACCTTCGAAACGCCGACAACATCGTGGTGCTCAAGGAACTCTCGGAGAAATTCAAGGGCGCCAAGCGGAAGATCTTCATCATCGACCAGAAGGCGCGGCTGTTTTCGGCGCAGGCCTATGCGCTCGGCGCCACGCACGTCCTGTTCAATCCGGTCACCGCACGGTCCCTGCTCGCGGTGCTGGCCGACCCCAACGCGATCGAGATCGCTGACGACACCGCTCAAGGCGCGCGCGGCGCGGCCTCTGCCGGTGCCGCCTCGCTGGCGCTGATGTTCGACGCGGTGCTGCATGGACAGCCGATCGATCTCGTGGACGCCAAATCTGCCGCCTGCCGCATTTCCGAGTGCGTCGCCGAGGAAGGCCTGTCCGAATGGCTGGAGGTCGTCCGCCGCCATCATGAGGGCACCTACCAGCACTGCCTGCTGGTGACGGGAACGGCGGTTGCCTTCGGATTGAATTTGGGACTGGCCGAGGCGGATATCGAACGGCTGTATTCGGCCGCGATGTTCCATGACATCGGCAAAGCCAAAATTCCGCTGGCGGTGCTCGACAAGCCCGGCCGTCTGGAGCCGGGCGAGCGCGCCCTGATCGAAACCCATCCGGCGGCCGGGCACAGCATCCTGAAAGGGACCCGCGGCATCTCCCCGGAAATCCTGCACGCGGTCAGGCACCACCATGAATATCTCGACGGCAGCGGATACCCTGACGGGCTTTGCGCCGAGAGCATTTCCGACCTGGTCCGGATCCTGACCATCGCGGATATCTTTGCGGCGCTGATCGAGTTCCGCCAATACCGCCCGGCGATGCCGCGCGCGCAAGCCTATGAAATACTCGACAGGATGCATGGCAAGCTAGAGGCCCCGCTGGTCAAGGCGTTCAGGGAAGTCGCGTTGAATCGCTGAGGGCGATCGACGAAGGCTACAGCAGACTGATCACAAACCGGCTGCCGACAATGAAGAGATAGCAGCCGAACGCGATCTCCAGCGTGCGCTTCGACATCGCATGCGCGGCCCGCACCCCGAGCGGCGCGGTAAGCAGGCTGGTCGGCATCACCAGCAGCGCGCCGATCAGCGAGACGTAACCGACCGCGAATGGAACTTGCAGCGCGGTCACATCAGGATAGCGCGCCGCCGCGGGCCAGCCGGCGTAGATGTAGCCGAGCGCGCCCGGGATCGAGATCAGCACGGCCAGCGCCGAGGACGTCGCGACCGCCTGATGGATCGGCCGGCCGTAGAACGTCATCAGCAGGTTCGAGAACAGGCCGCCGCCGACCCCCATCAACGTCGACAGCAATCCGACGATGAAGCCATAGAGCCGCATCAACGGTCCCTTCGGCAGCTCGTCGCCGAGTTTCCAGTTGTCGCGCGCCAGCAGCAGCCGCGCGGCGGCCGACCATGCCACGCCGACGAACACGAACTTGAACAGCCGCTCCGGCGCGTAACGCGCGGTGACGCTGCCGGCGATGACGCCGATCACGACCGGCAGCCACCACGTCTTGAGGATTTCCAGATCGACCGCGCCGCGGGCGTGATGGGCGCGAAACGAACGGATCGAGGTCGGGATGATGATGGCCAATGAGGTGCCGATGCAGAGCGGCATCCGCACTTCCAGCGGAACGCCCGCAAGGCGAAAGCATTCATGGAACACCGGCACCAGGATCGCGCCGCCGCCGATCCCGAAAATGCCGGCGAAAAACCCCGACAGCGCGCCGACCGCGACCAGCATAAGCGCCAGCTCGACAAGCTCGGTGACATCAAGCCCGACGACGGCCATCTGTGGTTTCCTTACCCCTGACGCTGACTTTGCGCGCCCCATACGCGTTCATGAATCGTGCTTCAGGTATACCAGAGAACCGGCGACGGCCGACCTTTGTCAACGCCTGCAAATGCAGGCCTCCCCCTAGGTATGAACCGTCGTTCGCAATAGATCATTTTGATCGTTGCGCTCGCGGTTTCGACTACGTAAATAGAATTACTTTAACGCGATCCCCGATGGGCCAGACCCAAGGCCCCGCCAACTTCAAAGCCGCCGATGACCGCCAGGATCGAACGACCGCTTTCCCCCCATCTGCAGACCTACCGCTGGACGCTCACGATGGCGCTGTCCATCGTCCACCGCGCCACCGGAGTGGGGCTGTATTTCGGCACCCTGTTGCTGGCCTGGTGGCTGATCGCCGCCGCCTCCGGCCCCGGCGCCTACGCCAATGTGCAGGCCTTTACCGGCAGCTTCATCGGACGCCTGATCGTGTTCGGCTACACCTGGGCGCTGATGCATCATCTGCTGTCGGGCTTGCGGCATCTGGTCTGGGACCTCGGCTACGGCTTCAAGGCCAATGAGCGCGAGGCCATGACCTGGGGCGCGCTGATCGGCGGCATTTCGCTGACCGTGCTGGTCTGGATCGTCGCCTACACCGTCGGAGCCGGACGATGAACGCTCCCAAATCTCCTTCGATGCGCACGCCGCTGGCGCGCGTCCGCGCGCTGGGCGCCTCGCATTCCGGCACTTCCGATTTCTGGCGGCAGCGCCTTACCGCTGTCGCGATGACCGTGCTGATCGTGCCAGTCATCGTGGTGGTCTTGATGCTGATCGGCAGCAACCAGGCGGGTGCCAAGCAAATCTTCAGCTCGCTGCCCATCGCGATCATCATGCTGCTCTTCATTGTCGCCAGTGCCTGGCACATGAAGATCGGCATGCAGGTCGTGATCGAAGACTATGTGCACAATGAGAAGATCAAGCTCGCCAGCGTGATGGCCAATAATTTCTTCTGTATCGCGGTGGCGCTCGCCTCAATTTACGCGATCCTCAAAATGTCATCGGGAGTGTAACCCATGGCCGAAGGCAACGGTAAGTCCAGCAACGGCACTGGCGCGGCCACCAACGGAAAAGCCTATCCGATCGAAGACCACACCTACGACGTCGTCGTGGTCGGCGCCGGCGGAGCGGGCCTTCGCGCCGTGGTCGGCTGCTCCGAGGCCGGCCTGCGCACCGCCTGCATCACCAAGGTGTTCCCGACCCGCTCGCACACGGTCGCGGCGCAAGGCGGCATCTCGGCCTCGCTCGGCAACATGCACAAGGACGACTGGCGCTGGCACATGTACGACACCGTCAAGGGGTCGGACTGGCTCGGCGACCAGGACGCCATCGAATACATGGTGCGCAACGCGCCCGAGGCGGTCTACGAGCTCGAACATTGGGGCGTGCCGTTCTCGCGCACCGAGGACGGCAAGATCTACCAGCGCCCGTTCGGCGGCATGACACTGGATTACGGCAAGGGCCAGGCCCAGCGCACCTGCGCCGCCGCCGACCGCACCGGCCACGCCATGCTGCACACGATGTACGGCCAGTCGCTGCGCCACTCGGCCGAGTTCTTCATCGAATTCTTCGCCATCGACCTGATCATGGACGACCAGGGCGTCTGCCGCGGCGTGATCGCGCTCAAGCTCGACGACGGCACGCTGCATCGCTTCCGCGCCCAGACCACGATCCTCGCCACCGGTGGCTACGGCCGCGCCTATGCTTCCTGCACCTCGGCGCATACCTGCACCGGTGACGGCGGCGCAATGGCGCTGCGCGCCGGCCTGCCGCTGCAGGACATGGAATTCGTCCAGTTCCACCCGACCGGCATCTACGGTTCGGGCTGCCTCGTCACCGAGGGCGCCCGCGGCGAAGGCGGCTATCTCGTCAATTCCGAGGGCGAGCGCTTCATGGAGCGCTATGCGCCGTCCGCCAAGGACCTTGCCTCCCGCGACGTGGTCTCGCGCGCGATGACCATCGAAATGCGCGAAGGCCGCGGCGTCGGCAAGAAAAAGGACCACATCTATCTGCACCTCGATCATCTCGATCCGAAGGTGCTGAACGAGCGGCTGCCCGGCATTTCCGAATCGGCAAAGATTTTCGCCAATGTCGACGTCACCCGCGAGCCGATCCCGATCACGCCGACCGTGCACTACAATATGGGCGGCATCCCCACCAATTATCACGGCGAAGTGCTGACCAAGGCCAACGGCGACGACAACGCCACCGTGCCCGGCCTGATGGCGCTCGGCGAAGCCGCCTGCGTCTCCGTGCACGGCGCCAACCGGCTCGGCTCCAATTCGCTGATCGACCTCGTCGTGTTCGGCCGCGCGGCAGCCCTGCGTTGCGCCGAAAAGCTGACGCCCAACGGCAAGCAGCCGGAACTGCCGGCAGGCTCCGCCGACAAGGCGCTCGGCCGGCTCGATCATTATCGCTACGCTTCGGGCGGCACGCCGACCGCGAAGCTGCGCGACAGCATGCAGCACGTGATGCAGAGCAATTGCGCGGTGTTCCGCACCGGCGAAGTGCTGAGCGAAGGCAAGAACCTGATCCACAAGGTGCATGGCGGCATCGGCGACGTCGGCACATCGGACCGCTCGCTGGTCTGGAATTCCGACCTGATCGAAACCCTCGAATTCGACAATCTGATCGTGCAGGCGGTGGTGACGATGGACTCGGCGGCCAACCGCACCGAAAGCCGCGGCGCCCATGCGCGCGAGGACTTCCCCGATCGCGACGACAAGAACTGGATGAAGCACACGCTGGCCTGGATCGGCGAGCGCGGCGACACCACGATCGATTACCGCCCGGTGCACGATTACACGATGACGAACGACGTGCAGTACATCCCGCCGAAGGCGCGGGTGTATTGATCTCGACAGCGAAGGCTTGCAAGCATGGTTGAATTCGCGCTTCCGAAGAACTCAAAAATCACCGGCGGCAAGGCCTGGCCGAAGCCGGCGGGTGCTGCCGAGACGCGCGAGTTTCGGGTGTATCGCTGGAATCCGGACGACGGCAAAAATCCGAGCGTCGATACCTATCACGTCGATACCGCCGAATGCGGCCCGATGGTGCTCGACGGCCTGATCTGGATCAAGAACCACATCGATCCGACGCTGACCTTCCGCCGCTCCTGCCGCGAAGGCGTCTGCGGCTCCTGCGCCATGAATATCGACGGCCAGAACACGCTGGCCTGCACCAGGTCGATGCACGACGTCAAAGACGCTGCGGTGAAGGTCAATCCGCTGCCGCACCAGCCGGTCGTCAAGGATCTGGTTCCCGACCTGACCAATTTCTATGCGCAATATGCCTCGATCGAGCCGTGGCTGAAGACCACGACGCCGACGCCGCAGAAGGAATGGAAGCAGAGCCACGAGGATCGCGAAAAGCTCGACGGACTCTACGAGTGCATCCTGTGCGCCTGCTGCTCGACCTCATGCCCGAGCTATTGGTGGAACAGCGACCGGTTCCTCGGTCCCGCAGCGCTGTTGCAGGCAACCCGCTGGGTCAAGGACTCCCGCGATGAGGCCACCGGCGAGCGGCTCGACAACCTCGAAGACCCGTTCCGGCTCTATCGCTGCCACACCATCATGAACTGCGCCAAGGCGTGCCCGAAGGGTCTCAACCCGTCGGAAGCCATCGCCGAGCTCAAATTGAAGATGGTCGAGCGACAAATTTAGGCAAATTGCTGGTATGTCCGAGTCAATGGCCCGGACGACGACCGGTCGGGTTCCAGTTTCCGGGCCGCTTTGTTCCCAAACCGGTTTGACGTAAGATTCGCTTCGGAGTTCGGAGCGCCCGTGCAGACCGCACAACGCAATTCGCTGAGATTGCTGCAATGGATGATGGGCGCTTCGCTGGCCCTGCCGCTGGCGCTTTTCGTCCTTGCTTCCACCGTTTCCTGGTTCTCGGTCAACGAGAGCGCCGACCGCGAAATCGAGCGCTCGCTCGACGTCGTGCACGAGCACGCGCTGAAAGTGTTCGAAACCATCGACCGCAGCCTGTCGGAAATCGCCGAGGTGATCCGAGGCATTCCCGACGCCGGCATCGCCTCGCGCGAGGAAGCGCTGCATCTGCGGCTGAAGCAGCTCGCCGCTTCGCTGCCCCAGGTGAAATCGGCCTGGGTCTTCGACGTCAAAGGCCGTGCGCTGGTCAACAGCCTGGTGGTGCCGGCGCCCAACATCGATTTCTCGGACCGGGATTATTTCAGGGCGCATGTCGCCGGTGACATCGGGACCTATATCGGCGACGCGCTGAAGCCGCGGCCGCCCTATCAGGGCGCACCGTTCTTCGGGTTCAGCCGGCGGCGGCAAAACGAGGACGGCAGCTTCGCGGGCGTTATCCAGGCGTCCGTGCTCCCGGAATATTTCGAGAATTTCTACGCCCGGATCGGCCGTGAGCCCGGCAGCTTCTTTGCGCTCGGGCTGAGGGACGGCGCGATCCTGGCCCGTTTCCCGACCATCGACTGGGATCTTCGCCTCGACCTCTCCGGACCGGCTGGACAAAAGATCGCGGCCAACCCCATGGCCGGCCTCATCACCGTGACGTCGCCGGCCGACGGTATCGAACGCCGCCTCGGATACCAGCGCCTCGCCGAATACCCGATCTATATCAGCGCCGGGCTCGAGACCTCGGCGATCCGGGCGCGCTGGTTCTCCACCATGAGCCAGCATCTGATCTTCGGCGCACCGGCCACCGCCCTGCTATTTTCCCTGCTCGCCCTCGCCTTGCGGCGGACACGGCATCTTTATCACGAAGCCGACAAGCGGCAGGAGGCCGAGGAGGCGCTGAAACATAGCCAGCGGCTGGAAGCGCTGGGACAACTCACCGGCGGCGTCGCGCACGACTTCAACAATTTGCTCACGGTGATCCGCGCTTCCGTCGACCTGTTGCGGCGACCGGACCTGCCGGAACCGCGCCGGCTGCGCTACATCGATGCGATCTCGGACACGGTCACGCGTGCGGCCCGATTGACGGGCCAGCTGCTGGCGTTCGCGCGCCGTCAAACGCTCAAGCCGGAACTGTTCGACGTCGGCCAGAACGTGCAGATGCTGAGCGAGATGATTGGAACGTTGATCGGTTCGCGGATCGAGATCGCGACCCACGGGCCGGGCGAACCATGCTTCGTCAATGCCGATGCCGGCCAGTTCGAAACCGCGATGATCAACATGGCGGTCAACGCCCGCGACGCCATGGATGGCCGCGGCAGGCTGACCATCACGGTGCGCAGGGCTGCCGAACTGCCCGGCGCGGCCGCGCAACCGCAACGGCCTCGCGACCAAAACCCTGGTGCGCAAAATCCGGCGGGTCAAAATTCCGAGGGTTACATCGCGGTTTCCGTCGAGGATACCGGCATCGGCATTCCCCAGGAGCAGTTCGGGCAAATCTTCGAACCATTCTTCACCACCAAGGAAGTCGGCCAGGGCACGGGCCTGGGCCTGTCCCAGGTGTTCGGTTTTGCCCGGCAATCCGGCGGCGAGGTGGTGGTGACCAGCGAAGTCGGCAAGGGCAGCATTTTCACGCTGTATCTGCCGCGCGTCGCCGGCGATGCCAGGGCGCAGCAGATCTCGGCGGAAGATGCCCCGCCGCTCGACGGCAGGGGCATGTCGGTGCTCGTGGTCGAAGACAATATCGAAGTCGGAAAATTCACGACCGATGCGCTGACCGAGCTCGGTTATGGCACGACCCTGGTCGATAACGCCTCGCACGCGCTCGAGGAGCTGGCGGCGGGCGCCGATCGCTATGACGTGGTGTTCACCGACGTGGTGATGCCGGGCATGACCGGCATCGAACTGGCGCAGGAGATCCGCCGCTATCATGCCAACCTGCCGGTCGTGCTGACCAGCGGCTACAGCCACGCGCTGTCGGAGAACGGCAGCGACGGTTTCGAAGTGCTGCAGAAACCCTACTCGATGGAGCAGCTCTCGCGCGTGCTGCACCGGGTCGCCCGCTGGCGCCGGATGAAGCGCAGCACCGCGACGCCGGCGTCCTGAACACCGCTATCGGCTTGCGGAACCGTCACGGAACCTTCTGATTTTCTTTTCGTTATCGGGCCATGGCCAAGCCCGCTGTAACGTCGAAATCGTCCGCGAAGAAATCCGCTTCGGACCGGAAATCCGGGAAACAGTCATCGCCAGAAAAATCGGAGATCGTCGACATCGTTGCGGAAGATGGCGATCACGTCGAACCGCCGCCGCCCGAAGTGATCGAACCCGATCCGGAATTATCACCTGAAGAGGCCGAGGAAGCGCGCAAGGATTATCTGCTGACGCGGTTCTGGATCAGCGCGCGCGGCTATTGGGGCAGAGGCGGCGACCGGCTGGCATGGGTGTTCTCGATCGGGCTCTTGATCCTGATCGTCGCCAATGTCGGTTTCCAGTACGGCATCAATGTCTGGAACCGGGCGATCTTCGACGCCATCGAGAAGCGCGAATCCGCCACCGTATTCTATCTGACCGCGGTGTTCTTCCCACTCGCGATCGGCAGCGTGTTGCTTGGCGTCGCCCAGGTGTTTACGCGGATGAGCATCCAGCGCCGCTGGCGCGCCTGGCTGACAAGCTCTGTCATGACGCGCTGGCTGGCCAATGGCCGCTATTACCAGCTCAACCTCGTCGGCGGCGATCACACGAATCCGGAATACCGCATCGCCGAGGATTTGCGGATCGCAACCGATTCGCCGGTGGATTTCATCGCCGGCGTCACCTCGGCTTTCCTCTCTGCGGCAACCTTCATCGTGGTGCTCTGGACCATCGGCGGCGCGCTGACGGTAACGCTCGGCGGATCGACGGTGACTATTCCAGGCTTCCTCGTGATCGCCGCCGTCGTTTATGCCGCGATCGCCTCCGGCTCGATCGTGATCATCGGCCGCCGCTTCGTGCAGGTGTCCGAAGACAAGAATCAGGCCGAGGCCGAATATCGCTATGCGCTGACCCGGGTGCGCGAGAACGGCGAGAGCATCGCGCTGCTCGGCGGCGAGAAGGAAGAGCGCGACGGCATCGACAGGAATTTTACCAATGTGCTGCGGCAATGGTCAAAGCTCGCGCATCAGCACATGCGCACCACGCTGGTGTCGCAGGGATCGGGCCTGATTGCGCCGGTGGTGCCGCTGTTGCTGTGCGCGCCGAAATTTCTCGACGGCAGCATGTCGCTCGGACAGGTGATGCAGGCGGCATCCGCCTTCACCATCGTGCAGACCGCGTTCGGCTGGCTGGTCGACAATTATCCGCGGCTGGCCGACTGGAACGCCTGCGCGCGCCGCATCGCCTCGCTGATGATGTCGCTCGACGGCCTGGAGCGCGCCGAGCGCGGCGACGGCTTCGGCCGCATCAAGCGCGGCGAGACCGCGGGCGAGGCCATGCTCAGCCTGAACGATCTCTCGGTGACGCTGGACGACGGGACCGCCGTTGTCGGCGAGACCGAAGTGGTCATCGAGCCGGGCGAGCGCCTCTTGGTGGCCGGTGAATCCGGCACCGGCAAAAGCACGCTGGTGCGCGCGATTGCGGGCCTGTGGCCATGGGGCGGCGGCAGCGTCAATTTCCATCCCGACCGCCGGCTCTTCATGCTGCCGCAAAAGCCCTACATCCCCTCCGGCACGTTGCGCCGCGCGATCGCCTATCCCGGCGCCGCCGAGGACTGGAATCCCGAACAGATCTGCGAAGCCCTGCACAAGGTCGGGCTCGATCACCTCAAGGAAAAGATCGAGGAAGAGGCACCGTGGGACCAGACGTTGTCCGGCGGCGAAAAGCAGCGGCTGGCGTTCGCGCGGCTGTTGCTGCACAACCCCGACATTGTGGTGCTGGACGAGGCGACCTCCGCGCTCGACGAGAAGAGCCAGGACAAGATGATGGAAATGGTCACGCGCGAACTGCCCAAAGCCACCATCGTCAGCGTCGCGCACCGCGCCGAACTGGAAGCCTTCCATAGCCGCAAGATCGTGCTGGAGCGGCGCAAGGGCGGCGCCAAGCTCGTCAGCGACGTCGATCTGATCCCGCGCAAGGGCAAACGCCGCCTGCTCGGCCGCTTCCTGCGCCCCCGCAAGGCGCCGCCAAAAAAGGCGGCGTGATGACTGGCTGTCGTCCCGGCCTTGGGCCGGGACCCATAACCACCGGCTTAAATTGTTGTCAAAGGCGTCAACTACTGCCTCTCAACCGATGGGCCGCGGAGTATGGGTCCCCCGATGCGCAATTGCGCATCTGAGCTCAAGGCCGGGACGACGAGAGTTGGAGTCCTCGCTAAAATTCGCTATGCATGCGCCGCTTTCCGACGAGGATGACAGCTTGAAACCCGACAACGACCCCACGCCCGCGCCGTTCGGCGCGTTCGCACCGAATGCCGCGCAGGCCGCGATCATTGCGCTGGCGCATCGCTCGCGGCTCAAGCGGGGCGCGTTCCGCCCGATGCTGTCGCGGCTGATCAATCTCTTGCGCGCAGGCCCCGTCGACGTGCCATATCAGGGCGCCTCGTTTCGCTTCTACCATCAGGCCAGCGCCACCGAGCGCGGCGCGCTGTTCAATCCCGACTACAACATCGAGGAGCTGGATTTTCTGCGCGCGCATACGCCTTCCGGTGGCGTGTTCGTCGACGTCGGCGCCAATGTCGGCACCTACGCGATGGTATTGGCGCGCCATGTCGGCCCAGGCGGCAAGGTGATCGCGATCGAGCCGCATCCGGTGACGCATGCCCGGCTTGCCTTCAACAATGCGGCATCCGGCTATACCCAGACCAGGCTGCTCGCTGCCGCCGCGGGTCCCGCCGATGGCGAGCTGATGATCGAAACCGACGGCGACAATCTCGGCGCCAGCCACATCGTATCGGGGCAAGCCTCGAACAAGGCGATCAAGGTGCCGTCGCTGCGGCTGCAACGCATCCTCGATGAAGCAGGCGCCGCGCATGTCGATGCGCTCAAGATCGATATCGAGGGTTTTGAGGACCGCGTGCTGACCGGCTTCTTCAAGGAGGCTCCGCAATCGCTGTGGCCACGCGCGGTGGTGATCGAACATCTGTCAGAGAATGAATGGCAAAATGACTGCATCGCCGACATGCGCGCGCGCGGCTATGCCGAGACCGGCAAGACCCGTAGCAATACGCTGCTGGTGCGCGGCTGAATAATCATTCCACAAGCCACGGGAGCTTTCGATGATCGACCATATCGGTTTTCCGGTTTCGGATTATGCGCGAGCCAAGGCCTTCTATGTGAAGGCGCTGGCGCCGCTCGACTACGTCCTCGTGATGGAGGTGACGCAGGAGCAGACCGGCCATGATCCCGCCGCCGGCTTCGGCGCCAACGGCAAGCCGGATTTCTGGATCGGCGGCGAAGGCGGATTGAACAAGCCGCTGCATGTGGCGATTCTCGCGAAAGACCGCGCCACCGTCGATGCCTTCTACAAGGCCGCCTTGGCCGCCGGCGGCCGCGACAACGGCGCGCCCGGGATCCGCGCGCATTACCATCCGAATTATTACGGCGCCTTCGTGCTCGACCCTGATGGCCACAACATTGAGGCGGTCTGCCACACGCTGGGATGATCGGGTTCCCACAGGGAACATTGTGCCATCCGCGCCGTTATCGTTGATGCCGATCGAACCTCCCGAAATCCCGCCGCCTACGCCGGGAACACCAACCGAGCCGCCGCGTGAAGATCCTCCGGGCAATCCCCGCCCTGAGGTGCCGCCGCCGATGCGCGAGCCCGGAGCACCCCCACCACCGCAGGAGTTGCCAGGCAAGATGCCGGATGAATTGCCGGTGCGCGGTCCGAACGAACCCTCTACGCCCAACCCGGCCACCGATCAGCCCAGTAACTTGGGACGCGCCGGGTTGTCGGGCGCGTCCCAAGTTACTGGGGCAACAAGGGGGACAATGTGAGTTTGGATTCGATGCTTATGCCTGAATGCGCAATGAACAATTGCGCGTTCAACCCATTGCGCCAGCGAAATAAAAAGCCGACGCTTTTCCAGCCCGCCACAATCCGGCCTAATGATTAGCCGTTGATCGACCGGCCGAAACATTCGGCAATAACTCATCCGTTGCTACCAGGTTTTTTCCAGGGACCAAGATCATCATGACAAACCTCCGCATCGTGCTGCTTGCCACGACCGCTCTGACGGTGACGCAGCTTGCGACCTCCGCATCGCACGCGCAGACCGCGCCGCTCGTTGTCGCGCAGGCCAGGGAAGAGCTCGGTCCCGATGGAAGGCCGAAGGCGCCGCCGAAGGGCGCGCCGCCGCCTGCCGCAAGGCCTGCGACTCCGCCCGCGCCGCCACCGGCTGCGGCTCCGCCTCCGCGCCCGACTCCCCCGCCGCCTCCGCCGCCTGCCGCGGCGCCTCCTCCGCGTCCCGCACCGCCGCCGGCCCCCCCCGCTGCGGCACCGCCGCCGCGCCCGACCCCTCCTCCCGCGCCTCCACCGGCGGCTGCGCCGAAGCCACCGGCTCCGCCGGCACCGCCCACGGCTGCGCCGCCACCGCGTCCGACCCCACCGCCGCCGCCTCCCGCGAGTTCGGCACCGCCCGCGCGCACCACGCCGCCACCGCCGCCAGCGGCAACAACAACCCCGCCGCCGCCTCCGGCCGCAGGTAGCACAACGACGACCCCTCCAGGCGCGCCGCCACCGCGCGCCGGGCAGCCTCCTTCTGGCACGCAGCCTCCGGCTGGCACCAAGCGTGTGCCGGGAACGCCGGGGGCAGCACCCACGGGAACGCCGCCCACCACAACGGCACCGCCGACCCCTGCGCCTTCGCCAGCGGCACCTTCGACCGCCGCGCCTCCGGCCGGAACGCCTTCGACGACGCCTCCCGCCGGCGCTGCACCGACGGCGCGGCCCGGTACACCACCGCCGCCCGCCGCAGGTGGCGTGACGACGACACCTCCGGGTGCGCCGCCACCGCGCCCTGGTCAGCCTCCTGCTACGCCGCCGGCCGCCGGAACGACACCCCCGCCTGCCGCGGGCGCCGCACCGACAACGACTCCGGGCCTGCCACCGCGCGCTGGTCAGCCACCCGGCGCACCGCCGACCGCCGCAGCGCCGATAGCTCCTCCGCCACCAGCGCCCGCCGGCGCCCCGGCGCCAAGTATCGTTCCTGGCACGGCAGCTGCCGCTCCGCCGCCCGGCAGGGCGCAATACACTCCGCCGACGGTGGCGCCGGCCTTCCGGGCCGCACCCACGGTCACAACGCAACTGCCGCCACCGCCACAGCCGCGGCGGGAGAACCTGACGCCGCTCGCCATCGGCGCAGGCGTAGTGGCAGGCGCCGTGGTCGGCGCGACCATCGCCAACATGCACAGCCAGCGGCGCGAAACCATCGAAGGCGGCCGCACCATCTACACCGAGCCGGACCGGATCATCATCCGCGACCCGAGCGGGCAGCAATATGTTCGCGGCAACGATCTCTATCGCTTCCGTTATGGTGCGCGTGACATCCAGACCGAGACCGTCGGCGGCGAAACCCGCACCGTCGTGATCCGTCCGGACGGCAGCCGGATCATCACCGTGGTCGGCAATGACGGGCGGCTGCTGCGCCGGATCCGCCGCGACGAACGGGGCCGCGAGATCATCATCATCGACAACAGCTACCGCGATCCGCGCGCGGTCGGCGGCTTCTATGTCGACCTGCCGGCGCCAGTGGTCAGCATGCCCTACGACCGCTACATCGTCAGCGCCGACGAAGCCTCCCCGGAAGTGATCTATGACACGATGATTGCGCCGCCGGTGCAACGGATCGACCGCCGCTACTCGCTCGACGAAATCCGCTACAGCCCCAATGTCCGGATGCAGATGCCGAGTATCGACATCAACAGCATCAACTTCGCGACCGGTTCGTGGGAGATCCCGCCGGACCAGGCGGCGAAGCTGCAGGCGATCGCCGACGGCCTCAACCGGGCGATCCAGGCCAACCCGCGCGCGGTGTTCCTGATCGAAGGGCACACCGACAGGGTCGGCTCCGACGTCGACAATCTGTCGCTGTCGGACCGCCGCGCGGAATCCGCTGCAACGCTGCTGACGCAGCAGTTCGGCGTCCCCGCGGAGAACCTGACCTCGCAAGGTTATGGCGAACAGTATCCGAAGGAGCCGACGGACGGACCGAGCGAGATCAACCGGCGCGTGACGGTCCGCAACATCACGCCGCTCCTCAACGGTGGGCAGGCGTCGCTGCCGCCGCCCCCACCCGGCACCGCACCGCCGCGCCGGTAAGGTCATGACAAAATGAAAATGGCCGGGAGCAATCCCGGCCATTTTTGTTTCGATCAACGAGTCGTCCCGGCCTCGTGCGCAATTGCGCATCTGAGCTCAAGGCCGGGACGACATTGAGAGTCCTTCTACGGTGCCGGCGCGGCGAGCCCCAGCGCCTCAGTCATGACGCGAAACACTTCCGTATTGTCCATCGAACCCTTGACCCGTTCGCTGCCGGGCCCGGTTGCCGTCAGGATGACGTCTTCGCCGGAATGCACGCTGGCGTTCATCATCGCAGGCAGATTGCCGGGCCGCAGCACGGCGCCGGGAACGCCCTTGTATTTGTCGTTGGCCTTGAAGGTTTCGGAATCGCCGACCTTCACGGTCGGGTCGTTCGGGCCGTCGAGTTTGGGACGGAACGTCTCGTAGTGGTCTGGCAGGCTGGCCGAGAAGATCGCAAGCCGCCGGCTGACGTCGACGCGCGACGGATAGCCGTCAGCATCGGGCGCCGGGTAATTCGGGAAGCCGGCCTTGTCGTAGACGCCGACGCGTTCGCGCATCGGCACGTTGGGCGTGGTGCTCATGTCGTCGTTGATGGTGCCGACAAGGGCGTTGGGATGGTTGTGGTCCGGCGTCACCAGGATCAGGGTGTCGTCGCCGCGCTTGCTCGCCCAGTCGCGGGCGAGGCGCACCGCGTTGTCAAGCATGATGGTGTCGAAGACGGCGCGCTCAAAGTCGAGTGCATGCGCGTATTTGTCGATCAATCCGGATTCCACCATCAGGAAAAAGCCGGCCTCGTTTTTCGACAGCACGTTCAGCGCGGCCTGGAGCTGTTCGGTCAGGTCGGGCTGCTCGGGGAATTTCTTGACGCCGCCGCCCTTGAGGAATTTGCGGTCCAGCGCACCATCCATATTTCCTGTGGCGAACAGCCCGAGCAACTGGCGCGTCTCGGGTTTGGCCGCCAGCGTATTGAGCTCGCCCGCGGTCGTCGCCAGGGCATAGCCGGCCTCGCGGAACCGGGCGATATAATCGACCTCGTCCTTGCGCTTGGATCCGGCCGCAGACTTCGGCAGGAAGTTCGCGCTGCCGCCGCCGAGCAATACGTCCGGCTTCGCCGCGAAAAGCTGCTCGACAATCTCGTCATAGGCGCTGCGGCGGCGGGTATGCGCCACCATCGCTGCCGGCGTGGCGTCCTCGACTTCGGTGGTGGTGACGATACCGATACTCATCTTGAGCCGGCGCTTGGCGAGGCTCGTGATGGTCTCGACCTTGGGATCGTCGAACGCGCTGGCGGTACGGTCCGCATAGACCCCCATCGCATTGACCGCGCTCTTGTGGCCGGTGGAATAGGCGCTGGCCGAGTTTGCCGAATCGGTGATGATCGAATCCGAGCCGGCGGTCGCCACCAGCGCGGTATGAGGCATGTCGTCCATCGCGAGCTTGCCGAGGCTCTTGCCTTCCGCGATGCCCTTGGACAGCAGTCGCGCCCCGGCGCGATGGGCGGGCGACATCCCGTCACCGATGAACAGGATAACGTTCTTCGCCTTGCGCGGCCCGGTGTCGTAGACCGTCCATGCCACCTTGCGGCTGCGCGTACCGTCGCTGACTTCGACCGTCACGTCCCCAGACTTGACGATGCTCACATCGCGCAGCGTCAGCGCCGACTGGTCCTTGTTGTCTTCGCGCTCGACGAACGTTCCGGACCCGCCGAACGCCTTGGCATAGTCCTCGCCATTCACGGTCACCTTCAGCTTTGAAGGATCGACGCGATCGGGGAATTCGACCTTGAAGTCGAAGCGCGCCCCCGCAAGAATCGATGCGCGGTCGATCGGATAAATGGTCTGGGCAAAAGCCTGACTTCCCGTCAGCAGGACAATCAGGGCTGCAGCGGCGAGGGACTTGTTCATGATGCGGGTACCGTGTCGGAGGATAAATCGCCCGGGCGGCTATCGGCCCGGGCAGGCACAGGCATGCGCCTACGCTTTATCCTTTAAGGGCCGCAGATGACATTTACATTACATCCAAGGTCAGCGCCGGGAGTAACCCCTTACAGATCCAGCTTCTTCTTGCGCGGACCGAGCGCTGAGCAACCGCAGCGCATTGAGCTTGATGAAACCGGCGGCGTAATCCAAAAAGTTACGCCCGCGCGGTTCAGCTCTTGTCGTTACCGAGCTTGAAGATCTCGGAGCCATCCCCGCTCGAGAGCAAGCCGGTGTCCGAATAGAGCTTCAGCTTGGCGCGGGTATCCGTGATGTCGAGGTTGCGCATGGTGAGCTGGCCGATACGGTCGGCCGGCGTGAATGCCGCGTCTTCCACCTTCTCCATGCTCAGCCGCTCCGGCTGATAGGTCAGGTTCGGGCTCTCGGTGTTCAGCAGCGAGTAATCGTTGCCGCGGCGCAGTTCGAGCGTCACCTCGCCGGTGACAGCGCGCGCCACCCAGCGCTGCGCGGTTTCGCGCAGCATCAGGGCCTGCGAATCGAACCACCGCCCCTGGTAGAGCAACCGGCCGAGGCGCATGCCGCTGATGCGGTATTGCTCGATGGTGTCCTCGTTGTGGATGCCGGTGACCAGGCGTTCGTAGGCGATGTGCAGCAGCGCCATGGCGGGCGCTTCGTAGATACCGCGGCTCTTGGCCTCGATGATCCGGTTCTCGATCTGATCGCTCATGCCAAGGCCATGACGGCCGCCGATGGCGTTGGCTTCGAGGAACAGCGCGACCGGATCGACAAACGTCTGGCCGTTCAGCGCGACGGGCTGGCCCTCCGCAAAACGCACGACGACCTTTTCGGCCTTGACGGCACAGTCGTCGCGCCAGAACGGCACGCCCATGATCGGATTGACGATCTTGATGCCGGTGTCGAGGCTCTCGAGATCCTTGGCCTCATGGGTTGCGCCCAAAATATTGCTGTCGGTCGAGTAGGCCTTTTCGGCGCTCATCTTGTAGGCGAAGCCGTTGGCGGTCATGAACGCCGACATCTCCGCGCGCCCGCCCAGTTCGTCGATGAACTGCTGGTCGAGCCAGGGCTTGTAGATCCGCAAGCCCGGATTGGTCAGCAGCCCGTAGCGATAGAACCGCTCGATGTCGTTGCCCTTGTAGGTGGAGCCGTCGCCCCAGATGTTGACGCCGTCCTCTTTCATCGCCGCCACCAGCATCGTGCCGGTGACCGCGCGGCCGAGCGGCGTGGTGTTGAAATAGGTGGCGCCGCCGGTGGAGACGTGGAAGGCGCCGGACTGGATCGCGGCGATGCCTTCGTGGACCAATTGCATGCGGCAATCGACCAGCCGGGCTTTTTCGGCGCCGAACTCCAGCGCCTTGCGCGGAATCTCGTCGTAGTCGGCCTCGTCTGGCTGGCCGAGGTTGGCGGTATAGGCAAAGGTGCGGGCGCCCTTTTGCTTCATCCACACCAGCGCCGCCGAGGTGTCGAGGCCGCCGGAAAAAGCGATGCCGACTTTTTCCCCCTTGGGCAGGCTCTTCAGGATCGTACTCATCGTGCTTCCAATCGGTCGAAATGGCGGATGCCGTTATAGCGTTTTCAAGCGAAGTGGATACCGGTTCGCGTGAAGAAAACGCGTCAAAACAAGAATCTAGAGCTTCGGTTCTGATCCAATCAGAACCGCTAAGCTCTAGCGGCTCTAGGTGGGCGAATATCAAACTTTGCGCGGATGGGCACGCGATTAATGGCGGCAGGCCGCAGCGGACCGGGATCGGATTACCCCGCCTGGCGCGCGCGCCTGGTCAGACGCCCCCAGGGCCGGGCCCATCGCGCCAGTCTGGCCTCGATCTCGGCGTCCGATTTCCGGGTCGAGGGCCAGCGGTATAGCCAGCCATGGGCCAGCCAGATCACGAAGAAGCTCACCAGGCCGGCGGCCGCCACGTCGGTGAAGAAATGCCCGCCAAACGCCATCCGGAGCACGGAGGTCGTGATCCCGAACAGGGTCGCTGCGGTATAGGCCAAAGCGCGCCACGCCGGCGGCGTCAGCGCGGCAGGAGCATAGGTCCAGAATGCGGTGGCGCCTTCGCCGGAGAAGAACGAGCAGTTGCGCCCACAGGCCCCGCGCGGATCCCAATACGGAACGAAAGCCCACGGCCCGTTGAACTCCGTCACCACCACCGGCCGCGGCCGGCCCCAATGGCTCTTGAAGGTTAGGTTGGTGAGAACCACGGCGGAAAGAAGGATGGTGAGCAGCAGAAACACCGCGGCGCGCGCGGGAACCAACATCGGCCGGTCCGGCCGCACCAGCTTCACCACGATGGCTGCTAGCGCCGGCAGCGCGAGCGCCCATGCGACCCACATCGCACCATCGCGCGCAAAGGCGGCGAGTGCGCTCTGCTTCAGCGGAAACGAGGCGGTCGCGGGATCGTAGAACAGCGCCGCCAGTTTCAGATCGAGTTCGGGGAAAATCCCGAACAGCAGTCCGATAATGAGCGCCAGCCCCAGCGCGATGAGAAGTCCGGTCCGGTTCATGGCGCGGGGTTTAGCCGAGGGGATAGGTCTTGAAAAGGCTCACGAAGGCGGCCGCGAATGCGCCGGCAGCGGCGGTGGCGGGCGCGACGGCGGCGGCGGCTCGCGCCATGCGCCCGCGCTGCGGCCCGCGATCATCCAGTAGACCAGGCCTGCGACAATGCCCGCCCCGGTCAGGATTTCGAGATGGCGGCGGACGATGCCATCGAAGCGCATCGTCTCGGGATCGAACGGGATCAGGCCGAGATAGCAGGCGGCCCCCACGATCGCACCGCCGATCGCGTAGGTCAGTACGCCCCGGATATAAAATGCTTCCGTGATCAGAACCACGATCAGCGCCGGCAACAGCGCGAAGCCCGAGACGAAGATGAATCCGAAACCGAGCACGACATTGATCGCGCTTTGATCGATCTGCCCGGAGCCGAGATCGCTGAATTCGGGATACAGCACCGCGCCGACCACGATCATCCCTGCCGCGAGACAAGCGAAGAGAAACGCGAACAGGATGACGAAGAGGCGGCCGATCAGCGCCATTGGTCACACCGTCATTGCCTGCGACAAACGCGAGGCGTTTGCGCAAGGGAGCGAAGCGACGAAGCAATCCATCTCTCGGCACGCGGAGAGATGGATTGCTTCGCTTCGCTCGCAATGACGGCGGGACTCATCTCAGTCCGTCATCGCCATCGCGCGCAGCGCCTGACGCTCGCGGGCGGACAATTTTTCGGTCTCCGATTTCAACTGGCCGCAGGCGGCGAGGATGTCGCGGCCGCGCGGCGTGCGCACCGGCGAGGAATAGCCGGCGTTGAAAATATATTCGGAGAATTTTTCGATCTGGTCCCAGTCCGAGCATTCATACTTGGTGCCCGGCCACGGGTTGAACGGAATGAGATTGATCTTCGCCGGAATGCCCTTGAGCATTTTCACCAGCAGCTTCGCATCATCCATGGAATCGTTGACGCCCTTGAGCATCACATATTCGAAGGTGATGCGACGCGCGTTCGACGAGCCCGGATAATCGCGACAGGCTTGCAACAATTCCGCAATCGGATATTTGCGGTTGAGCGGCACCAGTTCGTTGCGCAGTTCGTCGCGCACCGCATGCAGCGAGATCGCCAGCATGACGCCCATCTCGTCGCCGGCGCGCACGATGTTCGGCACCACGCCTGAGGTCGACAGCGTGATGCGGCGGCGCGAGATGCCGACGCCTTCATTGTCGGCGACGATCAGAAGCGCGTCTCGCACCGCTTCGAAATTGTACAGCGGCTCGCCCATGCCCATCATCACCACATTGGTGACGAGCCGGCTGCCGGTCGGGGTCTCGCGATCGGCCCAGTCGTTGAGGCGGTCGCGCGCCACCATGATCTGGCCGACGATCTCGCCGGCGGTGAGGTTGCGCACCAGCCGCTGCGTGCCGGTGTGGCAGAACGAACAGGTCAGCGTGCAGCCGACCTGCGAGGAAACGCAGAGCGTGCCGCGATCGGTCTCGGGGATATAGACGCACTCGACTTCATGCGCCTTCTCATGGGAATTGCCGCTCGGCAGCCGCAGCAGCCATTTGCGGGTGCCGTCGTTGGAGACCTGCTCGGCGACCACTTCGGGACGATCGACGGTGAAATGCTGCACTAGTGTGCTGCGCATATCCTTGGAAATGCTGGTCATCGCGTCGAAGTCTTTGGCGCCGCGGACATACATCCAGTGCCAGAGTTGCTGGGTGCGCATCTTGCGCTGCGCGGGCAGAACGCCGATCTCGCCGAGCCGGTCGGCGATCTCGGCGCGCGACAGGCCGATCAGCGACGGTTTTGCCGGCGGCACATAGGTTTCGAGCGGAATCTTCTCGAGGGGAGCCCCGGCCGCTGAATTTTGCTCGATCGAATCTAGGCTCATCGCAGTTCTGTTCCGGAATGATTTTCTCCCTCATCCTGAGGAGCGGCGTCTTCGCCGCGTCTCGAAGGATGAAAGCCGGGCCTCGTGGTTCGAGACGGCGCTGACGCGCCTCCTCACCATGAGGGGAGACAGCCATCAAATAGGCCTTCCAGGGTCAACTGGAAAGCCACGAAATGGGTTAGTTTCGGGCTCAAATGCTGGTTAACGCCGGCAATCCTGGGCCAATTTGTCGAGCGCCTGCGACAGGCCCTTCAGCGAGAAGGTATCGGTGGTCTCGGTGCCCTTGGCCGAGACGCCCTTGACGGTGACGTCGGCGGCCTTGCGCATGGCGTCGACCATCCGCTCTTCCTCGGCGGCGTTCTTGATCCAGAGCCCGTCGCCCTGGGTGTACATCGCATACGACGCGCCGCCGACCTCGAGCGAGGATTCCGAGCCCGGCTTCAGCGCGTAGCCGATCATGATCGAAACTTCGTTGGTGACTTTTTCGGCCGGGCGCGTCGAGACGAAGGCATAGGCCGGGTCGCGCGGACGGTTCGGCGGATTGGTCTTCGACGATGACGGCTTTGCCAGCGCGAAGCACACCTTCTTGCCGTTCGGCGTCGCCGTGTAGGCGCCCCAGGTGCCGAACTGGCCAATGAGCGTCGGCTCCGCACCACCGGCGGCCGCCGCCGCGGCAGCCTCCGGCTTGGCGGCAGACTTCGCTGCGGCGGCGGGTTTAGCCGCGTCCTTGGCGCCCTTCGGCGCAGCCGACTGCGCCTGCGCGAGGCTTGAAGCCGCACACAGCAACGCACTCAGAACAAGGGATGTCAGTATCTGCCGCACGGACAACTGGTTCCCTCATCATTGTGACTGGAAGATGGCCCCGCAACGCATCGCGCCGCCACCGATGGATAACCGGGAAATGCCTTTTTGGGAAGGCAGTTACGGGCGTTGGGGCCGCGGTGTCCACGGCCGTGTTGCGCGTGCCGCGCGCCTCGCGCGGACCTAACCTTTGGTGCGGCCCTCGCGCTGTTTCTGCCACTGCGCATCCGTCCATTGCAGCAGGTCCTCGGCGCCGGAACTGCGCAAATGCGAACCGCCATCCTGCACCACCATCTCGCCATTGATGTAGCCGGCCTGGTCGGAAATCAGGAAGCTCGCCAGATTGGCGAGCTCGCTGTGTTCGCCGGCGCGGCCGAGCGGATTGCGCTGCGCCCAGCCTTCATCGCGGCCTTCGGGGCGGAGCTGGCCCGATGCGCCCGGCGTCGGGAATGCACCGGGCGCGATCGCGACGGTACGAACGCCCTTCGGTCCCCATTCCACCGCCAGACTCTTCGTCATCGCCAATACCGCGGACTTCGCCATCGCCGATGGGACCGTGAAGGCGCGGCCGGTGATGGTCGAGGTCGAGAGAATGCTCAGCACCACGCCTTTATGGCCGCCCTCGATCCAGCGCTTGCCGGCCGCGAGCGTGCAATACATCGTGCCGTGCAATGTCGGGCCCAGGATCGCGTCCGCCGCACGGAACGACAAATGCTCGGTCTGCGCCAGGAAAGTTGCGGCAGCATTGTTGACCAGCACGTCGATCGGCGCCTCGCTCCAAAGCTGATCCATCATGGCATCGACGGCCGCGCCATCGCGGATATCGCAACTGATCACCGCGACCTTGCCGCCGAGTTCACTGCGCATCTGCGCTGCCGTGGCCTCCAGCAATTCGAGCCGTCGGCCACAGATGATCAGTTCCGCGCCGAGTTCGATGAAGCGGCGTCCCATCGCGGCGCCCAGCCCGGAACCGCCACCGGTGACCAGAATCCGCTTTCCCGCCAGCAGGCCTTTTTCAAACATCGTTTGAATCCCCTATGTCCTCGTCATGATGTCCCGTCATTGCGAGCGAAGCGAAGCAATGCCGTGCGATGGATTGCTTCGCTTCGCTCGCAATGACGGGCGGATAGCTCTGCATGCGTCCTAAGCACCGAATCGGATTGTAGCCCGCCTGCAAATCCGGCAAGAAGCATGCAGTCCTCTTTGTGCGTCCGAACATCAGGTGTGTCCATGAAAGCCATTCTCTGCTCGCAATATTGTCAACCCGACGATCTCGTGCTGGCCGATGTGCCCGATCCCGTGGCCGGACCGGGCGAAGCGGTGATCGCGATCAAATCCGCGGCGCTGAATTTCTTCGACATCCTGATGATCCAGGGCAAGTACCAGATCAAGCCGCCGTTCCCGTTCTCGCCGGCCGCCGAAGTCGCGGGCGTGATCGAAAGCGTCGGCGAAGGCGTGACCGATCTCAAGGTCGGCGACCGCGTGGCGGCGTCCTGCGGGCATAATGGCGCGCGCGAAAAGATCGCGCTGCCGGCCAATTCGATCGTGAAGATTCCCGACAATCTCGATTTCGATCGCGCCGCCGGAATCTTCATCATCTATGGCACCGCGCTGCATGCGCTGGAAGATCGCGCCAGCCTCAAGCCCGGCGAAACCATGGCTGTGCTCGGCGCCGCCGGCGGCACAGGCCTCGCCGCCTGCGAGCTTGGCAAGCTGATGGGTCTGAAGGTGATCGCCTGCGCGTCGTCGGATGAAAAACTCGAATTCGCCAAGGCGCATGGCGCCGAGCTCGGGCTGAACTACAGCAAGGAAGACCTGAAGGAGGGCTTGCGCCGGCTGACGGGCGGCAAGGGCGTCGACATCATCTTCGATCCGGTCGGCGGCACTTACGCCGAGGCCTCGCTGCGTTCGATCGCATGGGAAGGCCGCTTCCTGGTGATCGGATTCGCCGCTGGCGACATTCCGAAAATGCCGCTCAATCTGGCGCTGCTCAAGGGCTGCGATATCCGCGGCGTATTCTGGGGCGCCTGGGCACGGCTCAACCCGGAGAAGAACCGCGCCAATCTGGAAAAGCTGGTGAAGTGGACCGCGGAAGGCAAGATCTCCTCGCATGTCGACCGCACCTTCCCGCTGGCGCAAACCGCCGAAGCATTGAAGGTGCTCGCCGGCCGCAAGGCGATGGGCAAGGTGATCCTGCATCCGTAATGACGCGCGACGACGGTCGCGCTTCATTCAACGTTGCATTTGTTTTGAACGAGCATCGCAGCGAAGAAAATCCAGCGGGCCGCGCGCAACGCGGCCCGTTTGTGCGACTGGCGTGCATGCGGCTTGCTCGTCGCGCGCTGCTGAAAACGCCTTCGTCCAAGGCAGTATCAAAGGCAATTGCGCGCTAACGAGATTGCAATTCTAAATCTCTGGATTACGCCAACTCGCCGCAATCAAAACAAAATGTCTCCCGATTCGAGCCGGTCGACGTCGTTTTTTCAACCCATTCGACATGCGAATAGACCGCCTAGTAAACGGGTTCCCGGACGCCGATAACAACAAGAAACAGATGCCGGCTACCCGTCGTTGCGTTCTAGTAGCGGGGAAGCATCACCATGGTGGAGAGTACAAGGCCGGTTCAATCAAGGGATCCGTTCGAAAGATTCGACGACGCGATTGACGATCCCAGGTTGAATGAGACGGCGTATCAGACATATCAATTTCCGCGGGCAGAGACGCTGGAGCCTGACCCGCCGGCCCAGAATCCGGGGGCAAACGGTCTGCGGTCAAATGATCCGCTGGAAAACGACCCGGTACCGCTTTTCCTCGCTGTCCAACGTGATGAGCGCTACCAGCAGGATGAGCGCGATCAGGAGCTCCCCGGCTATCAGCAGACTCCCGAATATTCCTTCGCAGGCGGCAAGAAGAAAAAGGCACGCGCCTCGCGCATCGTGACCGGGCTGCTGGCGCTGTCGGCAGTGGTAGGCGGTCTGGCCCTGCTCTCGATCGATTCGACACGTGCCGTCATCGTCAACGCCAAGGCCTCGCTGGCCAGCATCGCGCCCGCCCCGTTCGGCGCAGCACAAGCGGACACCGCGCCGTCGGCACCGCGCGTTGCGGCGCAGCCCGTGAATGCCGAGCCGCCGGCAGCGCCGGATGCGGCAAACACCCGCCGCATCGAGCCGGTCACATTGGCTTCCGCTTCGCCGTCACGCGACGAAATCACCGCGGCCTATCAAAGCGCCCTCAAGACCAAAATCGTCGCGGTCGAGCCGGCGACCCGTGAAGCTGCGCCCGCGGCGCGACGCATCGATCCGGATGAACTGGCGGCGCTGCTGAAGCGCGCGAAGAGCCTGCTTGCAATCGGCGACATCACCTCCGCGCGCCTGCTGCTCGAACGCGCAGCCGACGCACAGGAAGCCGATGCCGCGCTGATGCTGGCGGGAACCTATGACCCGCTTGTGCTGGGGACGCAGGACATGCGCAGCATCACGCCCGATCCGGCGATGGCGCGGCTTTGGTACCAGAAGGCCGCGCAGCTCGGCTCGTCCGACGCCAAGCGGCGCCTCAGCCAGATCCAGAACTAGGCATCTTTAGAACAACTCATCGACACGCATCACTCACGACCGCGCATCACGCGACATCGGGCATCACGCAGGGGAACAACAAATGCGACGTCTACTTGGAATGGCAGTATTTGCCATCACGATGGTTTGCGGCCTCACGGCCCGCGCCGACCAAACCGAATACGATCCGGCCAAGGTCAGCGAAGGCCTGAAGGCGATTTTCCAGTTCGGCTCGGTTGCCACCAAGCAAAGCCTGAACGCCAACACGGTGACGCTGATGTCGGGGACGATCGGCGGCACCTATGTGCAGTTCGGCGCCGACCTCGCTTCCGTGCTCGACGACGGCAACAAGTTGCGCGTACTGCCGATCGTCGGGCGCGGCTCTGTGCAGAGCGTGGCCGACATCCTGTTCCTGCAGGGTGTCGATCTCGGCATCGTCCGCTCCGACACGCTCGATTATCTCGAGCGGAAGGGCTTTGCCAAAGACATCAAGAAGCAGTTCACCTACGTGACCAAGCTCTACAATGAAGAGATGCACGTCATCGCCTCGAAGTCGGTCCGCAGCTTGCGGGATCTCGAAGGCAAGACCGTCAGCGTCGACCTTCCCAATGGCGGCACTTTCGTCACCGCGCTGACCGTGTTCGAGCGGCTCGGGATGAAGCCGAAGGTCGTCTATATCGAGCAGCGTATCGCGCTGGAAAAACTGAAGGCCGGCGAAATCGACGCCGTGATCGTTTGCGGCGGCAAGCCGTACAAGTCCGTGAGCACTTTCAAGGACGACCGGTTTCATCTGGTAACGGTGAATTATGAAAAGCCGCTGCAGAAGGATTACCTGCCCGCCAGCCTTTCCGCGAAAGACTATCCGAACCTGATTTCGGGCGAGGATCGCGTCGACACGATAGCGGTACCGGCGGTGCTTGCCGCCTATAATTGGGCGCCGAACACCGAGCGCTATCGCAAGCTGTCGCAGTTCGTGGATGCGTTCTTCACCAAGTTCCCCACCTTCCAGAACCCGCCCTTCCATCCGAAATGGAAGGAGGTCTCGCTATCGGCGCCGCTGCCGGACTGGCAGCGCCTGCCGGTCGCCGAACAATGGCTCAAGTCCCACAACATCGAAGCGGTGGCGCGGACCAAGTTCGATGAGTTCCTGAAAGCCAGCCCGGCCGCTGCGTCAAACATGAAGACGGATGGCGACCGTGAGGCACTGTTCAAGCAGTTCCAGGCTTGGGACACCGAGCGAAACGCGCGGGCGCAAGTTCGCTCCGGGTCGCAGAAGTAACGCCTCAAACCGTCATCGGGCTCGCCGCAAGCGAGTCCCGGTGGCGGGAATGAACGCGGGATTATTCCGCGTCGTCCGTCTCGACGCCCCGATTCAGCGCCGATCTCGCGGCGTCACGATGTTCTTGCGTGATGTGGCCGGCAACCATGCGGATGGCGGTGGCCAGGATCGCGGCGTCGTCGGTGAAGCCGAGCACCGGCAGCATGTCGGGCACGAAATCGAACGGCAGCACGAAATAGGCGATGGCGCCAAGCAGCGCCGCCTGCACGTGGCGCGGCGTCTGTTTGTCGAACGCGCAATAATAGGCCGCGAGCAGATCCTCGGCGAAGGGAAGGCTCGCCATCACCCGCTTCAGCTTGGTCCAGAAGCGCCGGCGCACGCTTTCACGGTCCTGCGCCAGCCGGTCGGCCGGTTCAAAACCCACGCTGTGTTCGGACGATGCCATGCTGGCGCTCCCTCAAGCCCGGCGCGGCGGATCGCCGCGGCGGGCTATCCCAGAATTGGGGATGTCCGGCCGCCGCCGCAAGATCGCTTCGCCAGGCTTCAGGCGACGCCAAGCTGCCTTGCGATCCCGTTCATGGCCTTGGCAAGCTGGATATCCAGCCTGGTGACGCCGCCGGCATCATGGGTGGCCAGCACCACCTCGACCGTCTTGTAGACGTTCTTCCATTCCGGGTGATGGTCGTTCTTCTCCGCCACTAGCGCCACCCGGGACATGAAGCCGAAGGCTTCGTTGAAATCCTTGAAGATGAACGTCCGGGCAATCGCCTCGCGGCCGGACACCTCGGACCACCCCGATAGTTCCGCAAGCGAGGCCGTTCGCGCTTCTGCCGACAGCCGTTCCACCATGATCGCCTCCGTGTTTCACACCTGCCTTACCCTAACACCGAACAGCCGCCGGGGGTCCCTGCCCAAAATAAGGCCGCAAAGAGGACAAAGGCGCGTCCTATGCCGCCGGTAACCATGACGGAGATGTAACCTCAGCCCGGCAAGGAATTTGCTACAATGGCCGTGTAAGCGCGTTGGCAGCATGAGACCGAACCTCAAACGACCGTTCAGGAATTGATGACCGACGGCCCATCGCCCACTGGAGCGCTTCCCGCCCCACCCTCGCCCCGCACGGCGCGAAGGCGGCTGGCGTTCATCGTGCTCGCCGGATTGCTCGCGATCGTCGGCGTCTTGGCGGCCGGCTATCACATTGCGACGCGGCCGGTGACACTGCGGATCGCGGTCGGCCCGGCTGGCAGCGACGACCTCAAAGTGGTCCAGGCGCTGGCACAAGCCTTCAACAACCAGCCGCACGGTCAGGTTCGGCTACGCCCGACGCAGACCGACGGCGCGCTGGCGAGCGCCAAGATGCTCGGCGACGGCAAGGCCGATCTCGCGATCATCCGGGGCGACCTCGAAGTGCCGAAGAATGCGCTGGCTGTGGCGACGCTGCGCAAGAACGTCGCGGTGTTGTGGGTGCCGTCCGCCGGCAAGGCCAATGCCAAGGGCAAGAAGGCGGCGCCTGCGATCACCAAAATTACGCAGCTCGCCGGACATCGCGTCGGCGTCGTCGGCCGCACCGAGGCCAATGTCAATTTGCTCAAGGTGATCCTGCAGCAATACGGCGTCGATCCGGCCAAGGTCGATATCGTCCAGTTTCCGGTCAGTGAGGCGGTCGAGGCCATCCGCAACCAGAAGGCGGATGCCTATCTCGCGGCGGGGCCGGTCAACAGCAAGATCACGACCGATGCTATCGCAGCTTCGATGCGCGACGGCGGCACGCCGAAATTCCTTGCGATCGATGCGGCGGAAGCGATTGCACAGAACCATCCAGCCTATGAGGCTTCCGAGATTCCCGCCGGCACCTTTGGCGGCGCGCCGGCCAAGCCGGAAGAGGAAGTCAAGACCATCAGCTTCTCGCATCACATCGTGGCGAGGAAGGGCCTGTCCGAATCCACCATCGCGGTCTTTACCCGCCAGCTGTTCGCAATCCGGCAAACGCTGAAGAACGATTATCCGCTGGCCGCCAAGATCGAGACGCCGGATACCGACAAGGACGCCACCATTCCCGCGCATCCCGGTGCGGCAGCCTTTGTCGACGGCGAGGAAAAGACCTTCTTCGAACGCTACAGCGATTTCATCTGGTGGGGCCTGATGGGGCTGTCGGCGATGGGCTCCGCGGGTGCCTGGTTCGCGGGCTACCTGAAAAAGGACGAGCGCATTGCCAGCAGTTCGCAGCGCGATCGGCTGCTGGACATGCTCGCCGCCGCACGCAACTGCGATTCGACCGAAGAACTCGACCAGATGCAGCTGGAGGCCGACGGCATCCTGCGCCATACGCTGGAGTGCTTCGAGCATGGCGCCATCGAGGAAGGCACCTTGACCGCCTTCAACATCGCGCTCGAGCAGTTCCACAACGCAGTTGCCGACCGCAAGGCGCTGTTGATGAGCATGCCGCAGAACCTGCAGCGCGCAAGCGCCCAGTTTCGGGCCGCCGGCGCCTGAACCGTTGTCCCTGTAATCCGGCCGTCATAGAACGCATCTAAAGGCTGCTCGCACGACGCGGGGATTCGTCATTCCGGAGCGATGCGAAGCATCGAATCCGGAATCTCGAGATTCCGGGTCTGGTGCTAACGCACCATCCCGGAATGACGAATTCCTCGACACGCGCTATCTCAGCCGCGCAAGGAGGTTCGCATGACCGTTAGAATTTCCCGCCGACGCTTTCTTTCCTCCACCGCAGCCACCGGCTTTGGCGTCATCGCGATGCCTTATCTCAGCCGCGCCGCCGACCGGCCGGTGATCACGCATGGCGTGCAATCCGGCGACGTCGGCGCCGATGGCGGCGTGGTGTGGGCGCGCGCTGACCGGCCCGCGCAGATGATGGTCGAAGTCGCAACGACTGAATCGTTTGCCAATGCGCGGGCGCTGCCGCCGATCGCGGCACTCCCCGAAAGCGACTTCACCGCCAAGATGCTGCTGGAAAACCTGCCCGCCGGTCAGGAAATTTTCTACCGCGTCCGGTTTTCCGATCTGTCGCATATCGACATCGCGAGCGAGGCTGTGGTCGGCCGCTTCCGCACCGCGCCGGCCGATCGCCGCGACGTCAGTTTCGTCTGGGGCGGCGATGTCGCGGGACAAGGCTGGGGCATCAATCCCGATGATGGCGGCATGTTCACCTTCGACACCATGCGCAAGCATCGGCCGGATTTCCTGCTGCATTCCGGCGACACCGTCTATGCCGATGGCCCGATCAAGCCCGAGGTGAAGCTTCCGGACGGCAAGATCTGGAAGAACGTCACGATCGAAGAAAAAGCCAAGGTGGCCGAGACGCTCGACGAATTCCGCGCCGCGCATAAATACAATTTCATGGACGAGCATGTCCGCGCCTTCAACGCCGAAGTGCCCATTTTCGTGCAGTGGGACGACCACGAAGTCACCAACAACTGGTCGCTGTCGAAGCAACTCCCCGCGGCCTACAAGGAGCGCAACATCACCCTGCTCGCCGCGCGGGCGGCGCGCGCGTTCCACGAAATGTATCCGATGCGCGAAAGCATCATCGAGCCGGGCCGGGTCTATCGCACGCTCAATTACGGCCCACATCTCGACGTGTTCATGCTCGACGAGCGCAGCTATCGCGCCGGCAACGGGCCGAACCTGGAAACCAATTACGGGCCCGGAAGCTACTTCCTCGGCCCCGATCAGATCGCCTGGCTGAAACGCGGGTTGTTGAACTCGCGCGCCACCTGGAAGGTGATCGCCTCCGACATGCCGCTCAGCATCATCGTCTATGACGATGCGGCCAACAAGAAGGGCTCGGAAGCATTCGCGCAGGGCGACGGCCCACCGCGCGGCCGCGAACTGGAGATCGCCGATATCCTGCGCTTCATCAAGACGTCTGACGTCGTCAACACGGTATGGCTGACGGCTGACGTGCACTACGCCGCCGCGCATTATTACAATCCCGACAAAGCTCAATTCCAGGAGTTCGATCCGTTCTGGGAATTCGTCGCCGGCCCGTTGCACGCCGGCACGTTCGGGCCGAACGAACTCGACAACACGTTTGGGCCCGAGGTAAAGTTCATCAAGGCGCCCGGCCTCGACAAGCAGAACCTGCCGCCATCGGCCGGCATGCAGTTCTTCGGTCACGTCAAGATCGACGGCGCCAGCGGACAGATGATCGTGACGTTACGCGACCGCGCCGATGTCGCGCTGTGGTCGACGACGCTCGATCCGAAGCGGGTGTAGGCCGCCTATCGCCTCAACAACACCAGCAACGCCTCGGTCGAGTACGGCTTTGCCAATCGCGGCTTGCTGGCGAACGCCGCCGGCAGCCTGGCATCGGCGCCGTAGCCGGTGACGAAGGCGTAGGGAATCTTCAGCGCATCCAGCCGCTCGGCAACGGCAAAACTCTTTTCGCGAATCAGGCTGACGTCGAGCAGGGCAAAATCCGGCGGCTGCGCATCGATCAAGGCGAGTGCCTTCGCCACACTTTGCGCTGTGCGCACGGACTTCACTCCAAATTCGAGAAGGGTGTCCTCGAAATCGAGTGCGATGATCGGGTCGTCCTCGACAATGAGAACGTCGTTGGGCATGCCGTCAGCGACGGGTTCCATTGTAATCGCCAGTCCCAGGTTCACTGTTCTTGTCCCATTGCCCGGGCCGAAGCCCCGGAAGCGACGCCCCGCCAACGCCTGCGCATCCATCAGTTCCGGAACTGAAACCACCACACCGGAGTTATGCTGTCTGTTCACTAGTGCACATAAAACCGCAGCCAGCTTCGTTATTGTGGTGCTCCGGGAACAAAGGAACTTTCGATGCAGACGCGACGCAATGAAGCGACCGGCGAGCGGCCGTTCAACAATCTGTTGCGGCGTCTGAACAACCCCGATTTCGCGCTACTCGCCCCGCATCTCGCCAAGGTCGACGCCAATGCCGGCGACGTGCTCTACAGCCCCGGCGATGACGTCGAGATCGTGCATTTCCCCTGTGGCCCCAGCTTCGTTTCCTATCTCGTTCCCAACGAGGATGGCCGCGACGTCGAGACTATCCTGATCGGGCGCGAAGGCGCGGTCGGCGGCATAGTCAGTCAAGGCTATTTGCCGGCCTATACCCGCATCATGGTCAAATTCGCCGGGCCGTTCGTGCGACTGTCGATCGGAAAGCTGGACGCCGCCAAGAAGCAATCGCCGCCGCTCAGCAACATTTTCGCCCGCTATGCCGACTGCATGCTGGCCCAGATCTTCCAATCCACCGCTTGCAACGCAATCCACTCGATCGAGCAGCGCACCGCGAAATGGATCATTTCGGCGATGGAACGCATCGATGGCGACGACATCGTGCCGCTGACCCACGAGCAGCTGGCGACGCTTCTGGGGGTCGGCCGCAGCTACACCAGCCGGGTGATCCAGACCTTCAAGGCCGAGGGGATTCTGGAGACCCGCCGAGGCTCGATCCTGGTCCGCAACCCGGATGCTCTGAAAATCCGGTCCTGTCCCTGCAATGAGGCCGTCAAAAGCCATTTTGAGGAGGTTTTGCGGGGGGTTTATCCCGACCCCGAAAAGGGCAATTAGGCCGAAAAACGGCTAACCAAATGCCAAACAAACCATTGTTTTTTGGCGTTTTCTGAATATATTGCGCCGCAACGCGTAAGGTATTGCCCGGTCTTTTGGCCGGGCTTCCTTTTTGGGGCCAAGGTCCAGGCCGTCGCCCTGTCGCATTTCAGGTTTATGAGCGTGATCCGGAAAAGTGGGTCCCGGTTTTCCGGCGAGATCGCGCTCCAGCCATTGTCCGAGCCAGAAGAACAGCTATGAACCTTCGTAACATCGCCATCATCGCCCACGTCGACCACGGCAAGACCACCCTCGTCGACAAGCTGCTGCAGCAATCCGGCACCTATCGCGACAACCAGCGTCAGGTCGAGCGCGCGATGGATTCCAACGATCTCGAGCGCGAGCGCGGCATCACCATTCTCGCCAAGTGCACCTCGGTGCATTGGGAAGACACCCAGATCAACATCGTCGATACTCCGGGCCACGCCGACTTCGGCGGCGAGGTGGAGCGCATCCTCTCGATGGTCGATGGCGTGATCGTCCTGGTGGACGCCGCCGAAGGTCCGATGCCGCAGACCAAATTCGTGGTCGGCAAGGCCCTCAAGCTTGGCTTGAAGCCGATCGTCGCCATCAACAAGGTCGATCGCCCCGACGCGCGCATCACCGAAGTCCTCAATGAAGTGTTCGACCTGTTCGCAGCGCTCGACGCCACCGACGACCAGCTCGATTTCCCGATTCTGTACGGGTCGGGCAAGAACGGCTGGATGGGCACCACCCCGGAAGCCTCGCACGACGTCGGCATGAAGCCGCTGTTCGACCTCGTCATCAAGCATGTCGCGCCGCCGGTGGTCGAGGAAGGCCCGTTCCGCCTGCTCGGCACCATTCTCGAAGCCAACCCCTATCTCGGCCGCATCATCACCGGCCGCATCGCGTCGGGTTCGGTGAAGCCGAACCAGAGCGTGAAGGTCATCTCGCGCGACGGCAAATTGGTTGAAACCGGCCGCATCACCAAGATCCTCGCCTTCCGCGGCCTCGAACGGCAGCCGGTCGAATTGGCCGAAGCCGGCGACATCGTCGCGATCGCGGGCCTGCCCAAGGGCACCGTCGCCGATACCTTCTGCGATCCGAGCGTTGAAACCCCGATCCAGGCGCAGCCGATCGATCCGCCGACGGTGTCGATGTCCTTCATCGTCAACAACTCGCCGCTCGCCGGCACCGAAGGCGACAAGGTGACCAGCCGCCTGATCCGCGACCGCCTGCTCCGCGAAGCCGAGGGCAACGTCGCGCTGCGCGTGGTCGAGGCCGCCGACAAGGATTCCATGGAAGTTTCCGGCCGCGGCGAATTGCAGCTCGCGATTCTGATCGAGACCATGCGCCGCGAAGGCTTCGAGCTGTCGGTGTCGCGTCCCCGCGTCGTGCTGACCAAGGACGAGAACGGCCAGCTGCTGGAGCCGGTCGAGGAAGTCGTGGTCGACGTCGACGAGGAGTTCTCCGGCGTCGTGGTGCAGAAGATGAGCGAGCGAAAGGCCGAGATGATCGAGATGCGCCCCTCGGGCGGCAATCGCCTGCGGCTGGTGTTCTACGCGCCGACCCGCGGCCTGATCGGCTATCAGGGCGAGTTGATGACCGACACCAAGGGCACGGCGATCATGAACCGCCTGTTCCACAATTATCTGCCCTACAAGGGCGACATCCAGGGCCGCCGCAACGGCGTTCTGATCTCCAACGATCAGGGCGAGGCCGTGGCTTACGCGATGTTCAAGCTGGAAGACCGTGGCCCGATGATGATCGAGCCGGGCTGGAAGGTTTACAAGGGCATGATCGTCGGCGAGCACACCCGCGACAACGACCTCGAGATCAACATCCTCAAGGGCAAGCAGCTCACCAACATCCGTACCACCTCGAAGGATGAAGCGGTGCGCCTGACCCCGCCGATCCGGATGACGCTGGAAAAGGCGCTGGCCTATATCGAGGACGACGAGCTGGTCGAGATCACGCCGAAGTCGATTCGCCTGCGCAAGCGTCACCTCGACGCCAACGACCGCAAGCGCGCGGAAAAGGCCAAGGAAGCCGTGGCGTAAGCGCTTCCTGTTATGCAGAAATCTGTGATGGCCGGGCTTGTCCCGGCCATTTTCGTCTTCGATACTGCGCCGATAGCATGACGAAGAAATCAACGACCTGATGTCCCTCCCCTCCGAAGTCGATGTAGCCATCATCGGCGCGGGCGCTGCCGGCCTCGGCGCCGCGCATGCGCTGAAGCAATCCAATCTCTCTTGCATCGTGCTGGAAGCGCGCGACCGCGTCGGCGGCCGCGCCCACACGATCCAGGCGACACCCGAAATCACCTTCGACCTCGGCTGCGGCTGGCTGCATTCGGCGGATGAAAATTCGTTCGTCGGGATCGCCGAACGATTGAAGTTCGAAGTCGACAAGACCCGCCCGCCCTGGCGCGAACAGGCCCACAACAAGGCGTTTCCGGTTGAGGAGCGAGCGGAGTTCCTTGCGGCCCTCGACGCTTTCTATGATCGCGCCGAGGCAGCCGCAAAGCAGGCCGAACAAAGCGGCCGCGATGCCGCCGCCGATCTCTGTCTCGAGCCCGGCAATCGCTGGAACCCGATGATCGACGCGATCTCGACCTATGTGAACGGCTGCGAGCTCGATTCCGTCTCGATCCTGGACATGGACGCCTATGAGGACACCGAGATCAACTGGCGCATCCGCCGCGGCTATGGCGCGCTGGTCGCGGCCTACGGCGCGTCTTGCCCGCTGGCGCTCAATTGCGCGGTGACCCTGATCGATCATTCGGGAAAACGGATTCGCATCGAGACCTCGCAGGGCACGCTGATCGCCGGCAAGGTCATCGTCACCGTGCCGACCAATTTGATCGCGGACGGGGCGGTTCGCTTTCACCCAGCCTTGCCGGCAAAGGTCGATGCCGCGCGCGGCCTGCCGCTCGGCCTCGCCGACAAGGTTATGCTGGCGCTGGACGATGGCGACGCGCTGCCGAAGGACGGCAGCCTGCGCGGCGCCACCATGCGCACCGCGATGGGCACGTATCATCTGCGCCCGTTCGGCCAACCCTGCATCGAAGGTTTCTTCGGCGGCCGCTTCGCGCGGTCGCTGGAAGACGCCGGCCCCGGCGCTCTGGCCGCCGAAAGCATCAACGAGATCGTGGGCTTCCTCGGCAACGACTACCGCCGCAAACTAAAACCGCTCGCCGAATCACGCTGGGCCCACGACCCCTTCGCCCGCGGCTCCTATTCGCACGCCTTGCCCGGCCACGCCGGTGACCGAGCGGTGCTGGCGGCGCCCGTCGATGGACGCTTGTTCTTTGCGGGAGAGGCGACCTCGCCGGGGTTTTTCACGACCGCGCACGGGGCAAGGGATTCGGGGGAGCGGGCAGCGGAAGAAGTGATGCGGGCTAGCACACCCTAACGCCATTCTATGGGCTAGACGCCTGCAGCTGATTGGTTCATTTTTCCGCTATGGCGACTAGCGCGGGCACCGATTGGACGGCGGAGGAGCTCAATCTCATTGTCGCTGACTACTTCTTGATGCTCAACGATGAAGGCGGCGGCGTTCCTTTTAACAAGGCCGAGCACAATCGCGCGCTTCAAAGCAAGATTGGCCGAAGCAAAGGGTCAATTGAATTCAAACACCAGAATATTTCCGCCGTGCTCCAACGACTTGGGTTACCCATGATTCGCGGGTATTTGCCCGCGGCAAATTATCAAAACGCCATTATTGCTGCGATCGACCGTTACCTTTCCCAGAATCCCGTTGCCTTACATCCAGAACGGACGGTCAATGGCTTTGCGGAACGGCCTGGGCTTTTCGTGGAGATGCCTCCTGCCCTTCTGCCGGCGACACTACAACGAGAAGACGTGGAGCGCCTTGTCCGGAAGTTTAATCCCGTGGAGCGCGATTTCAGAAACCGTAAGCTTGGACGCGATGGCGAGGAATTGGTCTTCCAGTTCGAGCGCGAGAAACTGGAACGGCTCGACCGGCCCGATCTTGCGAAGAAAATACGCTGGATTTCGGAGGAGGACGGTGACGGCGCTGGATATGACATCCTGTCCTTCGACGAGAAGGGCAAGGAGCGATTTCTAGAGGTTAAAACCACGGTGGGTTCCGACACCACGCCATTCTACATTACCAGAAATGAACTCTCCCTTTCTTCCGAACGACCTGAGGCATTTCGCCTGTGTCGTGTTTTTGATTTCTCAATTCGTCCAAAAATGTTTGAGTTGGCGCCGCCACTAGCAAATTTTGTTCATCTATCGCCGCTCAGCTACGAGGCATCATTTTCGTAGCCTCGCGCATCACGCGGATCGTTGCAGCGGTTCATGCTGGTCTACTCCATCACCCGCGCCCGCATATCCGCATCGGGCACGAAACATTCGTCGTACTTTCCGAAAATCCGGTAGCGGTTGCGCGCGACGAGGCTGTAGACCGCATCGCGCAACGGCTTCGGCACCCAAAACAGCACCCGAGTCCAGCCCCAACCCGGCAGCGTGCCCAACACCGTCAGCGCCGCGTCGGATTTGAACCAGGCCACGCCGCCATGGACGACGGCGTTGGTGTCGGGATCATCCGGGTTGATGCCGCAGGCTTGCGCCAGCCGCGTACCGTACGCGGACTGGATCGGTGTAAAGCGAAAACGGCGCGCGACATCACGCGTGGCGACGAAGCGGATCCAGCGCGAGCAGAAGATGCAGACGCCGTCGTAGAGGATCACGTCATCGTCCGGCCACTTGCTCATAGCGTTCTCTTTTGACGCGTTTTCTTCACGCGAACCGGTTCCCACTTCGCTTGAAAACGCTATCTGTTGTCCAACGTCAGCAACGCCACAAACATCAACACGATCGCCGGCCCCGTCTTGACCAGCGCGCCGAGCGGTTCGATCCAGAGATCCGGTGTCAGGATCGCCGCGCCCACCATATAGCCCAGCGCAACGACGATACCGGCGATGAGCCCGACCGCGGCCGTGCGGCGGAAGGCGATCAACACGCCGATGCTCATGTCCATCATACTGGTGACGGCCGTCATGGGATTGACCAGCCATTGCGGGAAATCGTGCGCCCGCAAAATATCGGCGGCGGCGGAAAACGAGATGACCAGCGAGATGAAGCCGGACACGATCCAGAACACCGCTAGGCTCGCGATGACCAGCGCCTTGACCAGGAACAGCCGCGCGAACCATTTGTCCTGGATGGTGGCCGCATGCCCGCCCACCGCCTGCGCCAGCGTGTTCGGCGCGATGCCGGTCGCCGCCATCCAGCTCGCGGGATCGCCGGTGACGCCGCGGCGCAGTTCGGCGATCGCCGTGGAGCGCATCGGCGGCATCCAGCCCAGCCTATTGGCGAGATCGCCGGCCTTGGCGCCGAGATTGAGCAGGAAACCGGAAAGCGTGACCCGCGGCATCCGGGAAGTGCCGAGCGACCAGCGGAATTGATCGATCACATTGCCGAGCGTCATCGGCTGCTTCTGCATCAGGTCCCATGTCACAGCGTTCGCCGAAGCGTCGCCGATGTCGCGGGCGGCGAGCCAGGCGATGGTGTCAGCGATATCCTCGACCGCCACCGGCTGGAACGGCGTCGCCGATTCGTCGCCGGGCAATTGCAAGGGAAATGCGGCCAGCGCCCGCAGCATCGCGCTGCCGCCATAGGCCGCCGGCGCCACGACAAATCCCGGCCGCAGGATCGCGTAAGCGATGCCGGAGGCGGCGATCAACCGCTCGGCCTCGCGCTTGGTGGTGCTGAAGGCGGTGCGATCCTCGTTGGCGGTGCCGGGGATCGAGATGTGGACGAAGCGCACCGCGCGGCCGCTGTCGCGGATTGCGGCGAGCAGGCGCTCGACGAAATCGCGATGTACCGCGCGGGTGTCGCTGCCGGGGCCGTCCTGCAGCACGCCAAGGCAATTGACCACGACATCGGCCTCGCGCTCGCGGATCAGCCGCGCCAGCGAGGCGGCGTCCATCGACATGATCGGAAGCTCGAGGTCGGAGGCGCCAGTCTTTTGCGAGGGCTCGAAATGCCGCGCGACGCCGATCGTCTGAAAACCACGGATGCGCAGATCGTCGGTGATGAACCGCCCGATTAGGCCGGAAGCACCGAGGACGAGGATCTTTCGCGTAGCCACTTCCACGTTCATTGGCCCACCTAAACCGGCTTCGTGATCATCAGCCACAGGATCGCCATGACCGAACCAAATCCTGGAATACCGAACAGGAACCAGCGGCGGAATAGCGCGAAATAGCGCGGCGGCAGGACTGTGTTCTGCGCGGCCGCCGCGCGCGCGAGATCGCGCATCTCGATCTGCATGAAGATCACGGGCACCCAGAACAGGCCCGCCGCCGCATAGAGCCCGAGCGAAGCCGAAATCCAGAGTTCGCTGAAGCCGGTCGAGGACAGCATCATCAGGAAACCGCCGGTGACCGGCTGCAGCAGCACCGCCGTCAGCGTGAACAGCATGTCGGCAATCACCACCGTCGATGCGGTGCGCGCGATGAAGGCAGCCTCACCGCTGCGATGCGCCATCAGCATGAAGAACGCGATGCCGGTGCCGGTGCCCAGGATGACGATGGCGCCCAGCACGTGCAGATATTTGATCGCGAAATACAGCGTCATCGTTTCCTGGCCGGGTTCGGCGAGCGCGGCTTCAAGGCGCGATCGAGCTCAATTGCTGCGCTTTTTACACCACCTTCGGTTTCCGGCAGCCAGTGCCCTTCGCTGCCATAAGCCCCCAGCACACGGAAATCGGCCTTGCCGCCAGCATTGCGGAATGCATCCGCGAGTTGCCGCGAGAGGGCCGGCGAAAAATAGCTGTCATTGGCGGCCACCAGCCAGGTCACCGGCACACGCGCCGTTTTGCCGAACTCCCCGGCGGCGGCGATCAGCGTGTGCGGCGCGCAGACCTGGTTCGGAAAATCATTGGCCCGGCCGCCGCGACCCGGCGCAAAGGCGATGATCGAGGCGATGTCTTTCGGATCTTCATTGGTCAACGCCAGCGCGCCCCAGCCGCCGGCCGAGTGCCCGATCACGACCATGCCTCCCGGGCGGATGAAAGGTTGTTTGCGCACAAAACCCATCGCGGCCGCGATCACGTCAGCGGTGGCGCGGCCGGCTTTGGCGTAATCGGCCTCGTCACAGCCGCCTTGATCTTCGAGATATTTCCCCCCGGTCGCGCCATGGCCCGGACGTTCCGGCACCAGCACGGCAAAGCCCCGCGCCACCAGCCAGGCCGCCAGCGCGCGGTATTCCGGCTGCGGCATTTGCGCGCGACGCAATACGTTCTGGGTTGAGGCATGCGCGATCAGCGCGAGCGGAAACGGGCCGGCGCCCGGCGGACGAAACAGTAGAGCATGCGAGGCAGGACCGAGATCGGGGGATGGCACCAGCCATTGCTGCAGGCGGTTTGGCTCGCCTTCCGCGCCTTGCGCGCCGAGGTTTTGTTGCGCCGCGCCGGGCTTCAAGCCGAGCACCGCAAGGACCGCCGCTGCCATTAACACTTTAGCCGGATGCATGAATTGGCCTGAAGCCGCCGAAGGAAGGGCAGACTTGGGAAGGGAATGGAATGCGACAACAGAATACCGGCGGCGAATCAAATCCGGCGCCTTTTTCCGTGGTCCGGATTTCTGGAAACGTCCGGAAGATCATTCTGAGCATGGTTCTGCCCCGCCCCGCATCAGCGAAATACCGGTAAAGTCAGCGCCTTGTCCTCTTTCGGTACAGCCGGACCGGAAACTGATGCAGAAAATCCACACGTTAACCGATAATTAACGATGGACCTTGAAGCCGACGCGCTGACTTGCTTTGATTGGGCCATGAGCACAACCCTGATCGAGGTTCGGCCGGCCAAAGCTGCGGATGCAGCCGCGGTGGCGTCTACCCATGACGAAGCCTGGCGCTCGGCCTATCAGGGCATCATTCCCGGCGCCGAACTCGAAAAGCTGATCAACCGTCGCGGCCCGCAATGGTGGGACAGCGCGATCCGCAAAGGCAGCCGCGTCAGCGTGCTGGTGTTCGGCGACAAGGTCGCGGGCTATGCCAATTACGGCCGCAACCGCGCCCGCAGCCTGCATTTCGAAGGCGAAATCTACGAGCTCTATCTGCGCCCGGAATTCCAGGGCCTCGGCTTCGGCCGCCGTCTGTTCACCTCCGCGCGCCGCGATCTCCTGCAGAGCGGCCTCAAGAGCATGGTGATCTGGGCGCTCTCCGACAACGATCCGGCGACGGAGTTCTACCGCGCGCTCGGCGGCCGCATGGTCGCCCGCTCCTCGGAAAAATTCGGGCTCAAGTCGCTCGACAAGGTCGCCTTCGCCTGGACCAACTGAGCGCTTTTTGCCTCAACTGTCGTTGCCGGGCTTGACCCGGCAATCCATCATTTCCTAAAGCGACTTTTGAAAGCGCGATGGATACGCGGGTCGAGCCCGCGTATGACGATTGTGCTGGTCTCGCAACCACGGAGCCCTCCATGCGCATGGACGCTATTTCGATCGGTAAGAACCCGCCGCACGACATCAACGTCATCATCGAAGTGCCGGTTGGCGGCGAGCCGATCAAGTATGAGATGGACAAGGACGCCGGCACGCTGGTGGTCGATCGCTTCCTCTATACGGCGATGCGCTATCCCGGCAATTACGGCTTCATCCCGCACACCCTGTCGGGCGACGGCGACCCCTGCGACGTGCTGGTCGCCAATACCCGCGCGATCGTTCCAGGCGCCGTCCTGAGCGTGCGGCCGGTCGGCGTGCTGTTGATGGAAGACGAAGCAGGCGGCGACGAGAAGATCATCGCGGTGCCGTCGTCGAAACTAACCCAGCGCTACGACAAGGTGAAGAACTACAACGATCTTCCCGACATCACGCTGCAGCAGATCCAGCACTTCTTCGAACACTACAAGGACCTCGAACCCGGCAAATGGGTCAAGGTGCTGCGCTGGGGCGACGCCAACGACGCCCACAAGCTGATCATGGAAGGCATCGAGCGGGCGCAGGCACAGAAATAAGCGGTAGGCTTGCGTCCGCTATATCCTCATCCTGAGGAGCCCGCGCTTGCGGGCGTCTCGAAGGATGCAGGCCCGACTGGTGGCCTCATGGTTCGAGACGGCGCAAGTGCGCCTCCTCACCATGAGGTGAGGGAGTTCCGATGCGCCGGCTGATCAGGATCGTCCGCAACCTCGCACTGATCTTGATCGCCGCGATCGCGATCCTGGCCGGCGTGCTGGCGTTCAACGTCGTCACGCATGGTTCGCGGCAAATTCAGGTGGCGGCGGTGCCGCGCGTGGCACTCGATACCCAGGCTGCCGCGACTCGCCTCGGCGAGGCGGTCCGCTTTCGCACCGTTTCGGCCTACGAAAAGCCCGACCAGCACGCCGACGCACTTCGCGGCATGCGCGCGCATATCGAGAAGAGCTTTCCGGCGTTTCACGCCGCGGCCAGGCGCGAGATCGTCGCCCAATACAGCCTGCTGTACACTTGGGAAGGCTCGGATCCCAAGAACTTGGACCCCAAAGCGCCGCCGATCGCGCTGCTCGCGCATCAGGACGTGGTGCCGGTCGCACCCGGCACCGAGAAAGACTGGCAGCAACCGCCTTTCGATGGCGTCGTTGCCGATGGTTTCATCTGGGGCCGCGGCTCCTGGGACAACAAGGGCAACCTCTATTCGATGCTGGAGGCCGCCGAAGCGATGGCCAAGGCCGGGTTCCAGCCGAAGCGAACGATCTACTTCGCGTTCAGCCATGACGAGGAGATCGCCGGCACCCATGGGACCAAAGGCATCGCCGCGTTGCTGGCCTCGCGCGGCGTCCGCCTCGACTTCGTCGTCGACGAGGGGCTGCTAATCACCGAAGGCATGATCAAGGGCCTCGACAAGCCTGCGGCGCTGATCGGCGTTGCCGAAAAGGGCTACGTCACGCTGGTCCTGAACGCGCAAGCGACGCCCGGCCATTCCTCGATGCCGCCGCGCGACACCGCGATCGGCATGCTGAGCGCGGCGCTGGTGCGGCTCGAAGACCATCGCCTGCCGATGCATATCCGCGGCACCGTCGCCGAAATGTTCGACACGCTGGCGCCGGAAATGAGCGGCTTCAACCGCGTGGTGCTGTCGAACCTGTGGCTGTTCAAGCCGCTGTTGTTGCGCGAGTTCGAAAAGAACGGCCCGACGGAGGCCACGGTCCGCACCACCACGGCGCTGACGATCTTCAATGCCGGCGACAAGGATAACGTGCTGCCCGGCAATGCCGAAGCCAGCGTCAACTTCCGCCTGATCCCGGGCGATACCCAGGCCAGCGTCGCCGAGCATGTGCGCAGCACGATCCGCAACGATCGCATTTCAATCAAGCCGTTCCCCGGCAATACCGACCCGCCACCGGTGACGGCTACCGCAAGCCCGTCGTTCCAGATGTTCAACCGCACCATCCGCGAAGTCTTTCCGGATGTGATCGTGGCGCCCGGGCTGATGGTGGCCGCGACCGACTCGCGCCATTTCGCCGGGATCACCGACAGGATTTTCCGCTTCTCGCCGGTGCGCGCCAATTCCGACGACCTGAAGCGCTTCCACGGCAACAATGAGCGCCTCAGCATCGAGGGCTATGCCGACATGATCCGGTTCTACCGGCGGCTGATCGAGAACGCGGCAGGGTGACGACGTAGTCGTCATTCCGGGGCGATGCGAAGCATCGAGCCCGGAATCTCGAGGTTCCAGGTTCGCTCGTTTCACTCGCGCCCCGGAACGACGGAAAGTTACACCCCCGGCTTCGGCAGCCCATGAATCGCGCACGCCGCACGCAGCGTGTTCACCAACAGGCACGCCACCGTCATTTGCCCGACGCCGCCCGGCACCGGCGTGATCGCGCCGGCGACGTTGAGTGCTTCGGCATAGGCGACGTCGCCGACCAGCCGCGTCTTGCCGTCGGCGGCCGGCAGGCGGGTGATGCCGACATCGATCACGGTGGCGCCCGGCTTGATCCAGTCGCCGCGCACCATCTCGGCCTTGCCGACGGCGGCATAGACCAGATCGGCGCGCGCGCATAATTGCGCGAGATCCCGCGAGCGCGAATGCGCGATCGTCACCGTGGCGTTTTCATTGAGCAACAACTGCACCAGCGGACGGCCGACCAGGTTGGAGCGGCCGATCACGATGGCGTTCATGCCTTCGAGCGAGGCGTGCACGCTCTTGGTCAGGATGATGCAGCCGAGCGGCGTGCATGGCGACAGCGCGGCAAAGCCGCCGGCGAGGCGCCCGGCATTGCTCGGATGCAGCCCGTCGACATCCTTGGCCGGATCGATCGCATCGACGACGGTTTCGGTATGCAGCGATTTCGGCAGCGGCAATTGCACGAGAATGCCGTGCACCGCCGGATCGCGATTGAGTTGCGCGATCAGCGCCAGCAGATCCGCCTGCGCAACGTCTTCGGGCAACACATGCTCGAACGACGCCATGCCGGCTTCCTGGGTCTGCTTGTGCTTGCTGCGGACATAGACCTGGCTCGCCGGGTCGCTGCCGACCAGCACCACCGCCAAGCCCGGCGTCACACCGCTCTCATTCTTGATCCGCGTCACCTCCCCGGCGACACGGGCGCGAAGCTCTGATGCAATCACTTTTCCATCGATGATACGGGCGGTCATCTCAATCCTTCGTACCTGGCTTGGCGGCGGTCAGTCGGCGCAAGGTATCGCCGAGCGATTTGGGATCGCCATCGACGGCGACCTGCTTGAGGCGCGATGTCGTACCGGACAGGATCTTCACCCTGGCCTTGGGCACGCCGAGCGCTTTTGCCATCAGTTCCGTGACCGCGCGGTTGGCCTCGCCGCCCTCGGCGATGGCGCGGACCCGCACCTTGACCACGGAACGCCCGTTGGCGAGCGTTTCAATCCCGTCGATGTCGTCACGGCCGCCGCGCGGCGTCACCCGCAGCGCGACACTGATGCCCTCGGTGGAGTAACGCCAAGGATCCATCTAGGCATCCACCGATGTGCGGCGTCCGCGATCAGATGACGTTGGGATAGATGTAGTAGGCGATCACCCGCTGGATGAACATGATGATCAGGATCAGGATGATCGGCGAGATATCGAGCCCGCCGAGATTGGGCATGATCCGGCGAATCGGTGCCAGCGCCGGTTCGGTGATCCGGAACAGGAATTCGGCCACCGCCGCGACAAACTGGTTGCGCGTGTTCACGACATTGAAGGCGATCAGCCAGGAAAGGATGGCCGAGGCGATCAGGAGCCAGACATAGAGGTCGAGGACGATGGTAACGATGTCGAGGACGGCGCGCATGATGGGGGGAGCTCGCAGGTGGGGTAACCTGCTAGATATCGGTTCATCCCCCCGCAAACAAGGGAAGTTCCCGGCAAAATGACGCCAAAATCGGCCGTTTCAGGTTTCTTGCACCGTTCTTGACTTGACCTTGGGCCGGACTGTAAATGGCGCCGATTGTCGGTCGCCCGTTCTCGGTTTGGGCGGCCGCAACGGGGCCATAGCTCAGCTGGGAGAGCGCGTCGTTCGCAATGACGAGGTCGGCGGTTCGATCCCGCCTGGCTCCACCAGCCTTCGCAGGCTGCGCCTGCTTCGGCTAGGCAAGCCTCCATCGTAGCGAAGGCTGTCCCGCCATAGCCCGAAGGGCGACGGCGGACCTAGGCAAGCCTGAATAAAACCCCTCACCTCCCCGTAAACCTCGGCGGCCGCTTCTCCATAAAACTCGCCACCCCCTCCCTAAAATCACTCCCCTTCAGCGCGATCTGCATTTCCCGGTTGGCGTCGATGGTGGCCTCCGCCAGCGTCTGGAACGGTACGTCGTAGAGCTGGCGCTTGATCACCGAGATCGCGCTCGGCGAGACGAAATCGGCGAGGTCGCGCGCATAGGCATAGGTCTGCTCGCGCAGTTGGTCCGGCGCATAGAGCCGGTTGACGAGGCCAATGCGCAGCGCTTCCTCACTCGACACCCGCCGCGAGGACATCAAGAGATCGAGCGCGTTGGCGTGGCCGACGATCCGCGGCAGCATCCAGCTGATGCCATGTTCGGCGATCAGCCCGCGGCGCGAGAACGCGGTGGTGAAGACGGTGTTGTCGGCCGCGAAACGAAGATCGCAATAGAGCGCATGCACCAGACCGATGCCGGCGGTGGCGCCGTTCAGCATGCCGATCACGGGTTTTGGAATCGCCGGATAGTAAGCGTAACGCGTCTGCCAGTCGGCGCGCCGGTTCATGTCGAACGGCATATTCTCGCCGCGCCTGATCTCGTTGGGATCGATGCCCTTCAACCCTTCCATGTCGGCGCCGGCGCAGAACGCGCGCCCCGCGCCCGTCAGCACGATGACGCGCACATTGTCGTCAGCGGCGGCCGTTTCCATCGCATGGCGCACGTCACGCTCCATGATCGCGGTCCACGCGTTCATGCGGTCGGGCCGGTTGAGCGTGATGGTCGCGATCTTGTCGCTGACCTCATAAAGAATATGCTGATAGTTCATCGCGACCTCCCATTGTCTGTTACCCAGACTTCTGGAAGCGACACTATCACATCTGATAATTTTGAAAGACGTTCGAGCGCAGCGGGAAATTCCGCGTGGCGGCTATTCCGCAGCTTCCGACATGATCGACATCGGCACGCGCTTGAGCCAGCCGTCGATGAATTGCTTCAGCCATGCGCGCTCACACACGTCATGTACCGCGCGATCGGCAAAGTGCGAATGCAGTGCCCGTGCGCCCGGCGAATCCATTTTCTCGCACGCGCGCGTGGTCCAGCGATGCATCATCGCGTAGGTCACATCGGGGTGAAACTGGAAGCCAAAGGCGTGGCCGGACTGGAACGCCTGCATCGGAAAGTCGTCGCCCTCCGCCAGCAATTCGGCGCCCGCGGGCAGTTCGAAGCCCTCGCGATGCCAGTGGTAGACGTGATCCGGCCAGTTCGGGCAAACCGCGTGGCCGGCTTCGGTCGGGCGGATCGGGTAATAGCCGATCTGGGTCTGGCCCTCGGGATGAGGGGCGACCGGCGCGCCCAATTGTTTGGCGAGCATCTGCGCGCCGAGGCAAATGCCGAGGAACGGCCGCTGCTCCCGCAAGGGAATCTCGATCCAGTCGATCTCCCGGCGCACATAATCGTCAGGGTCGTTGGCGCTCATCGGGCCGCCAAAGATGACGGCGCCGGCATGCAGATCCAGCGTTTCCGGCAGGGGGTCGCCAAAGCGCGGGCGGCGGATGTCCAGGGGGTGACCGAGCGCACGCAGCGCGTTGCCGACCCGGCCCGGCGTCGAGGTCTCCTGATGCAGGACGATCAGGACCGGCAGGAGGGGTTCCGAAGCCTGCACGGCGGCCAACGCCCTCCGGCCCGGAAAGGGCAGGACGTTTTCGCCATTTTTGCTCGACCGGAACGACATCGACGTAGCTCAGGGCCTCTCACCAAAACCATACCTAAGTGAGTATTAATTTCAGGTGAGTTCATGCGAACTTGCAAATATTTGTAAGCAAATCGCGGGCCAGCGCGTCTGTGAGACGCATCACGCCGTATTTCAGCGTTTCCGCAGCTGGAAACGGCAGACCGCCGCCAGAATAAACGAGCGCGGGAACAGCCGGAGCAGGAACGGCACGATCTTGATGCCGAGACCGGGCAGCACCGCGCGCTTGTTGGCCATCAGCCCGTCATAGGCCTGCCGCGCGACATCGGCGGGCAGGACATTGAGGATCGCCGAATCAAATCCGGGCGCAAAGCCGGCGCGCGCCTGAAACTCCGATGGCACCGGGCCCGGACACACCACGGTCACACGCACGCCATGCGGCGCCAGTTCCGCCCGCATCGCTTCGGTGAACGACAACACATAGGCCTTGGATGCGTAATAAACCGCCATTCCCGGGCCGGGCAGGAAGCCCGCGATCGAACCCATATTGAGCAGCCCACCGCGATGGCGGATCAGCTGATCGGCAAACCGCAGCGACAGGTCCGTGAGCGCGCGGATGTTGACCGTGATCATGTCGAGCTGATCGGCGCGATCACGCTGGATCGCTTTGCCGAACACGCCGAAGCCTGCATTGTTGACGACGTACTCGACCTCGACGCCGGCTGCGGTCAGTGCGTCGGCAATCGTGTCGCCCGCACCCATTTGGGTGAGGTCGCAGGCAATCACGATCGGTGCGGCGCCGCCGGCAGCCACAATTTCATCCGCCAGTGCCGTCAGGCGATCGGCGCGCCGCGCCACCAGTGCCACACGATGACCCCTGGAAGCGAAAACGCGCGCCAGCTCGGTGCCTATGCCCGCCGATGCACCGGTAATCAGCGCCACACGCTCAGTCACGATCAAATTCTCTTAAATCAATTACGGAAATGCCGCCCAACGGGAGTACGAGAGCATAGGCCTGTGGTGGGGCGCAAGTCGTCCGCGAGCATGTCGCCATGCAAACGCACGTGATTTGCGAATCGAAATCCAATATTTTCAACGCTTATTTGCACAGGGCGCCGTGGACCGCGCCCCACATTAAAGTTTCGTCATCTGCGATGGGCACACGCCCTCACGTCGCAGCATTGGCCGCCTTCGACGCGCCCGCGAGCGGCTTGCCCTGCTGCTCCGCGACGCGATGCTTGAGATCGATCCGGTCGCGTGACGAAATGCCCAGGAGATCCGCGGCACGCCAGACCACGTTATCCTCGAACTCGGTGACCTGGCCGTCGGCGTAGACCATTTCCCACATCATCTCGACGATGCGAAGCCTACCCTCCTCATTCACGCTGCGCATGATGACGCTGGTGAAATGATAGAGGTCGACCGCGTCGCCTTCGACCCGCGTCGCCGAACTGATCAGCCGATCCGCCGTGCCGGGATCGAGTCCAAACCGGCTTTCGATCAGGCTGTGCAATTTGCGCGTCTCGATCGCGGTCGGCTCGCCGTCGAGCGAGACGACATGAACCAAAAGCGCGGTCGCCGCCAGACGATATCCGGTATCGTCGAACGCACGGTCCTGATCCGCATCGGGGGAGACAATGTCGGCGATGAATTGGCGAAGTCCGTCGAGCATCGAGATCCCTGTCGCATGAAGATGGATAGCGGATATATGGCGCGGAAAATCAGGCGGCGCAATGCGTGGGGGCGATGTCGGGAGCATTACGTTTAGGCAATCAATTTGACGCCGTCATTCCGGGGCGATGCAACGCATCGAACCCGGTATCTCGAGATTCCGGGTCTGGTCCTTCGGACCATCCCGGAATGACGGAATCTCCTCAGGGTATCTCGTACACCACGATCTTGTCGGCGATGCCGCGCAGCGCCGCCTGCTTCTGGATCGGCCGGATCGCCTCCCGCTCGAGAATGGCGGCAACCGCCGGCGACTCGATGATCGGACCGGTGATGTGGATTTCCTGCGAGGTCGACAGGCTCTGCACCCGTGCCGCGATATTGACGGTCTGGCCGAAATAATCCTGCCTCTCATTGAGCATGACGGCGAGGCACGGGCCTTCGTGAATACCGATCTTGACGACGAGGTCCTCGGTGCCGCGCGCAACGTTGAGCGCGTCCATCGCGGCGCGCATGCGCAAGCCCGCAACGATCGCATGTTCCGGCTTGATGAACGTCGCCATCACGGCATCGCCGATGGTTTTGACGACGGCACCCTTTTCCGACGAGATGATTTCCAGCAGCGCGTGAAAATGCGCGCGTACCAGATCGAACGCGGCGAGGTCGCCGACCCGCTCGTACAACGCGGTCGACCCCTTCAGGTCAGTGAACAGGAAGGTCAGCGAGGTGATCTTGAGGCGTTGATCGACGCTGAGATTGTCGGCCTTGAACACATCGCGGAAGGTTTGGTTCGACAGCATGCGCTTGGCGGTGAGGAACGGCTTTCGCTTGCCTATCAGATGATGCATCACATCGCCCGCGATAAAGACCGAAGGCAACGTCCGGACGTCGGCCTGATTTTCGAGCGACAGTCGCAGCGGCCCCGGACGCATGGTCATGGTTCCACCGGTTGGCGTCGGCGTCTTGTTATACACCAGCGACAATTGCTGACGTTCCTTGGTCGGCTCGCCCTGAACATCGATGAATTGCGCCGAATGCGTCACCGGTTCGAATACGATGATGAATTCTTTCGGCAATACCAGCGACAGCACCGCCTTCTCGCCCGCCGGCAGTTCGAGAATATCCAGCGTCACTTCGTCGGCCAGCGTCGCAATGGCCGCCTCGTCGAAATCGATGCCCGAACTCCAGAACATCTGTTTGTAGTATTCCCACACCGGCAGCGTATTGGGGTCATGCGCGGCGATCCGCCGAACGCGCGGGCTGACGGTAAAGGCCACCTCGACCTGCTCGTCGACCGAGGCCTCATAACCGCAGGCGCAAAGGCCGCAATGATAGTCATCCGGACTCAGCGATTTCAATGTGCTGTGGGCGCCGAGCACGCCGCCGCAACCGGGGCATAACACGTTCCAGGTCAGATCGAACAGGCCAAGCCGCGACGCGTGCAGAAAGCCCGAAATCACCCGCTCTTCGTCAAGCCCGGTGCGCTTTGCAAAATCCAGCACGTTGATGCGGTTGAGTTCGTGGTCCTGGCCGTTCTCGACCGCAAGCCGGATCGCATCGGCCACCGCAGGATCGGCGGTCTGGTTGAGCATGGAAAACTGCGCTTTGACGTCGCTCATGATCGTAGCCTAGAGCAGATTGAGCCCGCCTCCAAATAATGCCTCATTACCGCGGCGCGATGGCAAACAGCGGCGAGCGATCCGGCTGCGTCGTCACCACGCCGACCGGCATCACCGGCGCCTTGTCGACCATGCTGACGCGGAACGCGCCGATCAGCTTGGCCAGCGCCAGCACCGCCTCCACCAGCGCGAAATGCGCCCCGATGCAGACGCGCGCGCCGACGCCGAACGGCAGATAGGCGAAGCGATCGGGCGGCGTGCCCGTCATGAAGCGCGAGGGCACGAATGCGTTCGGATCGCGCCAGAGCTTTTCGTGCCGGTGCAGCAGCCACGGCGCGATCAGCACCACGTCTTTCTTCTTCACCGGCATGCCCGCGATCGTATCCGGCCCGGCCGCCGCACGCGCGATCAGGAACGCCGGCGGATACAGCCGCATGGTCTCATCGACCACCGCGCGGGTGAATTTCAGCCGCTCGATATCAACCGCCCCGTTTGCGGTGGCGACCGCCCCGCTTGCGGTGGCGCCCGCCCCGTTGACGGTCGCAGCCTGCACCTCGGCCGCAACCTGCTCCTGGGTGACGGGGTCGAGCGCCAGCAAATAGAGCGCCCAGAACAAGGCGGTCGCGGTGGTCTCGTGGCCGGCGAGAATCATGGTCGCGACTTCATCGCCGAGTTGTTCGTCGTTGAAGGCCTCGCCGGTTTCGGGATCGCGCGCCGCGCCCATCAGGTCGAACAGATCGCGCGGCGGGGCGCCGTCGGTCTTGCCGGTGGCGCGGCGCTCGGCCATCAGCATGCCGATAAAGGCCGTCCAGCGTTTGCGGAAGCGGGCGCGGGCAAAATCCTGCGGGCTCGGCCAGCTCAGCGGCAGCAGCATGTCGAGGAAATGCGGCCGCGCCAGCTTCTCGCCATACTCCATCACGAAGTCGCGCAAGGCAGCGCCGTGGCGATCCATCCCGAACGAAAACATCGTGCGGCCGGCGATTTCGAGCGTCATCCGCTGCATCGCTTCGCGCAGATCGACCGGCGCGTTGCTGGCAGCCCTGAGCTTGGCGATGGTGTCGTCGGTCGCCGCCACCATATGCGGGACCAGCGTCGAGACCGCGCGCGGCGTGAACGCCGGCGCCAGCGTGCGGCGCTGATGTTTCCAGGCGCGCCCCTCTGCGATCAAAAGCCCCTCGCCGAGCATCGGCCGCAGCACCCGGAAGCCCGCCGGCGTGCGCGTATAATTCTCGTAATTGTCGACCAGCACATGCCGGATCGCATCCGGCGCGTTGAGGATGAAGGTGCTGCGGCTGAAGAAACGTCCGCGGACGATGTCCTCTTCATAGGCCCGCTGGCCCCAGCTGCCGATCACGCTTTCGCGGATCGCCATCATCCGCCCCACCGCGGTCATGTCGTCGGGGGCGCGCGGCGGGCTCGGCGGCACCAGCGGCGCCCGCGTGAGCGGCATGTCGTAGGCTTCGGCTATGCTCATCCGTCCCTCGCTCGGGCCCTAGCTTAAGCCCTCGATCCGGGCGCCACGAAGGCGCGGGCACCCAGAACAGCTAATAAGTCAGCTCGGCCACCGCAATCCGGTTCTCGGACGCCGGCCAGGCCCGGGCCACGATCCGCTCCTGGTTGAACAGCGCTACCACGGGGCGGCCGGCCTCCGCGGCCGGCAGCCGCAAGGTGGTCACCGAATCGGTCGGCACCCCCGGCTTGACGTCCTTGGGCTCCTGGCCGTCGAACAGCACCACGTCGCGCGGCAGGCCGAAATAGCCCCGCGGCCGTGACATCAGGACCACAGCGCCGGCGCCGGCATCGGCTGCCCCGAGCGGACGTGCGGCGCGCAGATGCACGATGTCGGAGGAGCGCGGAAACGGCGACCGATAAAAATGCGTCGTGGTCGAGCCCGCCGAGGTCAGCACGATTTCCAGATACCAGGTGGGCTCGACCAGCGCCGGCCCCCAGCGGCCATCGGCGCCGGTCTGCGAGGAATGGATCGGGCCACCGCTGCGCTCGCCGGTCTCCCCGGAGACGCGATAGACGTCCACCGATGCACCGGACACCGGGCGGTTGGTTTGAACGCCGCCGGGCGTGCCCGTCACCAGCCCGCTCAGCTTGACTTGCGCTTCCGGCACGATCTCGAGCCGCGATGGTTCGCGGCCGGCGATGAATTTGTAGATCTCGCGAAACGCGCGCGGATGGTACGCGGTCTCGCGATGATCGACCGCTCCCAACACGAGATTCGTCGCGCCTTTCAGCGCCGGGCCGTCCGTCGTCACGCCGGTTGGCGTGCCCGGCTTGCCGACGAAGCGACCATCGGCTTGCGCAAATTTGTCGAGGCCGTCACTGCGCAGCGTCAGGAACGCGGTGCCGTCAGTCACTTCATTTTCGCCTTCGTTCAAGCCGCTCAGGAACGGGCCGCGGCCGTTGAACTCGCCGCCGAGACCTTCGTCCCAAACATAGACGCCATGGTTGGGAACGCCGCACAGTACCGCGTGGCTGACGTCGCCACCGCCGCCGTTCTTGATGATGTTGCGGATCGCATTGCCGCCGCGCGAATTGCCGACCAGTGCGACCCGCGGCGCCCCGGTACGGCGCTTCAGTTCCTTGATCGCCTCAGTGAGCTCGCGGCGCTGGTCCTCGGTCGACGAACGGTTGGCCTGCTCGACCTTGTCGTCGCTGCGCGCCAAGGGATCGGTGAAATTGATCGCGAACATCCGCTCGCGCGGCACGCCGTTCGATTCCATCCGCCACAGCGAGGTGATCCAGAGTGCGGCATGATCGCTATTGCCGTGCACGAACAAAACCGGCGGAATCTCCGCCGCGGCGGGCACGGAAGGCGCGGTCTGCGCCAACGCCTCAAATCCGAACGGGCCGGCCAGTAACGGCAGCGCACCCGCACTTTTCAGGATCGATCGCCGCGACAGTCTCATTTTCTCGCCTCCCGTTACTTTTCAGTACTTTAGCTGTGCCCCGACACCTCCGATAGCAGCCTAATCGCTGGACAGGGCGGGGTTTTCGCAGGCATCACTTTAAATTCGAATGGAATCAAGCCGGTGACAGAAGGACGGGCGGAACGGACCATGACCGACCAGCCGAAGCGCTCGCGTTTTGCCAGCGACAGCATCGCGGCGCCGCTGCGGCATGCGGTGTTCCGGCGGATCTGGCTCGCCAGCCTGGTCTCCAACCTCGGCATCCTGATCCAGGGCGTCGGCGCGGCCTGGGCGATGACGCAGATGACGTCCTCGGCCGACAAGGTCGCATTGGTGCAGACCGCGCTGATGCTCCCGATCATGCTGATCTCGATGCCGGCCGGCGCCATCGCCGACATGCACGACCGGCGCATCGTGGCGCTGGTCTCGCTGTCGATCGCGCTCGGCGGCGCCACCGCGCTGACGGTGCTGGCGTGGCTCGATCTCGTCACCCCGAACGTGCTGCTGGCGCTGTGCTTCATCGTCGGCAGCGGCATGGCGTTGTTCGGACCGGCCTGGCAGGCCTCGGTCAGTGAGCAGGTGCCGGCGGAAACACTGCCGCAGGCGGTCGCGCTCAACGGCATCAGCTACAACATCGCGCGAAGCTTCGGACCGGCGGTCGGCGGCATCGTGGTCGCGACCGCCGGCGCGGTCGCGGCATTTGCGGTCAATGCGGTGCTTTATCTGCCGCTGATGGTCGTGCTGTTCCTGTGGAATCGCACCCATGAGCCATCGCGCCTGCCGCGCGAGCGGCTCAACCGCGCCATGGTCTCCGGTGCGCGCTATATCGCCAATTCGCCGTCGATCCGCATCGTACTGATACGAACTTTGGTCACCGGCCTGATCGGCGGTTCGGTCTCGGCGCTGATGCCCCTGGTCGCGCGCGATCTCCTGCATGGCGGCGCGCAGACCTACGGCATCATGCTGGGGGCGTTCGGCATGGGGGCCGTGATCGGCGCACTCAATATCACCGAAGTGCGCAAGCGCCTGAGCGGGGAGGCCGCGGTGCGCGCCTGCGCGATCTCGATGGCGGGTGCGATTGCTGCGGTGGCGTTCAGCAAAAGCGCGGTGCTGACCGCAATAGCGCTGGTGCTTGCCGGCGGCGTGTGGATGCTGGCGGTCGCGCTGTTCAACATCGGCGTGCAGCTCTCGGCGCCGCGCTGGGTCGCGGGCCGTTCGCTGGCGGCATTCCAGGCCGCGATCGCCGGTGGCATTGCGATCGGTAGCTGGGGCTGGGGCCATCTCACTGACTACGCCGGGGTCGAGACCGCATTGCTGGTTTCGGCAAGCCTGATGCTGCTGTCACCGATCCTCGGCATTTGGCTGCGGATGCCACCGGTCGGCGCGCGCAACGAGGCCGCCACCGAAGTGCTGGCCGATCCCGAAGTGCGACTGTCGCTGACGGGGCGCAGCGGACCGCTGGTGGTCGAGATCGAATATCGCGTGGCGCAGGACAACGCCCGGCTGTTCCACAACGTGATGCAGGAAGTGCAGCTCAGCCGCCAGCGCAACGGCGCCTATGGCTGGTCGATCGCGCGCGACATCGCCGATCCCGAATTGTGGACCGAGCGCTATCACTGCCCGACCTGGCTGGATTATCTGCGCCAGCGCAACCGCGCGACGCAATCCGAACGCGCACTGCATCAGCGCGCGATCGACTTCCACCTCGGACCCGAACCGATCCGCGTGCGCCGCATGCTGGAGCGTCCATTCGGATCGGTGCGCTGGAAGGAAGATACGCCCGATCGCGCGGCCAACGAAGTGTTGCCGGTGGCGACCGCAGCGGGCAGCAGTACGTAGCACTCACCATAGTCATTCCGGGGCGATGCGAAGCGTCGAACCTCAGATGCGCAATTGCGCATTGGGGAATCTCGAGATTCCGGGTCTGCGCTGCGCGCATCCCGGAATGACAAAGAAAAAATTACCGCCCGTGGCTGGCCAGCATTTGCTGACAGCCCTTGCTGATGCGGGCGCGGTTCTGCTGCAGGCACGCCAATACGATCTGGTCGCCGTCATTCATCTGGGCGCGGCAAAACCGCGAGACGTCGCGGGCGCAGGCATCATGGCCCTGCTGCTGCGCCGAAGCGGCCGACGCCACCAGAATCAAGGGAATAGCGAAAAGAAGTCTGGTCATCATATTTGCCTTCACGCAGCAATAAACAGGTCCACGCCTTCTATCGCGTTTTCTGGCGAAAGCCAGCCCCGGACTTGATCCGGGTGGAAACGGTTTCGCGCTGGAAATCGGCGGCTGGAAAACGAAAAAACGCCTGCGTCGCATCGACGCAAGCGTTTTTCGGGGGAGCCGAAAGCCGTTCAGATTGCCGTTCAGATTACTGCGCGGCGACCTTGGACTTCTGCGCGGCGAAATCGCGGTCCATCACGGTGCGACAACCGGTGGAGAGGCTGGCGCGATTCTTGACCATGCAGGCGGTGATCTTCGGAATGTTCGGGATTTCGGAGCTGCAGAGGCGGAATGCATCGCCGGTGCACATCGACTGGGCCTCGGCGCTGAAGGCATGGCTCGCGGTCGAGGTAACAGCGGAAAGCGACGCGGCAACGGCCAGCACGACACTGACGTTGCGAACGGTGTTCATGAAGAAGGCGGTCATTTTCGGCTCCCATTGGCGCCGCGTCTGCGGGGCCCGTTGTTGATGCACCGACCATGCACCGGACCCGCGGTTCCGTCTGTGATGTTCATCACCCCGGGATAAGACCCTAATTTTCTTGGTCTAACCGCGCCGTGTTGGGGAGGCGTTAAGACCTTATTCGCATTAATGGCCCGTTGCGTGTGTGTGCCCTGTTTAGTGGAAAGTGTAGCGATGCGTAATGCGTTGGGCCTGATGCTGGCCAGTGTTGTTTCGGCGGTTGTCATCGCCGGTGTTTGGTTCTGGACCTCTTCGCCGCGTGCCGATGCGGCGGCACCTCAAACCGTCGCCGCCCGCAAGGCCGAGCCGTTGCCGGCCGCGGCTGCCAAGCCGAAGGATGACGTCGAGGTAACGGCTTCGCTCTCGAAGCCGGCAGCGCCTTCGGCGCCTGTGGCCGCGAAACCGGCTTGCGCCAATCCGGATGCGCTCGGTCTCAGCCGTACCGTGATCATCGACACCACGGGCGGGCCGGGCTTCGGTTTCCTGCAATACAAGCAATTCGATTTCCTGGCCGACAAGGAGGTCGTGCTGACCTTCGACGACGGTCCGTGGCCGACCACGCCTGCGGTGCTGAAGGCGCTTGCGGACGAATGCACCAAGGCGGTGTTCTTCCCGGTCGGCAAGCACACGACCTATCATCCGGAGATCCTCCGCCAGGTTTTCGTAGCCGGCCACACCGTCGGCTCGCACACCTGGTCGCACGCGCATCTCGACAGCAGGAAGATGACGGAAGCGCAGGCCAAGGAAGAGATCGAGAAGGGCTTTAGTGCCGTGAAGATGGCGATCGGCGCTGCACCCGCGCCATTCTTCCGCTTCCCCGGGCTCGCACACACCCAATCCGCGCTGACCTATCTCGGCACGCGAAACATCTCGATGTTCTCGGTCGACGTCGATTCCAACGACTTCAAATCGAGCGGTCCCGACCAGGTCATTCAGAACGTCATGACCAAGCTCGACAAGCAGGGCAAGGGCGTCATCCTGATGCACGACCTGCAGAAGCACACCGCGGCAGCGTTGCCGACCTTGCTTCGTCGCCTGAAGGCCGGCGGCTACAAGGTCGTGCTGATGAAGGCCAAGGTGCAGCTCGAGACCATGGCCGAGTACGACGCGATGCTGGTCAAGGACCTCAAGGTGCCGACCGTCGCCAGCCGTCCGATCAGCAGCGTGGTTCAGACCGCTCAGGATTAAGCGAAAAGCGACGACGCCGACGCAAGCACGCCACCAACAGCAACGCGCCCCCGGATCGATCCAGGGGCGCGTTTTGCTTTTGCTAGACTCTTGTTTTGACGCGTTTCCTTCACGCGAACCGGTATCCACTTCGCTCGAAAACGCTCTGGATTACCAGTAGATGCCGTGCCGATGCAGCGCGTTGATGATGCGCCGTTCGGTCCAGTAACGCTTGCTGCGGGGCCTGTCGTACCGCGGACCATCGTCATATGGCCGGCCCGAGTCCGTGTATCGGGGTTCGTCCTTATACTTCGCTTCATCCCCGTACTTCGGTTCGTCCTTGTAGCGCGGTTCGTCCCTGTAGCGTTCGGGCTTGGTCTCGACGATCGCCGGCCGCTCGACATATTTCGGAGCCTCGGCCTTCGGGGCGTCAGCGGCTCGCGGGGTATCAGTGGCTTGCGGGACTTCGGCGATTTGCGACGCACCGCTCGTCTTGGCGGAGGGCGCCGCGGTCGTCTGCGCATCGCTGCCGGCAAGCGAGAGGTTTCGGTTATCCCCGGCCTGCACCGTTGCGGATGCCAGGACAAACCCGGCGATCAGAATGAATTTACGCATGTTGTGTCTCCCGTGTTGATGGCCGGGAAACTAGGCGAGGACCGCGGACGGTTATGTGAGATGAGTCACACACGCCTCCGTGGTTCGATCGGGCATTGCGGATCGAGCCGTGCCCGCGGTCCCGCGCCAGATCCGATGCCTGGACGGTCGGTGCGCCCACCGCGCCTTTATCTTCGCAGCCGCGGCGTCTAAGCTTTGATTTGGCTTGGGGGCACTTGTGGATGCGCATCTTTTGGCGAGCGGTCGCCGTTGCGTTCTTGTCATTGTCGGTTACGTCCATCGCCTTCGCTGCAGGCGAGGTCAATGAACCCGAGATCGACATGTTCGCGTCGATGACCGGCAAATGCGGAACGCTGAAGATCGCGGAACGCGACTTCGTCTGCACCTCGATCGCTTTTTCGCACAGCCCCGGGGGACGCTCCGGATTCACCGTCCCTCTGAACGACCCTGACGATGCCAGTCACATCGTCACGTTTTCGGGCGAGAACAGCAAGCGCGAGCAAGACAATCAGTACGAGCTGTCGATCGACCGGCTGCTGGTGAAGTCCAAGGACAGACCCAAGGTCGATGGGCTGCCGCTACCGGCCGTCGAGTCCGCGGCCGGCGTTTGCAAGCAGATTGGCAATTTTGCGCAACAGCGGGTCTCGAGCGTCGCTTGCACAGCCACCGCCGAAAACGGCAAGAAGTATGAATTCCAGTTTGAATCGGATGGCTCGCCCATCAAGGTGAGGACGATCCGGGTAGCCGATCGCACCGCTGAAGAGCAGCGCACCAAGGTGCTCGCCGCACACATCGAACAGCTCAAATGCCGGCAGATGGCAGTCGTTCAAGGCATTCTGCCCCGCGATCGCACCGCCTTCATTCTTCAGTGCATGGAAGAATAATCATGGGTCAGGGAAACGCGATTGGACAATTTGCGCGCTTGCCGTCCGTTCGCTGGGCCTTGCTGGCCCTCGCGGCGATCGTCGCGGCCGGCTACGCCCTCAATCGCGGCGTCCTGGTCGGATCCAGGATCGAAACCGCGCGATTGAGCGACGCCTATCCGGTGCCGTTTTACAAGAAGCACTGCAGCTATCTGTTCTTCACCGGCGTGCAACAGGTCTGGACCAGCGCGGAATCGACGCGGGAAGAGGCCGAGCACACTTCATGCGCGCCGTTGAAGAATGAGCCCGTCATTCACAAGCGGCGGAAGGCTTCGTGATGGATGGCGCGCGTAGCGCGGTAGGAAGAGACTGGTGCCGCAAACAGGACTCGAACCTGTGACCCCGTCATTACGAATGACGTGCTCTACCAACTGAGCTATTGCGGCGGACCAGACGCAGCGTTCGGCGCTTGCCTGACAACGCGTGCCACCTGATATCGGGCAGCGCCCGCCTTGGCAAGAAAAACGCAAGAAAAACGCTGATACCCCCGAGCTATTCTCCGCCCCAGCGCGACAGAAATCCCCGCCAGCCGCCGGCCTGGGCCTTGGGCGGGGGGCCGATTTGCTGGGCGAATTCGTCCGGCGGGCCGTCATCGTCGATTCCGGGGTCATCCGGGGCCCGGACAATGGGAATCACGGCCGGAATCGGCGTCGGAACCGTCTTGGGAATGTCCTGACGGGCGCGGAACAACGGCGCGGCAGCTATGGGGGCCGGTTGGGCCGGTGGCGGCGCTGGCTCGACCGCAGGAGCCGGTTCCGGTTCGGCGTCGACTGGCGGGGCGTTGTCCTGGGCGGGAGGGGGAGCTGCGGCGGCAGGAGGTTCGGCCGATTCGGCTTCAACGGGGACCGGGGCCGGAACTGGCGCCGGCGGCTCGAGCACGACCGCGCGGCGCGGCGTCGCCAGCATCGCCTCCTCGAACGGCGAGGATTCGATTGTCCCGCCCTTGTCGGACGGCAAGGCCGCGACCGGGGTCTGCCATTGGAAGGCGTCGAGGCGGCCGGTGACCGGCGAGACCGGCCGCCAGCGGTCGCTGACATAGCCATCGGCGGTCCAGGCCGGATCGTGCAGCGCTCGCACCGCGCGCAGGGTCCACGCCCGGGCGCGGCCACTGTCGCCATGTTCGGTGCGCTCGATGTCAGCCATCAGCAGCGCCACCCGCTGGGTCGGTGCGGCGACGAACGGCGCCAGCGCCTCGCGTGCCTTGGTAAATTCCGACGCATCAATCGCGGCGCGCGCGATCGCGAGCGCGCCCTCGATATGACCGGGGGCTTTCGCCGCCAGCGTCTCGATCCGCACCAGCCGCTGGCGCGCGGAATCGCCGAGCTTCACATGCGCATAGGCATCCGCCAGATCCGGATGCGGCTGCGCCAGCCACGCCGTTTCGACGATGCGCATCGAACGGCGCACCTGATGCGCCTCGCTTTCGAACTTGCTGGCAAGCACTGCAGCCGGCACCAAAGTCGGCGCCAGCTTGATCGCGTCCATCGCGCTCGCGCGCGACAGATCGCGATCGACCTTCTCCAGTTCCAGCGCGCGCGCCGTCAGCAGCACGCCGCGCTGGCGGCGATAGGTCGCTTTGTCGATCAGGCCGGACGACTGGTTGTTGTCGAGAATACTCAGCGCACCGGTCCAGTCGCCCTTGGCGCAGCAGAATCCGAGCACGGCATGCGATGCCCATGACGCTGACGGCGAAACTTTCAGCGCTTCTTCGGCGACCAACACGGCAGCAACCGGATCATCGGCGCGCTGCGCTTCGATGAACAGGCCGCGCAGGCCGAGCAGCCTTGTGTCTTCGCGCTCAGCCATGGCGCGGAAGGCGCGTTGCGCGCCGGCCTGGTTGCCGTCGAGCTGCGCCGATTGCGCTTCCAGCAGCAGCGCCAGCGGATCCTGCGCCGCGTGTCGCCGCGCGACGTCAGCATGCGCACGAGCGGCCGTGGAATCGCCGTGTCCGATCGCCAGCAATCCTTGCGTGATCGCGTGACGGCCGCGGGCGTGGCGTTTCTCGCGCCGATTGCGCCGGACGCGTGCCGGCGTGCGCCACAATCCGCGCAGGATCGCCCACAGCATGACAGCTGCGACGATGACGATGCCGAGCCCCAGCACGAACACCGGCAGCGTGGTGACGACGCGCATGCCGCCCCATGACAGCACGACCTCGCCGGTTTGCTCGGCGACCCACGCCGCGCCCGCCGCACCAAGCGCGATCAACACCAGAAACAGAATGATCCGGACCATCGGAATCCTTATTGCGCCGGTTTGGCGAGCACGTTCATGGCGTCAGCCGCGAATTGACGGGAAGCCGCCAGCGCCGCATCGCGCGCGTCGGCCTTGTCGAGCCAGGATTGCGCCGGCGCGCGATCGGCCGGCGCCAGCGTCTTCAGTTCGCGCCTGGCCTCACTGAAATCGTTGCGGATCGCGGCCGCGGTCGCCCGCGCCACCACGGCGCCGCGGTCGCTACCTGATGTGTCGGTGCGCTCGATGCGGACCAGCTTCGCTGCGCCCGCCTGCAACCGCTCGACGATACCAGAACCTGTCGTGGCATTGTCCTGCGGCACCGCCGGCGACAATCTCGGCACCAGCGTCAGCAATTCGCCCGAGAGCTTGCCGGCGTTCGGCACGCCCGCCGTTGCGAATGCTTCGAGCGGCTTCAACGCATCCGCGTTGGGCGCCAGCGCCTTAGCCGTCGCGAGCGCCGCCGGATAGGGATCGCCGGTCCGGACGAGCACATCGAGCAAGGCCGCCGCCACTACCCGGCGCAGCGGCAGATCGTCGGCAGGCTTCGCATCGACCGGCTTGGCGTTGTCGATCTTGCTGCTTTGCTGCGCGATCTCGGCGGCCTGCGCCCGCATTGCGCTTTCGATCCTGGCGATCTGCTCGTTGATGCCGGAGAAATCAGCCGCCGGAGCGCCGTCGGCGCGCGGTGCCGATTTCAAATCATTGATCGCGGCTGCAAATTTTTCGTTCTGCCCGCGCGCGGTTGCGAGTTCGCCGCGCAGCGCCGTGAGCGATTTTTCCAGCGTCTCGATGCGCGCCGAAGCTGCGGGATCGGTCACAGGCGCGGCGGGCTTGCTGATTTTGGTTTCCAGGCCCGCGACGCGCCCGGTGAGGTCGTCGATCGCTGCAGCGTTGAGCTGCGGCGCGGGCGGTGCTGCCGCTGGCTGGATCGCAGGCCAGCCCAGCATCCAGCCAACGCCGATCACGAGCGCGGCGGCGACCGCGCCGGAGACGGGTGCGACGATCCAGGGCGAAACCGGTGCAGACGCCGGTACCGGTTGAGGCGCCGGCTCAGCCGCAGGTGCTTCGGGCGCGGCTTCGGCTGTCGCGGCTTCGGCTGTCGCGGCTTCGGGCGCCGTGGCTTCCGCCGCCGCGGGTTCACTGGCTTTCGCGGTCTCGCTGGTCACTTCGCTCGCTTCGAGATCGATCGTCGGTGGCTCGCGCTTGGGCCGCTCCGTTTCGGGCAGCGGTCCCTGATTTTCGGGCCTGTCGTCGACCATCGCAGCGATTCCCTTAACAGTGAGTGCCAGAACGTATCAGAATCGGGCCGTCTTAGGCCAATCGGGTCCGCAAAGCACGGCTCAATGCCTCGAACAAGGCATTTTCATCGGCCTGGGCCGCCGCCGTGACCTGGGTCGCGCCGGCATCGCGCAGGACGGCGGCGACGGTGGCGGAAATACAGCATTGCGGCAGCGCCAGCGCCGATATTTCGACGCCGCCCGACCTTGCCGCCTCCAGAAAGGCACGCGCGCTGCGGCGCGAGTAGTGCAGCACCGCCTCGATCCGGTTCGCCACGAAAGCGTCACATATTTCGCGCGGCAGGCTGGATGCCGGGATCATCCGGTAGGTCGTGTGGGTCACGACCGTAAAACCCTTCTCGCCCAATTCACCCGCGAGGTCGCGCGCCAGATCGGCGCCTGCCAGATACAACAGCGTGCCGGCTTTCTTCAGTTGTTTCGATTTCACAGCTGCCAACACCAGATCGCGCAACGCTCCGGCGCCGCCCTTGGCTGCCATCACCTGGCCAAACCCAGCCTCGCTGGCCGCTGCAGCGGTGTGTTCCCCAACCGCAAACAACGGCAGTTTCAACAGCCGGCTGTCGGCGAGATGGGACGCGATGGCGCGCAGCGCATTGGCGCTGGTGACGATGATGGCGCCGTATCGGGCATCCACATCGTCATGGAACGGGACCGGCTCGAACCGCAGCATCGGTGCCCGCAGCACCTCAAAACCCCGAGCGCGCAGGGCTGATGCGGTGGCCTCATCGTCAGGATGCGGGCGCGTGACGAGAACGGCCATGCCTCAGATCTCCAAAAATATCCTGGCGCAAACGTTTCGGCCTTAACCGAAGATTGCACGTTGAGACCTCGTAATGCTACCGGGTTACGGAAGCGTTGTTTTGACCGCTCGCGCAAGGGATCAAATTGGATAACGACACACCGATGCTGGTTCTCGGGATCGAGACCACCTGCGACGAGACCGCGGCCGCGGTGATCGAGCGGGCGGGTGACGGCAGCGGCAGGATCCTGTCCAATATCGTGCGCTCGCAGACCGACGAGCATGCCCGTTTCGGCGGCGTGGTGCCGGAGATCGCGGCGCGCGCCCATGTCGATCTGCTCGACGGCATTGTCGATAGCGCGATGAAGGAAGCCGGTGTCGGCTTCGCACAATTGTCGGCGGTCGCGGCCGCCGCGGGTCCCGGCCTGATCGGCGGGGTGATCGTCGGGCTCACCACCGCAAAAGCGATCGCGATGGTGCATGACACGCCGCTGATCGCCGTCAACCATCTCGAGGCCCACGCGCTGACGCCGCGGCTGACTTGCGCGCTGGCGTTTCCCTATTGCCTGTTTCTGGCCTCCGGTGGCCACACCCAGATCGTGGCCGTCGTCGGCGTCGGCAAATATGTGCGACTCGGCACCACCGTCGACGACGCCATGGGCGAGGCTTTCGACAAGGTGGCGAAGATGTTGTCGCTGCCTTATCCGGGCGGACCGGAGGTGGAGCGCGCGGCCGCCGGCGGCGACCCGAAACGATTTGCGTTTCCGCGCCCGATGCTCGGCCGTCCCGACGCGAATTTCTCGCTGTCGGGACTGAAGACCGCCGTGCGCAACGAGGCCAGCCGGATGACGCCGCTGGAGCCGCAGGACGTCAGCGATCTCTGCGCCAGTTTCCAGGCTGCGGTGCTGGAATCCACCGCCGACCGGTTGAGCGTCGGGCTGCGATTGTTCCACGAACAATTCGGCCCGCCCCGCGCGCTGGTCGCGGCCGGCGGCGTCGCCGCCAATCACGCGATCCGCGGCGCCCTGCAGGATGTCGCGGCCAAGGCGCAGACCACGCTGATCATTCCGCCGCCGGCGCTGTGCACTGATAACGGCGCGATGATCGCATGGGCCGGTGCGGAGCGGATGGCGCTGGGATTGACCGACACGATGGACGCACCGCCGCGCGCGCGCTGGCTGCTCGACGCCAATGCGACGGCGCCCGCGGGCTATGCCAAAACAAGGGCGGGATTTTAGCAATGCCGTCTGACAACTCCGTCGCGGTGATCGGCGCGGGCGCCTGGGGCACGGCGCTGGCGGATGTCGCCGCGCGTGCCGGGCGCGATGTCATTCTCTATGCGCGCAACGCCGAAAATGCCGCGCAGATGAAGCTGACGCATGCCAATCCGCGCCTGCCGGGCGTACGCCTCGACCAGCGCATCGAAATCACCAACCGGATCGCCGCTGCGGCCGGCGCCCATATCATCCTGATCGCAACGCCCGCGCAGAATTTGCGCGAGGTGGCTTTGGCGCTGGCGCCGCATCTGAAGAAGGCGACGCCGGTCATCGCCACCTCCAAGGGCATCGAGTGCGGCACGCATAAATTCATGACCGAAGTGATCGCTGAAGCCGCGCCCGATGCGATTCCGGCGATCCTGTCGGGACCTGGTTTTGCCGACGACGTCGCGCGCGGGCTTCCGACCGCGGTGACGCTGGCGGCAAAGGACGAAGCGCTGGCAAGCGCGCTGGTGCAGGCGCTCGGCTCGTCGACCTTCCGGCCCTATCACACCACAGATATCCGCGGCGTCGAGATCGGCGGGGCGGCAAAAAACGTGCTGGCGATCGCGGCCGGCATTGTGCAGGGGCGCAAGCTCGGCGCCTCCGCGCTCGCCGCATTGACGACGCGCGGCTTCAGCGAACTGGCGCGGCTCGGCCGCGCCTGCGGTGCGCGTGCGGAAACGCTGGCGGGGCTTTCCGGATTGGGCGATTTGATCCTGAGTTGCTCCAGCCCGCAATCGCGCAATTTTGCGCTCGGCATCGCGCTCGGGCGCGGCGAGCAACCGGCGCGCGACAAGCTCGCCGAGGGCGCATTCACCGCGCCTGTGCTGATTGAGCTGGCGGTTTCGCAAAATGTCGAGATGCCGGTATCGAATGCGGTCGCGGCGATCCTGGCCGGCAAGGTGACGATCGATGCAGCGATCGAAGGCCTGCTGACGCGGCCGTTCAAGGCGGAGGAATAGATGAACTACTGGCTGGTGAAATCCGAACCCTCGGTGTGGTCGTGGGACATGCAGGTCGCAAAGGGCGCCAAGGGCGAAGCCTGGACCGGCGTGCGCAATTTCACCGCAAGACAGAATCTCGTCGCGATGAAGAAGGGCGACCGCGCCTTCTTCTATCATTCCAATGAAGGCAAGGAGATCGTCGGCATCGCCGAGATCATCAAGGAAGCCTACCCCGACCCGACCGACAAGACCGGCAAGTTCGTCTGCGTCGACATCAAGGCCGACAAGCCGCTGAAGACACCGGTGACGATGGCCGCGGTCAAGGCCGACAAGAAACTGGCCGCGATGGCGCTGGTGAAATATTCGCGGCTGTCGGTGCAGCCGGTCACCGCGGACGAGTGGAAGATGGTCTGCAAAATGGGCGGGATGTAGGGAACCGGCGCCTGTCCCGGACGGCGGTACAAAGCCACCGGCAGGGCGTTCACGGACGTCTTCGACGTGCCATCGGCGGTGCACCGCAGGTGCCCGGACACAAAATTTCGAAAACAACCCCATGCAAAGATAAGACGGGCCGGTGCAGAGGTACTATAGCACCTAAAACACCCGTATCCTCCCTGCTCCCTTTCGCAGGGGAAATTTAGCATTTCGAGCGCTTACTCTTGGCGGTCCAGCAAGAACAATGACGGGGAATACGCCTTGAGATCGGGTGACGGCAGCCTGAACGCGACCGCGCCCGACGACGGGGCGGACGTGCGCGTGACGTCTGCGCTCGAAGCGGAGACCGAGCGGCTGCTGTCCCAACGCACCCGCGACATCCAGTTTTCTCCGGAGATGGTTCGCGCCTATCGCGCAAAGGACTGGCCGCAACGCAGCAAGATCGCGCGCGCGTGGATGGTCTGGGTCGGGCTGATCAGCATGGCCTTCGTGCCGGTCAGCTACCTGCTCGCTCCGGGCTTCCTCATGCTCACCACCGCTATTAGCGGACTGCTGGTTCCGGCACTTCACGGCTGTGCCTACCTGGTCTGGCGAAAGCCCCGCAGCGCCAGTGTCGAAGGCCTGACGCTGGTGCTGCTGATGAGCGGCGTCATGATGGCTTACGGCGTCCTCGCCGTCGCGGCCGGCGGCAGCAACTATGAGCGCTTCCTCTTCTGCATCATGTACGTCAACACGATCGCAATCGTGGTGTTCAATATCGGCTATGTGTGGGCGCTGGCCCTGATGGTCTGCTCCACGGCGATCTTTTTCGGCTTTGAAATCTTCAATCCCGCGATCGACTTCAAGGAAGCGATCGGGACGTCGATCTTTTTTGCGATGGGAATCTACGCGGCGACGATCGCGCGAAAGACCCAGTCGATCCTCGGTCAAAAAGCCTTCCTGCTGTCCTTGCGCAACCAGTATCGCAGCGACGCCCTGAGGCGCGCCAACCATCAATTGGAAATACTGGCGACGCGCGACCCGCTCACCGGGCTCGGCAACCGCCGTTCGGCGACCGATCTGATCGATCGGCTCTGGCGCGACCCGACTGTTCCGAAAGCCAGTATCGCGTTCATCATGGCCGACATCGACTTGTTCAAACACTTGAACGATACCGCCGGCCATGCCGCTGGCGACGAATGCATCAGGCGGGTAGCGGACACAATCGAGGAATCGGTTCGGCTCGGCCTGGATGCGGTGTTCCGCTATGGCGGCGAGGAATTCCTTGTCGTGCTCGCCCACGCCTCGCCCGATCTCGCCTGGAACATCGCGCAACGCATCCGCAGCGCGGTGGAAGAGCTCGGCATCGTCAATCCCGGGATCGATCCCGCGGACGATGCGGCCGGCGTGGTGACGATCAGCCTCGGTGTCGCCTTCGCGCAGGAAGGTGCCGCGCCGGAGATGGTCGCAAAATGGGCTGATGACGCGCTGTACGACGCCAAGCGCGGCGGCCGGAATATCGTGTTTTTGTCGAATGCCCATGCGGCGCCAGATGCGCGTCACGCGCAGCCAGCGGCGGTGCAGCCGGTTCAGAAAATTCACGTGCGGTAAGCGAGCGTAGGGTGGGCAAAGGCGCTTTGCGCCGTGCCCACCATCTATCCTCTATGATTATCTTGAATGGTGGGCACGGCGCATGCGCGCCTTTGCCCACCCTACGGCATCGTGGCTTACGCCGCCGCCGCCGCGGTTACCACTTGGGCCAGTAGCGCTTCGCGCTTGGACTGCGAGCGATAGCCTTTCATCGTCGCGGCAAAGCGTTCGAGGATGCCGTCCTCGAAGGCGGTGACGATGGTGTCGTGGACGTAGCTCTTGCGGCAGATCGCGGGCGTATTCGACAGTTCATCCGCCGCGGCGCGAACCGCGTCCAGCACCTGCTTCTTGCGGCCGTGGGCGCTGGCCGCCGGCGAAATCCGCGACAGCGATTCCAGCACCACGGCCGAGGCCATCAAAGTGCGGAAATCCTTCAGCGAAATCTTGATGCCGGCGATCTCGCGCAGGAAACCGTTCACCGTCGTCGTCGACACCGTGCGCACGGTGCCGGAATTATCTCGGTACTGGAACATGCGCTTGCCCGGCACGCCGCGCAGGATGCCGATCGCGCGCACGAGCTTGGCCGCATCGCATTCCTTGCGCACGGCCTTGCCGCCCTTGGCCTTGAAGGTCAGGACCAGATTGTCGTCTTCCAGCGTGACATTGGACTTCAGCAGCGTGGTGGCGCCGCGGGTGCCGTTCAATCGCGCATAGGATTCGTTGCCCGGCCGGATCGCCGTGCGGGCGATCAGCTCGATGACCGCCGAAAGCGCGAATTCGCGGGTCGGCTCATCGCCGGACAGATGCATCGAGACGTTGCGGCGAATCTTCGGCAAGGCCGCGACCAGGCGCGCCAGCCGGTGTGCCTTGCGCTGCTCGCGGACCTTTTCCCAATCGGCGTGATAGCGGTATTGCAGCCGCCCGGCCGCATCGACGCCGACCGCCTGCAGATGCGAGGCCGGATCGGGTGAATAACGCACGTCGCGATAGGCCGGCGGCACCGCCATCGAATTCAGGCGCCGGATGGTGCTGACGTGGCGGATCGCCGTGCCGTTGGCGCGAACAAATGAATAGCTCTTGCCGCGCTTGATGCGGCGGATGGTCAGTTCGTTCTGGTCGCCGAGCTTGAGACCGAGTTCCTGCGCCAGCGATTCAACCGTGATTTTGGGCTCAAGCTTCTTGAGTTCGAGCTTTTCCTTCGGCGAAGGGATCCTGGCGGGCGCCTTGAGCGGCGTTTTGGGCAATTGGCCAAGCGCTTCCGCCAATGCGACGGCAGGATCAGCGGAACCGGGCCGCGTAGCCTCGAAATTCACCTGATCCATCATGACCGCCGTCGTCCTGCTCCGCCTGTTGGTCCGGTAATGCCGTTTGTTATGGCTTGGTTCCGGCGGGGCCCTGGCCCCGGGATCGCCATTTAGGGGGTAACGGACGCCTTTGCGAGTCCCGATTCCACAATCAGAGGTTATTAGATACCGGTCATAGGAGCCATTCGCGCGATAACGTTGATTTTCGGGACCCCCGAAACGCGAAAGTGATGCCGGTTTGATCCGTGACAAGGTCCGGGGCGCGGGAGCCGACCAAGGTTGCAGACGTTCCGCCTTGTCCGGGTATCGCCCTGCGACGCATAATCATTGTAACAATCAAGACGGATTGCGGCCGACTTTGAGTGCGGTGCCGCACGTGGAGTGGAGGGGAAAATGTCCGAGAAGATTTACGACGTATCGCCGGATTGGGCCAAACGTGCCCTGGTGGACGACGCCAAGTATCGCGAGATGTATGCAAGCTCGGTCGCCGACCCCAACGCCTTCTGGGCCGAACAGGCCAAGCGGATCGGCTGGATCAAGCCGTTCCACAAGGTCGAGGACGTCTCCTTCGCCCCCGGCAATATTTCGATCAAATGGTTCGAGGACGGCGTCCTGAACGTCGCCTGGAACTGCATCGACCGGCATCTGGCCACGCGCGGCGACCAGACCGCGATCATCTGGGAGGGCGACGATCCCTCGCAATCCAAGCACATCACCTATCGCCAGCTGCACGACGAAGTCTGCAAGATGGCCAACATCCTGCGCACCCGTAACGTCAAGAAGGGTGACCGCGTCACGATCTACCTGCCGATGATCCCGGAAGCGGCCTACGCGATGCTGGCCTGCGCGCGGATCGGCGCGGTTCATTCGGTGGTGTTCGCCGGCTTCTCGCCCGACAGCCTCGCCCAACGCATCACCGATTGCCAATCCAAGATCGTCATCACCGCTGACGAAGGGCTGCGCGGCGGCAAGAAGGTGCCATTGAAGGCCAATGTCGATGCTGCCGTTGCCAAGTGCGGCGGCGTCGATTGGGTCGTCGTGGTCAAGCGCACCGGCGGCGCCGTCGACATGAACCCGACCCGCGATCTCTGGTATCACGACGCCGCCAAGATGGTGACCACGGAATGCCCGTGCGAGCCGATGCATGCGGAAGATCCGCTGTTCATCCTCTATACGTCCGGCTCCACCGGCCAGCCCAAGGGCGTGCTGCACACGTCGGGCGGCTATCTCGTATTCGCGTCGATGACGCATCAATACGTGTTCGACTATCACGACGGCGACATCTACTGGTGCACCGCCGACGTCGGCTGGGTCACCGGCCACAGCTACATCCTCTATGGGCCGCTGGCGAACGGCGCCACCACGCTGATGTTCGAAGGCGTGCCGAACTATCCGGACAATTCGCGGTTCTGGAACGTCATCGACAAGCACAAGGTCAACATCTTCTACACCGCGCCGACCGCGATCCGCGCGCTGATGCAGGGCGGCGACGAGCCGGTGACGAAGACCTCGCGCAAGAGCTTGCGCTTGCTCGGCTCGGTCGGCGAACCCATCAATCCCGAAGCCTGGGAATGGTATCACCGCGTCGTCGGTGACGAGCGCTGCCCGATCGTCGACACCTGGTGGCAGACCGAGACCGGCGGCATCTTGATCACGCCGCTGCCGGGCGCGACAAAACTCAAGCCGGGTTCGGCGACACAGCCGTTCTTCGGCGTGGTGCCCGAAATCGTCGATGCCGACGGCAAGGTGCTGGAGGGCGAAACGTCAGGCAATCTCTGCATCGCCAAATCCTGGCCGGGGCAGATGCGCACGGTCTATGGCGATCACGCGCGCTTCGAGCAGACCTATTTCTCGACCTATAAAGGCAAGTACTTCACCGGCGACGGCTGCCGCCGCGACGCCGACGGCTATTACTGGATCACCGGGCGCGTCGATGACGTCATCAACGTCTCCGGCCATCGCATGGGCACCGCTGAAGTCGAAAGCTCGCTGGTGGCGCATGAAGCGGTCTCGGAAGCCGCCGTCGTGGGCTATCCCCACGACATCAAGGGCCAGGGCATCTACGCCTATGTGACGCTGATGACCGGCAAGGAGCCGACCGAAGCGCTGCGCAAGGAGCTGGTGGCGTGGGTGCGCAAGGACATCGGGCCGATCGCCTCGCCCGATTTGATCCAGTTTGCGCCGGGCCTGCCGAAGACGCGCTCCGGCAAGATCATGCGCCGCATCCTGCGCAAGATCGCCGAGGATGAACCGTCGAGCCTTGGCGACACCTCGACTTTGGCCGATCCCGCGGTGGTCGACGATCTCGTGACTAACCGCCAGAACAAGAAGGGCGCTGCGGTCTAGCGGCCCGGATCGACGCGGCATCATGCGGCGGGGCCTTGGCCCCGCCGACAGGCTGCGTCCCTCGGATCAAGCCCGAGGCCAACCATCGCTCGAAAACACGCTGATTTCACGCGATCGTCAGGGCGGCGACCGCTTGGCGGGCCGTTTCCCGGCGAGTGTTGTTTTCAAGTCATTTACTTTAATTCGAACAAATCCTTTGTTGCCCCCATCGAAACGGGTCTCACGGCCGGCTTGAAAACCATCCGGTTAAGACACGCGGTTAAAAATGCGTGGGTGAGACGGCAGACCGGTATTGCCTGGTTTGCGCGGGCATTTGAGGACCCCCTGACGGGGGCGAGCGGGCGAAGTGGAGAAATTGATGTCGACGAGGATTGCGGTGGCGCTGGCCGCCACCATCGGGATGGGCGTTTTGATGTCGTCGGCGGCAGAGGCGCGGCCGGAAATGGTCGGCCTCCGCGGCGATTACACGCCGGGCACGATCATCGTGAAGACCAACGAGCGCCGCCTTTATCTCATTCTCGACCAGGGCCGCGCGGTGCGCTATCCGGTCGGCGTCGGCCGCGCCGGCAAGCAGTGGGCCGGCACCACCCGCATCGACGGCAAATATCAAAACCCGGCATGGTCGCCGCCCGCCGAAGTGAAGCGCGACAAGCCGAACATGCCCAACGTCATTGCCGGCGGCTCGCCGAGCAACCCGATGGGCGTCGCGGCGATGACGCTGGCCGGCGGCGAATACGCCATCCACGGCACCAACGCGCCGGGTTCGGTCGGCGGCTTCGTGTCCTATGGCTGCATCCGCATGCTCAACGCCGACATCACCGATCTGTACCAGCGCGTTTCGGTCGGCACGACGGTGACGGTCACGCGTTGATCGCGGTCTTCGTCATTCCGGGATGGTCCGAAGGACCAGACCCGGAATCTCGGGATTCCGGGTTCGCTTCGCGCCCCGGAATGACAATCGGAATAAATCAGCCACGCAGCCGCGCGGCTTTTTCTTTTTACTTGCTGGCGTTCGCGCACCAGCCGTTGCGGTGACCGCCGTTGTAGCTGCGTGCGTGACCAGCGGCGAGCAGCGCGGCTGAAACGTTGCCGGTCTTTTTGGTCGCGACATCGGCGACCACCCGGCCGCTATATTTGTCCGGCCCGATATTTGAGATCGTGACCCCGCCTTCGCCGAGCAGGCCACGCAGCGCCGTGCTCGCGGCCTCGGCCATCTGCAATTCCTCCGGACAGGCCGCCTTCAACTCCGGCGCGTCGATGCCGCGCAGGCGGACCCGCGTGTTCAGGTCGAGCCCGGGCGACACATGCACGCGCGCCTCGAACGTGTCGCCGTCGACGGTCCGGATCACGTCGACGGGATGGCGCACACCAGAATTGCCGGCATGCTTCAAGATGGTCTCGGTGTCGCGCGCCGCCGGGCTGTCGGCCGATGGATGCGACGAGCTGCCCGGCCAATGCACCCAGTGCCGCACCGGCAGCGCCGTGCCCACGGCGACGGCGAGCACGAAGACCCAGGGCAAAACCGCCGAGAACCGGCGCCGCCAGAGGCTGCGCCGGGGCGTCCGATAAGTATTTATTCTCTCAAATGGGGACATTTTCCCGCTATTTGCGGCTGAGTCGGGCGTTCCGGCAAGGGCGCCTAGAAGTCCGAAGCGATGCCTTTGCGCTCCCAGTCGCCGTAGCGGGTCGGTTCCGGGCCCTTCGGACCCTGCAGCTCCTTCTGCGCCGGCGTGGCGGCGGCCGCGGCTGCTTTACGGCGCTCCTCGGCCTCGGCGAGCGCACGCTGGGCGGCCGGCGTCAGCGGCTTGCGGGGTGTCGGCGGCGATGAAGGATCGTCGGTCATAGGCAGTTCTTCTGGCGGTTCTTCTGGCAAAGCTTTCCTGCGGCGCAAATCGTAGCACAGGGATCAACGCACCGGACGACATCACAATCGTGAAATTCGCCGGTGCGATTCTTACATTTGGCATATTCGCATGCCAAAGGAGTTTTTCACTTCAATGGCATGCGCCTAAACCCGTTCAGCACCTTCCGAGATATTCTTATCGCCATGCCTCCTTCAAGATTTGCAGTTCCTGCCGAAGTTCCCGGTCTCGCGGCGCGACGAATCGCAGCCGACATTCTCGACGGCGTGCTGCACAAGCACCGCACCCTCGACGACCAACTCGACGGCGCCGGCGCCCATCCCGGATTGAAATCGCTCGCCGACCGCGACCGCGCGCTGATGCGGCGCCTGGTGGCGACCATCCTGCGGCGGCTCGGCACGCTCGGGCACGTGCTGTCGCGCCTGCTCGATCGCGGCGTTCCGACCGACGCGCCGCGCGCGCAAAGCGCACTTCTGATTGGCGCCGCGCAAATTCTCTGGATGGACGTGCCCGATCATGCCGCCGTCGACCTGTCGGTGCGGCTGGTGCAATCGGACCGGCGCGCCGCGAAATATGCCGGGCTCGTCAATGCCGTGCTGCGCCGCTGCGCGCGCGAAGGCCAGCCGCTGATCGACGAAGTCAAAACGCAGACGCTGGATCTGCCGACGTGGCTATTTGCGCGCTGGACCGCCGCCTATGGCGAGACCACCGCGCGCGAGATGGCGCTCGCGATCGGCCATGAACCGTCGCTCGACATCACCGTGAAATCGGACGCGCCGCAATGGGCGACCCGCCTGCACGGCGAAACCCTGGCCACCGGAACCGTGCGCACTTTGCTGCAGGGCTCGGTGACGATGCTGCCCGGCTTCACCGAGGGTCAGTGGTGGGTGCAGGACGCCGCGGCCGCCTTGCCGGTGCGGTTGTTCGGCGACATCAAGGACAAAGCCATCGTCGATCTCTGCGCCGCGCCCGGCGGCAAGACCGCGCAGCTCGCGCAAGCCGGCGCACGCGTCACCGCGGTCGATCGTTCGGCGCCCCGGATGTCGCGGCTGCGCGACAATCTTTCGCGGCTGTCTTTGCAGGCCAAAGACGTCGTCGCCGACGGCGCCGAATGGGCTGGCGGCGACGGCACGTTCGACGGTGTGCTGGTCGACGCGCCCTGTACTTCGACCGGCACCATCCGCCGCCATCCCGACGTGGCCTGGCTGCGCCAGGAAACCGACATCGCGGCGCTGAGCGCGTTGCAGATCCGCTTGCTGAAAAAGGCGGTGGCGCTGCTCAAGCCGGGCGGGACGCTGGTCTATTGCACCTGCTCGCTGGAGCCAGAGGAAGGCGAGCAGGCCGTGGCGGCGTTGTTAGCCGCCGAATCAGGCATCCGCCGCGCGCCGGTCGACGCCGGCGAGGTCGCGGGCTTGGCCGAGATCGTCACCGCGGATGGCGATTTGCGCACCCTGCCCTGCCATCTGCCCCACGAGGACCCGCGGCTCGGCGGGCTGGACGGATTTTACGCCGCGCGGCTGGTTAAATCCTGATTTTACACCGGAATTTCGCAGCTCCCGACTGATTCGCACGCTTTCAAGATGGTGTCTTGGGCGCGTTTCCGGATTAAAAGGATTCGCCACGAGATTTCCTCCCATCAAGGTTAGGCGTGTCGGTCGCTCATCGCAGACGCATTACGACGCTGATTGCGAGCCGCTTTGGGCGGAGCGTGGTGGCGCGTGCGAGCGGCAGTACCGTGGGGCTGTCGCGGCTGTGGCCCGGCCGCGCCGACCGGCTGATCATCGCGCCGCACGATCTGCGCACCGCGGACGCCACCCGCGCCGCCGAAATCTATGCCGGCCGCTTCGTGTTCGCCGGCAAGATCGTGACCTGCCACGGCCGCTCGATCTTCGATCTCGAGCCGCCGTCGGAAGATTGGGAGGTGGCGCTGCTCGGCTTCGGCTGGCTGCGCCATCTGCGCGCCGCCGATACCGCGCTGACCCGCGCCAACGCCCGCTCGCTGGTCGACGACTGGATTTCGAATCCCGGGCGCAAGCGGCCGCTGGAGCGCCGCGCCGATGTGCTGGCGCGCCGCGTCATCTCGCTGTTGTCGCAGGCGCCCCTGGTGCTCGGCGATACCGACGGCAAGTTCTACCGCAAATATCTGCGCGGGCTGACCCGCGAGATCCGCTATCTGCGCTACACGATGCTCGACATCGCCGACGGCGTGCCGCGGGTGCAGGTATTGATCGCGCTTTGCTACGCCTCGCTATGCCTCGCCAACCAGGCAAAGCAAATCCGCTCGGCGACCCGGCGGTTGTCCGACGAACTGCAGCGCCAGATCCTGCCCGATGGCGGCCACATCTCGCGCAATCCCGGCGCGCTGGTCGAACTGCTCAGCGACATGCTGCCGCTGCGCCAGACTTTTGCCGCGCGCAATATCGCGCCGCCGCCGGCGCTGTTGAATGCGATCGACCGCATGATGCCGATGCTGCGCTTCTTCCGCCATGGCGACGGCACCTTTGCGCTGTTCAACGGCATGAGCAACGCGCCATCCGACCTGGTGGCGACGCTGCTGGCCTATGACGATACCCATGGCGTGCCGATGTCGAACATGCCGCATACCGGCTTTCAGCGCCTCGATGCCGGCACCACGACCGTCATCATGGACACCGGGGCGCCGCCGCCGCCGAATATCAGCCAGGACGCGCATGCCGGCTGCCTCGCGTTCGAACTGTCCTCCGGGCCGAGCCGAATCGTGATCAATTGCGGGATGCCCTCGACCGGCCGCGATAATTGGCGCGCCTTTGCGCGCAGCACCGCGGCGCATTCGACGCTGACCTATCACGAGACGTCGTCGTGCCAGTTCGTCGAGATGTCGGCGATGAAGCGGCTGTTGAATGGCGCGCCTGTCGTCAGCGGCCCGGTCAACGTGGAGAGCTATCGCGAGGCGGTGGAGAACGGCGATCTCCTGACCACGTCGCATGACGGCTATCTGCCGCGATTTGGCGTCGTGCACCGCCGCGTGCTGATGATGGCCCCTGACGGCGCGCGGCTCGACGGCGAAGACACGCTATCGCCGGCGCCGGGCTCGCGCGTCAAAGGCAACGACACCGATTTTGCCTTGCGGTTTCATCTGCATCCATCGGTGAAGGCGAGCCGGCTTTCCGACGCCCGCGGCGTCATGCTGGTGCTGCCCAACCGCGACGTCTGGACCTTCGAGGCGCTCGACGACAAGGTCGACCTCGAGGACAGCGTGTTCCTGGCCGGCAATGACGGCCCCCGCCGCACCGCCCAGATCGTGATCCGGCAGGATTCGCGGACCGCATCCTCGGTCCGCTGGAGCTTCGTGCGCTCCTCGACCTCAGCCGCCGCCACCACCGCCCGCCGCAACGCCAGGCGCGAGCCGGAATTACCGTTGTAGGGATTTACGAGCCGTCATTGCGAGCGAAGCGAAGATTCCATGGGGGGTGGATAGCGACCAAGTCTGAAGCCAGACTGAGGTTGCAAAACCACTCAACCTGGAGACAACGATGTTGCTCGATGATCCTTCCGACGGACTGACCGCTATCCGCACG